>Ga0310695_10007029_pt1 | contig 18195 bp, 19 predicted proteins | sample RumenRJG_04DNA_FD_203882 | JGI IMG/M metagenome (GOLD analysis project Ga0310695, IMG submission 203882) | Bovine rumen microbial communities from Lethbridge, Alberta, Canada - RJG_04 (v2) (version 2) | ecosystem: Host-associated > Mammals > Digestive system > Stomach > Rumen | place: Canada...
TTTGCGCAAATGGCTGCAAAATATTTTGATAATGCTGAAATTATTGAACTACATCACAATCAGAAAAAAGATGCTCCATCCGGTACCGCAATAAAAACAGCATTAATGATGTCAGAGGCAAAAGACAGTTTTAAAACAGGTAATTGCCCGGAAACAGAAACTATCAAAGGCTCAAGAGGCGGAACTTCGTATTCTGATATTCAGATACATTCTGTCAGAATGCCGGGTTTTATGGCTTCGCAGGAAGTTATTTTTGGCTCAAACGGTCAGATATTAAAAATCCGTCATGATTCAACCGATAGAAAATGCTATATGGACGGTGTTATGCTTGCGGTTAAGCATGTTGCAAAAGAAAACGATTTTGTTTATGGTCTTGATAAATTATTAAAATAGATAAAATAAAAAGCCCTCTTTTGAGGGCTTATAATATATATTCCTAATTCTTTGTTTTCATTATCCTTTTTCCTTTTTAGGTTCTTTCCGTTTTCCTTTTGTTGATTATCCAACTACTTATGCAATAAAATTCGTCCCGAATCTGTTTGCACCTTGGAAGAATGACTGTTTCATCATTTGTGTTAAAGTCTTTCTTACTTTTCTGCTTTCGTTTAGTTTGATATCTTTCAAACCTTCGGAAGTATCCTTATATGTATTTAAAATTGCATCAGAAAATAACAGCACAGTTGCCATAGTTTTGTTCCTCTCTTCTTAAAACTCTTAATTAAACGATTTTTCTTTTTTCTTTATTTATCTCTTACATATATATAAAAACATCACTTAAAAAAATATTGACTTTTTATATTCAATTTATATATTTTTTGTTACATAACTTTACATTTGTCTGAAAATATTAAAGAAACACTCTCTTTGTTCCGTCACAACATATAAGAGTAACTCTGAAAGGAATAAATTATCATGGGATTAGCATCTTCACAGGCAAGATTATTATCAATTACGGCTCGACTTACCTCTAATGAGTATGAATCTCAGCAGATTTCTAACGCAAAAATGCGTCTTGCAACTCAGTCTCAGGAAGCAAGTGAGGTGTATATTGCAGCGTTAAATGATATTCAATATTCGTTTATTTCCTTTGATTCAACCGGTGATTCGGTTAAAACACCTTTGACCGTTGCTACAATGTATGAGTATGCAGATGGAAAAAATCAGTATGTATTAACAAATAATTCAGGAAAAGTATTATTAACTAATAAAGACATAAAAAATTACGAAAGTTCTCCTAATTTGGAATCTTTTCTAACGAAATATGGTATTAATAGATCATTTAAAACCGCAAATTTGGAATCTACATGGACAGATGTTCATCAAAATTTGGGAGCCTTTGCACAGTATTGGAATAATGCAGTAGAGTATGTTGGTGTCGGGTATGCACAAAGTTCTTGGGCGGCTGATAAATTAGCGGCACAGGGAAATTATCTTGACTCATTGGCTAAATATAATGTAATTGTTAATCGCCAATCTGCCGGTGAAAATGTTTCAAAGGCTGATCTTAATATCCATTTAGTCCAAATGGAAAGTGACCGTGAAAAATTTACCAAATTAGTATCTTATGTTTCAGCAAAAGAATCTAAATTAATAGATATAGCAACTAATCCGTCGACAAACGGTGGAAATGTTCCCGGTTTAGTTGATTCAAACGGCAATGCGGTGACAATAACATATAAACAGTTATATGACGGTTATCAACAATATAAGAGTGCATTAGCGCAATACCAGGATGAACTTAATGAACTTGGATTGTCTGCAAACCAGGCATATCAGTATGATGATCCTACAAAGGCACAGTGGTACACAAATCTTTGGTACAGAATCAATGGTCAGTCAACCGATAATACAGGTTCTAAAAATTATTCTTCATTTAATATAAGTGATGGTATCAGAGAAGCAAAAGACGGTCAAAAAATTCTTCCGGATGATGCAAGTTTGTTAAATAGCAGTGTTTGGATTAGTAATGCATTGTCAAAAGGTCTTGTAAATATCGAACAGGCGGCTTATTCAAATGAAAATATGACTGTTGCTTCCAATGATAATCCGTTTACATTTAATTTACATGGTATCACTTGGAACGGTAAGATTTATTCTTCTATTTCTGAAATTGTCGAATCTGATAATAATAAAGCGATTTCACAAGCCGAAGCGGAATACCAGAGAAAAACCGCAGAAATTAATGCTAAAGATGAAAAATATCAAAGAAAAATAAGCCTTTTAGATTCTGAACACAACGCTATGCAGACAGAATACGAATCAGTAAAAAGCGCATTAGATAAAAACATGCAGCGTTCGTTTAAAGCATTCCAAGGTTAATTTAAAAATTTATTTTCCCCTATTTTTTTCCTCTGTTATATAATTAAATTATTATATTGCGGAGGTTTTTGTTATGCATAATATTACATTAATAAACGGTGACGGAATAGGTCCTGAAATATCTGAAAGTGTTGTAAAAATTATTAAGGAAAGCGGTCTTGATATAAATTGGGATTTTCAAAGTGCCGGTGCTGATGTTATTGAATCTGAAGGAACACCGTTACCACAAAGGGTGTTAGATTCGATTAAAACAAATAAAGTTGCTTTAAAGGCACCTGTAACAACTCCGATAGGGAAAGGTTTTCGTTCTGTTAATGTTCAGTTAAGAAAAGATTTGGATTTATATGCAAATTTAAGACCATGCAAAAATCTCCCCGGTGTTAAAACAAGATTTGAAAATGTTGATTTGGTTGTAGTCCGCGAAAATACGCAAGATTTATACGCCGGAGTAGAAGAACAGATTGATGAAAATACCGCTCACAGTATTAAGATTATTACAAGAGAAGCATCTGAACGAATTTGCCGTTTTGCATTTGATTATGCTATAAAAAATGGCAGGCAAGAAGTTTGTGTTGTTACAAAAGCAAATATTATGAAACTTTCTGACGGTTTATTTTTGGATTCATACAGAAATGTAGCAAAAGATTATCCCGATATTAAGCAAAGAGAAATTTTGGTTGATAATTTGTGTATGCAACTTGTTCAGGATCCGACAAGATTTGATGTTCTTGTATTGCCTAATCTTTATGGTGATATTGTGTCTGATTTGACTGCGGGGTTAATTGGTGGTCTTGGTGTTGCACAAGGCGCGAATATCGGCTTAGATTGTGCAGTGTTTGAACCTGTTCATGGCTCTGCTCCTGACATAAAAGGACAAAATAAGGCTAATCCGACTGCGCTTTTATTATCTTCAATTGAAATGCTTAAATATATCAATGAATACGATTATGCTAAAAAAATAGAGAATGCATTATTTAAAACTTTATCTGACGGATTTAAAACCGCAGATTTAGGTGGTAATCATTCTACAAGTGAATTTACGGATGCAATTATCAAAAATTTATTATAATTTGAAATTCTGTTTTTAAACCTTATAAATGACTTTTTAAATTTAAAATAAATTCTTCCGATATAAAGCAAAAGAAAGGAAGAATTTATGGCTGAAATTATTGAAAATGAAAGACGCATGATTCGTCTTACCGTTGATGATGTTTTAAATATTGTCCGTGAATACCAAAAACTTACCCAAAAAAGTTGTTGTTATGAACATACAAGAGAAATTTTAGAAAAAAATATTATGTATTTGCCTGAAGATTTATAATTTATACAAATCTTTTTTAGGGTAATACTTTGATCTAACTGCTTTATATGCTTTTACCAAAGAATCTTGCTTTTCCCATACTGCTTTATAATCAAAATCAGATAAAAAATCTTGTTCTTTTGTGTAAATTTTGTAATTGTCTGTGCCTGAGAGCATGACATTTGCAACACTTCTGCCCAAACGACCAAAACCATTAATTGCTATTTTGTGGCTCATTAGCAAATACCTTTACGCAAACGAACAACTGCTGCACCCCAAGTCATCCCTGCTCCAAAACCGCAAAGAACTGCCGTTGAACCGAGTTTGATTTTGCCCTGCTCTACACCTTCTACAAGTGCGATTGGAATTGATGCGGCTGATGTGTTGCCGTAATATTTTATGTTAGAAATAACTTTGTCGTCAGAATATTTTAATCTGTTTTGAATAGATTCTATAATTCTTTGGTTTGCCTGATGCGGAATAAGATAATCAATTTCTTCTGATGTCATACCTGATTTGGCAATACATTCTTCAACATAGGCTGGAACTGTTGAAACGGCAAATTTATAAACCTCTTTCCCGTTCATTATAATTTTGCCTGTTCCGACTTCGTCTGCCTGTTCAACCAACGGACAACACTGTCCTGGCATATTTGTCTGAATCATTTGTCCGATTGAACCATCCGCACTGATATTTATTGATAAAATATCGTCTATCCCGTCATCAGATTCGGTTACAACCATTGCTCCTGCACCATCGCCAAATAGAATTGATGTCCCTCTGTCTGTCCAATCTGTAATTTTAGAATTGTTATCAGAGGCAACAATCAGTATATTTTTATAAATCCCCGCCCCGATAAATCCTCTTGCAACCTGCATTGCATAAATTAGGCCTGTGCATGCTGCAGTTAAATCAAATGCAGGAACCTGATTTGGAATTCCTAACCTATCCTGCAAAGTGCAGGATAATGTCGGATAAAGTTGCGGAGGTACTGAAGCGGCTGAAATAATACAGTCAATATCTTTTGGTTCTAAACCTGATTTTGAGAGTGCATTTTTTGCAGCAACAAGTCCCAAATCAATAGCAGTTTCGTTACCTGAAACAACGCGTCTTTCTTTTATACCTGTTCTTGTATAAATCCACTCGTCTGATGTTTCATAAAGTTTTTTTAAATCATCATTTGTGATAACCGTTTTCGGTACACAATACCCTATTCCTGCTATTTTCATTGGTTTAAAATTTGTCATTATTTGTTTATACTTTCTGATATTTTTGAATTGATATCCTTGTTAAGTGCTTTTACTGCTGCTCCGACTGCATTTTTCATTGCAAAAGCAGAACTTCTTCCATGCGCGATAACTGAAATTCCGTTAACTCCTAAAAGTAACATTCCGCCAAAAACTTCCCAATTTACTTTTTTGAGAATTCGGCGTAAAAACGGTTTAGCCAAAAGACCGATTACTGCTCCGATTATATCGGATTTGAATTCCGATTTAATCATATTTAAAAGCATTGAAGATGAACCTTCCGTTACTTTTAATACGATATTGCCTGAAAAACCGTCAGTAACTATTACATCTGCTTTTTCTTTAAAAACTTCTTTCCCTTCAACATTACCAACAAATTCAAATTGACCTTCTTCATGCATTTGTTTTAAAAGCGGATAAGTTTCTTTGACAAGTTCGTTTCCTTTTCCTTCTTCTTCTCCGATACTCAAAATGCCGACTTTTGGATTTTCAATCCCGAGGTTTAATTTAGCAAATGCAACACCCATTTGCGCAAATTGTGCAAGCATTCCTGCGTTGCAATCACTGTTTGCGCCACCGTCAATTATTACAACAGGTTTATCTAATCTTGGTAATGTAACTGCAATAGCAGGTCTTGTAATGCCCGAAATTCTGCCTAATCCGAATAAACTTGCCGCCATAGCCGCACCTGTTGAACCTGCACTGACTACGGCTTCACATCTGCCCTGCGCTACGGCATTAACTGATGCTACAATTGATGAATCTTTCTTACGACGAATAGACTGACCTACCGCTTCACCCATTCCGATAACTTCTGATGCGTGTGTAATAGTGTAGTCAATCTTGTCTAAATCTATCTTAATTCTTCTTTTATGTCCCTTTGTTCCGATATCGGACAAAATATATCCAACTTGTCTGATATGGTCTAATTCTTTTTGAATTTCGTCTTCTCTTCCGACAAGTTCCAAACCTACACCGTACTCCATTGCAGCCCATAATGAGCCTTCAACTATCTTTCTCGGTGCATAATCTCCACCCATTGCATCTATTGCTATTCTTGCCATACTCCCTCATCTATAGTTGATAAGTTTTATAGTTGAAAAGTTGATGATAGAAATAATCAACTTTTCAACTATATACTATTTAACTTATTTATTCTTCAGTTTTTTCTTCTGCTTTTGTTTCTGCAACCTTAGTTTCTTCAACTTTTGCTTCTGCTTTTTTAGTAGTCTTTTTTGCAGGTGCTTTTTTAGCAGGTTTCTTTGCTGCCGCTGCTGCTTTGTCTGCTAATTTAACAGGTTGTCCTTTATATGTACCACATTCGGTACATACTGTATGTGCTAAAACTGTTGCGCCACAATTAGGGCATTTTGTCGTTTCAGGCTTTGTTGCTTTCCAGTTGGCTCTTCTTGAACCTTGTGCGCTATGGCCTGTTCTTTTCTTTGGTACTGCCATTTTTCTTTCCTTTTTATTTTCTACTATCTACTTTTTTGGGTTAATTTGGAGATTTTTAAAGACTTCCAGTCTTGGGTCATTATTTTCTTCGTGAGATAAATATTCTTTCCCTTTACAATTAATACCACAAACCTTTTTATTTGGGAAATTTAATATTACAGATTGATACAATAAGTCATAAATATCAATTTCTTTCTCTCCGTTAAGGTCGGTAATGAATTGTCCGTCTTTGATTTCAAACTCTTTGTCAGAATTTTCATAATCAGATACTAATGAACCTTTTGAATATAATTCATCTATATCAAAATCAAGTTCGTATTCAAATTTTTCAAGACACAAATCACATTCAAGCATCACTGTCGTATTTATGTGCCCCGTAATTTGTATAAATTCGCCTAAAGATTTTGCGTATAAATCGGCTTTTACAGGTGTCTTACAATCTATTTGGTCTATTTTTTCATTAAAAACGCAGTGTAAAGTTTTATTTGGTGCATTTTCAAGTTCTTCAATTGATAATATTCTTTCCATAATTACATATATTGTTCTTCTTGGATTGCGACTGCTGACAGTTGATTTGATACAAAACAAACTTTTTTGATAGGACCTTCTGTTTCGTGTTCAAAAAGGACTGCTTTTTGTGACTGCATAAGATTTACAAGTTCATCGTACAACTGTTGCGGTTCTTTTACATATAATACTAATGGTGCTGTTGATCCTTTAATAAATGCGAGAACGGCATAGCGTTTTTTTATATTTTGTGCATTCGGATTATTGTATTGTTGTGCCATAATATACTCCCTTCAGTCTTTCTATTTAATTTTATAAAAAAATAACTCTAAAATCAAGAAAGTTAACAAGTTTTCATTTTACAAACACTATTTTTTGTGTTATTTTAGCCCTATGAAAAGAAAACCTGTAGTTGCAATAGTTGGGCGACCAAATGTTGGCAAATCGACATTTGTAAATCGTCTTGTCGGAGCGAGAAATTCAATTGTTGATGATGCTCCGGGGGTTACCCGTGACCGAATTTATTTTGATGTCGATTGGCAGGGGAAAGGTTTCACCGTAATTGATACAGGCGGTATTATCCCCGGCGATGATGATGATATTATGAATTCAATTTTTTCTCAGGCGCAACTTGCCTGTGAGGAAGCAGATAAAATTATTTTTCTTGTTGACGGTAAAGACGGTATCAATCCTATTGATTACGATATAGCAAATATTTTGCGCAGGGCTTCAAAACCGATTTATCTTGCCGTTAATAAGTGCGACAACCCTGAATCTATGGCAATGACGAGTGATTTTTATGCTTTGTCTGTCGGTGAACCGATAGCAATTTCTGCCTTGCACGGGTCAGGCGGAGTAGGTGATTTGTTAGAAATCATAACAGATGATTTTGAACAAACTGAAGATGAAGAAAAGGAAAACCGCATACGAATAGCCATTGTAGGCAGACCAAATGCAGGCAAATCTTCTATCGTAAATGCTCTCCTTGATACAAAAAGAGTTATTGTTTCACATGTTTCCGGAACAACAAGAGACAGTATTGACAGTTATATAAAATATAAAGATACAGAATTTACTATTGTTGATACTGCGGGAATAAGAAAAAAATCCAAAGTTGATTATGGTGTTGAAAAATTTGCGGTTGACAGAGCAATTCGTTCAATTCGTGATTGTGATGTTGCGCTTTTGGTTATTGATGCCAAAGAAGGAATATCAGATCAAGACAAACGAATTTCTTCAATTATAACCGATGCAGGTAAAGGTATAATTGTTGCTATAAACAAGTGGGATTTGATAGAAGATAAAAAAGCAAATACTATAAATAAATTCAGTGAAAAACTTGAACATGATATACCGTTTTTGAGTTTTGCACCGAAAATTTTTATAAGTGCGGTTACAAAACAGAGATTAACCCAAATTTTTGATGAAGGCATAAAGGTTTATAATGAAGGTAATAAGCGTATTTCAACAGGACTTTTGAATAAGGTTATCAACGAAGCCTACGCACTCAATCCACCTACAAGTTTTAAAGGAAAGAAATTAAAAATTTATTATACAACGCAGGTGACATCTCAGCCTCCGACCTTTGTATTTTTTGTAAATAACGAAGAATTACTGAAAGACAATTACAAACGATATCTTGAAAACAAACTAAGAGAGGCTTTCGGATTTTTTGGCAATCCAATAAGGCTCAGTGCAAGAGAGCGTAAGGATAAGAAATAGAATTTTAATAACTTGAATTATGCTTTTGCAAAGTGTTCTTCTTCAACAATAGCAATGATTTTATTCAGGAATATTTTGTATCTTGTTCTGACTGCTTCGCCTGAAAGAATTATATCGGCATGTTCTTTGCAAGGTCTTATATAAATTTCGGCTTTTTCTGATGCATTTTTGTAGATAGAATGTGCGCTGTCGCCAAGATGTCTTTCTTCTGCCCTTATATAAAATCTTTCTTTTTGAATGTGTTCTCTGACATCAACATATATTTTAAAATCAAAAGCATCTTTAATTTTTTCGGTTAATGTGAATAAACCTTCTGAAATTATAACTTTTGACGGTTTTGCAAGCGTATGATTATCATATCTTATCGCTGTACCTGACATATCATATTTGGGCAAATAAACTTCTTTGCCTGATAAAAGTTCTTTTATCTGGGCATGCATCAGTTCAAGTTCAAGAGCATCCGGAATGTCTAAATCGTAGTGTTTTGCAAACTGTGCAAAGCTGCCTGCCTTTTTGACCATATCGGAACGGTCGTAATAATAATCGTCTGTATTCACTCTTGTGATAACATTTTCAAGTTTTTCTTTGTCAGCAAATGCGTTTATGGTATCAATAATATCAAGAGTAATGGTTGATTTCCCGCTTGCCGTTTCTCCCGCAATTCCGATTGAGGCAGGACGGGTAATTTTACCGGAAATATAATCTGCAAGGCGCTTTACTACTTCGGGTTTATAATTTACCAAAACCGAGTCATGCGATTTGAGTTCGTTATCAAATATATTTTTTAAACGGATTTCAATTTGAGATAGTTTTTGATTTGGTTCTGAAACATACAGTCTGTTTGACTTTTGTTCTTCTTTAATCTTATTTATTGTATTCAACATAACATTCCTTTGTCGAATTATTTTCACCTACTATAACAAAATAAAAGTCAAAACAAAATATTTTTTGTCAAAAGATTAAGAAATTCTACATATAAATTTACAATGCCTTAGTAAATGTACCTAAAAAGATGGAATATTACATCATACCTTTACGGCTGAAGAAAACGGCAACAATGCATGTCGCCAAAATTGAAATCAAAATTACAAATAAAAATCCAAGACTGTTTGAACCAAACGGCATAGGTACATTCATTCCCCAAAAACTGCCTATCATTGTCGGTATAGACATAATAATTGTAATGGATGCCAAAAATTTCATTACAAGGTTGAGGTTATTATTAATAATTGATGCCATACAATCCATCATGCTTTCAAGAATTGTTCGGTGCATTTCAACCATCTCGGATGCCTGTTTATTTTCAATAATGACATCTTCCAACATGTCTATATCGTCTTCCGTAAATTTCAGAATAGATTGCAGGTTGCCCGTATTTGTATTAACTATTCTCAAAAGTTTTTGAAGCACTAATTGATTATCTTTTAGTGAGGTTGTAAAGTAAACTAAAGATTTCTGAATTTCCATCAGTTGAAAAAGTGCTTTGTTATGTGTTGTTTTCTTTAGCGAATCTTCAATACTATCGGTTTGTTTGTTGATAATGTTCAAATAACGCAGATAAAATTTTGCTGCTCTGAACAAAATACTCAACATAAAATTTGCTTTTTCACGGGTATCAAAAAATTTTGCTGTATCTTCGTTAAACGAACTAATAATTTTATTTTCTTTTGAACATACTGTAATCATACTTTCGTGCGTAAAAATAAGACCTAACGGTAAGGTATCAAAATTGCCCTCATCATCCATAATCGGTACATTGGTAATGACAAGCAGATTACCGTCTTCAAATTCCATACGAGAAAGTTCGTCTGCGTCTAATGAGTTGTTTAAAAAACTTTCATCAAGCCCAAGAACGAGAGAAACCTGTTGAATTTCCTCTCTTGTAGGGTTAATCAGATTGAACCATGAACCTGAAACCGCCTCATTCAAATCAAGGGTTTTTAATGTTCCGTCATCCTGAGTTTTGGTGATTTCCAACATAATTCCGTACCTTACAACTGCCTATGATAACATTAAACTACACTTTTTGTCTAATTTCAATAGTATAAATGATGTAAAGCATTTATTCTTATAAAATTATAGTCTGAGGGTAAATTTCTTCAACTTTAAATGCCCAGTCGTCTTTGTCGAAAAATCCTATCGCAAACTCCGCACTGTTTTCACCTATTTGCTGAGCCCCCGGAACTTTAATCGGCGGACCTGCCGGGGTTGTTCTTGCCGGATTTTGAGGGTTTGATATTATACCTGTGCTGCGCAAAAGTGTTATCGATAATGTATTTTGATAAACTTCATATTCGCACAAACCTTTTGTTATAATTCCAAAACCGTTTGCCCAGACAAATCTCTGCATAGGGGCTGTATTTGTTTTTGCTTCGTGCCCTTTTTCTGTCGGAAGATTTTCTCGAATATTGTATTCAGGGTTGAATTTTCTTTTAATAATTTCATTCAAATCTTCTGACCATGTTTCCTTTATCGGTTTTTGCAGATTAAACCTAACCTGCCATAGTTTGTTTGTAAGCAAATTTGACCAATTTATTTTAAAATTAAGCAAATTAGATTTTTTGTTAAGAAATACTGTTACACCGAAAAATGAAGTGTCAATTTTTATTGCACATCTCAACGGTCCATTCATAATTATTTTTGCAGAGCGTATTTTTGCGATTTCACCTTTATCAGTGCGGTTCGGGGCATAGTTGTATGTATCACCTTCATCTTTGAATCTGACAAATTCCATAAAGTTTCTGTGAACATTTTTACCTTCGTATAAATCAATTTGTCCGTTTACAACTTCAAGTCTTATGTTTGAATTTTGCAAACAATTATTGTAAACTTCCAAGTCTGACGGTTCGCCATCTGATCTGAATTCCCTCAGTACAGTATAAATTGTTGTATAATCTTCTGTGACAGGAATTTTATATGTATCATACAATATATTGTTTGGAAATCCTTGTTTTTTATCTGTTATTTGTCCTTCTTTGGGGGCAGTTGTCTGATATGTTTCAAGTATCTTATATTTATCCTGATATTTAAAACTTGCAACGATATTTTCTTCCTGATTAAATCTTATTTCTTCAATAATTGTATTTGCGATTTGTCTGATTTTGTTGTAACGAACAATATTTTCCTGATGTACTTCATCGGTTGAACATCCGCAAATACTGTCATGTGCCTGATTTTTTAGCAGTAATTCATAAGCATATTCAATCGCACTGTCATAATTCCCGCCAAAATTGTATTGAAGTTTATTAGCAAGGTCAAGTTTATATGAACATTCCGTATTGAGTTGTTTTAGTTTCGTTCTTGCACTGTAACATCCCGGTAGAATGAATGTTTTTGAATTATCTCGGAGTTCATCATTATATTTGACTTTAAATTTAGCATCTTCAAAATAGTCAAACGGTGAAGATAAGACGATGTAATAATCATCAAGATAGGTATTAATTTCTTCAATTTGGTATGCAATATCTCTCGGGATTCCAAGGTGATCTGCACCTATTGGCAATAATAGCGTATCTCCTGACTTTTCTGCAATCATATCAAGGTTTTTCTTTAGAAATTGTGCTTTTTCTTCCATTGTTTTATCAGAAGAAAAAATATCCATAAAGTAACCTCTGACAAGATTAACAGTCGGAACTCCGCAGAAAATAAAATCTGCCGGCAGTTCATCCGGTACTCCTCTCCATACTATTGCTTTGTCTATATCAAACTCTTTTAAAATTTCAGGAATATTTTTGCTATGTCCGAATGTATCGGCAAAATATCCGATAAAATCTTCACAACCAAAATCTCTTGCTATATCCATTCCGATTTCAAGGTTTTTTCTGAAACATATTCCGTCTGTCAAAAACTCATCAACAAGTGTATAAAACGGACCGATAAAAAGTTTTTTATCAATTACAAGTTCTCTTACAAGTTGTTCTTTTTCAGGACGTAGTTTTAAATAATCAAGCAGTGCGCATACCTGTCCGTCAAAGTAAAATGATGGAATTTCACCTCTTTCAAGCAAATCCAATACATTATCAAATACTCTTAATAATCTTAAACGAAATACTTCAAACTCTCTGTACCATTCCCTGTCCCAATGTGAATGGAGATAGGCGACTACTCGCTTTTTATTATTCTTACTTCCCATGCCTTGATTTTAACATTCTATTCAAAATTAATCCAATTGTTAACCTGCAGGGGAATAAAAAAAATCTTATACTGATAAATTATTGTTTTTGAGAGGATTTATTTTATGTATAAAAAAATATTTATTTCAATTTTTATGTTTACTATTTTATTTTCGGGATTGAGTGTTTTTGCTTATGGCCAAAGTTACTCATCAAACGATTACGGGGAAGAAAATTGGGTTCAAAACGGGGATACATATTGCTCAGAAAAAAAAGGTTTGTGGAGTAAATTAAAAAGTGCTTTTGTCGGACAACCGACAGGCTACACCCCTCAAATTCCTCCGTCACCTTATATCAACCCTTATATGGGTCCGTCTTATCAACAAGGTTATTATACAGGTAACAGATGGAATGATCATAATGTATATTATCCACCTTATCCTATGAGGGTTTACGGGCGTTCATTTTAAAATGTAAAAATTATATAAAATTATCTCAAACAAAAATATTTTAATGGTATCATACATATTAGGTCGGTATTATAATGCCGACTAATATAATTAAGGAGAGGTTAATAACTATGTGTGGTATCGTAGGATATGTGGGAACTAATCCCGTTTTGGATATTTTATTAGACGGTTTGGAACAACTTGAATACAGAGGATATGATTCATCAGGTATTGCGGTGAAATGTGATGAAGAAATAAAAGTGTATAAAGCCGTAGGCAAGTTAAAAAATTTGCGTGATGAATTGTCATCTCATGCTTACGAGATTTCAAAATCTACAATGGGTATCGGTCATATAAGATGGGCAACCCATGGCGCACCAACTACCGTCAATGCCCATCCGCATACATGCAACTGCGGAAGTCTTGTTGTTGTTCACAACGGTATTATTGAAAATTATAAAGAATTAAAAGCAAAACTTGAAAAAGACGGCTGTGTTTTTCGTTCTCAAACTGACACCGAAACTGTTGCACATTTAGTTGCGCAAAAATATGCTCAAACTAAAGATTTAACAAAAGCGGTTGAACTTGCAACAAAAGAAATTGAAGGTGCTTATGCACTTGAAATTATGCATAATGACGAACCGGAAAAACTTGTTATAACAAAGCGTAACGCTCCGTTGATTATCGGCATCGGACATGACGGATATTATGCCGCATCTGATATTCCTGCATTTATTAAACACACTAATAAAGCAATATATTTATCAGATAATCAGATTGCTACTTTGACAAAAGATTCCGTTAAAATTCAGGATGTTAACGGTAATGAAGTTACTCCGAAAATTGAGCAGTTGCCGTGGGAACCTGTTGCTTTGAGCAAAATGGGTTATAAACACTATATGCTCAAAGAAATTCATGAACAACCTGATGTCATAAGAAACATTTTGGTCGGGAAACTTCATACTTCTGATTCTCCTGTTGAATTAAACGAAGTTAAACTCACAAAAGAAACACTTAAAAATCTGAATCGAATACAAGTTATTGCCTGCGGAACATCTTTACATGCGGCAATGATAGGCAAATATTTGATAGAAGATTTATGTGGGATTCCTGTTGATGTGGAGGCTTCAAGCGAATATATCTACAGAAAAACCGTAACTGATGCTCATACTCTTGTAATTGGTGTTTCTCAGTCAGGAGAAACCGCTGATACTTTGACGGCGATTAAGCAGTCAAAAGCCAAAGGTTCGCATATTTTAATTATCACAAACAGACCTGACAGTGCTATGGCAAGAGAAGCCGACAGCCTGTTATCTGTTAATGCAGGGATTGAAGTGTCGGTTGCCGCTACCAAATCTTATATTGCGCAACTTACATCTTTCTATCTTTTGGCGCTTTATATGGCTGAAATTAAAGGCTCTGCAAGTGATGAAACTATAAAGAATTTAAAATCAGAAATGCTTTTGCTCCCTCAAAAGATAGAGCAAATTCTTGCAAACAAAGATTATATTCAGACTTGTGCAAGAAAGTATTCAGGGACAAGAGATTTTATCTATATTGCAAGAGGGGTAAATTATCCGACTGCATTGGAAGGAGCATTGAAACTTAAAGAAATAAGTTATATAAACGCAACAGGTTATCCGGCAGGAGAACTGAAACACGGACCTATTGCTATGCTTGATGAAACAATGCCTGTTTTGTCTGTATTGATGAAGGGTTCTGTTTATGAAAAACTTCTCTCAAACAGTGAAGAAGCAAAAGCAAGAAATGCTCGTATGATTGCACTTACTAATTCAACGGACAAAAAACTCGATGATTTGTTTGACTATATTATAAGAGTTCCTGAAGTTGATGAAATGCTTTCACCGATTATTGCTATTGTTCCGTTACAGTTGATTGCATATTATATAGCGGAATTTTTGGGCAAAGATGTTGATCAGCCGAGAAACCTTGCAAAGTCTGTTACGGTTGAATAGGTTTAACATTATGCAAACATCAATTATTTCTGATATTACTAAAATCAGTAAAAATGTGACAGATATTGAAAAAGCCTTATCCGAAATTACCGGTGCGGAAATTATTCGCTGGGCAATTATTGATGTTACAAGTGAATTTTACAAAATAAGTTTTGCATATAAAAAATAACAAAAACAGGATGAGAATTATATTCTCATCCTGTTTTTATGGTTATGATTTATATTTGTTATGCTAACATATTATCCATTACTTCCATATCTTTGTATTTTTGGTCGATTGCACCTTCTTTTTTATAGTAATTTGTAATAGTTTTGATTCCTGCGTAAGCAAGCAGTGCAACCCCTGCTGCAACTAAACCGATGGCACCTTTCTTCGCTGTAGAAGATTTAGCAAATGTTTTTAATGCTTCAGTTGCTTTTGTTACAACTTTTTGTACTGTTTTATTAGAAGATATTTTGTATATACCTTTATTTACCGCATCAATTATTTTTTGACCGATTTTTGTATTTTTAAATTTGACATACAAGCCTCTGCAGTTTTTTTGGACGAAATCACTGTTTAACGCCTTTTTACCGTATTTTGCTGCATATTCTATACCTTTTTCAATGGTTTTGCCTGCCTGATTTGCAATTTTTACCGTACTACGCGGATTTTTTGTAACAATGCTTTTTACCAAATATGGTGTTGCTGCTAATGTGCCTAAGCCTGCAACTGTTGAAAATTTATTTGCTGCGTGTTCTCCTGACTGTGTTTTCGGTTTAATTACCGCACCTGCGATAGTACCGCCACATAACCCGTAAACTGCTGCTTTTCCTACACCAATGTTCATAAAAAACCTACCTTTCCAAATCAATATAAACCTATCTACTCATATATAAAGTATTTTTTTAGGTAGGAATTGCTTGTTTTATAAAAATTGTTTAAGAATTCGTTACATTCTTTCAGGAGCGGAAACGGCAATAATTTTCAGCGCATTTCCTAAAACTGTTTTAAATGCATAAATAAGAGATAATCTTGCTTTGGTAAGTTCAATATCATCTGTAATTACCCTTGTTGAATTGTAGAACGAATGAAATTCACCTGCCAAATCCTGAACATAGCGGCAGATTGTATAAACCTGTCTGTCACGGGCAGAAGTTACAATCAAATACTTAAATTCTTCAAGTTTTAAAATTAGTTTTCTTGCTTCTTTAAGTGTTAATTTTATGATATTTGAATCAAAATTATTTAGCATAGAGTTAAAGTCTTTTTCTTCAATAACAGGCGCAATCTGTTCTCCGTTTTCGGTATTAACTTTAGGCAAAGTTGCGTTTCTGATAATTGAGCATGCTCTTGCATGTGCATACTGTACATAGAATACAGGGTTTTCATCAGATGATTTTTTTGCAAGTTCAATATCAAAATCAAGTGTTGTATCAATATTTCGCATTGTCATCCAGAATCTTGTTGCATCAACTCCGACTTCATCAACCAAATCTTCAAGTGTGACCATGTTTTTGCGTTTACCCATTCTGACTTCATTTCCGTCAATGACAAGGTTTACAAGTTGACCTAAAAGTACTTCAAGTTTATTCGGGTCATAGCCTAAAGCCTCTAAAGATGCCTTTACTCTTGGAATATATCCATGGTGGTCGGCCCCCCAAATATCAATCATTCGGTCAAAGCCGCGTTCTAATTTCCCTGCATGGTACGCTATATCTGCGGTTAAATAAGTGTTTGAACCGTCGGCTTTTTTAATTACTCTGTCTTTTTCATCACCGTAATCTGATGATTTAAACCATACGGCACCGTCTTGTTCATATATTTTGCCTGATTTTTTAAGTTCTTCTACGCAGGCATCAACTTTCCCCGATTTATGAAGAGTAAGTTCGGAATAAAAATTATCAAATTCAACATGCAGTCTGTCCAAAAGGTCACGCTGAACTTTTTCTTCGTATTCTTTTGCGAAATCACAATATAGTGATAAATCTATTTTGTCAGCATCATTCTGAACTTGTTGCAGTTTCTCTTTATTTTCTTCGATAAATGCTTTTGCAACCGGGATTAAGTAATCTCCCGGATAATAATTTTTTCTTTCTTCCTCGTCTGTCGGAAAATCAATATTTCCACCTAACTCTTGTTTTACCCTTATAACAATGGAACGACCAAGTTTTTGGATTTGTGAACCCGCATCATTTATATAAAATTCCTGATAAACTTCGTGTCCGTAGAATTTTAAAAGGTTTGCCAAAGCACTGCCCATTGCAGCCCATCTGCCGTGACCGATATGAAAAGGTCCTGTCGGGTTAGCGGAAATATATTCCAAAATGATTTTTTCTGTTTCTGCATTTTCAGGACGCCCAAAGTTCTCTTTTTTATCAATGATTTCTTTTACGAGATTTGCTAAGAGAGTTTCACCTGCTTTAAAGTTTATAAAACCTGCAACAATCGTATATTCATTATCTTCTTTGTCTATAAATTCCAAAATAGCATTTGCAATCATAGGAGGTGCAATTTTTGCATTGCGGGCAAGAGATGATACATTTATGGCAAAATCTCCAAAATCTGCATTTTTAGGCTTTTCAACAATAAGAGAACCTTTATTATATTCGCTCATCTGTCCCACTTTGCCTTGTGCAACTGCTTTTTCTAATGCTGTTTCAACTTTATTTAAAAAATAATCTCTTAACATATCTTTCCTCGTGTGTATTTAAGTAATGCCAACACTGACCTTTTGGGTAAGTTTATTATATAACAAACAAATCGTAAAACATATAAATATCAAATATGACAATATTTACATAAAAAAATATTATCGGTATATAAATATGCTCCGCAGGGTCCTTCGGACGGAGGCACTTTTGGTGGCAAAAGTGCCTCAAAACCACGACCTGCACTTCGTTCGCTAATCATTTGTACTTGCTCCACATACAGGCAGGATAACTCGCTTATCGCTCAAACAAATCCCGCCTTGTTGTCGTGTCGCAAACAATGATTGCTCACTTCGTAAAGGTCGTATAATAACCCTCACCCGTTTTTCTAATGCTCATACTTCGCATTGAAAAACTACCCTCTCCCAAGGGGAGAGGGGTAGGGGTGAGGGGTTAAATGCGCACCGTAGTTTTAGG
>Ga0310695_10007030_pt1 | contig 18194 bp, 17 predicted proteins | sample RumenRJG_04DNA_FD_203882 | JGI IMG/M metagenome (GOLD analysis project Ga0310695, IMG submission 203882) | Bovine rumen microbial communities from Lethbridge, Alberta, Canada - RJG_04 (v2) (version 2) | ecosystem: Host-associated > Mammals > Digestive system > Stomach > Rumen | place: Canada...
ATTGTGAACATTGAGATAAAGAAGAATTAAAAGTTAATACTATGAGGTAAGTCCCATGGAAACTGCCCTCGTTTGCGATTCGCGATGCAAAGATACGAACTTTATTTTTGGCACTGTCCGCATTTGTCCGCAAATGTCCGCAAATGTCCGCAAATGTCCGCTTTTTTTCTCATTTACTATTGTTTATGTCAAAAAAAATCAGTAACTTTGCGGTGTAAATAGTATTACCCTTCTTTACCTTTCAAACTTCTCAAACCCCTCAAACCTAACAACCCTATGTGGCCAGTTCAACAATACAACAAATTTGCTTTAGCTATAGCCTATTTCCCTACTGCAAGTGCTGACACTGCAGCAAGACACCTACGTCGTTGGATTGCAGGCAACCAAGAACTGAAGACTCAACTCGCAGAGACTGGTTATAATCCTAACCAGCATCACTATACCGCCCGCCAGACCGCCCTCATCTTCGAATACCTGGGGGAACCATAATTAAGAGCTGTCCTCCGGGACCACACCAAAAGCTTCGGTCAGGAAATTGAGATCGGGATTCTCTTCTTTCATCCTGCTAAACATTTCGGTCTGAGACATATTCCTGGCATCAAGTACCTCTCTCTGGTGGTCCACAATCAATTGGGTGTTGCTGGGTTTGGGCTTTTCAACGATAACAGCATCCTCGTTGACAGATGGAGTGTCAGCAATTGCTGGCGCTTCATCGGCATTCGCAGGTACATCAATCAAGACGGGATCATCCTCTGCAGCAGGCATGTCCTCAGCGACAGGCGCATCCTTGGCATTGAGGATGTCCTTCTCGATGAAATCCACAAGGTCGATCTTCGCCTCCTTCTGCTCGGGTGTGGCATTCTTCTCGAGCACGTCGCAGATGGCGATCTCCATCTCCAGTTCGCTCATGGCACGCCAGGTGATGTCGTACCACTTCCTGAAGGCCTCGCCCTCGGGGTCGGTGTCGGGGTAGATGATGACCTGTCGGCCAACAAGCGGACGCAGCTTGTCGAGGCTGAGCTGTTCCAGGCCGCCTGCAGCCATCCAGATGCAGTCCTTGAACTTCTGCGAGCAGATGACGGCGGTCTTCTCGGCTTCGACGATGCAGACGGTATCATCGGGGCGCGAATTGAGCTGGTGCAGGCCGAAAAGGCAGTGCGTAGCCTCCCAGTCCTTGTCGAGCAGACCACACTGACGGAACTCGTAGCCAGCCCACGATACGCTGCTCGTCGTGTCGTGTTCGCCAGGCTTCACGCGATGACAGTGCTCGTCGTACGCCATCAGCTTGCCGTCGCGCACACGTCCCTCGGCATCGATCTGCCAATAGACGACACGCTTGTCCTTGGTGGTGCCGAGGTGGAAGATCTCCGAGGCAGCCTGCAGTTCCTCGGCGGTGAGGAGTCCAGAAGCGACCACCGAGCGGTGGAAGCTGCTGTCCTGTCCCTGTCCGAACCTTTCGACCCACTTGTAGTCGATGCTATGGATGGTGTTCGCTGTCGGTAGTGTTGTGAATGGTTGCATTGTCGTTGCTTGTATTGAGGATTGTTGTTGATGATTGTGGTTTGTATGATTGTTGTTTTGTCTCCAGGCGCTTCTGCTCTGGTAGCTGTCGGCCAAGGCAGCAGGGGCGAGGTAGTCGTTGGGCGAGATGCCCTTCTCCTTGCAGCGGTCGATGAAGAATTTCAGTCCCACGTCGGAGCTCTTGCCCACTGCCTTCATGAAGAGGCGCCTGTTTTCCCGCTCCTTGAACTTCTTGCCTGCCGTCGATGAGAGGAGGAGGAATGAGTCGAGCAGCCGCTCCCCGCCGCCCGCCATCGACATCATCAGTTGGAGCCATTCCTTGCGGTCGTCGGCCAGGTGGATGCCCGCACTGTACACTGCCCTGGCCATCGCCTCGATGTCGTATTTCTCGATGAATCGCAGTTGATATCCCATTTTTGTTTTCAATTTGACTTATGCTCTTCGAGCAGAAATCTTTGAGGAAATCAATTGTGGAAATATTGGCTTGTCCCTACAAATGCATGACCAAAGTTTTATTTCTTCATAAAGATTTCCACAATGATTTCTAGCGTTAGCTATAACTCATACCAGTGTCTTGTCGCGCTAACTTTTTCTGTGGTTTCTGTGGAATCTGTGTGCCCTTATTCGGAGGCCGCAATCAGGGGGTTGGAACTCTACCCGAGTATTTAGATATTCGCTCCCCCTTTATAGGGGGGAGTAGAATATCATACTCGGGCGAGTTCGTCCCCCCTGATTGAAGCTCTGAAGAAGGCTTGTTCTTAATCGAATTTCGGACCATTGTAGCGATAGAATTTTACACCATTCACCATGATGTCAAAAACGTGATGATCGGTCATGGAATACAGCTTGCCGAACATCGGATAACTGACACCCCAGTACTCGACAAACTTCGCCTTCATCGTGTTGAAGTTCCAGTCGGCATAGCCCATGATCGTGTAGAACATCATATTCGCCGTTTCCTGTGTCATGGGCTTCCAGCCGAAGTTCGTCTTGAAGTTCTTCACCTTATCGACCTCATCTTCCGTATCAGCTTCCGTCGGCTCCCATAGCTGAGGTATGCCTATCTCCTCGGATTTTTGATTCTCTAAGTCGACATAGTTTCGAGAGACAACCTTGTAGCGCAATGGGGTATCGACAGGACGCGTGCGGCTTCGTGTCTGGGCAAAGGAGAACACATGATCGTCATCCTGTGTGGCCTCCCAAACCTCACCTGCCTTGTTCGACAGCTCCGTGCCCAGATGGCCTCGCATGTTGTTGTCGTCCTTCGGCTTGTTCTGGTGGAGGATGCAGCACACGCAGCAGGGAGGACGCTCGGTGAGGCCTTTCTTCCTGGCCTGCTCGGCACTTACACCCGATGACAGACGCATGCACTCAAGCACTATTTCGGCACTCTCCACCACGTCGTTGAAGTCGGGGATGAAGTCGCGAATACCATCGACGATGGCGATGTCGGGGCAGTACTCGTTGAAGAGCATGCGCATGGCTTCGGTCATCTCCTGTCGGTCGGGATATTCACGCAGGGCAAAGTAGACGAAACGGGCATCCGAAGGCTCGAATCCGCACATCATCTCGATGCCACGACAGACGGCTCGGGAAGTCTGGCACGCCTGCTCCGTATCGATCCAGAGCACGCTGACGTTCTTCTCGAGTGCTGTCACACCCATGTACTCGCCCTTCATCAGGGCGCTGACAATGATGCGGCAGTCGGTGGTCTTGCCGCACTTCTCCTTGCCCGAGATGGCCACGAGATCACCACGGGGAAAGCAGTTGACGCCGTTGATGTTGAGCAGATGCTTCATCTCAGGCAATGGAGTGCCGGCACGTATGCGCATGTGCTCCAGCTTGGCCTTGATCTTGTCCCACATGGGATTGTGGATGGTCAAGGCCCCAGACTTGATCATCGCCTGGTTATTCTTCACTAAGTCGATGTTGTTCATGAATTTTTATCACGAATTAGAGAATTATCGATTTTTATTGCTAGCGCAAGAAATCTTTGAGGAAATCTTAGCGCTTCGCTTTAGAAATAAAATGGGTCCTCATATCATTTCCTCACTCAATTTCCTCCAAGATTTCTAACCGAAGGTTATAAACCATTTTTGCCTCTTAGGAATCAGCATGAGACCAATCGATCAGACGTTGGCGAACATCAATCTTGGCGTCATCCGTATTGCCCTTCTTCGGCAGACGGAACGACTGCAGCACACCGTCCTGCATGTCGGTGACGAAGACCGACGAGCCGATGACGAGATGCGTCAGTCGATCGACCGCCTGACGCACATGCCCGAACAGGTGACGAGCCAAAGGTCTGAACTTATCCCGATGAAAAGCACCATCGACGGCATTCTGGAACACCACGACTGAGTCGGCTAGCGAGACCAGCGCATACAATCTGATCAGATCTCCCGAAACTAATTCCTTGTCGATGTTGTTCGCATCGTAGTACGCCTCAAGTCGCCTTTGGCGCAACTTGAGGCACTGCATCGTCTTCGAAGGCGAATGAACACATTGTTTCATAATATTTTTTTATGGAGACGAAAAATGGAGTGGATTGAATGGAGTCGCTTGATAGCGCCTCTGCTGCATATCTTATAGCCATCATCCGTGAGCGAGCTCCCTGATGCTGCCCCTAAGCTATTCAGCACCCCTCAAGGGGCATTCATTCAATCCCCTTAAAATCGCTATCGCAGAAATATCCTTAAAAATATTTGATCGACCTTTATTCTTTAACGTTAATGACCGTATAATTAGCCGTTAATTAACCATTAATAGAGGTTATGTCCTGTTCTAGCCCATCTCGCTACCTATCATTAACGAATAATTAACGATTCATTAATGGGCATTAACGTTAAAAGTAAAAATCTGTGTTCTCAGTGTCATCTGTGTGCCCTTATTCGGACAAGCAGAATTTTATCCATAAAATATTGGGACAGAATATTTTTTAGATTTTCCTGCCGAAGGCTATTTTCGATTCATGAAGATGTTGCCCCAAAGGGGTGATGGATAGGTTGGAAGCGACAAATGAAAGCTCGCTTTCAGATGGCGATTACAGCCTATACATCAGTGCTGCTATCGAGCAGCAACATCTTCATGAATCCATTTTTCGCCCTTTTTGAAAATCAAGAAGGTGTGAAGTTGATTAACTTGATCTCGGCATAGAGACGTGATTCACCATCCTCCTTCTTCGACTCGCGAACTTCGCAGAGGAACTGAAGGTCGCCCTCCATGCCCACAGAGAAGGGAGACTCGCGTGTGTCGCTGAACACAGTAACGGGTATTGAATCCTTCTTGTAATCACGACTCTCGAACAATACCTGTCGGCGATAGCCGACCACATCCTGACCATCAGGAGTCTTCAAAGGGGTGTTGTTCTCTTTCTTCTGGTAAGCAACTGGGTCACCTACCGCTGTCACTTTCACTTTTTGTACTAACATAGCTTAATCAATTAACAATTAATAATTAACAATTAATAATTTTATTTTGTCCGGACAATATTCATTATTGGAATTGCCTGCGGCAAGAAATCATTGTGGAAATCTTTTGAGGAAATGCTGTTCAGTCATACAATTGTAGGGACAAGCTGCAATTTCCACATTAGATTTCCTCCTTGATTTCTGCTCGAAGAGCATAACATATATAAACAAATTATCTCTTGAAATAATCACATTCGCGAAGCACATGGACAAAGAGGATACCAAGCACATCATTCATTTCGTGCATACGTTGTCTGAAGGCGAGGGCGGGTTCGTTCTCCTTTTGTTTAGGCAACATTCGCTTCAGATAGCCGCCAGCGTATTGCTGTTGTCCATTCCAGTAGTGCCAGAGCATATCTATCAGTAAATCGTTGACAGTCGTCTTGCTGATGAACTTCTTCGTGCGATGTTCATCGACGCTACCCTCCATTGGTGATCCCTTGAGTCCATCGAATTTATCGAGCAGCAGATTGAAGCTCTTCTTGTCTGCATCGAACAGATTGCTGAGCCTCTTTGCCACCGATGCGAACGATTGAGGATCCAAAGTGAGGAACAGATCCATCAAGGCTTCGTTCCCCGAGCTTCGTTCACTTTTCAGTTTTTGTTTTTGTGCCATAAATAATTGGTTTTTGGTTTTCACCGCAAAGATAGGAATAAAACAAGTGCGAATCTCGGAATTCCCTAAGATTCGCACTTTTTTGAAAAAATCAGGGAATGAACGTATCCGTAAAAATACGCTCTGCTTGGGTTGCTACCATCGCAGGCATATTCCGACTGAAATAGTTCATCACCGTCTTATACGAACTGATGGTGCTGAATGCATCCATTTCGAGCAAAAGGTTGGCAATCGTCGAACGCTTGCAATCGTATTCGAAGACCGAACCCTTCTCATAAAGGAATCGGATAAGACCGATCAGACGGCTCTCTCGAAGCATCGATGTGTTCCTGTTGGTAAGCCATCGGTGGATTTGCTCATTCTTCCATGCCTTGATGAAGAAATAGAGCAGTGGAGTTACTTTGTTTTGTGCGATGATGCCTGCTTCGATAGCTTGGTCACAGGCAAGTGCAGTAACAATCAGGCAATAGTGCCTTTGTGGGGTTGTTTGAAAGCTTGTTGGCTTCATACTCGTTGTTAGCGAAGTAGAAAGCCGGCGCCGGTGCATGACGTTACTTCTGCCGTCATGCAGTTGATGATGATGCACGGGTCGTCACCCGCACACGGTTAAAAAGACATTGGGGTAGGAACAAAAAAATATCCTCACTTTGCCACCGGTTCCTTTGTGGCTCAGCAAGGATATTATGCGATCGGTCAGGAGGTTGACCAATTATAAGAGACCTCGGCTGCTGCCGAGGGTACTATGGGGTCGTTGATGCGTGTCGGGCGTGTCATGGATAATGTGCGTTGATAAAACGCCCGCAAAGTTACGCATTCCGTGTGTCACTTCCAAATAATTTAGCTTTTATTTTTCGGAGATATTTCATCAGATAGCAAAATGAAAGTGAAGCGACGAAGACACACCCATCATACGGCGCATGGTGGTGTCAAAAACACAACTATTATTATAGTCAAATAGAAGAAAGCTTTTCACGATAATCCGCTTTCAACGGATAAAGCGAACTCGACTCGGAGGCTCCGACAAAGACAATCTGGTCAGACAGTTCGCAGACGTAGCGGTTGCGGGCTTGGGCAGACGGAGCAAATCGCGATTGCCGAGATAGGTAAGGGTCATACGTTCCTCATTTTTACTCATCTCCCTTATTATCTATTTGCTGCTGACGGAAGATTTCCTTTTGCCGATCAATCTCCTTCGCCAATTCTTCTTCTGTAGGCAGATAGGTCAGATACTTAGATGCAAAGAGCTTCTTGTTACTATTCAAAACAGAATAGCGTGCAATGTCCTCGCTGGTCTCGGAACAGAGGAGCATTTCTTCCACCACAGCCTCCTTCTTGGGCGACTGTAAAAGGCGATGGTAGTATTGCGACCCAACGTTACGAGCCAGCGTGCGAACACTCCACATTTCTCGTGCAGCTTCCCTGACATACCAGTAGCGGGCATCGTCACTTACATCGTGGAGCAGTGTACGGTAATGCGACCAATTGAGATTTGGTACACGCGTGTACCAAATCTCTAAATCTCTGAAACACAAGTATAATTGACGATAATTACGCAAGTCTCGTGGCGAATAACTTTTCGGATAGAGAACCGTCAATTCTTTCGACAGGAAATTGATCAGCCCCTTGCCATATTCGGCTCTCGCTTTGCCATTCTGCTCTTCTTCAACAATCCTTTTGCCAACTTGCCAATATGTATAGACGATGGTTGTGTTGGCATCGTGATAGGCTTTTTTAATGCCATTCTCAATAATGACCTTTACCTCCTGAACGATGCCAGAAGTGCCATATTCCATTATTGTGTTCGTCTCTTTGCTCATAATGGTTATTACTTATTCATCATTCAGTTCATCACCCATGCGATACTTGATGTCGTAGTTGATGATGAAGTCAAGTTCCTCTTCGGTAAAGCCATAATGCTTGGCCAGTACTTTGTCGATTTCGTCGATTATTGGCTTGGACAAAGGACATCTGTTGCGCAAGATAACGAGAATCATACAACTTGGCGCTGCAAAGATAACACAACTTCGACTGGCGGTCGGAGGCCGAGGTGCTGATGATGAGCAGACGGCCAGCGTCGAGCAGGGATTGTAGTTCGGGAGGCACACGCAGGTAGAGCGAACGAGCCAGTACGAGAATGATAGGCTGCTGTCCCTTTACGAGGAAGCGCCACACATCGCGCTCCAGCTTGCTGCTGAAGCCGCTGACTACGTTACATCCACTGATAATTCTCTCGATACCGCGCCCCCAGGTTTCATCGTGAATATTCCTGTCAAAAGAACGGAAGAGGTAAAAGGAAAAATCAAATAACAACCCAAAAACTGCTCCAACAACAAACTAAAAAACCGACAAATATAAGTGCGATTCGTCGCAAACTACGCGACGAATTGATTATTCATCGCCAAAAATTGCTTTTTTTCAACAAAAAGATTGTATTGCCTACTCCAATTTGCAAATTTAACCAATTAATCCGAATAGATGACAAAAAAAGCAAGCCGCAATGCAGTCGGCTTGCTTTTTCATTCCTATGCTGACAGATTTTGTTGCCTTTTTTATTGGGTATTGTTCTTTCTCGTATTCGATGACGATTTTTCACTATCAAATGGACATTTGAGCTCGCCGCGATAATAGTAATCTCATCCTTGGTTGGTTGTGGCGCTTTGAACATTGTGTTATTAAGGTGCAAAATTGAAACTTTCAATAATCAATTTCTGTGTTTATATAAAAAAAAGTTATTCTCATTTGATTTTGTCACAAAAATATGTGCAAGTAATAATATTTTTATTACCTTTGCAACAAAAAGTGCCAAATGACTCTCCAAAAATGGATAAACGATAGGGCAGTTCATGGTTATCCCACATTTACCTTTGAAGATGTGAGAGAGGCAGGGATTTACTCTTCTGAGCAGATAATTAAGAACGAACTCATCAGGTTGTGTTCAAACAAGACTATAGCCAATGTGTATCGTGGTTTCTATGTTATCGTTCCTGTTCACTATATCTTACGAGGTTCTGTGCCCGCAACCTATTACATTGATCAGTTGATGGCTTATCTTCGCAAGCCATACTATGTATGTATGCTCAGTGCAGCTGAACTGCTTGGTGCCGCTCACCAGCGTCCACAACATTTTTCTGTTATGACTACTTTGCCAAGGCGCCAGAATGTATCGACTCGAAATATAACGATTAACTGGTTTTATCGAGATTCATTGCCAGAAGATGCCCTCATCATAAAGAATACTGAAACTGGAACTATTCGTATTTCCAATTCTCTCCTGACAGCAGCAGACCTGGTGCAGAATCAACAACATGTAGGTGGACTGTCTCGTGTCGCTACCATACTTGAAGAACTGACTGAACAAATTGACATCAATCGGCAGTTCCAACCACTTGTGCCTTTCATCAAGACGGTTACATGGCAACGACTGGGTTATCTCCTTGAAAATATCTTAGAAGATAACACTACCGCAAATCTGCTATATGAGCAACTACGTTCAGTTTCTTCCCGAATGATTTATAAGCCTTTAAGCACGTCGGTAGATGATAATCCCTCACAAAGGGACAGTCGATGGAAGATTAATGTCAATGTTCAAATAGAAACGGATGTCTTATGATAAACAGAACAGCGATTCAACAGTGGAGCGAACACGCCCCATGGATTGATAATGCCCAGATTGAGCAGGACTTGATTATATGTCGTGCCTTAGTTGCCATTTTTGGGGATGAGTTTTTGGCATCGCAGCTGGCGTTTCGAGGAGGAACGGCCTTACATAAACTCTATCTTTCGCCCCAGCCGCGTTATAGTGAGGACATTGATTTGGTTCAGATTAATCCTGGACCTATCAAGCCAATTATTTACCGTTTGGGAGAAGTTCTTGATTGGTTGCCGGATAGAGTAACCAAGCAGAAGCGTTATAATAATACAATGTTGTTCCGAATTGAGTCGGAAATTCCACCTACTGTCCAGATTCGACTAAAGGTTGAAATCAACTGTTTTGAGCATTTCAATGTTCTAGGTTTGACAAAATTCCCCTTCAGAGTGGAAAACTCTTGGTTTACAGGCGAAGCTGAACTGACCACTTATCATTTCGAGGAATTATTGGGAACAAAACTTCGTGCACTTTATCAAAGGAAGAAGGGACGTGACCTCTTTGACCTACATATTGCTCTACAACGTAAGGAAGTTGATATTGATAAAGTCCTGCTTTGCTATAGGAAATATATGGAATTTGTTGTAGGCAAGGCTCCTTCTTATAAGCAGTTCGTCAACAATATGCAGGAAAAGATGGAAGATCCAGAGTTTACTGATGATATGCAATCCCTCTTACGTCCAGGCATTACTTTCGATGCAAGTGAAGCATATCCGCTCATCTATGAGACGTTTATAGATAAAATGGAGGGAAAAAGAGATTAAAAAAACTCCAATATTGACACAGATACTTGCAGAGAATCCCTGCCTTTGTGCCCAATAAAAGATCTTGTAAGGGTGGCACATTCGAAACCGTTTTGGGTGGTACATTTAAACCGCTGCCTTCAAGTACCAACCGTTGCCCCTATGGAAATCCAAAATTTTTCTGCATTTTTGCCCATCATTTTTCATCAAAAAATATTGTTTTGCCTACTCTAATTTGCAAATAAAAGAAACAATAAGGTGATACTGAACGTATACAAAAAAGCAGCAGGCAAACACCTGGAATAGATGCTTGCCTGCCGCAAGATTGCAAGTAAATTATAGGTTTACGCTACACCACCATATTGTCGGCTGATATAGTTATAGACGGCGGAACGATAGTAGTTGATGTTTTCTTCGGTATAACTTTCGGGAAGTTGAATCCACAACAGGTCGCGAATGGTATTCTGGAGAGCAGCGCGGGTCTCCTGCTTGTCAAACGGATGATCCATGGCATCCAGTTGTTCCTTGATTTTCTGCAACAGATCCTTGGCAATGGCCTTGAGCTTCTTGATGTCGTCTTTCGAAAGATTATCTTTCATCAGCACATCGAACATGGCAAGCTGCTCGTCATTCTCGAAGCCTTCACGGACGTAGCGCTTCTCCTCGTCGGTCAATTGTGATGAGAGTGCCATCAGATCGTTGAAGGTCTTCTCGATGGTTGCACGATTCTGCTCCTCGTTGTAGTTTCGGATAATCTCCTGGTATTTCTCGTAGAAGTTGATGCGCGAAGGGTTAGCCGCCAGCATTCGGGCGATACGCTCCTGCAGGACGTCCTGGATATCCTTGAGGATAAGATTCTTCTCGCGACTCTTGGCAAATTCGCGACGAAGCAATTCGAAGTCGATGCCGCTAATGTCGAAGCGCTGCGGGTCCTCGACCGTGCTGTTGACCGTCTCGATATGCTCGTTCACAATCTCATTGATGGCTACGCTGAGGTCGGAGATGTCGGCATGCTGGCGTTTCTTCTGCAGCTCCTTGTAGATGTGCTCGATGGCAAGTTTCTGCTGGAGCATATCGGGCGTGACATCTTCGCGATTCAGATACTTCCAGAGCGACAAGAGCGTTGTGGCGAAGGTGCAGAATGACTTGCGGATCTCGGCCGATGCGCACATGGCATTGGCGGCTTTCTTGAGGAGACTGAGCCTCATGAAGTCCTGTGCCTGAATCAGGTCGTCAAGTTCAAAGTCATGCTCCCTGAGGAATGCCTTGGCTGCGGCAATGATTGCAAGGACATGGTTGATCAGTTCCTCCTTATCGACTGTCGGGTCGTTCCCGTTCGAACCTCCTGGATTAGCCGTATAGTCGGCCAGTGCCTGACGCAAGGCTTTGACGATACCGATATAATCGATGACCAGACCGTTGGTCTTGCCTTCGGCTACGCGATTGGCACGAGCGATGGTCTGCATCAGGGTATGCGCCTTCATGGGCTTGTCGATATAGAGGCACGAGAGCGTCTTGACATCGAAGCCCGTCAGCCACATCGCGCATACGAAGACGACACGCAGCTTCGAATCGGCATCCTTAAACTGCTTGTCGAGCTCCTCCTTTTCCATCCTTTCGCGATGGGGGAGGATGTCAAGGCCCCACTTCTTGAAGGTCTGAATCTCATTCTGCTCCTGCGAAACAACGACGGCCATATCTGTCTCCTTCATCCACTCCAGCTTGCGGTTCAGTTCCTGGGCTTCTTGCTGGGAGGTGCAATGGGCGATGGTCTTTTCCAGTTCCTTGATCTCCTGCTTCCAGTATCCCTGCACGTAGTTGAACATACGCACACAGGTCACTTTGTTGTAACAGACGAACATCGCCTTGCCCGATGTCCAAAGGTCGCTGTAGTGGTGCACAAAATCTTTGGCGATGAGTTGCAGACGCTTGGCAGCCGTGAGGAGATGCACCTCCTTGGCGAACTCGCGTTCAAGTTTGGCCAACTGGGAGGCATCGAGGTCTCCAGCCTGTTCGAGGGCTTCTGCAATCTGCTCGTTGATATCGGGGTTCTTGAGGTCCTTCAGTTTCTCACCTCGATTCTCATAGAACAGCGGCACAGTGGCCTTGTCCTCGACGGCACGCTTGAAGTCGTAGATGCTGATATAGCCGCCAAAGGTGCGGGCCGTGATGTTGTCGTTCGAAAGCAGTGGCGTGCCGGTGAATCCGATGCGATGGGCTGTCGGCAGCAAGTGCATCATGTTGTCGGCAAAGACACCATTCTGCGTGCGGTGAGCTTCGTCACTCATCACGATGATGTCATGGTCGGGGATGATGGGCTCGGCATTCGGATCGTTGAACTTCTGGATGAGAGAGAAGATGAACGACGGATTGCCTTTCAACTTCATCTTCAGGTCTTCGCCACTGGAGGCGATGAATTTCTTGGCCTTCACCTTGCCCAGCATACCACAGTTCTCGAAGGTGTCGCTGATCTGCTTGTTCAGTTCGTCACGGTCGGTAAGTACCAGGATGGTTGGTGAGCCTTCGAACTTGCGACGAATCTTTTGTGAAAGGAATAGCATCGAATAGCTCTTGCCACTGCCTTGTGTGTGCCAGAACACGCCTAACTTGCCACCCAAGGTCTCACGTCGCTGGTACATCTTCACAGCCTCGTTCACGCCCAGGTATTGGTGGTTTCGGGCAAGAATCTTTGCCGTGTTGCCACCTGAATGGTCATAGAGGATGAAGTTCTCCAGCAGATCGAGGAAGTTCTCCTTCTGGCAGATGCCTCGCAGCATGGTGGGCAGTTCGATGTTGCCGGCATCCTCTTCCTTCAGTCGTTTCCATTCGTGGAAGAACTCCCACTTCGAATCGATGGTGCCGACACGTGCCTCCAGTCCGTTACTGAACATGATGAAGGCGTTATGATAGAACAGCTGCGGGATGGTGTCGAGGTAGTCACGATAGTTCTGAGTGAAGGCATCCACAACTTCCACATCGTGGTTCTTCAGTTCCATGAAGAGCAAAGGCAGGCCATTGACGAAGCCGATGATGTCAGCTCGGCGATGATAAAGGGCTCCATAGACCCACATTTCACGCACACAGAGGAAGTCGTTCTTCTGAGGAGAAGCGAAGTCAATGACCTTGGCACGTACCTCTTCGGTTTCGCCATTGGGCTTGATGCGCGTCACGGGCACGCCATCCTTGATGTACTGATATTTCTGCTCGTTGATCTGCATCAGCGTCTGGCTGCTCATGTGCTCGGTCATACGCTCAACACATTCCTGCAGCTGCTTTTCCGTCAGCCACGGGTTCAGCGCCTTCAGTGCCTTGCAGAAACGACCTGTCAGCAGGACCTCATGATAGGAGTAGCGCCCTAACGTGCCGTTGGCGCCCAACATTTCCTTGTCGAAAGCATATACGTTCGTCCAGCCCAGTTCCTTTTCCAGCAACTCGGCTGCACTCCGCTGTATCAGTTGGTCTTCGCTATAGTCCTTGGACATAATGACATTCACTTTATCAATATCGAAATAGGTTTGTTTTAATGCTTTTGCCCCTTCAGGGCGTTGTTTTGTTTATTATTACATTCCCAGGGTGGTACCCTGGGTATCGAATATGCAGCACCCCTCGTTCGCCCTGAAAGGGCAAAAGCTCTTTCCTAATCGGCAAATACATAGCGTTCGTCATAATCCACATTATACAATTTCAAAAACGCTAAATATTCATCACGAAAACTATGCTTCTTATGGTGCTCACGCTGGTTACTCACATATTCCACAGTTTTATCAACCACCGATTGACTAACCGAAAATACCGCATAACCGCCTTGCCATGCAAAATGCTCATATGAAGGCGATACGCTTTTAATCCATCGGCTGCTATTGCGTTTCACTTCTTCCACAAGATGTGCCACGTTCTCATTTCTCGACAAGAGACAAACAATATGAATATGGTCACCGATGCCCCCAACACGAATGACTTGACAACCGGTAGTATTAACCAATTGGCCAATATAGCTATGCATGCGTTCCAGATGCTCGTCAGCTATTTGTGGGCTCGAAGTCTTCACGTGGAAGATTATGTGTAGATATATTTTGCAAAGCGATTGCGGCATGTGTATAAAGCTTTTGCCCCTTCAGGGCGTTGTTTTCGTTATTATCCCTTTACCCAGGGTGATACCCTGGGCTATGAGCCTGTAGGCCTTTCAGGCCATTTCCCCAATAGCTGAAATCTCACTGTTCATCAGCTTGGAAAGCAAGCGGTCACGGGCTTCGGTGAGGAGTCGGATTTGAACTCTGTAATCAGAAATACTCTTCTGTATGATTTCTAATTCTTTTATTGTAAAACTTACAGGGGGTACTATTACTACATGTTTCAAGAACTCTTGAAAGTCAAAATTATTAATGCCATTTGCTCCATTTTTTTTGAATTTTTGCATTCGACTCCCGTTTTGCATATCTTGGAATTCAGAAAACAAGATTATAGAAATACGATAGTCAATAGGCCTTAGAAACTTGCAAAAGCTGGCACATATAACATGCTTTCCATATTGTTTTAGCAAATTATCATCAATACGCAAGGTTCTTCCTACATTATTAATATTACCATTAGACAGTTCAAGAATTATGTCGTTAACTTCCAAATGTTTATTGTAAATATCTTTTTCTGTATGAAATCTTATTGGTAAATCATCAAAAAATCCCCCTTTAATTTTATCTATATCTGTACCTCTTATAACAGGGGCTTGAATTACGTTTAAACCTGTTGAAGAATCTTTTCCCCAACCACCATTCATATGCATACAGAGTAAATCTCCAACCATCTTCTTCTCCCACCCCTCAGGCACACCATCAACAATCTTGGTGTTTTCGTGTCCAGGGAAGCGGAGGTCAACGAACCATTCTTTATAGAGTCGCTGTGCTGCTTCCTCCAATAACTTTATCTGCTTCTGATAGTTCTCTATCAAGGAGTCGTAGCGGGAGAGGATGGTGGCGATGCGAAGTTGGCCATCGATTGGTGGATATGGTAATAACAAATCCTTTATATCGGAAGGACTAATATTGGCTTGATTTGCCGCACCACCTGCTTTTTGAGCCAACTCAACTTTAACTTCATATTGACTAAGGAAATAATATATATAGTCAAGATTTGACTGCCTATCATCTTTATTGATTATTTTACCAACTCTTTGATTTAAGACTGAAATATCATCATATCTAACACGCCCAACTCTTCCAACGACCGATGCGATTTGATTGATATGAGATCCAGTCATAGCAATTAATACATCACCCTTATGCAAAATATATCGTTGATTCTGAAAAGCAATTGATTCGGGCACATAAGAAAGATCATCCAAGGATATATATGGGGGACAAACATTCTTTATCTTAATAACAGGGATACCATGATCTGAAAAGTCTTTTGACTTAAAAGCATAGCCTGATAGAACGTCTATGAATTCTCCCAACTTCACTTTCTTCCACTCACTCATTCTTCATCCTCCTTTCTTTCATTTCCCCATTTAGCTTTAGCAACTTCAATGGACTTTTTGTCGTGACACTGTCGCGACAATCTGCTTTCCATAATCAGCTCGCTCATTTCCAAGTACATCGCGGTTGATTCGCTCGCCAATATGCCAGTACATCATGGTTAGCTCGTAGTTGGCTGTAGATGCCACATGGATTCGCGCTTCGTCAATGATTTGGCGGAGGTCAGTCATCAAATTTCTAACAACTTCACCCATTGCAGAAATATCGGTTGACACTATTGGTTTTATCTCGTTTGCCATGATTTACTTCGTGTTAAGAGTTTCCCATTCCTTCATTATCTCGCTCATTAGCACATTGGCTTCCTTGTTCAGTTGTGCCAGTTCGGCATGGATCTCGTTCATGCGTTCATGGAAATCCACGCCGTCATCTTCCTGTTCGGCTACACCGACGTAGGCACCTGGAGTCAGCGAATAGTTCTTTTCCTCTATCTCCTGAATGGTGGCAATCTTGCAAAGACCAAGAACATCGCGGTATTCTCCTTCGCCAAACTTCTCTACGAGCCATTCGTGTTCGTTGACCGTGGTCAGGATTTCGGAGAGCACATTGCAGAATGTTTCGCCTGCCTGTCGCATGGCTTTCACCTTACGTTTCTCAATTTGTCCTTCGGCTGTTTTGATACACGATTTGGTTTGCTCAATCTGATCTGAGATTCTCTTTTTGAGTTCCTGATAGTCATGTCCGGCATTGTCGAGCCATCCCAAGAGTCCCCAGAAATGGGGACGAGTGTCTTCATCGATGAGCTGGCTGAATGGTTCACCTTGTTCCCTCAGCGAATCAACAGCCTCGTCGATGGCTTTATTATAGTCGGACAAGAGTCGTTGGTACTTGTCCGTTTCACCACGATAGAGATGCACGATGGCCTGGAGGTTGCGAAGTTGCCACTCGGTCCACTCGTTCAAGGTGCGATCCACCACAGTGTAATAGTTGCGGGCATCGATGAAGAGCACCTTGTCGCGAATGTCGGCTTTCTTGTTGCGATTGAAGAACCAGAGGGAGCAGGGGAGGGAGAGCGTATAGAAGAAGTTGTTGCCCACGCTGACCATCACATCCACATCGCCCGTACGCACCAGTTTCTCGCGGATGTCGCGGTCCTTGTTGGCGCTGTCGGTGGCCGAACTTGCCATGACGAACCCTGCACGACCATGGTCGTTCAGATAGGCGTAGAAATAACTTATCCAAAGATAGTTGGCATTGCCTATCTCCTTCGTCTTTGCATTCACTCCTGGCAAACCGAAGGGCAAGCGACCTGCAGCAGAAGCGGATTCGGCCTTCACCTTATCGACATTGAACGGAGGATTGGCCATCACGTAGTCGCACTTGCCTGCAAGATTATGAGCATCGTGGTAGAAGGAGTTGGCTTCGTCGCCCGAGATGATGCGACCATTCAGCCCATGCACCGCCATATTCATCAGACAGAGCTGGGCATTGTACTCCACCTTCTCCTGTCCGTAGAACGTCATTTGTGTATTGGCATTCAGGCCCGCCTGATTCACGAAGTCGCCAGTCTGGACGAACATACCACCACTGCCACAGGCAGGATCGAGCATCACGCCTTGGGTAGGTTCAAGCACATTGACCAACATTTTGACCAAGGACTTAGGCGTAAAGAACACACCATCGTCACTGGCTACAGCCTTGGCAAACTTGGAAAGGAAGTATTCGTAGATGCGTCCGATGATATCGCCACCCACCTCATCAATCGTCTTATTGTTGAAGATGCGAAGCAATTCGCGCAGCAGGTCATCGGCAAACATGGTATAGGTCTTGGGCAAGACTCCTGTCAGTTGTTCGCTCTGGTCTTCCACCAACTGCATGGCATTATTGACCGCTTCGCCCAACGAATTGATGTCCTTTCCATCCTTGGTCTTCAGATGGGCATCGATGATGTTGTCGGGAAGATTGACCAGATAGTCGAACTGGGCCTCACGGGGCAGATAGAGCGCACTCTTGGCTGCAAAGTCACTCGGCTCCACGGGCATGACGCGGCCACCTAGTTTCGGCCGATTCTCAAGGATCTCGGCTTCAACCAGCTTGTATCGGCTATAGGCATAACGCAGGAACAGCAATGCCAGCACAGGCATACAATACTGGCTGCTCGTCAGTTTACTGCCTTGTCGCAGCAAATCTGCCGACTCCCATAATTCAGCTTCAAGTTTTCGTATATTGATCATTTGCAAATGTGTGTATCAGTTTTTCGTGTAAAGCTATGCTAGAGCCTGCCACGGGCAGGTTCCATCAATTTATAATTCCGTGCGCAAATATAAGTTATTTTTCAAACAACTCCAACCGAAATGCTGAAAAAGTGAAGTTACACCTCAATATTTCCACTTTTTCCTCAAATTATCACCAAAATCAACCCCAAATGAATGGCAAGGAAGATAATCCAATTCGTTCAATAACGTTGAATAATTGAATAAAAAAAGCAAGCCGACCTTCACAGGGAGACTTGCTTACTTTTGCCTAATAATTAATTACAATTTGAATTCACTAATATTGAGTTTGCAAAGATAACCATATTCCCCAACATATCCAAACATTTGATTGAAAAAAGCACTTTTTTCAATTTCTTCTTGGAGATTGAGGAAATAATCACTATCTTTGCGGCCCATTTTTATTAATGAAGGCAAAATGGAAATACATTTGTGTGTGATAAAATTAAGCAGGCTA
>Ga0310695_10007032_pt1 | contig 18190 bp, 17 predicted proteins | sample RumenRJG_04DNA_FD_203882 | JGI IMG/M metagenome (GOLD analysis project Ga0310695, IMG submission 203882) | Bovine rumen microbial communities from Lethbridge, Alberta, Canada - RJG_04 (v2) (version 2) | ecosystem: Host-associated > Mammals > Digestive system > Stomach > Rumen | place: Canada...
CGCTCTGCTGATAAATATCATACATCAGCAGAGCGCCTTCTGAAAGTGATATTAGTCCTCTTCAGTCATCTCATCCCGGATCATCTTAAGGATCTCTTCATAGCTTTTGCGGCTATTGATGATTGCTTCCCATACTTCTTCTTTTCGCTTGGCATCCCGCTTATCCAGCAGGATTTGAAGTGCGTCTACTGCCCTCTCGTGAGCCGCCGCCGTTCTTGCCACCTTTTCCTGTGCTTTCACGATTTTCTGTTCCAATGTTTCATCTTTGGTTACCCGTCTTCTCATTTTCCATCTGCCCCCTTCCGATTCTTTGCTGAAGCCTCTTTAAGTTGATTGCTGATTTCTTTCGCCCAGTAAGTGACAAGCGGAACATCGATGCCAAATGCCTGCAGGATACGTTTTTGTTTCTTTGTTACTCCATGATCAAGCCTGTACACGTTGTCAGTCTGCCTGGTCATTTCTATCTTCTCCAGTTCTTTTATTGCTGCCGGCACGGTCATATAATTCGGCTTGTCAGAAAGGGTCCGTTCTCCCTCCTTCAAAGACGTGTATATCTTGTTCCGAATGATAAGCGCCACAAATTCCACAAAGATTTTAGCGGCAACGGATTCATTACTATAAACTCGTTCGCTTTTATCCCCCAGATAGGATTTATCACCGCGGAACAGCTTTTCGGACGTATCACGGCTTTTGTATAGCAGGAGGGCTTCCTTCGCGCTCATTTTCTCGGAGGTGATAATGCAGAAATAACCGCAGAGGCTGTTTTCCCATTCAATGACGTCCGTGCGGTCTTCAAGGAACTGGAACTGATGATTCTTGTCATTATAGTGGATACGGAAATAGTGGTGATAAGCCGGCCCGAATTCATACTCCCTGTTTACCTGCTTTTTGGCAAACTCCTTCATCTTCCGTATCTTCTTCGCAATTTCCGTCCTTTCCACCCCTTCTTTAATCGTGTTGTGATAGATATGGAAGTACCGGGTCCGCTCATCACCTTCATACAGTTCGGCACGCACTGTTGTTCCGTAGACATCGTAATCCTCAATATATTTGGCCCATTTATTTTCAAAACTCCCCTTTTTTGACAGGATCAGCCCGTTTACCAGCGCTTTCATCCCTTTCACCATGATAATGAAAGAGTAGTGGTGTTCATCCATGAAACGGATATTGGCCTTGCTGAAATATCCCCTGTCCAGGATGAACCCAACATGTTTGTATCCATATCCTTCAACTTTTTCCAGCATATACTTAAGCTGTACCGTATCAGTCAGGCTGCCTGAATATTTCTCATAAAACAAAGGCTCCTCATTATTCCTGTCGTATGCAACAGTATAATTGAAAATGGGCACTCCCATATCCACCTTTGCATGACCGAATTCAACGATATCCACATCGCCTGCCTGACAGTTTTTATTAGTTGCATCGTATGAAATATATATTTTTTCGCGTCGCGATTTCCCTTCGTTCCACTCATTCAGAAATCCGACACTCTGGTCATCCGTCATGGAGCTTAACAGCCTGGACACGGTGGAATCACTGTAGATTCTCATGTCCGGTGTCAGCAGAGGGTGATTATACGCGTAATCCGGATAGTATTGGGCGGCATTATCCTCGCAGATTATGGTGTATGTCGCCAGATCCAGGAACAGTCCCACGTCCTTTTCGGGCATGTACCCGGAAAGGATTTCCTCAAGGCCGTAATCCCTTATGATCTTACGAATCACCATCCATGTTCCCACACGAAGGCAGCTGCTTCGATTTGCCCTGTCTTTTTCTTCGGGCAATTCCGCATCCGGGAAATACTGCAGGAAATTCCTGTTAGGCAGCATCTTAGAGGGATCCTCATGGTCCCTCTTTCCTATCGTTACCCGTTTGGGATTCGTTTTCTGCGTATTCTTGTCATAAATCCGATCATATTCGTAATAAACGTATTCAGTCCCGGCCTTCTCTCTATACGTGATTTTCCCATGTACTACCGGTATATCAACCTTAAAATCCAAGTACATTCTGCCCTCCTTTATAGGCGTATTTACGCCTATAAAAAGTATAGCACAAAGCCCGGATCTATGCAATAAAAAACGCATAAATCCGGGCTTTTTCTTTGATTTTGAAAGGCAATATCAATTAGGTGTAATTTGTTGCGAAGTTAACAATATGGTAAGATAATAGAGGGTTATATAACCCTCTAAAGGAGGCTTATCATGTACTTGGGATGCAGGGTAAAGATACCGAGAGATGGCGGAAATATTACAGTCAAGACTATCAACGGTACCCCATATGTCTATATCGAGAGGGGCCGTACTTATTCAAAAGAGAAGAAATACAGCATACCAAAACGGACTTGCATTGGGAAACGGGATAACGAACAGCCGGATTTCATGTTCCCTAATGAGAAGTTTTTGAAATTCTTCCCCAGGGAAGCTCTTCCATCGGAAAAAGACGGGAGGATCCGGAGCGGCTGCCTCCATGTCGGAGTTTTCTTTGTGATCAGAAAGATCATATCTGATTACAAGCTGGATGAGATGATCACAAGGATCATCGGGCAGGATGCCGGCCTGTTCCTTGACCTGGCTGCATACTCCATCATCACGGAGGATAATGCCGGGCAGTATTATCCTGATTATGCCTACAATCATGCTCTGTTCACGGATAACATGAAAGTCTACAGCGATTCAAAGGTGTCGGATTTCCTGAAGGATGTCACGGTCGACCAGCGGATACAATTCCTGAATGAATGGAACGCAAAACGGGACCACCGGGAGAAGATCTACATTTCCTATGATTCAACCAATAAGAAAAGCCAGGCCGGGGAGATCGACATGGTTGAACTCGGACACGCAAAAGAAGGCATAGAGGAGGACATCTTCAATTATGCGGTCGCCTATGACCGCAACAACCGCGAACCATTGTTTTATGAATCCTATCCTGGGAGCATTGTCGATGTGTCACAGCTGCAGCACACGCTGAAAAAGGCGAAAAGCTACGGCTATGAGCACATCGGGTTCATCCTGGACCGCGGCTATTTCTGTAAAGAAAACATCCGCTTCATGGATGACAACGGATATGATTTTGTGATCATGGTGAAGGGGATGAAGAGCCTGGTGAGCAGCCTGATCCTGGAGGTGCAGGGCTCGTTTGAAAATGACCGCAGGAACAGCATCCGGGCTTTTAAGGTCAGCGGGACCACGGTCAAAAGAAAACTGTATGCCGGAGACAGCGAAGAGAGATACTTCCATATCTATTATGATGACGGAAAGAAAGCTGGCGAAAGGGAAATTTTCGAAGATAAGATCGACCGGATGAGCAGGAAACTGAGGGATCTTATGGGAGAACCCGTCCGTCCGGGAGGGGATTATAAAAAATACTTTGATCTTGTATTCTGGCATGAAGGCCTTGAAGACGAGAAATTCATGTCAGGGATCGAACGGGCCGATGTGATCAACAGGGAGATCCGGCTGTGCGGATATTTCGTGATCGTCACTTCCGCAAAAATGACTGCTGAGGAAGCCCTGGTACTATATAAGAGCCGGGACGCTTCAGAAAAGACATTCCGTGCGGACAAGTCTTACCTTGGGGCCCGGGCAGAACGGGTATACTCAAACGAATCTGCTGACACAAAGATCTTTATCGGCTTTGTGGCCACGATCATCAGGAGCAGGATATACACCCTTTTAAAGGATGAAGCGGCCAGACTGGATAAAAAACCAAACTATATGACTGTACCGGCAGCAATAAAGGAACTGGAAAAGATCGAAATGCTGAAAGGGGCAGACAACGAATACAACCTGGATTATGCCGTGACGGCAACACAGAAGACGATCCTGAAAGCATTCGATATGACTGCTGACAACATCCAACGGCAGGCCAGAGGACTCAGTGCGGATCTTCTGCGGATCGAGACTGAGGCGTTTGAAAGGCAGGCTGCTGCACAGGCAGAAGGAGGTATGTAGAAGTAATGGCAAGAAGAGTGGTGACATTAGATGAGAAGATCAGAAAAGCGGAAGCCGCAGTGGCGGCAGCTAAGGCAAAGTATGACGCTGCTCTTGATGAGCTGGAGAAGCTTGTTACGAAACGTAAGCAGCTGGATGACAAAAAGGTATTGGAAGCCTACCATGCCGGTGACAAAACGGCTGATGAGATCGTAGCGTTTATTCAGGAAAAAAATATTGAAGAAGGATAAGATATGCTCAAAAAAATATCTGAGATGACGGACAAGGACAAAGCTGTATTTCTGGAAAAGACAAAGCGGGCGATGACAGGGGAGCAGGGTATTCCCTGGGAGATCGTAGAATCAAAGATACTTGAAGAAATAGAGAATACTTTTGACGACGAAAAGATCCTTAAAATGGATCCTGACTTTCGTATCGATGCCGCCTTTGCCAGAAAAGAATTTGGGGACAGGAAACCGGCGCTTGTAGATTATATGCTATGGTCATTAAGATTCGTCACAAAATCTGAATACGTGGATTTGTAACAGAACAAATCATAATAATACCCTCAATCATTTTCGGCGATTGAAACTGGCTTGAAATGATTGAGGGTTAAAAAATCCAGGAAGTTAAGGATAAATTTGCAAGGAAACACAGGCAGGATTTCTGAAGAAAATAGGTTGACAGATATTATATATAAATGGATAATATACTATTATATGAAATTCATAAATAAGATATAGTTAGAAATATAGAAACGGAGAACAGAATGTACAGTGCAGTGATGACAGGGGCGGTTCACGGCATCAGCAGCTATCTGCTGAGGGTGGAAACAAATATCTCCAATGGACTGCCCGCCTTCAACATGGTGGGGTTCATGAGCGGGGAAGTGCGCGAAGCGGGAGAGCGTGTCCGTGTCGCATTGAAAAATACGGGGATACCGCTGCCGGCAGCGCGGATCACTGTGAATCTGGCCCCGGCGGACATTCCCAAGCGGGGGATCGTGATCGACCTGCCCGTAGCAGTGGGAGAACTGATCTGTATGGAGATGCTGCGGCAGGAGGATTTTGAAGATGTCCTTGTTGCAGGGGAGCTGGGCCTCAATGGAGAGATCCGGCCGGTGCGCGGTGTCCTTCCCATCGTACAGACAGCTAAGGCACAGGGCATCCGCCTGTGTATCCTGCCGGCGGAGAATCTGGAGGAGGGTGCTGTGGTGGAGGGCATCAAGGTGGTCGGAGTCCGCTCCCTGAACGAACTGATCATGTATATGACCGCCATTCCCCGGAAACGGGACCAGCTGCTGCCCCCGGGAAAGGTAGATCTGAAGGCACTGTTTGAAGAGGTGGCGGCAAAACCTGCGGAAGTGGATCTTTCGGATATAAGGGGCCAGGCTATAGCCAAAAAGGCAATGGAGATCGCGGCGGCAGGCTTCCACAACATGCTGATGACGGGCCCGCCCGGCACCGGAAAATCCATGCTGGCTAAATGCATGCCCGGCATCATGCCGCCCCTGACCCTTGAAGAGAGCATGGAAGTCTCAGCGGTCTACAGCGTGGCGGGCATGCTGGGACAGGGGGAGCCCCTTGTCCTCCGCCGGCCTTTTCTGGCTCCTCATCATTCGATCACAAGGGCAGCCCTTGTGGGCGGCGGCATGGTCCCTATGCCGGGCCAGATCTCACTTGCCCACAGGGGAGTGCTCTTTCTGGATGAGCTACCGGAATTCGGCCGGGACCAGCTGGACCTTCTTCGTCAGCCCATCGAGGATCACGAAGTGACCATTGTCCGCCAGTCTGGAAGCTACCGGTATCCGTCCCGTTTCATACTGCTGGGCGCCTGCAACCCATGTCCCTGCGGCCACTTTCCGGACCGGAACAGATGCCGGTGCAAGCCCTGGGAGATCAGGAGATATCTGGGCAGGATCTCGGGACCTCTGCTTGACCGTATGGATCTGTGCATCACGGTGCCCAGGGCCAGGATCGAAGATCTGCAGAGGTCAGCCGGGGCAGAGGAAGACAGCGCTGCGGTCCGGTCCCGTGTCATGGAAGCATGTGAGCGGCAGCGCTGCCGCTTCAGGGACAGCGATGGCCTGCGCTTTAATTCGGACATGCGGGCGGCGGACCTGGAGAAATACTGCCCCCTGGGAGAGAGGGAAAAGGGATGCCTTAAGGATCTCTTTGAGTCGGAGGCAATGAGTGTGAGAGCTTATCACAGGATCATACGTGTTGCCAGGACCATTGCCGACCTGGAGGGGGAAGACAGGATCCGGGAGGAGCACATCTATCTGGCATATACCTATCGGCAGGGAGAATCGCTGCAATTCGGGAGATAAGGGATATGAAGAATACCAATCACAAGTACCTCTGCTGGCTGGCAGGGATCAGAGGACTCGGCAGAAAAAAGAAGTTTTCGCTCATGCAGGCTGCGGGTGAGGCCAGTCTTTTTTCGATGATGGCAGAGGACAGTATCTTCTCCATAGAGAAAGAAACCGGTTCCTTTTCCATGGAGGCAGCCGGAGACGGACAGGATCCGGGCCTGGCGGCCAGGCTTTTGTATACTGCGTCCGAGAAAGAGCTGCACTTTCTCTGGGGAGAAGCGGGTGCAAAAACACCGGGCAGCCGCGAGGAGTGGCAGGCCCTTTTAAATGCCCGCAGACAGGAACCGGAGCGGATCGAGGAGGAGCTGGCCCGGGCAGGGATCGGGTTTGTATCTGCCCTGGAGGAGGGATTCCCGGAGAAACTCAGGGAGATCCCGGATCCCCCCTTCGGGATCTATTATAAAGGGAGCATGCCTTTGGAAAATGAGCCTGCCGCAGCCATCATCGGAGCCCGCCTTGCGTCCGGTTACGGCAGGGAGCAGGCCCGCCGCTTCGGCCGGCGGATCGGTGCCCGCGGGATCTCGGTGATCAGCGGTATGGCGAGAGGCATCGACGGGATCGCTCAGAAGGCAGCGCTGGATGCCGGCGGCAGGTCCTATGCCGTGCTGGGCTGCGGAGTGGATATCTGTTATCCGGAGGAAAACCGGGAGCTCTACGAGCGCCTGCAGCAGCTGGGCGGAGTCCTGTCGGAATATCCCCCCGGCATGCAGCCGATCGCCAAGCTGTTTCCGCCTAGAAACCGTATCATCAGCGGACTTTCGGATCTGGTCCTGGTGATCGAAGCCAGAAAGAGGTCCGGCACCCTGATCACTGTTGACATGGCGCTGGAGCAGGGACGGGAAGTTTATGCCCTCCCCGGGAGGGTCAGTGATGCCCTCAGCGACGGATGCAACCGCCTGATCCGTCAGGGCGCGGGACCGGCGACCTGCCCGCAGGATATCCTGGAGTACTTTTTCGGAACGGGAAGTGAGGAAGAAGGTATAAAGGGGGAGCGGAAGGCGGCGAGGACTGTGAAGAGGGAGCCTGAGCCGTCCGGCAGGATCAAAATTGATCAGGAATCTATAGAAAAAGAGAACCGGGCAGAGGCGTACCCGCAGATAATTGACCAGCAAATTGCGGAAATGAAGGAAGAGGATTGGGAAGGTGCTGAGCAGCATCAAGATAATAATTTGGAGCAAATGACTCCAGAGACTCTGGACCGGAGGATCCTGCGGCTGCTCTCTTCAGAAGATGAAAAGCACATAGAGCGGATCCTGGAAGAGGTGAGCGGGCCTGATCCTTTTTCTGACTCTGCAAAAGCGGAAGTCCCGGTCTCTCTGTCGGAACTGGTTTCCTGCCTCATGCGTCTGAAGATTGAGGGCAGAGTGGAGGAATCTTCAGCAGGGTATTATAGAAAAAAATGATGAAAACAGCGAGCCAGGCGGCTGCAAATGCCATGCTCGCATGAGCATTTGCAGACATTTGGCGAGCGTCAAAACACGAGGAAGGAGCCATTTTGCATGCCAATCATGCAAAATGAGCGGAATCCGAGTGGTTGGAGCGGGCTGAGAGCGTGTAAGCGCGACAGCACGCGTAGTTTTCATCATATATGTCTGTTAACGCAGGCCATGGCCGCAAATTTTAGAAAATGTCGGAATCTTTTTTGCAGGTACGCAAAAACTATGAAATCGATAAAAAGATGATTCTTCCAAAGGATAGCAGTGAACTCATCTTGAATTAAATATTTCGGAAGTATAATATTTATATATAAAAGAGCGGAAATGACATGACGATTATTGACAGCATAAAAAACGAAAACGCATCAGAGGAGCAGAAAGAGAGCCCTGCTGCAGGGACACCTTATGACGATGCATTCCGGACAATGACAAACGACTGTCCGGATCTGCTCATTCCTGTGATCAATGAGATCTTTGGAAAAAAGTATCCGAATGATGCAAAGGTCATATTCGGCCAGAACGAGCATTTCATCAATACCATGGACGGGGATCTGGAGAAACGGATCACAGACAGTTCCTTCAAAATCGTTGAGCGTACAGGAAAATGTAGTGGGAAATATCTGATCGAGTGCCAGTCGAAGCCCGACAGTACCATGGTTGTCAGGATATTTGAGTATGCCACCCAGATTGCTCTTGACGAGAATGTGATCGTCGGGAACAGGATGACGGTGGAAATCCCCAATGCAGCCGTATTGTTTCTGAGAAGTAATAAAAATACGCCGGATAAGCTGGAGATCGAGATGATCACACCTGGCGGAACAGTTTTATTTGACATACCCTCAATGAAACTTGTCAGTTACGATATCGGTGAGATTTTTGAGAAAGAACTTTATTTTCTGATACCGTTTTTTCTGTTCAACAGAGAAAAGATTTTCAGAGATTGCGAGGCTGATGAAGAAAAGCTCGGAGAACTGCTCGAAGATATATTGAGGCTGATCCACAGACTTGACGAAGTGATGGTGGAAGATCATCTTTCCGCCTATCAGAGATGTATCATTCTTGATATGACAAAACTCGTTTCGGGAGCGCTGACAGAAAAGTACAGAATAGTGAAGGAAGGAGTGGAAAAGATTATGCGTGGAAAAGTGATTGAAACAGAGGCGAGCAGGATATACAGAGAAGGTGCTAAAGATGCTGACCGCAACAGACTGACTCAGGTCGCCAAAGACATGCTGGATGATGGGCTGGAGCCCGAGAGGGTTGCTCGTATTCTGCACATTACTGTTGAGAAGCTGGAAGAATTAGTAGGTCTGGTGACATCCTGAATCATTTTGCAAAGATCCCCGAAGGTGGCTGCCTACTGCCGCGTGTCTGTAGAACAAGATGATCAGGAAGGCTCCATCGCGAATCAGAAAGAACACTATGAGGAGCTGATCCGGAAAAATCCTGACTACATTCTTGCGGGATCTATAATTACTTTAGTATGGTACCTGTTATTGATACCCTGGGAAGAAGCAATGACGGCAATACACCGATTAACCTGGAATCTGAGCGCATGCAAATAATCTGGAGCATAGAATGTTCTAGATTGTTTGCACGCGCTTTTTTATATATGCGTTGCGTAAATTAAGAGATGATTGGTGATACGAAGACCACATATTTCTGTTACTGGAGGATAGCTGTATGAAAAAAATAAATGGTATTACAAGGCGCATAGCGGCAGTTCTGCTTGCGGGAGCACTGACGGCGGGGGCGGCAGCAGTTCCTGTGTTTGCGGCAGAAGACAGGGGAAATACTTCTGAGGTTTCTGTTGAGAAAATGGCAAAAGAAGCGGCAAAGGAAGCCGGGGCGGCAAAGGGAGCAGCTAAAGAGGCAGCATCTCAAGCAGAAATGGAAGAAGCAGCTGAATCTGATACATCAGCGGCTGAATCTGATGCATCAAAAGAAGCTGCAACTGAAGAAGCAGTGGAAAGTATAAATGGTCAAGGCTTTGAAAAAGAAACAGAGCGCATAACTGACAAAGGTTTTGGTGAAGAAGCAGAGACATCGGGCGAAGAATCCGGAAATACTGCAGATACCAGGGAAGCAGAAGGGAATACGGCAACGGATGCTGCGGCAGCGGGTGAGAATGCAGCGGGTGATGTTACAGCGGGTGATACTTCAGTAAGTGATGCCGAAGAAAACACAGCTGACAAAAATACAGATACTGAAGACACTGAACTGGAAGAGGATACTGCTGGAGAGATGGAAGCAGATGATGCTGCGACTGGTCGGGACGGGCAAACAGAGGATTCGGATGATGCAGCCCCATCGGAAACAGATATGGAAAATGGCACCTTTCAGGAGAAAATGATTACTAAACCGGGTGATCGGGAAACAGTGTTGACGGACGCAATGATGAGTACTGTGGCTTCCGGGAAGTGCGGAACGAATCTGACATGGACTCTGAATGATCAGGGAACCCTGACCATCAGTGGGACGGGGAAGATGAATAATTATAATTATCAAGGCAGTCCCTGGTACACAGAAAGAGAAACAATAAAAACGGTTATAGTGAAAGACGGTGTGACAAGCATAGGAACCAGAGCATTCGATGATTGTGAGAATTTGACGACTATCAAAATAGGAAACGGCTTGAAAAGCATCGGGACATTTGCATTTCATTATTGCCAGAGCCTAAGGAACATCACGATCCCGGACAGCGTGACAAGCATCGGTGGATATGCATTTTATTTTTGCAAGAGTCTTAAGAACATCACGATCCCGAAAAGTGTGACGAGCATCAACGAATGGACATTTTTTTACTGCAAGAGTCTTGAGAGTATCACGATTCCGGACAGCGTAAAATCTTTCGGGCATGACACCTTTAGTCAATGCAGCAGCCTGAAGAGCATCAAAATCCCAAATGGCGTGACAAGTATTAGAAACGGTACATTTGCTATGTGCAGCAGCCTGTCAAACATCACGATTCCTGATAGCGTGACGAGCATTGGCGAGTTTGCGTTTTCTGAATGCAGCAGCTTTACGAGCGTCAAGATTCCGAAGAACGTTAAGGAAATCCAGGGATATGCATTTAATGAGTGCGGTAATTTGAAAAAGATCGAGATTCCGAAGAGTGTGTCGATCATTGGAGAATATGCATTCTACAGATGCAAAAATCTCGCAGAAGTTTATTACACAGGTTCCCAGGCCCAGTGGAATCAGATAGATATTAAAAATGATAATGATCCACTTCTCAATGCAGTGATCCACTACAACTGGAATGTAACCCAGCATTTTAGTGATGCAGTCATTTCGGGTCTCTCAGCCAAAACATACACAGGCAGGGCCCTGACGCCGGTTCCTGTAGTAACAATCGGAGTGACCAGATTGACTCCGAACACGGACTACACGGTCTCTTATTCCAATAATATTAACGCGGGCACGGCGACTGTGACGATCACCGGCAAGGGCAGGTTTTCCGGCACCAAAACTGCCAATTTCAAGATCAACAAGGCGTCCCAGCCGATTACGGTGAAGTCCACTGCTTACACCATTACCGTAGGAAAGACTGCGACGGTCTCGATCACTGGCGCCAGGGGCACGAAGTCATTCAAGTCATCGGATACATCCATCGCCGCCGTCAATGCTGCCACTGGTGTTGTAACGGGGAAGAAGCTCGGTAAGGTTACGATCACGGCAGCATCTGCCGCCACATCGAACTATTATGCGGCATCCAAAACGATTACGATCACAGTTGGTCTGCCTAAGCCCGGCAGCTGCCGCTTCAATAAGTGGAACAATGCGCAGTACAGCAGCTGTCAGATCGCCTGGAACAAGGTGGAAGGCGCTGACGGCTACCAGAGCCTCTTGAGCTGGACTGACGGAAGTCACGCTGTGACGACAAGTCTGAAATCTAATGTCCTCAGTCAGAAATGCACGGTCGCAGTCAACCATGTCAGCCAGTTCAAGGTCAGGGCATATAAAAATATATCGGGCAGCCGCGTGTACGGCGTATGGTCCAACGTGGAATACATCACACCCTCGCCGACAAAGCTTACTACTAAAAATGCCAGTTCTGGATCCAACCTTAAGATGAACATCAGCTGGAACATCATTTACGGCTGCAACGGCTACAATGTATTCCTCGCTACGAATCCGAACGGAACCTGGTACTGGAACCAGTCCACTTCCACAAAAGCAGACGCGACCAGTGCTGCCATCACCAAGTTCAGGGGCTCTAATCTCAAGAAGAATACCCGTTATTACGTACGAATTGTCACAAGACGTCAACGTAATGGTGTATTCTGCACTGTGCCCATGCCGGCAAGTAATACCTATATTGGGTCGTTCATCATTAAATAAGGATTTTCGAGCTTTTATATCGGTTCTTGATCGGTATGGTGAAAATGTGGTTGTAACAGAATAAAGGGATTTATGATTAATCGGCACTTCTTCATGATGTTGAGAAGTGCCGGTTTTTTGTGCATAAATAAACTCGATGTCGCTTTTCTGGCGACCTATTGCAATGGCCTGGTTGATACAATAGTAATGTGCTCAGAAGGTCTGGTTTACGAGGGAGGTAACAGCCATGAGAGAAGTAACATACTATTACACAGATGATTGCGGACTTGATCTGCTTATGAAAAAAGTTCGAGATCCGAAGAAGGGGATTTTTTCGGGCTTTATCTGGAAAGTTGATGAGAAGGTATGGAATGAGAAATGGGAACTGACTTGTGGATACTTTTATGGCTTTGAGCCTGCCAGGGTGATTTCTGAAGAAGAAGCTAAGGCTTATATGATAAGGCATGGCGCTGCCGAGGAAGAGGCGGAGGAGATTGTTCGAAGGGACATTGAAGGCTGATCCTTCTCAATGATCGGAGGTTAAGAGATGGTTAAGAAAATGACTGAAGAGGAAGCTCGGAAGTTCTGCGAAGAGAGATGTACCTTCCTGGAATATAAAGATATCCAGGAGTATGTTGAGGATATTGTTGTGTGCCTTGTATATAGCTCATGGCATTACTCTGAGGAAAGAGCCAGACAGCAATGTGAGGAGCGCATGGCATGGATTGAGGAGTTTTTCGAGCAAAAAGAGCCTGCTGATGACGCATCTGCGGAAATTGGTTATTGTTGTGGGTAGGCGTAGGGTGGCGACTGTAAAAAGGTTGAGTCGTTTATCATTAAATAAAGATATCTTGGCTTTCATATCAGTTCTTGGTCGACAAGGTAAAAAGCAGGTATAACAGAATAACGGGATTAAAGATTAATCGGCACTTCTTCCTGAGATGGAGGGGGTGCCGGCTTTTTATATACAAACCACCAAAATGTCACTCAATAACGAACGGCCGCAGTGCTTTAATGGTACAATAGTAATGTACTCAGGAGCGGCCTGCGGACTTTTTTTACAGAGTCAAGAAATCAGTATACTGTTGTAAATGATGTAGTAGGAATCATTGATTGTAAACACAGATTTGCAGGAAGATCTTCTTTCTGCGTATCAGAGGTGTTTCATTTTTGATATGACAATACTCGTTTCGGGATCGCTGACAGAAAAGTACAGAATAGTGAAGGAAGTGGAAGTGGAAGAATGAATAGAGGCCGTTGACGAATGCCGCTTCAACAGATAAAGTTGTAAATGAAGAACCGCTTTTTTTAACGATTTTTATGTTTTTCCTGATTGCTTCACAGAAGCTTTCAGCGGGAATCTGTGTGGGAGAGGATTGTCATGAATGATCACAAAAAGTATTATCAGATATTAACAGACTTTAAAAAGACACTCGGGGTGGACGATGAGGAGTTTGCAGAGCTGATCAGAATGGAACCGGAGCGTCTGAAGGACTGTGTAGACACATGTCAGAAACCCTTGATCGGAACCTTTGCCTCCACGGCGTCCGGTCTTTTCCGGGCTGTGGATTCGGCAAGAGAAGATGAAGCCGGTGCTCCTGCAGACGCCCTTCATTCTCTTTACAGCCAGCTGATCGAAGAATATGTGCGGCTTAATCCGGACCAGTTTGAACCGGGTTTGAACTCCTATCTGGCTAAATCCCTGGAGGATCTGGCTGACCGGACTGGCAGCCGGGAACTTACAGAGACTGTCAGACAGCTTCTGGGGCTGGAAGAGCCTGAAAAGAAGGAACATGAAGAAATTCCCGATTCCGACCCGGCTGTTACGGGGCGGGGTTCTGATGACTTGGCTGCTCCCGGGGCTGCTTCTGCTCTTTCGGATGATACGGAGTTCTTTTCAGATGATTCGGATATGATGTTCACACAGATCAAAGAGGCATGGAGCAGACTTACCCCTTCCGGCCGGAGAGTTGTATGGAGCCTGGTGCGGGAACTATCTGTGCTGAAAGAATTGCAGAGATAAGGATGGCAGTAGTCACGCGGATAAGACAGAGGACGGATTTGGATTCGTGGGCAAAAAACACAAGAAAAGGAGGACGGAAATGAAATGTCAAAAAGTGATAGCCTTGTTGCTATCAACAGCCCTGTCAGTTTCTACCTGCATTCAGCTCGGAAGCATTACTGCTCTGGGGACGGAAACCGCAATCACTGCGGAAGCTGATGCGGTGCAGGAGGAAGCTGTACAATCTGCTGAGGAGGCAGAGGAGCAGGAGGAAATTTCAGACTCCTCAGTGGCAGAATTCACAGAACAGGCTGATACGGAAGAGGAGACCGAATCTGCGGAGGAGGCCGCTGCCGGAGACAGTCAGGAGGAAACCACCGGGGAAACTGACGCAGTAGACACGGAAACTGCAGAATCATCGGGAACAGACTCGACAGAAGCCGAAACAGCCGAAGCCGAAACAGCAGAAACCGAAGAAGCGGGCAGCGCTGCTGACAATGAGGCAGAAGCCAATCTTCCTGCACAGGAGGCTGAGTCATCGGACACTGAAAGCTCTGCACCTGTCCAGGAATCAGAACCTGCTGCTCCGGAAGAAGGGGCAATCCCTGAAACTGATACGGTAAAAGAGGACAGTCCCGAAAGCAGCACTGTCATAGCAGCACCTGTTGAAAAAGACAGTGTGAATACAGATGCTCAGAATTACATTGAGCTCTCCCCGGAGGATGACTTTTCTGCTGCGATTGAGATCAAAGCCGGAGACACCAAAAATGTGAGAATCGCAGATGGAGAAGGGTATGTCCTCTATCGCTTTGTCCCCAAACAAACAAGCGGATATTCTTTCTATTCTTCCAATAACACATTCGTTCCTGACTGCCTTTTATACGATTCGAAGAAACAACAGCTAGGTGAATATGGCAGCAGAGACGAAGACGGCAATTTCCGATTGGCACATATATTTACAGCCGGTAAGACGTATTACTTCCTGGTCTGTTCTTCAGATGACGATGGCGGCACCTGCAAGGTCCATCTGGAAAAAACTGATTTTTGCTGTGAACGCGTAAGTGAATCGGAAATAGCGGTTCCATACAATGGAGAAGCTACATTTCAGGTAAAAGCAGTATCTTCTTCAAATATATATTACCAGTGGTATAACTCCAATGACAGGGCAATCCGAGGGGCAACCTCTGCCACCTATACTTTTACAGCAAGTAAATGCGATTATTATTACTGCAATATCAGCGACGAAGCCGGGAACGAAGAAGATATATACTTCTCGATCAGCATCGAAAATCACCTGACAGTATATCCGGAAGGCGAAGATGAGGAGTCAGATGAAAAGATTATTTATACTGCGGTCAATACATCTGTTGACTTGAAAGTCGTTGTATCCGCAGACAATAAGTCCGGTCTCATTTACACCTGGTATATGGATGAAGAAGAAATAGAAGGCGCTGCTAAATCTTCCTTCAAAACCGGACCTATATCAGAGAAACACACATTTTATTGCTTCGTCACAGACTGCTATGGCAATCTTGAATCAGCCGAATTTGTAGTTGAAAATCTGAACTATAGTGCTGCGCAGACGATCAAAGCCGGGAACAAACGACAGGTCAGCGTGACCGAAGAGCAGCCTTTTGTAATGTTTAAGTTCACGCCGACACAGACATCGGCTTATACATTATATTCTTCTGACAACACTGTGCAATCACGTGTAGAAGTCTTGAATGATTCCTATGATATGCTCTTTTTCAATGAATACGGTGGTTACGACGGTAATTTCAAATTGACGAAAGAATTTACTGCCGGAATAACTTACTATATTCTTGCAAAGGCATGCGGATCACATGAATACGGAAGCTATACCATACATCTTAAAAAAGAGTCCAAAAAGATTCAGACCATCTCAGCCAGTGATATGACTCTTTCCTGCGGAGCGAGCAAAAAAATCACTGTCAGCGGGGCAAAGGGCGAACTGGGCTTTTACAGCTCAGAAGAGTCAATAGCCGATGTAGACGACGACGGACTGGTAACCGCTTATACTCCGGGAACCACAAAAATCTATATCTATGCCCTTGATACCGACGAATATCTTGAATCCGATGAAATCGCGATCAAGATTACTGTCCTGGAAGATCGTATCGATATCAAAACTGCAACAGTGACCGGTATCAGTAATAAGACCTTCAATGGCAGAGCCCAGACGCAGTCACCTGTCGTGAAGATGGGGACTGCAACTCTAAAGGCAGGCACTGACTACACTCTCTCCTACACGAACAATATAAATGCAGGAACAGCCACTGTGACCATAAGCGGCAAGGGGCATTACAAAGGAACAATTACCAGGACATTCACAATCGGCAAAGCTGCCCAGAATTTTACAGTCAAAGCAGCTGCCGCAAGTATTGGTGTCGGCAAGACCACAAAAGTGACAGCCAGCGGTGCCAGGGAAACCAGCAATTATACTTTCAAGTCTTCAAACACTAAAGTCGCTGTAGTCAACGCAGCCGGCACTGTCACTGGCAAAGCACTCGGTACTGTTACCATCACAGTCAGCACGGCTGAGACAGCGAACTATAAGGCAGGCTCAAAGACAATAACCATTACTGTCAGAAAAACCCTGAAGAAGCCCGGCAACTGCCGCTTTGTCAAGTGGAACAATTCAAGTTACACCAGCTGCCGGATCGGCTGGAATAAGACCGAAGGTGCAGAAGGATACGAGACGCTTCTGTCCTGGACAGACGAATCCCATGCCAGCAGGACCATTGTCAAATCCAGTGTCCTCTATAGGGACTGCACAGTTCATCCCCAGCATGTAAGTCAGATGATGGTCAGGGCCTTCTACATGTCAGGAGGCAAGCGTGTATTCGGCCCCTGGTCCAATGTGGAATACATCACCCCTTCGCCGACCAAACTCACGACCAAAAACGCGAGTTCCGGATCCAATCTGAAGATGAACATCAACTGGAACATCATCTACGGATGCAACGGCTACAATGTCTTCCTCGCAACAAATCCCAACGGTACATGGTACTGGAACCAGTCCACGTCCACGAAAGCAGACGCGACCAGTGCCGTGATCACTGAGTACAGAGGTTCCAGACTCAAAAAGAATACACGCTATTATGTCCGCATCGTAACAAGGCGCAAACGAAACGGAGTCTTCTGCACCGTGCCCATGCCGGCCAATAATACCTATATTGGTTCGTTTATCATTAAGTAAGGATATTAGTAATATCCGGGAGTAAGTGATATAATTAGCTATCTTATTTAATATTTTGCTGATTCATGCAAATCTGCGGCACCTTGCTGCAAAGCTGAGTTAAGGGACGGGATTTCCGAAACAGCGAAAGAAATAGAATTGTAGTGAAACGGCAGAAGCCCGGGAAGGGAGTGATTCTATGGCCCGAAAAAAGAAAAAATCACTGGTCTGGAAGGCAGCAAGCCTCGCAGCGCGGGGAGTTTTAAAAAGACGGATTGTTGAAAAAGAACAGGTCCGGGCCGCTGCGCCTGCAAAGAGCGGAAGAGGAATCCTGCCGGCAAAGGCAGGGAAACCGGTAGTGGACACGGCTCTCTATCATGCTCTGGGCGGAAAAGCCTCAAAAGAATCTCTGCAGGAAAAAGCCATGAAGAAGGCTCTGAAGGAAGAAGGCAGGAAAAAAGCCTTGAAAGAGGCGGCGGCTCTTTCTGTGGCTGCAGCGGCCGTGCATAAAAATAAAAAAAGGAAAAGACACAGGTTGGTCCGCCGGGTGCTCGGCGCACCGCTCAAGATCCTCGTCCTGTCGGCCATGGTCGGGGAGAAAAAGAACAAAAAGAAATAGATTTTCTGTACAGACATCCTGTAAAGCGAATTTGACCGGGCATATATAGAAATCGGGCATATATGGAAATCGGGTATACATAGTAATCGAGTATATTCAGGAATCAAATAAGGCAAAAAATAAACCCTTCCTTCAGGCGCGGAATATTCGTATTCCGGAGTCCGGAGGAAGGGATTTATTTTATCAGGTATTCTTAGGTTTTATCTGGTTTTATTGGACTTTATCAGCACTTTCTAAGGCTTTATCAGATTTTCGCAGTTTTATCAGCGTTTTCCTCTCTGCAGCTGTCCCTGATAGGTCTCGATGCC
>Ga0310695_10007033_pt1 | contig 18189 bp, 7 predicted proteins | sample RumenRJG_04DNA_FD_203882 | JGI IMG/M metagenome (GOLD analysis project Ga0310695, IMG submission 203882) | Bovine rumen microbial communities from Lethbridge, Alberta, Canada - RJG_04 (v2) (version 2) | ecosystem: Host-associated > Mammals > Digestive system > Stomach > Rumen | place: Canada...
AAAAAGCGACTTCAATTGTCTCAACAGCAGAAGTTCCTTCATTTTCAACATCCTTCTGAGAAGGAATCTTCCGGATCTGTTTATTGTTGGCTGACTTGTTGGTATCTGTCCCGGCAATCAGCTCCTGACTTACCGTATTGCCATTATCAGTATTTTTGATCCGGACCTTATAGTCGTAAATGCTGGTTGTGTCTCCGCTGCTGCCAATGTTCAAGGTCAGGCCGCAGTTGTCTGCTCTGTAATAGAATTTATTCGAATCGTTAAATTCCTTACCGCCGGACATCTTTACGCTGAGAGCAGGAGCAGATTTATCGAGGACAAAGCTGACGGATTTGATCAGATCTCCATCCTTTTCTTCGATCTTAACCTGAGAATCGTTTATTGTAAGAACAGTGGTCTCATTTCCGGCACGGTCCTTTGCCTGCGCAGAAACGATAATCTTACCATCTTCCAGTTTGGAAATCTCGGACATTGCAACAGTAACAGACTTTGTTTCATTATTGTCTGCACTATCCACTAACTGATTCTTATCCGCTTCTCCGACTGCGGGGGTAATGGAATAAGACTCCAGCGGAGCGGCATCTTTCTCATCTCCGATGATGATAGATCCGTCATTACAATTATCCCCGTTGTAGTACCACATATCATCGTACTGATTACCGCCTGTCATATTCAGGACAATCTCAGGCGCAGTGGAATCCAGAACAAAAGAGGCAGAGCTTCTGTCGTCAGATCTGTTTACACCATTTGCATCCAGGGCGACTTCATTTTTTCCGGTCTTTGGATCATCGATGATATTCGTTTCATTTCCGGCAGTGTCACTTACATGCACTGTAATCTTGATCTTACCATCCCCGTATTTCTCTTTAATTGCCTTTACGGGAATAGTCGCTTTATTATCCTTCAGTTCGGCAGAATACTCTGTATCGTTGAGTTTGATTGTCACTTCATCAAGTGCTGCCGTATCTGCGTCTGCATCCGTTCCGCCAAAGGTAATGGTAAGATTCTCATCATCCGAAGCATTGTAATACCAGATTTCATCAAAACTGTTTTGGATACCATTATCCATCTCCAGTGCTATATGAGGAGCCGTATTATCAAACTTCATATCTACTGGTTCGGATTTTGCTTTATTTCCGCAGAAGTCCACTGCGGTAACAGTTAATCTGTAATTACCATTCAGAGTAGGCAGACCATTTGCCTCGTCGCCCTTACCCGTAATTTTCTTACTGCCGTCAGCTTTCTGGAACTGATCGATATCTTCCAGCTTCTCAGGCGTATGATCTGTATTATCAACAAGGATTACGTCGGAATAATTTGCTACATTGCTATAGTTTCCGTTTCCGTCATCTTTCTGCAGCGTATAGGTAACCTTAGCAAGTCCGGAGAATTTATCTTCCGGCAGATCAGTGACCTCATATTTAAATGAATGATCCTTCTCCGCTTCTGTTGAAACATCAGTCACTTTTATATCAGGTTTTTCTTTTTCAAGTACAATGAGATGGATCTCTGCATATCCAATATTGGGATCATCTTTCACCCCTGCAACAGACTGGAATTCCTGATCACCGATCTTTCTCTTGGTTTCTTCAAGTACTTCCTTCTGTGCCTTATCCTGGGCTTTTACAAAGACCGCTCCTTTAGCCGAGGTATTGACCTCGAACTGATAGGCATTAATCTTATTCCCGTCTTCTTCCAATTCGACTTCTTTTAAAGTCACCGGGCCGATCCAGTCTGTGATCGTCTTTTTATCTGTACCCGGAGCAGCGGTAGCATAGTAGACATTGTCTGTGTCGACACCGGAACCATTGTCCTGGATCGTAATCGTATAGACAACTTTTGAGTTTGAAAAGTCTACATTATCCTTATCGCTGTTTTCGTCTTTTTTTTCGGTATAGCGTAAACTTGCCTTATACTCGATGGTCGGTTCCTTCTCATCGATCCAGATCGCATACAGATCCACAACACCGTTGTCAGCGTCGGTGAGGTTGATCACCAGCTCCCCGTCCACGTAGCAAGTGCCTGTCCCGTCAGAGGATTTTGACCAGATATAGTGGGTATACCCGTCTCGTGTAAAGACACCTGACTGCAGATTGGCTGCAGTATCATAAACAAAACCATTCTGATCGACAGTCTTTTCCTGGCTGTCTCCCTCTGCTGTATAGTTTGAATGGAAGCGCACTCCATATCCATGGGCTTTCCACTGGGCATAGAGCTTTACTTCTGCATTTTCTTCTGCTGAAAGGTTTTCAGTCGTTTCATCTGCATAGGCAGTTCCGCTTCCGTTCGCCGCGGTATTCCAGCCGGTAAAGGTATAACCTTTCCTGCTGAAAGCGTTTTTCCGTAATTTGACCGGAGATTCGGCATTCATGCCATCATCATAAATACGGTCCTGATCCTCCATTGTACCTTCCGCATCTTCCGCATTTTTGTCAAATACGACCTTATATTTTTGGGCTTCCCATTTGACATACAGCTCAAAGGATGCAGTGATCTTTTCCGAATCAGCTGCAGTATCAAACTTATATTCTGATTCAGGAGAGTAGTCTTTATCTTTGAAGAAGCCGACAACTTTATAACCTTCTTTGGTCAGGTCTTTCTTTGCATCCGCTTCTTTTAAGTGTTCTCCATCCTGAACATAGACGGGATCCTTTTCGTCTCCGGACGTCACAAAAGAGACCTTGTAGAGCTTTGTCCAGTGCGCATACAAGGTGGCAGCATCTTCGATGGCTTCATTATACTTGTTTGTCCGTGCTTCGTCCGTATACCATCCTTCAAAGGCATAATGGACATCCGCCCCTTCTGCATTGTTAATAGAAGGTTTCGGACAAGAGGCTTTTTTACCCTTCTCTGTCCACTCGGTGGCTTTATCTTCGGGCAGAGAGCCCTTCGCTTCGCCTTCCTCACAGACATAGGTCACCTTATAATAATCGGTTTCCTTCCACTCTGCTTTGACTTCCCAGGGACCGGTAATCTCTGTATCGGCTTTCAGTTCTTTAGAGGAATCCGACTTGCTGACCCACTTGCTGAACTTATAGCCTGTCTTCTTGCTGCCTCCATCCTCTACCTTATCCTCCCGGGTAGGTTTGGGAAGCTGATTTCCAAATGTCGAACCATAATCCTTGGTCTGCTCATCGGAGGATTTCCCGTTGACTTTTCCTCCATTCGCATCGAAAGTTATTTTATAGGACTGGATATTCCAATCAGCTGTCAGGACAGTGTCTTTTGTGATTTTCTGATTGGTATACGTTTTATTTCCGAGTTTCCATGCCTTGAAATCATGTCCTTCGTAAGTCGGTTTGTTATCCAGTGAAGCTTTCGGAACTGTCTTTCCTTTTGCGACCCAAATCTCACCGGGGCCGCCGTTTCCTCCATTTGCATCAAAGGTAACTTTAAACTCAGTCTGTTCCCATCCGGCATAGAGCTTGGAATCTTTGTCAAAGCTGCTGCCGTCATATTTAGTTTTCTTGGCCGCGTCCTTAAACCATCCCAAAAACTTGTAATGATCTTTAGTGGTTTTCGGAAGATCACTTTCAGAAATGCCTGTCCCTTTGTCAATCGTGATGGTATCGTCATCCAGTTTTCCGCCGTCAGCATCAAAGGTGATTTTGACAGTCTCCTGCCACTGTGCAGTCAGTGTGGCATCCCCATTGACAGTGTATTCATCGCCTGCATCATAGGTCTTATCGGAATCTTTCCAGCCGGTAAAACGATTTCCGTCCTTTGAAGGTTTGGGAAGTTCGAATTTCTGTCCGTTTCTCTTCTTGACAGAATCTACATCGGCTCCCTCAAAACTGACTGTGTACAGCTTGTAGAAAGTGACTGTTTTCTTATCACTTTTTAAGGTATTGCCGCTGGTTTTACCTTTAGCCTCGAAATATACCTCATATTTCTCCGAATCACCGTCCAGTGAATCGACTTTCAGCTCATAGGTATCACCGTCTGCCTTATGATCGTCGTTTACATACCAATCAAAGGAGAAATCTTCCTTCTCTTCGTCTGTAGAATCTTCAGGGTTAAATTTGATGGAAGCATTAAACGTGATCGTTTCTCCAACATCAGCCTCTGATTCATCCGCAGAAATTTCTGTCGAGTACCCGTTTTTGCTCTCCGCAAATACGGGCATGGCAGGCAGATATGATGCTGTCAAAGTGAGCACACATATAAATGCCACCAGCCTCTCCCATACATGGCTTACTGCTTTTTTCATTACAATTCCTTCCTGTTTTCCATTTGGAAACTGACTTTGATACGGACAAGGCCGTTCTTGTCGTATACGTGTTACACGGTCAACTGGCTTCTATTACAAAGGAATGCTTTCCTGTGTATGCGTAATAATTGTTTTCTGAACGATCCGGAAGCCGGACACAGGTTTGTTGATCACATCTGCAAGCGCTCTCGTCTCCTGGGAACCGGACATTGCAGAACGGCTGCTCTCCGGATATCTCGCTGCCGGGGCAGATGATTGCAATAATACTTCATCGCTTTGCGGACCTTTGTCTGCTCCAAGAGGCGGTATCCCGTCTTTTTGGGCAGGGTCCGTTGACTTCAGCGTCTTTCCGGCACCTGTTACAGATTTGGTGGAAACCTTACCTGTATTGCCCTTTTTATCATCATCCGCACGCAATTTTCCGGTCGCCCGGTTGCGCTCGTGCATCTCATCGATGGTTTTTCTCTGGGCACGGTCTGTCTCGATCAGGAAATTCTCCCAGATATCCAGAAGAAAGAAGAGTGCCGCTGCAAGAATGGCAGATGCAATCGCTATGCCAAAGCAGATCTTTGAGGCCGATTGCAGAAATTCGATTGTCATACGTCGCCTCCTTCCTCCTCTGAGCCTGCAGCATCAGGATTCACGTTGCTCGTGTTTGAAAAACAGTCATCAACAGAATCGTATGCCTTTGTCACATTGGATCTCACACGCTTAATTACCTCCAGCTGGTCCGGCGATGAACTCTTCGCATTATTCATAAAGTTGTTCGCCCGGTCCAGAGTCTGCAGGATGGTGTCTCTGGAGACGTTGTCATTCATGTAATTCACGCAGTGAAGGTTGATCTCTGTCGCGATCGTATCGCAGATACGGATCGGGTATCCGATATTGGTCTGACTGTTCAGGGTATCCAGTCGAATGGACAGATCATCGAGGGTTGCCCAGTAGTCTGCAAACTCGTGTTCAAACTCGATTTTCCGCGCATTTCCGCCTGCTCCTGCTTCTTTGGTCTTTTTGTAGAGCTCTGCCAGCCGGAGGATCAGCTCCGCTGATTCCTGTCTGTCCTCTGCAAGGCCCTTGGATTCGACTGCTTCATTCAGATAACTGATCGATGCGCCCTGTCCGCTGGGATATACGAGATAGACCAGTGTACCCAGACGGAAGTTGAAATCGGAATAAGTTGCTACATCCCTGTCCTTCAAATATTCAATGTTGCGCTTGCGGTTGGCCGGATCATAATCCACTCCGTTTATACAGTCCGTAATACTGTTATATGCAGCAACAAATTCATCATCTGAAAGACTGTCAATGTCATCGATCAATCCCTGATATGCTTCCGGATCTCCCGGATCCAGATTGATCGCCTGTTTGTAATCAGCGATTTTCTGACTGAAATCCATCGCATTCCTTGCGCTGGTCAGATAAGCTGCGTACTGCTCAGTGCGGGTATTGGCGAGGGCCATGCGGAAGCCGATTCCCGAAACCAGGGAGATCAGGGAGATCGCCACACAGGCTGCAAAGACTCCCAGCTTCATCCGGCGTCTCAAGCGCTCCTTGTCATCATACTTATGTACGAGATTCAGGGCGGCCATGAGTTCCGCACAATCCTGATAGCGTTTTGCCGGATCGTTCTGACAGCACTTGGTGATGATCTTTTCCAGTCCGCTTCCCTTCAGCTGCGGCACGAACTTTCCAATCGGCAGGACTTCAAAGTTAGTGTCCGCGGGGCTGTATCCGGTGATCAGGTGATACATTGTCGCGCCCAGCGTGTAGATGTCTGTTCTGGCATCCGTCTGGCCGCGTCCGCCGAACTGTTCCGGTGCGGCGTAACCTCGTGTTCCCAGATATGTCGTATCCGCCTGGTTGGCGTATTTATATTCACGGGCAGTACCGAAGTCAATCAGGGTGACATCTCCTGTGGGCCGGAGCATGACATTGGCCGGCTTCATATCCCTGTAAATGATAGGGGGACGTCTGCTGTGCAGATATCCCAGCACGTCACATAATTGCTTGGCCCATTCAATAACTTTCTCCGGGTGCTGCGGTCCGTCAGTGTCTATAAGATCCTGAAGGCTGTTACCTTCGATGTAATCCATAACGATGATGAAGCTGTCATCCTTATCGATCACATCGATGATGCTCGGCAGGTTGGGATGGTCGAGCTTTTTGAGCATTTCCGTCTCTGCCACAAGGTTCTGGCTTACAACAGTCGAATCATTTCCGCCGTCCTTGCGGACTTCTTTTACAGCCCAGGTCTTGTTTGCACGCTCATTTAACGCCAGATAGACCACGCTCATACCGCCGTGGCCTATTTCATTCAGTATTTTGTATTTTCCGTCCAGCAGGGAACCTATCTCCAGCATGCGTCTGTTTCCTCCCTCTGTGTCCTTCTTCCTTTTCTATCAAATCGTGTCAATACAGTTTCACCAGCAGTGCACTGATGTTATCGTCCTCACGGCGCTCGATATTGAGGTGAGTCATTTCGACCAGACGCTGTTTCATGATCTCCTCGTTGGTCATCTGCGAGGGATGAAATGCCTGGTAAAATTCCTGCGGAGCAATAACATGCCGGAAACCGTCACAGCAGAGCATGAATACATGCCCTGCAGCTGTTTTGCCGTGGCTGAAGACCGGTCGGACAATCTGACTTGCACCGATGCACTGTAGCAGAACACTTCTCTGAGGGTCGGTCAGTGTCTGCTCAAAGGTCATCCTGCCGGCATCCATTTCGCGCTGTACATAGGTCTGATCCTTGGTCAGCTGGTAAATGTTATCCGCGAGCAGATAGACACGGGAATCGCCGACATTCAATGTGTAATAATCCTCACCTATTACCAGAACGCCAACAGCTGTGGTTCCCAGTGCAATATGGATATTTCTTCCATATGCCTCGATCGATCTGCTTGTAGAATCGATCAGTGCGGACCATTGTTTCCACAGGCTCTCCTCCTGAACAGTGCCATCGGCATTCTGCTCAAGCAATGCAGGAAGGTCTTTCTCAAACCAGCGTGCAAATGCATTCACCATTGCCGCGCTCGCGACTTCCCCTTTTGCCAATCCGCCCATGCCGTCACAGACGGAAGCAAAGAGCACATTCCCCAGTTTCGTCTCTGCCTGCATGATGATCATAGAGTCCTGGTTTGTTTTCTTTCTGGTTCCCACATCCGTGTGGGTAGCTGTGAGAAAATTCATGCTTTTCCTTATGCCCCTGTCTCTTTGTAAAAGTGGTAACTATTTCTTATTTTTCAAGCTCACGATGCAAAACACCGTGAGCCCCGTTTTTCAGGCCCCTATCTGCCGCAGCCCGCGGCCGGGCAGACAGGGTTCTTCATATTCTATTGTTTTTATCCGTCATAGAAAGGCGATGCTGCTGCCTTCTATTCTGAATATGCCTGATCCGTCAGGTCTGCTGACCTTTAGAATGCATTGTAGGTGAACTCTTCATCCGCGAAAGTCACCTTGTCGCCGTTATTGAGACGGACTTCCTGATTTGCGGTCGCACGAACGTTATTGACGAATGTGCAGTTAGTACTGTTCTGGTCAACAACATATGTGCTGCCGCCGCGGCTGACAATGATCGCATGGAGACGTCCGACTGCTGTGTTGTCGCTGATGCAGAAGTCAACACGGCTGCGCTCACGGCCGATCTTGAACTGATCCTTGGAGATCGTAACACGCTCGCCGTTCTTGGTGCGGGTCAGGGAACCATAGTTTGCTCCGCCGCTCAGAACTGTTGTGGAGTTGCTGTCGCCGCCGAGGACAGTTGTATCACCGGCGCCGCCGCCAAGGACAGTCGTTCCGGACTCAGGCTTGCCGCCGTAGTCATAACCGCCGCCCATAGGAGCTCCGCCATAGCCGCCGGCTGCAGGACCGGGTCCTGCTCCAAAACCGCCGCCCGCATAGGGATCGGGAGCGTTGTAGACAGGTTCCTCTGCCTTCTTGCCGGGTTTAAGAATAAGAAGCACTACAAGAAGGATAATGATTGCTGCGATAATGGCAATGATAGCAGGAAGAGGAAGACCGCCCTTCTTCTCATGCGCTTCCATATCACTCTGTGCCTTGACCAGACTGTCTTTCGCATTATCAACCTGACCCTGATCAGCTGCAGCATCATCGAAGACTTTCTGAGCGTCTTCTTTTGCCTTATTAAAGCTGTCCACATAGGACTGTTCATACTTGCTGGTATCAGCAGAAGCTGCTGAGTCAATAGCGCCTTTCAGCTGATCCTTATTGACGGTTGCTTCTGTAGTACCGCCTTCAGGGACCTCTTCCTGGCCGCCGTCACCGGCGCCGCCCCCATTGCCGCCTGCCACATCTGTAATGCGGTTATCAATCGGAGTGCCTGTCATATCTGCTTCACTTCCGAGTGTGTACTCGATTCCGAGCGGATCAAGCATTGAACGGAGTTCTTTGACATCGACTGCATAGCGGAAGTCTTTGTCGAAGCCGTCACCGGACAGCGTGCCGTCAAAGATACCGATTACCTGGCCTGCGTAGTTGACCACCGGGCCGCCGGAGCCGCCGGATGTCATATTGTCAGAATATGCAATGAAGCTGACAGTATTGACCTGCTGAATCTTATTGATGATACCGCCGGTAACGGTGACATCATCGCTGGTATAGGTGTTGATATCGCCGACGACATCGATCAGAGCGGGGAATCCCAGCGTATAGCAGGGTGCCGTAGTCTGAACAGGTGAGTCATTGATCATCAGATGTGTCTTATTCTGAATGGGCTTCTCCAACTGCAGAACTGCCAGATCGGTTACCGCACTCGTCGTGACGATCTTCGCAGCTACCTTTACATCGCGGTATACGCTGACGTTGATGACGCGCTTGTCCTCAACCTGTTTCCGGGTCATGCCCAGATTCTCGTTGATCGACTGCCAGTCTTCTTTAGAAAGATCATCAAAACTTACGACATGATTGCAGGTGATCAGATAATCCGAGTTGATCAGGAATCCCGTTCCGGTCTTGATCTCGAGGACATCATTGGTGTCCTTCACCTTAAATCCGACTCTGACCTGCAGAACGCCCTGCTTGTCAGCCTGCACGGCATCATTTCCCGCCTGCGGAGCGGTAGCAAATGCGCTCAGCGACATGGTCAGAACCATGCATAACATGACCGCCAAAGACAGAAGGCGGCGCAAACCCCTTTTCGCTTTCATAGCTCTCCTCCTCATTAAAAATGTGGGTAACTCCCGGCAGTGAGCGGGTTCCGGCTCCTGCCGAAAGCTGGTGACAGGAAAACGGCCGCATTTGTTATGCTCTTCCGCTTTCCTCCGCCCCGATCAGGGGCAGTTGCATCCTGTTTACCACCTATGGCCTGCCGGATGAAGTAACCATGAAAGCGAAAAAAGAACACAAAAAAAGCCGGAAGCAACATATATATGCGCCGGCCGGTGAAAAAGCGTCTTACGTCCAATAAAAACAGGTCCACATTGATGACCATTACTGTAAAGGCAACATTCCAACCGCCGGACATATTCATTCTGCTGTTTCAGGAGTGCGTCTCCTTCATGAATCAATCCGCGCGACAGCCCATAGTTGTATAGACCGAAATTAATTATACGATTTAAATAAGTAAATTACCAGTCCTAAACAAAATAAAATATAATGGTACTGACTTTCATGCCGATGCTTCTGCCAAGGAGCTTCCGTAAATGACACGTGACAAAAATCATTACGGCGCACACGACCATACACTCAACCTTTTTGTCTCATTTTTGGAGCATCGGCAAAGTACGGTACCTCCTCTTTTTTGTAATACACATGAGAGAAAACAGAATTATCCGAATCGGTCAATATCTTGCGGTGCGACCTGTATCTCTCTGCAGCACTGTTCAGCACGTTTTTCGTTGTAGGCAGTATACTATATAGAAAGACTTGCTTTGTGCCGCTTGCGATAAACGACCATTTTCGGGCGACCAATGACCAAAACCGGCTGTCAAAACAGCCGGTTTTGTCATTATGCCATCTCACATACGAGATTGGATAATCGAATATAAATCAAGCCCTGCCTTTTTTCAGACGGAAAAGAATGCAGGCGCCAAGTGCCGCAGCGATGAACAGGTATACCCACTTCTCAACATCAGATGTATCCCCGGTTGCAGGACCGGCGGCTACGCTCACATCTGTAATCGTCGCTGTAGAGCCGTTCAATGTGATCGTCATGCTGATCGTCTGCCCGGGTACGACAGTGATCGTATTCCCGCTTCTGGCAAACCTTGTTCCCTGCTTGAGCTGGAACTGCTGGGAGGCAAGCCGGTCTCCGCCCGTATTGAGGACGTAAACTGTGTGGCTTCCCATCTCCATGCCTGAGAATTTGGCAATACCTGCCCCGTTGGTCTGGCCCTTTTTCACTGTGGAATGCATTTCAAGCGTATATCCGGACAATGCTGTCCCTGCCGCATCAACAAGTTTCGCATTGATCGTGACGGCTGCCGCCGTACTGCTGCTAGCAGAGCCGCTTCCCGAGTTTCCGCTTCCGCCGTTGCTGTTTCCGCTGTTTCTGTTGGAATTTCCGTTATTGCTATTATTGCCGTTATTCCTATCATTGCTATTTCCGGCATTATTGCCGTCGGATGTATTTCCGGCAGGGCTTTCACCATCAGCTCCCGAGCCGGAGTCTGCCCCATCATCATTTGTCCTGTCATTTACAGGCTGAGTCTGTGTTCCGGAATCATCACCGCCCTCATTCTCATCTGAAAGCGTATCTGAAGGTGTTGAGGGTGTCTGTTCTTCCGTCTCATCCGAACCCGTATCATCGTTACCAGACTCTTCATCGTCATCTTCGACGACATAGTAGTTCTGGGATGTCCGTTTCATGTCGTCACCGCGCTCGCCTTCCTCGTCAAACTCCGCGGAGATCGTGTTGCGCTCTCCGTTTTTATTACTCTTTTCTTCCAGGACTTCCCTGTTGATGACGATGACGGTGCTGCCCTCAAAGGTCTGATATGCCGATTCATCCAGCACTTCTCCGTTCAGCCAGAGCTTGGTGAAATGCCGGAATTCGCCGCGGGAAACATACACTTCGTCATAATCAAAGGAAGAGATCTCAAAGCGATAGTCTGATACCTGTTCTCCGACGTATGATGACTGGTCTTCATAAGCGTCCAGGTTTTCGTCTGCATAAATCTCATATGTTGTATCAGAAGTATCGTAAACGGTCTCGTCTTCATTGTCCCGGACAAGGATCGTAAACTCTTTCTCAGAAGGCTGGAAATAATCATCCCGGCTGTAGGTCGCCCTGACTGTAAATGTATATTCGTAATCCCGCTCCTCTTCCGTCGTAGGTGCACCGTAGATCTCACCCGTTTCCGGATTGAGTTCCATTCCCGGAGGAAGCTCGCCTTCGCTGATCGAGAAGGTCTGCTCATTCCAGTCATACATGTTGTTGGTCGCCATGATATAGGAATAGGGGACCCAGCGCACTGCTTCCAGCTTCTTGGAATTGTCATTGATGATCTCCGGCTGCCGCGCATGGTTGGAAAGGTAGATGACAACGTCGTCCTGACCGTCTGCGGAAATAATCAGCTTTCCTTCAATATCACCTTCTCCGTCCGGAATCAGGCGTACCTTGGCGACATTGGGAATCATTCCGTAAGTGGAGAGATCCTCTGTCGTCGTGAAGGGTTCCAGGGTATCATTGCCGTTTCCGCCGATATTCCAGTAGTCGTCCAGTTTTACATGATTGGCATTTTCATCCAGTTCCAGCTTGGCCTTGAGGCCTGTAAGCGGAGCATCACCGACGTTGGCGATCAGGATGTCGTGCTTTTCTTCAAAATAATCATTGAGGAGGATTTCCCTGAAGCGGTCACCGCCCTGATCTGTGTAATCATCATATACATACAGCTTGGGGCCGCTCATCTTGCTGATGACGCGGACCTGGTAGTTCTTGGTATGTCCATCAATGATGGCTACCATGTTGGCGATATCGTCATCCTTGGCAGATTTGCTCTTACCGGAGAAATCCACCTGGCTCTGTCCGGACACGAGTTCCTTATCAGACCCCGGGAGCCTGATTTCTACACGGTCCGGATCACCGACTTCAAAAATCGGGACCAGTCTTGCAATCTCATCCTCTGTCAGCACCTCGTTGACCATGACTGTCTGATAGCCATAGCCATAATAGGTATCCATGTTGATGGACTTGCCGTTTTCCACGATATAGGTATCAAGTTCCCTGCCGTCCAGCTTCAGACCTGTCATATGGAACCATGGATCCTGGCTGCCGACTACTGGAGCCTCGTCATAGTCTTTCATACTGGTCTCATTGCCTCTGGCAGTGACTTTAATCCAGTACAGGTCACCCGTACCCGGCTGCCAGTCTCCTCCAAAATACAACGTGAAAACAATTCCGTCTCCTGCAAAAGAGCCGCTGTAGCCTTCCTTGGAAAACAGCTGGTCTTTAATGTCCGGTTGTTCCATAACTTCTTCTGCCGAAGTGAAATTACCCACAACCGCCCTGGTGACCTTGCTATTCATATTGTCGCCTTCTTCGTGGTCGACATAAACCTTCAATTCTCCGGATTCAATCTTAATCTCTGGTATAATCGTTTTTGTAACTACATCCAGTGACAGCTGATAAGTATCTTCAGCAGAGTACCCCGACAGCAGCAGACAGTCAAAATCGTCATTATAATCCGAGCTTAACTGCAGTGCAATGTTATTTGTGATACTCTCTGTAACAGGCACAGTCTCCTGATTCTCATCCACTGTATGTAATGAAGGGACAGCCTCCATACAGCCATGGCTCACCAGGAACATAACCGGTCGTGTATCGACAATACCGGCAACATTATAAATCAGGGCAAACGCGCCAAAAGACTGGGTATAGTCATTGTAGGGATCATACTGAAGGTGATATCCTGCACCAGACGCTGACATATCCTGATTCATAACAGTGCTGTGAATATTATGTGCACCGCTAAAGCCTTTGTTTCTAAACACTTCTATTGTGTCGTAGACCTCGATATCCACGAAAGGCAGTTCCTCAATTGACGAAGTCACGCCGAGATACAGATCATCCATACTCGTCTTTCCTTCCGGAATGATGTAGTAAACCCATGCCTCGATTGGATCCCCGTTCTGATTTACATATCCCGAATCTTTTGTTTTGATAAACTGCACATCCTCGGAATTGATTTTCTTTCTGGTTCCGTTTTCCTCTGTATATAATTCAAAATGCAGATGTTCATTTACTGTGAAATAAACGCTGACCAGATATCTGATATTTCCGGGATCGAGCTGATTTCCGCTTCCGACAATCATCTCCATTCTGTACACACCGGCATCTTTCAGATCTGTAAGATCCACGGTTTCATCTTTACTGATCTTATGATATTCATCTGTCAGCAGATTCCCACTGTTGTCTTTATAATGTGTCCATACCATCTCAGCATCGTCGGGAAGAGAAAGAGGCTTTCCTTCTTCATCCATCATCTTCTCGAGCATCGTTGTGACGGGCATGTTCTTCAATTCTTCATCAGAGTACCCATGAAGCACCAGGTATGCTTTTTTTTCTTCAATCGGCAGCATTGTGCCAACAGGATCCGTAGAAACAGCTTCCCCTGCCTGGTCTGCCTCAACAACTGGTGCCACTACGTTTCCGACAGTGCTATCTCCAACAATGGCATCCTTGTCAGCTTTTTCGGCAGGCTCTTCATCTTTTTCAGCAGACTCTTCGGGTTTTTCATCCGTGCCTGAAGCGGCGGGATCATCAGTTGAAGCCTTATCAGCGTCTTCTGCCGCCGGGTCTTCTTTTGATGCAGACTGAGAATCAGGTTCGGATTCCTCCTCTTTTTCTGCAGAATTCTCTTCTTTATCTGCAGAGCTCTCCTCTTTATTTACAGAATCACCCTTTTCGGATTTCTCCTCGTCTTTTTCCTTTTCGGTTTTATCAGATTCTGTTTTCTTTTCTCCGGTTTCTGCTTTCGTTTCAGCGTTCTTTTTGCTATCCCCGTCAGCAGGTTTTCCGGATTCCTTTTTAGAGTCCTGAGAATCTTTTGATCCTTCCTGCTCTTCCGTGCCTTTTTGGGAGTCCTTGCTCTTGCCGTCTTCCTTTTCAGACTCCTTCTCTTTGTCGACTTTCTCGGAAGAGCCGGAGCCCTCTGCAGATGCTGCTTCGGCCTCTGTTGACACCTGCTGCGTGCTGCCGGAGGCGGAAATTTCAGATGCGCCTGCAATCCCTGTCATTCCCGAGATCATCATGGAAGCCGCCAGCATGCAGGCGAGAATCTGTTTTGCATGTCTCATTGTCTTGTACCTTTCTTTAATCACTTGCCAACTGTCTCTTGATCTCCTCAAGCCCCAATGCCTTACTCTGATAGACGGAGCCATTCCCGTAATCGAACAGGAAAGTCTGGTCCTTGACATCCCGAAGTCCGGGAAGGCGTGCGATCAGCTGGCCGCTCCGGTCCAGTTCAAGTCCGTAGAACTCGCCATCTGTCGTCACATACTGAAGTACGATCCCATCCCCAATCTCGGCAGCATAGGTAACATAGGCCTCCTCATCGATCCTGGAGAGCTCTTTCCCTGTCTTTTTTTCCTTGATCGTCGTATCTCCATGAAGCGGCGCTTCGATAAAAAAGGACTCAGTCTCAAATATCTGGTCCAAATTGGTATCCGGGACGGTGCCGTTTTCCGTGCGGAGATATTCGCCGGTGCTGCCATCATAAATGTCGATGGTCCCGTCGTAAAAATACAGCTTCAGATAGTCGCTGCTGCCTTCCCTCACATACTGCTGATCGTACAGCGCTCCCGGCTCTGTCTCCTCCGCAGTGAAAGAATGCTCTTTGATCAGCTTTCCGTCTCTGTCATAAATCCGGAATCCAAAATTGGAAAACAGCATAAAACGGGTCCCGTCCGCATTCAGTCGGGTCTCGTCATGTCCGTAAGATGCATCATAGCTGCCGATCCTGTTTTCCGGACCTGTCTCTTCATATTTTAATAGGTTGATCGTCGTGGAGCCGCTGCTGCCGACGACAGCAGTATCCTTTACAAGATCGATCCTGTCGCAGGCTGTGTCCCTCTGGAAGAGGCCGACTCTGTTCAGCTCTGCGTCATATACCTCAACTGCCCTCCCTGTAGAAATCAGGGTATTTCCTTCACTGCATCGGAATCTCTTGATGTCATGGGAAGTATCTGTGAGCGGTGTCTGTTCTCCGGTTTCCGGATCCAGCCTTACCAGGTAGTTTCCATCACAGGCACAAATATTTTCCCCGTCTGCATAGGACGACATATAGTACTTTGTCCTTGTCCCTGCAGTCTGGCGTTCCGACTCTGTATCAATAACCCGGAATACCGTTTCCTCCGCGGAAGCGGCAGAGACTGCCAGATATTTTCCCGAAAAGCCACCCTCAAAGTGTTTGTATCCGGAACCGCTGTCAAACAGGCACAGGCCTTCCTGTCTGTTTCCGTTCACTGTCGTTCCCGATCCGGCACCATCGCCCTGCTGCGTCTTTGCATCCAGGACAAATACAGAACCGTCATCAAAGCTCACAGCAAGCTTTGTCCCGTCTTCATTGAGGGCAAACAGATCGTTTTCAGGATTGATATAGGTATCATTTTTCATGCCGCTCTGACTGCGGTACATAAAGTCGAATGTTCCGGCCTCCTGCCCGCTTCCGATATCGTAGAGCACTGCATGATCTTCGTTTTTGAATACAGCGGCGGCTTTAGTCCCGTCGCCGGATATAGAAAGACCGGTACATCGTCTGCCGGTCCAGATTTCTTCCTTTTTGGAAATACTGTAGGCTGTAATCCCCTTTTTGCCCGCATAGAGAACGGTATCTTGGTCTGCGTAATCCACATCAGCAAGAGCTGAGGGTTCAGTCTCCAGCGTGCAGATCAGCGATTGATCCGCAGTATTGTAAAGGGACAATCCTCCCGTATGCATGACGGCCAGGGTCCGCGCATCCGGTGAAAGCACCACCTTCTGCGGCTCCTCCGGAGACTCGATGACTCCGGCAGGCCTGTATGCATCCTCCAGATCATAGACCCCCAGTACCTCTGTCAGTACTTCCTGCGATGCTGCTTCCTGCGGGGGATTCAGAAGGGGAAGTCCCTCCTCATAGACCTGCTTCATATATCGGACGGCACCATCCGGGTCTCCCTGTTCATAGGCTGACCTGGCGTATTCCGTCAGCTTGAGGCGCCGGTCACGGATCTGCATGCGGTACAGTCCAGTGAAGGATGTCAGTATACCCGCGATCAGAAGTGCGGAGGCACTGATCAGGATGCCTCTTGACAGCCTTTTCAACCGTCTCGTGCGCGGGTCATGCTCACGGATATGCAGGAAATCCTGCAGCATTTCATATGCGGACTGATAACGCAGATCCGGATTGGGCTGCATGGATTTTGTGATGATCCGCACGAGCTCCGGACTGAATCTGGCCGTGGAGAGCGGAGTAACTGCTCGGGCCGCCTGAGGGCTGGGCCTCTGTCCTGTTCCGGTCAGGGGAGTGACCGCTCGGGCATCCTGCGCGGGACGCACCCCGGAGAGAAGATGGTAGAGCGTTGCACCGACTCCATAAATGTCTGAACGCACATTTGGAAGGACCCGTCCGGAACTTGTCCGGGATGGAGAACCCTGAGAGCCTGTTCCGCGGGATGAAGACCCCTGAGAGCCTGTTCCGCGGGACGGAGGATCCTGAGAGCCTGTTCCGCGGGACGGAGGATCCTGAGAGCCAATTCCGCGGGATGAAGATCCCGGATAGCCCGGTCCGCGGGACAGGGGATTCTGAGAACCCGCTCCGCGGGAAACAGATCCTGTCCCCGGAGAAATGTCTGTTCCTCCTCCAGAGCCCTCAGACATTGTTGTATATTGGTAGGGCTCCGTTGCTGATCCACTAGTGGAGTAGTCGATTCCATAGTGCTCCGGAGACGCATAACCGGGACTGACTCCGACTGCGTCCTCGTCGCCCAGAGACAGGGAAATATTAAAATCGATCAGGACAATATTTCCGTCCGGCCTGCACATAATATTGGCAGGTTTGATATCTCCATGAAGATAACCGACTCTTCCGTCTCCGCGCGGAAACGTGTGAAGGTAATGCAGGGCAGAGAGGACCTCAACCGCGATCCGGATCACATCCGGCTGCGGAAAGACCATTCCGTCCCGCAGAGGTCTGTCCAGACTGTAGCCCTCAACATAGTCCATTGCTGTATAGGAGATACCATCTTCGACAAAATAATCGTATACCCTGGGGATATACGGATGATTCAGATTCTTCAGGACATCCGCTTCCCGCCTGAGAAGCCATTCTTCCTCACAACCGCTTCTCTTGTCTGCCTTGAGCACGATCGTTTTGCGCAGTCTTTTGTGTTCAGCGAGATATACATTTCCTCCGCCGCCTGAGCCCAGCTTCTGGTGAATCTCATACGTGGAGTCAAGAAATCTTCCCATTTCCGGCACTCCTTTCGTCACCTTCTATACTGAGTCTGTTTTTTATGCCGGCTTTTCAAACGGACACCGTTCTCGTACAGTTCCAGTTCCGGGCCGTATTCCCTATCCAGATCCGCCTGCAGGTTCTTATTCTTAGAATAAAAAACAAGCGCCGCGACAATAAAGAGATCCAGCGCCCCTATACCTGCGATAATCCCTGCTATAAATAGAATGTGGTCCATACGATCCTCTTATTGATCTTACCAGATAAGCCGATTTCCTGAAGTCATAAACAAAAAGCCCGATCCTGTACAGACAGATTCGGGCAATGGGATATACATATGCAAATATCTGTAAATCCGTCCACTGCAGTACTAAATAATCGACATATAATATTACGGTATATCGTAGCATCGACGATAGGTATTGTCAATAAATCAAAATCGGGGACGGTCCTTTTGTTTCTGTCCCCGATGACTCTGACTCACCCGATGACTCAGCCAAAATGTTCTATCTGCGATCCCTGTCTACAAAGCTCAGGGCCAGCGTGCCGAGAATTGCACAGGCGAATGCGATCGCGACAATGATCAGCCAG
>Ga0310695_10007034_pt1 | contig 18187 bp, 15 predicted proteins | sample RumenRJG_04DNA_FD_203882 | JGI IMG/M metagenome (GOLD analysis project Ga0310695, IMG submission 203882) | Bovine rumen microbial communities from Lethbridge, Alberta, Canada - RJG_04 (v2) (version 2) | ecosystem: Host-associated > Mammals > Digestive system > Stomach > Rumen | place: Canada...
ATAATTCAAAGGTTCTCGTCTATCCGAGTCAAACGATCACATTCGAGATTGTGGCTACTGCCATTAACAAAACCGACAATAAATACTATCCCGCCACCTTGCCTACAGGACATGTCAGACGGTCGGGACCTCAGGTGGCTACTATCGTGGATATGGATGATCCCTTGAAAGCCAATCGCGTCAGGGTGGTATATGACTGGCAGGGTGAAAACGCTTCTGAAAGCGATTATTCCCCCTGGCTGCTCTATGCCGCAGGTAGTCACGGTAGTCCACGAGCTGGCAGACACCTGAATGGCACCAAGGTGCTGGTGGGCTTTGCCAATGATAACATTGAGCGCCCCTATGTGCTTGGAAACATTCAGGAAGCCGATACGTTTGTGGAGTTGAAGGATGTGTCGCTGGAGACACCGGGTAAGCGTAAGTTCCAGATGTGGGATCACGTTGGCGGTGTGCAGAAGTTCGTCAGTGGCACGTTTGCTCCTATTGTCAGTACGATTTCTGATTTCAGTCCCACTGTCGATTATCTCAGTCTGGGTGACGGTGGCCTTCAGTATGCCGGAGGTTTCTGCATTACAGACCGCTTAGGCTTGTATAATATCTCAGGCTCTACTGAAGAACGTGAGGTGAAGATCAGTTCGGCATGGGGTGATGTGAAGGTCAGTGCCTTCACGGGCATCTCCATCTCTGCACCTAATGGCGACGTGAAGATCAAGGGTAAGAATGTGGAGATCTCTGCAGGTAATAATCTGACTCTCACTTCAGGCAAAAACGTGGGTTACCATACGGCATGGGGTAAGGGTGAGGATCCCTCGGTATCGAGCATCCTGTCAGACGTTGTCTGCAAACTGATCGAGAAGATCGGTGAGAAGGTGCAACTGATAGACCTGTCGTTTATCAGGGATACCCTCGAAGTTGTCTTCCGTCCTCATGAGGGAAGTCTGACCTTGAAGTCGAACAGATATATGAAACTTGAGACAGGCAGCAATGAGTGTGATTATCCTGTGGCTGCCTATAATAAGGATAAGCGGCAGCAGATAGTTGACGAGGAAGTAAAGAGTACAATACTCAGTACTATCGGTGCTGACTCTTTCAAAACAGTCGATCCTTTTTCAGGAAATGTTACTGAGACTCCGTCATCTATTAGCATGATCAGAAGCCTTATCTGGATCATTAACAAGTTGTCAGGTATTTTTACTGCCTGGTTGGATGATTATCAGAAGGAATATGATAAGTTGGTTGATTTGAGACTTCAATTTGATAAAGCCATCAAGCCCTTGCAGGTTCTTTCCAACTCAGAAGATTGGACAACTGCAAAGGTCTGCCAAACGTATGATGAACTGAAGGAAAGTTTCTGGAATATGGATAATACGGATGATTGGACTGAAGATAATCTTAATTTTACGGAAGATGTAGCAATAGATGAAGGTGATGATCTCCTTACTTCAGTGAATGAGCATTCCAGGGAGCGTTGTAGACACTTTGTCTCAAGTGCGCTGCCTGATAGAGAAAAAAAGATCACAGAAACTGTCATCATGCTTCGAAAGGAAAATCGTAAGATAGTCGTGGATGCAGCTAATGAGCTGAGAAAAGCCATCCTAAAACTAAAACTCCCAGAATGGTCAGAAATAGATCTGAGCAAGGAATTCTCAACAAAGATGGGATACTATATGCCTTTCCCGGATCAATTCATATCGAATCTGGAAGATGCACTTAGCAAGGATAATTGTAAGGAGGTTCCTGAGTTCCACGCTGAAGAAAGTAGAAAGGCTTTGGCAAATAAGATTGGGAACACGGCTGATTTTGTGGCTTGGAAGAAATATATGTCTCGTATGGTTGTGGTGAAGTTCTTGGAGTCACTCGGTTTTACAGATGACATGCGCCGCAAGATAACAGATCCAGAAGATAAGAAAAAGACTATTGAGGTGAAAAAGCCAAATTTCTCATTAAAGGGTCTTAATCAAGATCAGAGTCTTGCGAACGATGCTTATTGGGCAGATTATGTAAAGAGTCTGAGTGGTGTGCCTGCTATCAAGAAGGCAGAGAGTTCGTTGTTGACGGCGGTGGCGGATAGTGCTACGGATGCGCTCAAAGGAACCATAGACTATGACAATATCATGGGATTCAAAGAAAACTTCACTTGGAGTGAAGGTAAGAAGGGCGGTATCCTCTTCGGCTATAAAGGCAATACCTATGAACTTCAAGGTCAGCAGATTGGAGAGGTTGAAACCATTGAGCCAAAGATTAAGTCTATCAGTGAGAATTCCGGAGATATCGACGAATGGGATAAGAAGAGGCTTGTGGAATTCATGGCGAAGCTGAGAGAAGTATTGGGTAATATTTAAAACAGACAGACATCATGGGTTATATATTTGACGATTGGAAAGACCTGCTGGACGAGTTTCAGAAGTGTGTCGATAAGGATCTGGCTGAAATCCAGAAGCAGAAAGCGGAGGTTCAGCAAATCAAGGAAGGATTGTATAACAGCCTTGGTGACGGCCTGTTCTATCATGACGGCAATCGCGTTGTCATCTCTGCTCCGGAGATTGTCATCGGTAATGTTGACAGGACCGGAACACTTCAGGGTGGCGGTATAGGTAAGGTGATTATCCGTGGTTGTGAAGTGGATATCGAAGGTGTGGGCTCGATGGGAAGTGTGGTCAGTCGTGCACCGATCATCCGACAGGTGGCTGTCGATCCCGGCATCGATGGCAAGGAGAATGTGGTATGCGACACCTCGCAGATCGTATCTCAGGCTTGTGATATTGTGCTCCACAGTAGCAATGCCACCGATGTGTTCTCCCAGGATCCAGGGTTGGCAGGTCGTGGTGGTGTGACCATCCATGCCGACACCAAACTGAATCTCGAGGCCTCCGTATCTGCTGATAAACGGAAAGAAGACATAGAGGCCATAGTTTCTGACCTGGGCGATAAGAGCTCCGATCTGAAGACGAAGATGAAGGACCAGAAGAAGACGGTGGATGACCTCTTCGACCAGATGGCAACACTGCTTGACAATGAGGACGAATACAACCAGAGTACGGACTTCAAGTTACGCACGAATGTGGAAGACGTCATAGAGACGCAAGACCAGATAGAAGCGTTGCAGCCTGTCATCTATAACGCCGTCAAGACTTACCTGAGTCTGGTGTCGCAGTTGGCAGAGGTGAACCGTCAGAAGACGGCGCTGGAGGCTGAGAAAGACGCTATCACGACGGGCGATGACTTCAAGAACAATACGACTGGTGCTACGCTGAACCTGAATGCCGAGAGCATCAATATCGCCACCATCGACGGTGAAGGCAACCTGCACACCAACGATGAGGCAGGTATCATCGTCAAGACACCACGGATGGGCATCGGTATGACGGATGACAGTGGTAAGCTGGTAGAAGGCAGTAGTTTTGGCGTGGCAGCAGAGAATATCTCGTTGGCCACCCAGAATGTTTCTGATGACGGTACGGAGTTCCCGACTGTCGGCGAAGTCTATATCGGCTCGAAGAATATCACGCTGGAAGCCGTTGACTATAAGGTCGATGACAACAAACTAACCATCGAGAAGGAACTGACGGCAGACGGCAGCATACAGATGAGAGCCAAAACGGTGGAAGTGTCAACCAGTAATCCGAAAGATCTTACGTATGATGCCGATGGCAATCTGACCTCTGGTGAATATGCGGCTGAGGGCGATGTGATCTTCAAGACCAAGAACCTGACGGTGGAATGCCTTGACTACGAGGTTTCCGACGGTGAGTTGAAGATGAAGGCACAGACAGCAGACAGTACGGTCTCTGTGCGTGCGGAGAAGACCAACTTCCTCTCTGCTGATGCCGAGGGTAAGGCCACAGGCAGCTTTACAGTCAATGCGAAGGCTGTCACCGTCAAGTCGATGGATGTGGATAAGGATAGTCTGGCTGACTCTGCACTCGCTGCAGGCAGTACGATGGTGCTCCTATCAGAGAAGATGTACGCGGGCGCGAAGTCGAGCGACGTGAAGTCGAAGAAGGTGCAGGTGGTTTCCGAGGAGATCGGTGCCTTTGCCGACAACACTCTCGAAGCCCAGCAGGGCGACGGCAAGGCTGTGGTGCAGCTCGATGGTGGCAAGACCTCAATCGGCGGCGACAAGACGCAGCTTTATGGCGATACCACGATCAACGCCAAGACGGAGATCAAGGATGAACTCAAGGCGCCGAAGGCCACTATCGACCATGTGGAGGCCAAGTCATCCTTTAAATCGCCGAACATCAAAGACGGTATGTCTGCCGGCGGCGGTGGCGGTGGTGGCAGCCTGAGTGCCAAGTTGACGGTAGAGGACGCTCCGGCGGAAGACACATCTTCGACTGAAGCGGAATAAAGGATAAACAGTAAAAAAATCAAAGTATGAGACGAGTAATCATCACGGAATTCAGTAGTTTGAGTGAGAAGCTGACCAATCAGTGTGTGATCTTCTCCTATCGGCTGAAGAACCTCTGTATTAAGGCAGAACCGGCATCGCTGTTGTCTATACAGGTAAACATTGACGGACAAAATAAGAATCTGGAGGAGTGTGCGTGCGTAGGCAAGGGCGACGATGACTACACCTTTAAGATCATTCCGCTTTTCGAAGAGGATCTGCAGCAGGTGTCGATGGCTATCAGAAAGGTGCATCCGGAGTTCAAGCAGGATAGGGAAAAACTGCAGATTGATGATGTGGATATGGCAAACGTCATCATCTCAGAAGATATGGAGGATGCCAAGAAGGTGAAGGAGATTCCTTATATCCTGTTGACGATGCCAGTGGTTAATGACAACCGCTACGATGCGTTGAAAAATGGCGTGAAGATGTGCTATGATAAATGTAAGGTTGAGATGGATGCTATCTATAACGCATCTAAACTTAAGTTTGACAAAGAGAAACTTCTTGAGACGAAGGATGATCAGGATAAGTTAGACGGCCTTGTGGAGAAGATCAAGACGAAGGCTGAACAACAGCGCGATCAGATCTATAACAATAAGTTGCAGGAGATCGAGGACGCTCACAGCAAATGGGCAGAAGAGCATCTCTTTGAATCATAGGATCCGGAGTTGTAGAATAAGTAAACAAAATATGTTATGGCTTTAACAGCAGTTTTGGAAATAGGTGACAACGGAATCAAACGTTACCAGAAGCAGTATATGCTTTCGGATTTCCGTATTGTCTTTAATCGCTCGTATAACGTGCTTCCGACAAGTATGGCCCGTTGTGAACGGATAGAAATGGTCATTGTGGCTCCTGGCAAGAAAGATCTGGAGATGTTTGCCTTGTTCCTGCATGGCGACTCCATTGATGGTCGTATCGTGATTGGCCTCACGGATGAGGTGAATGATAATGATGCGAAAATGCAGGTTCTTTACTTTGAAGGTGCCAAGTTCTTCTCCATGTCGGAGCAATACGATATAGACAGCTCTCGTCGCAGACTGTTGAAGTTGTCGATGGTATCTGAAAGTCTGCAATTAGAAAATGTAAAATTCAAATGTTTATAGACCATGATGCCATTTAATCCCAAAGAACTGAGAGCTGTTATAACGCTTGACAATGTTATTGATGGCTCCAAGCGTATATTGAAGGAGAATTGCCTCGTCGTGCAGAATTTCGATTACCAGTGTACCTTTAAGCGCAACGAGAAGGGTAGGGTATATGGTGCCATGGAATCGGTGGTTCTCTCATTCAAGGTCCGTGTGAATGATCCGCGACATGCGATGATGTTCCTGACGGAACTGGCGTCGAATAACGTCAGTTGTTTCTCGTTTCTGTTCAATGCCACCTATGGCCCTAATGAACGTCTGAAGAATTATGAGGACGGCATGGTGGTCAAGGGCTACATCGTCGGTGCTGAAGAGCAGTACTCAACCGAGACTTCGGAAACAGGTCAGTACAAACAGATGTTGTTGGATCTGAAGATGTTGGTTAGTGAGGTTGTTTACCTCGGATATGAGAAAGACAAGAACCTTCACGGTGTCTTTATTCATAAGAATAATTAATCGCAAAGAGATATGTTGACAGAAAGAAACGGCTCGACGTTGACGGTTGTGCTCAGTAGGGAGCGTCCGCAGAATTACTTCGCCCTTCTGTCGGAGGAGTTAGTCAGTTACAAGGGGCAGGGGATTAAGAAGATTATCTTCGATGCCACGGAACTGATGTACCTTAAGGGAGAGGGAGTATCTCACGTCGTCTCTGCCTGCAGGGAGATGGGTAGCAAGCCTGAGGTCGTTTTCGTGAATTGTCCCCAGGAGATTCAGGATATGCTCGGTCGTGTCGGACTCGGCACGATCATCAAGTTTGAGACGAATCAGGAGATCATCGATAGTGTTCGCGAGAAACGGTTCCATAACCTGAAAGAAGAGGCCATTCAGAAGATTAATGAACGTCGGCATAAGTTACTTGAAGACTTTGCAGCAAAGAATGACGTGGTCTGTTATACCATGAGGTTAGGGCAAGATGAATAACTAAAGCATGTATCATACCAGCAATCTTCCTAATACCCGTATCGACGTGGCTGATGCCTTGAGAGGTATCGCCGTGGCAGGTATCATCCTGTATCACTCTGTAGAGCATTTCAACATCTTCACACAGGAGACCATCGTGTATCCTTTGTCGAGTGACCAGACTGTTGCCGATGTGTTAGCCTGGCTGTTGAGTGGCAAGATGTATGGCATCTTTGCGATGCTCTTCGGTCTGAGTTTCTTCATTATGAACGACAATCAGGCGCAGAAAGGTCGTTCTTTCTCCGGACGCTTTGCCTGGCGTATGTGTCTGTTGTTCCTATTTGGTGTCGTTAATGTGGCGTTCTACGATGGCGACATCCTGATGCTCTATGCAGTCTATGGTTTGTTCCTCATCCCTGTGAGTTATTTGTCATCGGGGCTGGTCTGGTTGATCATCGGCCTGCTGGTGATACAGCCTGTGGAACTTTACTGTCTGCTGACGGGTTATGAGATCGATCACACAAGGTTCTGGGAGGTGTCTGGGATGATTAATGCGGCACATGAGCATGGTACGTTCTGGGAGAACACCCTGACAAATCTGCGCTACGGCTTTGAGGTGAATCTGCGTTTCAATATCTTCAGTGGACGATTGACACAGTTACTCTGTCTCTTCATCATCGGCATGCAGTTGGGCAGACAACGTTTATTCTACAATGAAGGTAACCATCTGAAGATCTGGCATAACGTCCTTTGGATATCGGTACTGGTCGTGATCATCCTGAGTCTTGTTGATTTCAGTCCGATAGCCTTATGGCTCACGCCGATCTATAATTTTATAATTCTTCTGATGATTGTTTCGGCAGTGGTTTCGGGCTGGTATGCCTTCGAGGGTGTACGCCGTGTGCTCCATCATCTCTGTATCTTCGGCCGTATGAGTCTTACGAACTATCTGCTCCAGTCTATCATCGGCTGTACCATCTTCTGTGGCTACGGTTTGGGGTGCTATCGTCTGTTGGGTATCACCTATGCCGTGATGGTCGGTGCAGGAATGGTTATCTGTCAGTACCTCTTTGCCCGCTTCTGGTTCAGTCGTCATCAGCGTGGTCCGTTAGAGGGCTTTTGGCGCAAGTTGACGTGGATGAAGTTCGGCTCTGCCATGGTGTTGATGCTGTTCTGCAGCACGACTGCTGATGCACAACAGCGAGATAAATATGAGTTCATGCGTAATCTGCCTGTCTATGCCGACTCGCTGATTGCTGATCTGAATTATCCTTTAGCCTGGGGAAATAGTGATGTCAAGGACTTCGATGCCTGGCGGAAAGTGGCACGCCAGAAGGTGTTTGACTGTATGCTTACCCCACCGCCACCACCTGCAAACGACTATGACGCCAAGGTGCTCTTCGAGGAACAGCGCGACGGTTATAAGGCCCGTAAGATCGAGATCCGCCTAAGCCGTTACTATACGGTACCTGCCTATGTGCTCATCCCTGACGGTAAAGGACCATTTCCTGCTGTCAACCTGTTACACGACCATGGTGCTCACCTCTTTATCGGCAAGGAGAAGGTCATCCGTCCCTTAGCCTGTGAGGACTCAACAGTCATCAAGGATGCCGAGGCGTGGCTGACGGGGTATGGTCATCAGTTTTTCGGTGACTATCTGGCGAAGAACGGTTTTGTGGTATTCGCTGCCGATGCTCCAATGTGGGGAGAGCGTGGACAGAAGGAAGGACCGCGTCGTGACCGCTATGACATGATTGCTGGTAATATGATGATGTATGGCATCGATCTCTCGGCTTATATGACCTACGATGATATCGCCGGTACGAAATATCTCGCTACGATGCCTGAGGTGGACGCCTCGCGGATTGGATGTACGGGTTGGTCGATGGGAGCCTATCGTGCCTGGATGCTTGCGGCACTCTCCGACCGTATCAAGGCCAGTGCCTCCATCTGTTGGATGGTGACTACTGATGAACAGATGTCATTCAAATACAATCGTACGGAGAATGGCGGTTTCGCCAATTGTTTCCCAGGTCTGCGTCGTTGGCTCGATTATCCTCATGTGGCAAGTATCGCTTGTCCGAAAGCCATGCTTTTCATCAATGGTTCTCAGGATAAACTCTTCCCTGTGGCTGGTGTGCAGAAAGCCTTTGATACGATGCATACCACCTGGCAGAGTCAGGGTGCCGACGACAAATTAGAGACGGAAATCTGGGACATACCCCATAGTTGTCCTGTCAAAGCACAGGAGCGTGTGCTTGAATTCTTCCAGAAACATCTTTAGACGTTAAGGCAGCAGCACCTTTCTAGTTTCCTGACCTTTCTTCATGATATACAATCCTTTGGTGGGCGCACTGTGCTGACGTCCCTTGAGGTCATACCATTGTGTGGGGGCATCGTTCTGGATGGCCGGCACCGTGTGGATACCTGTGGATCCGTCACCGAAGGCTGCGAGGATGGCGGTAGGCTTGCCGTCGGTTGTAAAGGCGCCCATAGCGTAAGCATCCCAACCTACTGTGTCATAATAATCAGGTTTCCAGACACCATCCACTTCGGGTTCCCAATAGAGGATGCCGGCACATTGCGGAAGTGGTTTCATCTTATTGAAGAGGTCCGTCATTACCAGTGAGCCTGTCTCAACATCTTGTTGTGGGAATCCTGTCTCGGTGATCATCACGGGCACGTTGAAGAGGTCGCCCAACGTCTTCACGCTGTTGGCTGCATTGGTGTTGCTCGCCACATCGCTTTTCGTACTGTTCCAGTCTTTCCAGTCTGGGTAGTGGGAGAGCCCGATCATGTCGAACTTGCCGCCTGCTTCCTTGAATTTCCGATAGAACAAGCCGTTGGATTCGGCTGCTTTATAGGCGTTGGCGATATGGACGATGACATAGGCTTCGGGAAACACCTCTTTCACAGCATCGTAGCCTGCATTGCTGAGTGCCACATAGCCGGTGTAGCCTTCACTGCCCTTTTTATCCCAATCAATCTTTCCTTTTTCGAACAAGAAGCCGTTGTTGGTCTCGTTGCCCACCTGAACCCATTTGGGCTCGATGCCTTTCTGCTTCAGGGCTGTGAGCACATCTTTTGTATGGTCAGCTACCGCTGTCTTCAACTGCTCTGCGGTATAACCACTCCAGTCCTTAGGCTTCTCCTGACGCTCAGGGTCGGCAAAGAAATCGCTATAATGGAAGTCGATCATCACATCAAGTCCTTGCTGATGGGCACGCTCAGCTTTCTTCAGTACATCAGCCTTGTCGCACCAGGCTCCATAACCATAACCCTCAGGATTCACCCAGACGCGCAGTCTGACAGCATTCATCCCGATCTGTTTCAACAGGGCAAAGAGTTCCGTTTCCTGTCCGTTGGCATCATAGAACTTCCTGCCACTTGCCTCCATCTCCGTACACCAACTCACATCTGCACCACGTACAAAGGCACTTTGGGCATCCGCACTGGTGGCTGACAGCAGGAATAATATGGATGTAATAATCTGTTTCATTGAGAATCGTTTTTAAGTTATATTTCTGTTTTATGGCACAAAGATAGGCAAAAAAATACAAAATTCGGATGGAAAATCGAAAAATATGGTTTGTTTTGGGGATTTTTCATTATTTTTGCACACAACTAAATAACCATTCGCATGAAGAAACTGCTTTTTGTACTGTTGACTGCGCTTTTTGCAGGTACGGTGACCGCTCAGATTCCATCTGTGTCGATATTGGGTGATTCCTATTCCACCTATGAGGATTTTGTGACACCTGCCACGAATGAACTGTGGTATTATGCCCAGAACGGTGAGGGTAAGACCGATGTGAAGGATGTCAGTCAGACCTGGTGGCATCAGGTGATCAAGGAAAACGGTTGGCGTATGTGTCTGAACAACTCCTATAGCGGAGCCACGATCAGTTATACTGGCTATGACGGCAACGATTATAGTGCTCGTTCCTTTAATACCCGTATGAACGATCTGGGTTCGCCCGATATCATCTTTGTCTTCGGTGCCACCAACGACAGTTGGGCTGGGACGCCTGTCGGCGAGTATAAGTATGAGGGTATCACGAAGGGAGATATGTATTTCTTCCGTCCGGCACTGGCTCACATGCTGAAGTGGATGACCGACTACTATCTGAACACCAAGATTTACTTCCTTTTGAATGATGATCTGCGCGATGAGATCGATGAGTCGGTGAAGACCATCTGTGCCCGTTACGGTGTGCCCGTGATAGAACTGGAGGGCATTGATAAGATCTCTGGACATCCCTCGGTGAAGGGTATGCGCCAGATTGCTGACCAAGTGAACCGATTCCTGAAAAAGTAATATACAACTTCTGAAAAAGGTATGAGACGACTCTCTTTGTTTTTGCTTCAACTGTTCGTGTGCGCCTCTTTGGGTGCCCAGGAAGTCATCGACCTGACAGGCTCTTGGGACTTTGCCGTGGGCGACTCGGCTGTCTATAACGACTTTGTGCAACTGCCTGGCACCATGCTTTCCAATGGCAAGGGTGAGCAGACCGGACGCCTGTGGTACCAGCGTAGTATCTATGTGCCTGCGGCATGGAAAGAACGACATGTATCTCTCGTCCTTGAGCGTCCTAGTGCGGAGACCTTCGTCAAGGTGAATGGTAAAGACGTGGGTGGCAATCAGAATCGTTTCACGGCCCAAAAATACGATGTCACCAGATTCCTGCAACCAGGTCAGCGCAATCTGATAGAGGTCTCTACACCATCTACGAATGGCGGCTGGCAAGGTATCTCAGGGCGTATGGAACTGCGTGCGCAGCCGTATGACCTCTATATCGAACAGGTGAAGTTGACACCCCATCCCTTTCAGGGAATCTTGCAGATCGACCTTCAGCTGACAGGTCGTATCAACTATCTGAACAGTGATGTGGTGGAGGTGCTGATGCAACGCGCGGATGTGGACTCTGCCGCTATCGTGAGCCGTTACTTCACCTTGAATGGTCGTCAACTCAAACTCATGATGCCTTTCAGCAACGAGGTGGCTATCTGGGATGAATTCTTTCCGCATCTCTATCGTATCGGCATCTCAGTAGGTAATGACTACTACGAGACGACCTTTGGTATGCATGAGACAATGATGAGTCATCATCAGCCCGTCCTCAACGGACATGATATCTTCCTTCGTGGCGTCGTGAAAGACGACAAGTTCCCCAAGACAGGATGTCCGCCGACGGATGTGGAATCGTGGCTTGAGACCTTCCGTTTTTGTAAGGATCGCGGACTTAACCTGATGCGCTTCAAGGGCTATTGTCCCCCTGAGGCTGCCTTTACTGCTGCTGACAGACTGGGCTTCTATCTACAGCCCGATATCCCTGCAGCCCAAGGCGAAGAGACCAACCGTGTGATAGAGGCTTATATCCATCATCCCTCTTTCCTCCTGATGGGAACCGAGTACTTCCCTGACTCCATCCGACCTGCCATTCAGCCAATTCCCTCTTCAGGGGTAGATAATGACAGTCTGCGCCTGAACTACTATAAGCAGGAGGTAGAGACCAGTCTGCTGTCTGACGATAATGTAGGATTCGAACTGCAGGACTTTGCCGAGGTCTGCCGTCTCCCTGTCAAACAGTGGCACCTGTTCTGCTCGTCAGTCGTGCCGTTGGTTCGTTTCCCAAAGGCTGATTTCACTGCTGCCGACACCCTCCGTGTGCCTGTTGAGGTCTATAATGCAATGAATGGTGATATCAGTCCCATACGAGCCGCCTATTACATTACCAACGAACAGCGACAGGTGCTGGCTGGTGGCGAGTTGTCGAAGAAGGGCATCCCTCTGGGAAAACATGTGGAGCTGGGCACTGTCGTCGTAGCGTTCAACTCAATCCCTGGTCCTCAGAAACTCACCCTCACTGTCACTTTAGGCAATAAGATCGCCAACAGCTGGGCGTTCACATCCCCTAAAAAAGTCCCGCAACAGCCTGAGCTTGTCAGCGAGCCGAATTAGCCTTTCGCCGCTATCCAGACCTTATGTGAATGACTTCCGCGAGTGGTGATGCCGGAATCGGTATCAGCCACCAGTCGCTTGAGGTCGCTCGAGGCTGCTGATCTGGACTGATCTGTAGCCAAAGCATAGTCGGTGAGTGTCATATAGCCATACTTCCCGATGATGGCTTTGGCCTTTTCCAGACGCTCTTCCTGACTGTATTTGCATCTCTTCGGAGCAACGATTTCCGTGCTGACGCGATCGAAGGTCGCCTGTTTGTTCATCTCCTTCAACAGCTTAGGGTCAGGCTTGAAATTGATTCCGTTGATACACACATGCCTGTATTTTGCCTTGGGCGCCTCGCCTTTCTGCAGCCCCTGTGAGATGGTTTTTTCCGAAGGCGTGGATGTGTCGAATCCCAATGACAGGGAGAACACGCCCAGTCCGTCGATCTTGATGCTATGTCCCAATGGCATCCAACTCTGCATCGTTGATACCAGCGCATCAAAGACGGCTCGTATCAGTCCGTCGCTGATGCTTCCTGCGTAGGTACGCATGTTTTTGATAACGGTGTCGTAATCATGCAGCGAGTAAGTCTGCATCTTCGGGAAGACCACCTTCTTGCCCTCACTCATCTCCTCAGGAAGTTCCTGTAATACGAAATTTGCCATATCTTAATACTATTTTTTGTTTATTCTATCTATTTTTTGTTCAAGCACCGTAAACTTATGTTCACCGCCCTTGAATATATATTCACCGACCTTGAACCTATGTTCACCGCCCGTAAACATAACTTTTCACGTTGCAAAGATACATCTTTCTTTCGATACCACCAAATAAAAACAAAAGAAAAAGATGAGTGTGAGAAGGTTAAAGGACAACTCTCCTATATTGGTCAGGACATGAAAGAAGAACGTCAGCAAAGTCGAAGTCGTGGATTTCATTTGTAGGGCTCTGCACAAAAACGAGTCAGTCGCTAATAATCAACGGCTGGCTCGTAATATGGAATTGCTTTTTCACTTCACTTTACTTTCTTGAACCTTGATATTTCTTCATTAGTACCAGGCTTGTTCCAAATAATCTCTACTCTCATCTTCTTTACCTCTGATGTGCAGTACGCTCGAAATTGTAGATGATGTCAGGACGGTCTGCCATTTCCCATGACATGGTGCTATTGCCCAATTTCCTGATGTTCCATGTCTGAGACTCTGGCGTGCCGCCGTACATGGGTTCGTAGATGATAAGTTGTCGATTATCCTTAAGCATATACCCCCGATGTATAATCGTATCACCAGCAAACACATCATAAACATAGATGTCGCAATCGCCATTGGCAGAAAAGGTGTATTCTACATTGCCCTCACTGACAACACCTTTATCATAGACCTTCTGCCAAGTCCCGACAAGGTTGTTGGCATCGAAATCTTCATCATCGTTGCTGCAAGAGGCGAGGGAGAAAGCAGCAAGCATCACAAATGCGATTCTCCAGAGTTTCATTGTTTTCATTTCGATATTGTTTGTTGATAATGTTTCTATATAAACGCCGTGAAGCGGGAAATCCTGCATCGTAGGGCGTTAAATGTTCTTAATCGATATTCTATTCTTTGAAGTGGGCAGTGTCGGCACTGAGGCCGACGGCTGCCCGCTATCAACGAGAGAGAGTTTATAATCTGTTCTTTTCATCGTTTCCTGCGCCTGTGCCTTTGTACTTGCTTCGGGTAGCATTGAAGTTATACGTGAGTGATGCACCGATGTTCTGCGTATAGACGTAAGCATCCTTGCCCATCGTGGTGACGGGATAGTAGCCCGTCCATCGTTCACGGAGATTGCGGAAGATGTCGTTGGCAAAGAGGGCTACGGTGAGGTTGCCGTTGAGAAAAGTCTTCTGCACACGGGCATTGATGTTGAACTCGTGGGCATAGTGATTAAAGCCGTAGTCGTGGCTGGTGGAATAGTGCAGATAGAGCATGGCCTTCGCGGTCTTGCCGATGGTGAACCAGTTGCGGAAGTTTACCTCGAACTGTGGCTTATCAAGCGATACGGCAGTACCATACGCCTGTGTATCGAAATTCTGCTGATAGTAACTGAGTGTCAGCGTGGGGCTGTAGAAGCCAAACTTGGGCGAAGCTGTCAGAGAGGCGTTGTAACTCTCAAACTTGTCAAAGTTGCGGTTGGTCCAGATGGTGATCTCCGTTCTCTCCTGATACAGACTGCCAAAGTTCAAACGCATGTCCTTGTTGTGGCTGTAGCCCGCCGCAAAGTTCAGCCACGAGTAGGTGACATTAAGGTCGAGGTTCTGCTTGATGGTAGGACGCAACAAAGGATTTCCGCCCTCGTACTCATAGCGATTGTCATATTGTACGTTTGAGTTCAGGGCCTGATAGTTGGGGCGGCTGATGCGCTTGTTATAACTCAGTTGGATGCCCCATTTGTTCTTTTGCCAGCCAACTGAGAGATTCGGAAACAGATCGTGGTATTTGCGACTTGGCTCTGTTTGGTACTGACCGAAAGAATAGTAGTCGGACGTGACGGCCTCGTAGCGAAGCCCGCCGTTGAGACTCCAATCGCCCAACTTCATCTTGTACTCGGCAAATCCCGCAACATTGCTTTCCTTGATTTCATCATTGGACGGAGCCACCACTTGCTCCACATTGTCATAGATGCCGTGGCTGTTGGAACGTGATATTTCCGTGCCTGCATTCAATTCGCCCTTCCATATCGGATAGGTCAGCACCAGTTTTCCGGCCAGCATGTGGTTGCGGCTCTCGTTGTGAGTGGTCACGGTGCGGTCGGCCAGTTGCAGACTATGCTCAGTTGAAACACCGTCGCGAGTGGACTTCTTCCATATCCACGAGCCATTGAAGTCAATGCCCAGTTTGCCCGCCTTGCCTACATAGTAAATATTTGCAGCATGATGCGGACGGTCGGCAGCAGTGATGCCCATAAACTGATCAATGTTGCCTTCCAGCGTGTTGTTGCGTGTAATAGTTTGCTCACACATCGCCTCGCCTCCCTGATACAGCGAGCCATTCAGTTCATAGGAAAAACCGATGGAATTATCCTCGTCGAATTCGTAGCTGGCCCCCAGTTTCCCACCCATCTCGGTGTACCAAAAGGTGTTGGGTGCAGATTGGCGGATGCTGATATGATTGCCGTTAGCATGTGTGTCGGTTGTAATGGTATTATCCTCACTGTGACTTCCATTGGTAAACTCCAGCATGCCGAATACCTCCAGCCCTCCTTTGCGATGCTTCACGGTCACGTCATCGTAGGTTGTCAACTTGTTATTACGCTTCACCTGGCTATATGCCTCCACGCTCATGCCGTCACCTTGCCGTCGGATGGTCTTGATGCGAATGACCGCCCCAACTTCTGCATTGTACTTAGCACCTGGTGACGTAATCACGTCCACGCTCTTGATGTCTGTGGACTTCAACTGTTTTAGTTCGCGAGCGTTCTGCACCTTCTTGTTGTTGATGTAAATCTCAGGCGTACCCTTGGCAAAGACGGTGAAGTTGCCATCGCTACCCTGTACCTGTGGCAGCATGGAGAGCACATCGTCAGCAGTTCCTACATCCTTGAGCAGCGAGTTTTGAATATCAACGGTCATGCCGCCCGTGGTCATCTTGTATTGCGGTATCTCGCCTCTAACAACGACTCCTTTCAGCGTCATCGTTTCTGGCTGCATCCGTATCGTGCCGAGTTCTTTGGTGTCACATTGTCTGTAAATCGTCTTGTAACCCACGTATGAGACACGTGCGAGGACGGGCTGCTGCTCGCATGGAATGACGAAGAGGCCGCTTTCATTCGAAACTCCACCAGTAATCAATGTGGAGTCCTGGGGCGAGAGCAGGGCGATGTTGGCGTATGCTACTGGCTGGCCGTCGGTGTCAATAATGGTGCCCTTGTATCGGGGGGCGGATTTCTGTGGGCATTCCACGATGATTTCCTGTTGGCTGGGATTTGCAATCCCCGGCTCAATAGTCATGCGGATGGGATAAAAGCCTATCATCTGACGGATGGCATTGGGTACGGACTTGCGATGTACCGATGTGGTGATGCGGAAGTCCTCCAACTCGTTGTAGAGGAAACTGATAGTGTAGTCCTCGGTCTGCTCGTTCAGTTGGCGCAGGGCCTCGCTGAGCGACACGTTGTTATAATCGCGTGTAATCTTTTGGGCCTGCACTCCGGCAAAGACAAAGCAGCAGACAAGCATTGATATGATTATCTTCATGGCTTATTCTACTACTATCTTGTCCGACTTCAGTTCTACGGTGATGCTCTCGAAGAGGTTGAGCCGATGCAGCACAACGTCGAGAGTCTCGTCCTGTTTCCATACGAAATAGAAACGGAGTTGGCGGGCATCGGCATTCTGGAAATCCACCTCTTTATTATAATGGGCAGCTATCTGGGGCAGCATTATATCCAATGCCACATTGTCGAAAACAATGGGCTTTGTCGTGGTTGTCGTGTCCGTCTTGATGGTGTCAGTTGGCAAAGCAGAGATAGGCTTGTCAGATATGGTTTGTTCTGCCTGAATAGCCTGTGGCTTGGAATGGCTAACCATACGCACAATATGGATGGCGGCGAATGCGACTCCTGCTGTAAAGAGTATGCCGATGATGCTTGCTGCCACCTTATAAGGGAGTATGCCCATCAGTTTCTTAATGGTTGCAGTGTGTGGCTCGTCTTTTCCAAGGGCTTTTAGTTCTTCAGCGTGTTCCGCTGCGAATTTCTGCCATTCATCTTCCACAGGGACAGCTTCTTCATCGGCCTCATGCTTGACAAATGTTTGCTTTGTCAGCGCGAGTTGTTCCAACTGCTCGGCCAATTCCGGGTCATCGGCAAGCATCTGCAGAAGTTGCTCGTCTGTGTACTGTTCAGGATGTTCCTGCATCGAAAGCAGGAGATGGATTTTGTCTTGCTTTTCCATAACGTTTATCGTTTTGCTGTTTGTTGCTGAAAGTGTTCCTTGATTCGCTGTAGTGACTGTGACAGATGGTTGTACACCGTGACTTTACTAACGCCTGTAGCCTGTGCCACTTCCTCATAACTCATTTCACGGAGGAAACGTAGTCGGAAGATTAGCTGGCTGAGCGGTGGCAGTTCCGCTTCGATGAATTGCATCAGCCGTTCCAGACGGTCATCATCATTCATGGAGATGATATGACCCTGCATCGACTCCTGCAGGAAGAGTTTTTCCACCCGTTTTCGTATCGACTTGTGGCTAATCACGTCGCGACAACGGTTGAGTACAGCAGTCATCAGGTAGCCCTCCATCTGACTCTGTTGGGGTTGATACTTCTCCCGTAACAATCGGGCGAAGATGTCGCTCACCACGTCCTTGCTTTCGTCGACATCATAGAGCATTGTCCTTGCCAGACGGTACATTCTGGCATAATGCTGACGGTATATGTTTTCAAATTCTTCTTTTGTCATTTTAATCAGTCATATACTACAAGGACGATTCAGCGAACCGAAAAACTAAGCAAAACGATATCTTTTTTCAAATTTCCTTCATTTTTCTTGTTATTGAAACCATTTTGGGTGCAAAGGTACAAATAATGACTAATAACAATTATAAATCTTATATAATTCGAACAAAACGTTGTCTATTTGCCCAAAAAGTTGTAATGTTTGCAAACATATTAGAAAGATATCCTGAGGCTCCAAATCATCCAATGCAATCATATTATCTAACGAAGAAGGGCAGAGAGTTGCTGGAACACCTCTAATAAGTGTTAATGAGCCATTTCGTGTTATATAAGCCAGTTTGTAAAACCTTGTTGTAGGGGCTAAGTGGTG
>Ga0310695_10007035_pt1 | contig 18185 bp, 14 predicted proteins | sample RumenRJG_04DNA_FD_203882 | JGI IMG/M metagenome (GOLD analysis project Ga0310695, IMG submission 203882) | Bovine rumen microbial communities from Lethbridge, Alberta, Canada - RJG_04 (v2) (version 2) | ecosystem: Host-associated > Mammals > Digestive system > Stomach > Rumen | place: Canada...
GCAATGGTCTGCGCTACAAGACCAACCGCCACCTGCTGGGCTCCATGGATACCAAGGGTGAATACGACCCCAACTTCCTCGACTATCAGACTTACCTTACATGGCAACCCAACAAGCGGTGGTCGATAGAGGTGTTTGGAGACATCTCCATCAACCACTATAACTTCAAGCCCATCGACCGAGAGACAAAGTTCGGAACGATGGAGGACGTGAAGTCGTTCCGCGTCTACTTCGACGGTTACGAAAAGGATGTGTTCCGCACTTATTTCGGAACGGCAAACATCACCCGACACATCACCGACAACACCCGCCTGAGCCTTATTGCTTCGGCTTTCAGCACCAACGAACAGGAGAAATACGACATCCAGGGACAGTATTGGCTGACACAGACGGAAACGAGCGAGAACCTCGGCGTGGGTACCTATATGGAACATGCGCGCAACTATCTGAAAGCTAACGTGCAAAGTGTGAAGCTGATGGCACAACACCGCTTCGGACGCCATGACATCGAGACGGCTGTTACCTATAAGATGGAACGTATCAAGGAGCGTTCGCGCGAATACGAAATGCGCGACTCTGCCGGTTATAGTGTTCCGCATACGGGCGAAGACCTCTATATGATTTATTCACTCAATGCGCGCAACGACCTGAAAGCCAACCGTCTGGAGGTATATGCACAAGACACGTACAAATGGAACACAGGAAGAACATCCGAAGAAGAGGGAGAAGAAGCCGAGAAGCATCTTACCTTCTGGACTCTGAACTATGGCGTCCGCTTCAGCCACTGGAACTTCAACCGCGAGAGCATCTTCTCGCCGCGTGTCTCGCTGGCCATCGTGCCGGCCTACAACCACGACGTAACATGGCGCTTTGCCACCGGTCTCTACTATCAGGCTCCTTTCTTCAAGGAACTGCGCGACACGGCCACCGTCAACCACATCACCACGGCAACGCTCAACACCAACATCAAGAGTCAGCGCTCGCTCCACTTCATCGCTGCCTACGACCATCGCTTCAAGATGAACCAACGACCCTTCAAGTTCACCGCCGAGGCCTACTATAAGGCGCTGTCACAGCTCGTACCCTACACCGTGGACAATGTGAAGATTGTCTACGATGCCAGCGAGCAATGCTCTGGCCATGCCTTGGGTCTCGACTTGAAACTCTACGGAGAGTTCGTACCCGGCACCGACTCGTGGCTCACCTTCTCGGTGATGGACACGAAGATGAAAATCAATGGCAAGTCGATACCAATGCCCAGCGACCAACGCTATGCGCTGAACCTCTTCTTTACCGACTACTTCCCGGGAACGGAGCGTTGGAAGATGTCGCTCAAACTGGCATACGCCGACGGACTGCCTTTCGGTGCCCCACACCGGAGCCTCGACTCGATGCCCTACCGCGCTCCGGCCTACAAGCGTGCTGACATCGGTATGAGCTTCCGTGCCCTGAACAACGAGAATCACGAGAAGAAGACATTCATCCGCAATATTTGGCTGAGCCTCGATTGCCTCAACCTCTTCGGCATCAACAACGTCAACTCTTACTACTGGATTACCGACGTAACCAACCAGCAGTATGCCGTGCCCAACTACCTCACAGGACGCCAGGTGAACTTCCGAGTGTCGATGGATTTCTGAGACAATGAACATCGTTAATTTCGTTAATAACGATATTAACGTGAATAACGCCAATAACGCGTTATTCACGCAAAAAAGCAGATTGTCAGTGGGATAGTTCGGAGAGCTCGAGCCACCGCATGCTCTTCTCGTCGAGTTCATCCTTCAGCACTGGCAGACGCTTGCTTTTCTCGGTGAGTGCCTCTACGCTGAGCGTACCGCTACAAAGCTCTTCTTCAAGCCGTTTCTGCTCGGCTTCAAGGGCTTCGATGTCTTTCTCCAACTGCTCATACTCGCGTTTTTCGTTGAAGCTCATCTTTCGCTTTTGCACATTCTTGCTTACATCGGAAGATCGCGGTGCCTGCTGCTTCTTCGGTTCCGCTTTCGCTTCCTCCTTGCTCTGCATGGCGTTCCACTGGCGATATTGCGTATAGTTGCCCGGAAAATCCTTGATGACACCATCGCCCTTAAAGACCAGAAGATGGTCGACCACTTTGTCCATGAAGTAGCGATCGTGGCTCACGACGATGACACAACCGGGGAAGTCGGCGAGATATTCTTCAAGAATCTGTAGCGTGGTGATGTCAAGGTCGTTGGTCGGTTCGTCAAGAACGAGGAAGTTGGGATTCTTCATCAATACTGTGCAGAGGTAGAGCTTGCGGCGCTCACCGCCGGAGAGTTTGTAGACGTAGTTGTGCTGCTGCTCAGGCGTGAAGAGGAAATACTGCAAGAACTGACTTGCCGAGAAATGCTTCCCGCCACCCATGTCGATATACTCTGCAATGTCGCGCACCACATCGATGACCTTCTGGTCTTCGTTGAAGTGCAGACCTTCTTGCGAGAAATAGCCGAAGCGCACGGTATCGCCAATGTCGAATTTTCCCTTATCGATAGGTTCCAGTCCAAGCAGCATCTTGATGAATGTCGACTTGCCTGTGCCGTTGTTGCCTACGATGCCCATCTTCTCGTAACGCGAGAAGTTGTAATAGAAATCCTTCAGGATAACAATATGGTTGTCGCTACCTTCTTCACCGTATGCTTTGGACACATATTGACACTCGAAAATCTTCGAACCGATATAGATGTTGCTCGACTTCAGCCTGAGCTGGCGCTCTTCGATGCGTTGTTTGGCCACACGCTCCAATTCGTAGAAAGCTTCTTCGCGCGAACGGGCTTTATGTCCACGGGCTTGTGGCATTCGTCGCATCCACTCCAGTTCGCGCCGGTAGAGGTTGTTGGCTCGCATGATCTCGGCGCGGGTGTTGTCGATACGCTCCTGACGTTTCTCGAGATAGTAGCTAAAGTTGCCGCGATAGGTGTAAATGGTGCGGTTGTCAAGTTCGAGAATGAGGTTGCACACACGGTCGAGGAAGAATCGGTCGTGGGTCACCATGAGGAGCGTTTTGTTGCCTCGCGAGAGATAGCCCTCGAGCCAAACAATCATATCGAGGTCGAGATGGTTTGTCGGTTCGTCGAGAATGAGCATGTCTGGCTCCGTGAGCAAGACGTTGGCCAGGGCGACACGCTTCTGCTGACCGCCGCTGAGCTGCCCCATGGGTTGGTTGAGGTTGCCGATGTGCAACTGTGTCAGAATCTGTTTGGCACGCAACACCTTCTCGGCCTCACCCTCATGGTTGAAACACGCATCGAGGACCGTCTCCTCGGGATCGAACTTGGGCGACTGTTCAAGATAGCCAACGCGCAAGTCGTTGCGATAGATAATGCTACCACTGTCATAGCCATCGCGTCCTGTAAGGAGCGACAGAAGAGTCGACTTACCCGTACCGTTCTGTGCGATGAGCCCTACCCTTTGCCCTTCGGCAATGCTGAACGAGATGTCTTCGAAAAGAATCTGTGCTCCGAACGACTTCGTCAGATTCTGTACTACGAGATATGGATTAGCCACGTTTTCAGAGGGTCTTGTTGATTTCTTCAATATAGTCGAGCACCTCGTCACGCCCAGTACGTTTCTCTGCAGAGGTGATGAAGTAGAGCGGTGTCTCTTCCCACGTGTCGAGCATCTTCTTCATCCATGCCTCAGCGTTCTGCTTAGCTTTCACAGGGCCTATCTTGTCGGCTTTGGTGAAGACGATGCAGAAGGGGATGCCGCTCATACCGAGCCAGTCGACAAACTCGCGGTCTATCTGTTGCTGCTCGTGGCGGATGTCTATCAGCACGAAGACGTTGACAAGCTGCTTACGCTGGAGGATATACGATGAAATCATCTGCTCAAGCTTGTTGCGCATGGTCTTCGATAGCTTCGCGTAACCGTAGCCGGGCAGGTCGACGAGATACCAGTTGTTGTTGACAATGAAGTAGTTGATGAGCTGCGTCTTGCCAGGTGTTGCCGAAGTCTTGGCCAACCCTTTTCGCTGACAGAGCATATTGATGAGACTCGACTTACCGACGTTGCTGCGCCCGATAAATGCGTATTCGGGCTTTGTATCCTTGGGGCATTGAATGACCGAAGGTGAGCTAATGACAAATTCTGCTTTCTTGATTTCCATATTCTGATATTGACGCTTTTGAGTTTGCAAAAGTACAACTTTTTTGCCAACTATGCAACATAAATGGGCAGAAACTTGCTATTTGGAAGCTGTTGAGGCCGAAGTAGACAAAATCTCTCTGACCATTCTGCTGACCGTTTGGCTGATATTCTCCTGTGCCGTCGCCTTCTTCATAGCTTCCTCTGTGCTGATGCCAGGCGGGTTGATACATTCCACACGAGCGAACCCAGCTTGAAGAAGACGCTCCTTGTCGTTAATCCTTCCTGCTATCAGGCATACGGGGATGCCTTCAGCATGGCCGAGAATGCCCATCGGCAACTTGCCCATCAGCGTTTGGCGGTCGGCTGCCCCCTCGCCGGTAATGACGAGATCGGCATCCTTGACAAGTTGGGTGAAATGGATGGTGTCGAGCAACATCTCTATGCCGGGTCTGCACGCCGCATGTAGATATTGCATGAAGGCATAGCCAAGGCCACCAGCTGCACCTGCTCCCGCTGCATTGGAACAATCGTAGCCAAAGTGGCGTGCAGATATCTCGGCAAAAGTCTTTGCTCGCTCGTCCAAGAGCGTCACCATCTGAGGCGTCGCTCCCTTCTGTGGTGCAAAGACATGGGCAGCCCCCCATTGGCCACAAAGAGGATTGCTGACGTCGGTGGCAATGGTGAAGCGGACATTCGCCAAAGCGTCCATACCATCCCATTGGCATGGTATCGTCTGGTTGTCATCATGTTGCCGCGAAAAGGCATCGATGAGAGCTTGCAAAATCCCTACGCCGGCATCGCTGGTGGCACTTCCTCCCAAGCCAATAATGACTTCCTCGGCACCACGCCCAACGGCATTGGCCACCAACTGTCCTGTGCCGTAGCTTGTAGCAATGAGTGGATTGCGTTCCGTCTCGGACAACAAGGTGAGACCACTGGCCTGTGCAATCTCGATGATGGCTAATCGCTCCTTTAGCAGGTACCTGGCAACGACGGTACGCCCCAAAGGGTCGCTCACCGGAACGGCTACCAGTTCACCGCCGATGGCAGTATGGACAGCATCGAGGAATCCCTCTCCGCCATCACTGACTTTCACTGTCAGCACGTCAGCATCGGGAAACACCTTCCTGATGCCTTCAGCTGCCGACGATGCAGCTTCGGCCGACGTAAGACAACCTTTGAACGAATCGATGGCTACGACTATTTTCATTTTCTTGAAAGTATGGCTATTTTTTTGCAAATATACAATATTTTCATGAAAACAAAAATTCTTCGAAGAGAAATCTGCCTGTTATTCAATTCTTTTTCGTAACTTTGCACCCAATATCTCATTTCAATAATCAAGACAATATATGATGAACGACTTCATTTATGACATTCCTGTCCGGATATACTTCGGACGAGACCAGTTGAAAAACCTTGGTGCTGAACTCAAGAAACATGGTACACGCGTGCTGATGACTTATGGTGGAGGCAGCATCAAGCGCATAGGTCTCTACGACCGTGTGGTGAAAGAAATCAAAGAAGCAGGCCTCCAGTTGTTCGAACTCTCCGGCATTGAGCCCAACCCCCGAATCGACAGTGTGCGTCGTGGTGTACAGATGTGCAAGGAGCACGACATCGACGTCTTGCTGGCTGTTGGCGGCGGCTCTACCATCGATGCTACGAAATTCATGGCTGCTGGAGCCTGTGTCGATCACGACCCGTGGGATTTCCTCGATCTTGGAAAGCGTGCTCCCATCGAACAGGCCTTACCCATCGTGAGCATCCTGACGCTTTCAGCTACAGGTTCGGAGATGGACTCTGGCGGTGTCATCAGCAACCCTGAGACAAAGGACAAGATTGGCCGACAGGCTCCCGCCTTATTGCCAAAAGCTTCTTTTCTCGATCCCACAAACACTTTCAGCGTAACACCCTACCAGACGGCTTGCGGGGCTGCTGACATGATGTCGCACATCTTTGAGGTTTATTTCAACATGACCCCCGACCTCTACATGCTCGACTGCTTCATGGAGGGTCTCTTGAAGACCATCATCCGCTATGCACCCATCGCTATGCGAGAGCCCGACAACTATGAAGCGCGCGCCAACCTGATGTGGGCTTCGTCGTGGGCTATCAACGGATTCATCAACGGTGGCAAGCAGAAGGCGTGGTCGTGCCACCCGATGGAACACGAGTTGTCGGCCATCTACGATATCACCCACGGATTAGGGTTGGCCATCCTCACTCCGCGTTGGATGGAATATTGCCTCGACGAGACAACCGTCTCGAAGTACGTTCAATTTGGTGTGAACGTCTTCGGCATCGATCCGACCTTACAACCTATGGAAATCGCCCACGAAGCCATCCAACGGCTGAGCGACTTCTTCTTCAACACGCTACAGCTCAAGCGAACATTCCCCGAAGTGGGCATCGACGAGACTCACTTTGCTACGATGGCCCGAAAGTCTGTGCAGGGAGGTACGCTTCCTGGCTTCAAGCCATTGCAGCAGCACGATGTCGAAGCTATCTTCAAGATGTGTATGCAATGAACAAGAAAGTGTATTTCGCCGGCTCGATCCGTGGTGGTCGGGCCGACGAACAACTCTATCGGCGCATGATCAGCCATATCCAGCAGACGGACACGGTGCTGACGGAGCATGTGGGCAACCTCGAGCTGAGCAAGCTGGAGGAGCCTTTCCTCAACGACCAGCATCACAACGATGCCAAGACCGATGCTCTTATCTACCAGCAAGACACACGGTGGCTGAAAGCGTGCGACATAGTGATTGCTGAATGTTCGACACCATCGCTCGGCGTGGGCTATGAGTTGGCTTTCGCCGAACGCCTCGGCAAGCCCTGTCACCTATTATATAATAAGGAAAGGGGAAGCCTTTCGGCTATGCTTGCCGGCAACACGTACTTCCACCTGCATCCCTACGAAAAGGAAGAAGATCTCTATTCGATCATCGACAATATTCTGAAAACCAACAATTAACAAATCCTCGTATGAAAAGATTATTCACCACTTTCTTTGCTTTGACAGCCTTATGGACAGCCACCGCACAAACCACCGTGACCATCCATGCCGACCAAGGGAAAGAGACCATCCACAAGGAGATTTACGGACAGTTTGCCGAGCATCTCGGCACCTGTATCTACGGGGGCATCTGGGTAGGCCCCGATTCTCCTATTCCTAACACCGACGGCTACCGCAACGACGTGTTGCAGGCTCTCCGAGACCTGCACATCCCCGTGCTGCGATGGCCTGGTGGATGCTTTGCCGACGAATACCACTGGATGGACGGTATCGGCCCATGCGACCAGCGGCCCACGATGCAGAACAACAACTGGGGCGGTGTCATCGAAGACAACTCGTTCGGTACTCACGAGTTCCTGAACCTCTGCGAGATGCTCGGATGCGAGCCCTATATCAGCGGCAACGTGGGTAGCGGCACCGTCGAGGAGCTGGCCAAATGGGTGGAATATATGACGAGCGACGGCGACACGCCGATGGCACGTTTGCGCCGACAAAACGGCCGCGACCGTGCCTGGAAGGTGAAATACCTCGGTGTGGGCAACGAGAGCTGGGGCTGCGGAGGCAGCATGCGCCCCGAATACTACAGCGACCTCTATCGCCGATATGCCACCTACTGCCGCAACTACGACGGCAACGAACTCTACAAGATAGCCTCTGGGGCCGGCGACTACAACTACAACTGGACTCGTGTGCTGATGAACCAGGTGGGCAACCGAATGCAGGGCCTCTCACTCCACTATTACACCGTGGCAGGATGGAACGGCTCGAAAGGGTCGGCCACCCAGTTCAATGCCGACGAATACTATTGGACGCTGGGCAAGTGTCTCGAGATTGACGAGGTGATCCGCAAGCACAAAGAAATCATGGACGAGCGTGACCCGAAACGGCGCATCGGCCTGATGATGGACGAATGGGGCACGTGGTGGGACAAGACACCAGGTTCGCCCAACGGTTTCCTACAGCAACAGAACACCATGCGCGACGCTATCGTGGCCGCCCTCTCCTTCCATGTTTTCCACCAGCATACCGACCGCCTCAGAATGTGTAACATCGCACAGATGGTCAACGTTCTGCAGGCGATGGTGCTCACCGATACAGAGGGCAGCGGACATATCGCCCTGACACCTACCTACCATGTCTTCGAGATGTACCGTCCCTTCCAGGATGCCACATTCCTGCCACTTGACATTCAGACCGAACAGCTCACTGTGCGCCACGACCCCACAACCGACATCAATGCCGGCGACAGCCGTACCTACCGCACCATACCGCTTGTAAGTGCGACGGCTGGACGCACCAAGACAGGAACTATCGCCATCGCCCTTGTCAACACCTCTTTAGAAAGCGACAAGCAAGTGACAATCAGTCTTGAAGGAGCAAAAGCGAACAGTGTTGACGGACGGATTCTTACCTGCCGCAACATCACCGACTACAACGATTTCGACCATCCACACCGGGTGGAACCCAAGTCGTTTACCAACATCAAACTGAAGCACCAAGAACTCACGGTTAGCCTTCCAGCACTTAGTATCGTCGTTCTGGAAGTGAAAGAATGATAAATGAGGCTTATTTTCGGTTAAAACTTGCTAACAAAAGTAACAAGCAAAACAGAAAACATGTATCTTTACACCGAATTTTAAAAGATTCAATTTAAAACTATCGAATTTTTATTCACTTTAAAAAACAACAAGTAAAAATGAAGAAAGTTTTTATGATGGCTTTGGCAGCTGCTGCCATCACGCTGAGCAGCTGCGGCAACAAGACGAACGTTCCCAACGAGTCTGAAATCGTTGATTCTACCGAGGTGGCCCTCAACGAGGCTAACACCGCTGCCGACGAGGTGATTGCTCAGCTGACGCAGAACATCGAAGCTAAGGACGCTTCGGCTCTGCAGAATGCTCTCGAGGCCGTCAAGGCCAAGGTGAGCGAGTTCCTGACCAAGAACCCGGAAATCGCTAAGGAGTATCTGGCTAAGGTGCAGAACTTCCTGAAGGAGAACACCGACAAGATTAAGGCTGTTGTTGGCGACAATGCCGCTGTGGCTTCCCTTGTTGATGGTATTGCCAACATCCCGAGCGAGAGCGTTGACGCACTGACAGGTGCCGGCGATGCACTGAAGGCTCTGGGCATTGATCTCACTCAGCAGGCTGGCGACGCCGTAGAGGGTGCCAAGGACGCTGTAGAAGGCGCTGCCGCTGATGCCAAGGAGTCAGCTGAAAAGAAGGCCGACGAGTTGACAGATGAGGTGAAGAAGAACATTGGCGACGCTGTCGACAAGGCCTCTGCCGATGCCAAGAAGAAACTGGGTCTGTAAGACTTTACACGACTGAACGTAAACAAACCGAAGGGGGAGACCAATTAAATGGTGCTCCCCCTCGTTGTTTTTTCGCTAAAAACCATTCAAAAGTTTGCGTCGCATAAAAATTATCCCTACCTTTGCACCAACGTTAATAAAGTGTAGGAACTCCTGAACTCCTGAACTCCTGAACTCCTGAACTACAAATATAAAAAAATGTATCTGCAAACTTTGGCTGTCCTCGCCGGACTATGCCTCACCGTCAACACCATGGCCAACAACCCTAAGAAAGTAACCGATAACGAAGTGAAAACCGTCAACCTGCGCGTCATACAGACAAGCGACGTTCACGGCAGCTTCTTTCCCTACGACTTCATCAACCGCCGGCCACGTAAAGGGTCGCTGGCTCGTGTGAGCACCTACGTCAACCAACTGCGGCAGACTTACGGAAAGAACCTCATCCTGCTCGACAATGGCGACATTCTTCAGGGACAGCCCACCTGCTACTATTGCAACTATGTCAAGCCCGACATCGAGAATGTGGCAGCAAAGGTAATCAACTACTTAGGCTATGACGCTCAGACCATCGGCAACCACGACATCGAGACTGGCCATGCCGTCTACGACAAGTGGATCGGCGAGGTCGACTGCCCCATGCTCGGAGCTAACATCATAGACACAAAGACAGGAAAACCCTACGTTCATCCATACACCATCATAGAGCGCGAGGGCGTGAAAGTGGCCGTCGTCGGTATGCTGACACCAGCCATCCCTAACTGGCTCCACGACGAACTGTGGAGCGGACTACGCTTCGAAGAGATAGTGGAATGTGCGCGCTACTGGGTTGACTTCCTGAAGAAGAACGAACATCCCGACGTCATTATCGGACTTTTCCACTCGGGCTATCTCGGCGGCATCTCCACACCGGAATATGAAGAAGATGCCACCTTGCACGTTGCTATGGAGGTGCCGGGCTTCGACCTGATTGTTTTCGGACACGACCATACCTCCCACCACGACGTCATCCGCAACCTGGCTGGCGAAGAAGTGGTGCTCCTCGACCCCTCAAGCAATGCCTACAACGTCTGCGATGCCAACATACAGCTGAAGGTGAAAGACGGAAAAGTGATCTACAAACAGGTGTCGGGTCAGCTCGTCAGTGTGGCAGACATGCCTGTCGACGAAGCGTACATGAAGTTTTTCCAGGCAGACATCGACAGCGTGAACAACTATGTCAACCGCCGTATCGGACGTTTCGAAGCTCCCGTCTATGTGCGCGACAGCTATTTCGGCAACAGCGCCTTTTGCGACCTGATCCACAACCTGCAGCTGCAGATTACGGGAGCCGACATATCGTTCAACGCACCGCTCACCTTCGACACCGTCATTCGTGAGGGAGATGTCTTCGTGAGCGATATGTTCAACCTCTACAAATACGAGAACCAAATCTACGTCATGCTCCTCACCGGCGAGGAGATACGCCGCCACCTCGAGATGAGCTACGACCTGTGGGTCAACACGATGCACTCGCCCAACGACCATATCATGCTCCTTGCTGACACCGAGAGCGACGACAACCAGCGCTTCTTCTTCAAAAACCTGGCGTTCAACTTCGACAGTGCTGCCGGTATCGACTATGAGGTGGACGTGACGAAGTCCGACGGTGAGAAGGTGCGTATCCTGCAGATGTCAAACGGCGAACCTTTCGACCCACAGAAGACCTACCGTGTGGCGATGAACAGCTATCGCGGCAATGGCGGCGGCGAACTGCTCACCAAGGGTGCCGGCATCCCTCAGCAACAGCTCGACAGCCGTGTCATCTACCGAAGCGAACGCGACCAACGCTACTACCTGACGCAGGAGATAGAGCGTGCTGGCATCATTCGTCCACAGGCTAACCACAACTGGCGTTTCGTTCCGGAAGAATGGACGAAGCCTGCCATCGAACGCGATCGCAGGCTTCTGTTTGGTGAATAAGAAGAACGATTTTACTATTTTAGGTGCTCCACCAAGAAATCGGCAATCTGTCGAAGCAGGTGGTTGCGTGTGTTGCCGCCGTAGATGCTGTGGTTGCGGTTGGTGTAGACGTTCATGCGGAAGTCTTTGTCGGCCTGTACCAGAGCCTCTGTATATTCAAACGTATTCTGCGGATGAACGTTGTCGTCGGCCAGTCCGTGGCAGAGCAGCAGCGCACCATGCAACTTGTCGGCACGGGCGATGGGGTTGTCGTCATAGCCTGTGGGGTTCTCCTGTGGTGTCTGCATGAAACGTTCCGTATAGACGGAGTCGTAGTAGCGCCAGCTGGTAGGCGGTGCCACGGCAACGCCGGCCTTGAAGACGGGCCTTCCCTCGCTCATGCTCATCAGCGTACAGAAGCCGCCATAGCTCCATCCCCAGATGCCAATGTTGTCGGCATCGACATATTGTTGCTTGCCCAACCAAAGGGCTGTCTCCACCTGGTCGCGAGCTTCCAGCTTACCTATATTCTTATACGTACACTTCTCGAAGTCGGCACCTCGTGCACCCGTTCCTCTACCATCGACGCACACCACGATGAAACCGCGCTGTGTCAGGTAGGCATCATACAGACCACCATTGCCCATGCTGCCAATCGTCCAGGCATTCTTCACCTGCTGGCTGCCCGGCCCGCTATACTGCCACATGACGACGGGATACTTCTTGGCAGGGTTGAAGTCGGCAGGTTTCATCATCACGCCATTGAGTTCCACACCCTCTGACGTTGTGAACTTAAAGAACTCTTTCTTGGGTAAATTATATGTCGAGAGCTTATTGATAAGCTGTTTGTTGTCAACGAGTTGACATATATTCTTTCCTTGATTGTTGCAGATGGTGTAGCGATAAGGCGTATCGGCATCGCTCCACTGGTTGATGAAGTAGCGGAAGTTGGTGCTGAACGTTGCGCTGTTCCATCCGCGGTCGGGTGTGAGCAGCTGTGTCTTGCCGTTCTTCTGCGTCATGTAAACCTCACGGTTCAACGCATCTTGCCCGGCAGCCTGATAGTAGACATTGCCTGTCATCTCGTCGTAGCCGTAGACTTCGGTGACGCCGTTGCGCGCATTGGTCAGCTTGCGCTGTAGTGTTCCGGTGACGGAGTAGAGATAGAGCTGCATCATGCCGTCGCGGTCGCTGGGTAGGATGATGTTGTTGGGCGTAATGAGTATCCCGCTGACAACATTCTCGCTGACATACTTCGGCACGCTCTCCTTGACGATCAGCTGGCTGACGGTGCTCCGCGGATTGACGCCATAGAGGCACAGTTCGTCTTGATGACGGTTCATCGTATATACAATCATGCGGTCGGCCGATGCTGTGGCCTTCAGTCGGGGAATATAGCCATCGGCGGGCATGGGCACATCGAGCTGTCGTGTCTGATGGCTCTTGATGTCGTAGCTATAGACGCTGACGGTGCTGTTCTGTTCGCCAGCCTTGGGATATTTGTAGGCATACGCGCCGGGATAGACAGCATATTGCGTGTTCTCGGGCTTCAGCCCTTTGTATGTCTCTAACGAAAACTCCGGCACCTTGGTCTCGTCGAAACGCACCCAGCAGAGCATCGTGCCGTCGGCATTGAAGGCCAGAGCCGAATTGAAGCCAAACTCCTCCTCATACACCCAGTCGGGAATGCCGTTGATCACCTCGTTCTTCCGTCCGTCTTTCGTCACCTGGCTCTCGGCGTTGTCATAGAGCAGCTTGACGAGATAGATGTTGTTATCGCGAACGAAGGCCACCTGCCATCCGTCCTGGCTCCACACTGGCGACTGCTGCGGTCCGTTGTCGGAGAGTCGTTCCAGCCGGCGTGTGTCGATGGTGTAGATATAGTAGTCGGCTGTGAACGAGCGACGGTAGATTCGTTTCGAGTTGGTCTGTATGAGCATTTTCTTTCCGTCGGGACTCATGATATAGTCCTCAAACCGTTCGATGCGCTCTCCTACCGTGTTGTTGACGTCGAAGAGCACTGCCGTCTGCTTTCCTGTTTTGTAAGCGAAGGCTACAATCTGGTTGCCGTCCTGGCTAATCTGTGCATACGTCTCTCCGTCGTTCAGGGGGGTGATGGTACGCAGATACTCTGGTGCGAAGGCACCGCCTGTGATGTCTTTCAGACTCACGCTGTTTGTCGCGGCCCATGTGGCAAGCACAGCAATAGCCGCAAAACATGTTGTCAAGATTCTTTTCATGCTATCAATGATTGAATGGTTTCTGTTTTCGACTGCAAAGTTACACACTTTTTTTGTAACCTCCAAGAGTTGAAGCCATTAATATTTAGGAAGGTTGGGAGTTGTCAGCAATTGCTGGATGGATGTGGTGGGGTGTTTTTTCATGTATTGCTCGGCGCGCACCACGTCGGCCGTCTTGAAGAACCGCTTGCCAAGGGCTTGGTTGGTGGTCCACATCACCTTTCCGATGTGAGCGTCGCGCTCTTCCTGCGTGCGCGTGTCGAAATCTTTCAGAGGATAGAGGCTGAGCAGATAGAAGCTGATGCAGTCGGGCACGATGTTCTCGCGGGTCATCGACTTCCGCTGGTTGGCGGTGAAGTGCTTCAGGTAGAGCGGATAGTCTTCGCCAAGATACTTGTCGAGGGAGATTCCGAGGCTGTGGTCGCCTACTACGATGCTGTAGTCGAGGGTTCCTATCTGAGCATAGATGACGGGCGGCTGGATGTCGGGCAGCTGCTGGATGAGCCATCCGAAGGCGATGTTCAGCTGGTTGTTGATGTCGTCCATGTTGGCATACTGCGCCTCGGCGTCGCTGATGAGCACCTGCAGCGTAGAGTCCTGGAAGAAGGCGAGCACGCGACTGTTGATCTCCGAGTCGTCAACCGAGCCGAGCTTCAGCACGTTCTCTATCAGCGTGCGCGTTTCCATGGGGTAGTCGGTCGACATCTGCTGCAGGGCGGCATAGTCGCCAGTGGTGAGGTACTGGCTCTCCAACCTGTCGTATCTTTCCACTTCGATACGATGGGTGCTGTCGTCGTCTGTGGGCCGCAACCGGTATTCACAGGCGCAGAAGAGTAGCGCTGCGAGCGCTATATAGACCAACTTTCTCACCTTAATAGTGTTTGATATATTCTTATTTGGGTGCAAAATTACAAAAAAAATATTTCTTATGCAAATTTTAAGCAAAAAAATTGAAATAAATCTTAGTTTTGTATTAAATCAAATCATTACATAACATGACTATCCATCCCCTCGGGGAGGCCGGGAGGGAGCCTCAGAGATGGTCTCTGAGGCTGCCGTAGATAGTCTCTGAGGCTGCCGTAGATAGTCTCTGATGAGGTCGGAGATAATCTCTGATGAGGTCGGAGATAATCTCTGACAGCCTCAGAGAACATCTCTGGCGGTGAAGCCTTTGGAGACAATCGCTGTTGAGGCGAATCAAACAGCGATTGCAACATTAAAATGACGAAAAAGACTTAACAATTGTAAAAACGCTATTTTTCTACCACCCAAAACGCCATTTACGGTGCACCAAAACGCTTTTTTCGCTCACTAAACTCACAAAAACCGCATCTACAACAGCCAACGAAAGTTAATCACGTGTTAACGTATGTTTATCAAAACAGGCAAATAACACTTTTTTAGTGACACGGTGACAGATGACAGTTACATTTTAGTACCTTACACATGTGGAATAGGTCAAAAATCGAAGATTTTATCTATATACCTATATATTATATATATTATTATATTATTACTATTATTATATATACATTATTTTAATTATATTATATGCGTTTTAACGCGATTTTTGCAAAGTAGTGAGCGTTTTTGGCTTTGTAGATGCCGTTTTTGCTTCTCTACATCGCATTTTTGTTCATGTAGTTACGTGCTGTCTCCAAAAACACGATAACACATCTTAACAATCAAAGCATGCAAAGGTACTAAATGTAACTGTCATCTGTCACTCTGTCACTAAAAGTCATAAATAGGAGGCCAACAGAACTAACGCTATCTTTGTTCAGTTCGCTAAATTGGAATTTACTTATTTGATGCTACTGGAATCGGAACAATAAATTCCGATTTATCTGTCTGCAAAGGTACTCATTTTTGTTGAAATCATGCAGAAACATATAGGATTTTTCCACTTCCGCATGAAAAAACATCGCAATTTGCACCCAGAATAAGAGCAAGTTCAAAAAAAGGATAAGACGATAATCCCACTCTTTATTATTTTTTGGGGGGAGGTAAGCTCTGAAAATGGCGGGTAAGATAAACCTGCACAACGTAGAGCAGACATAGGGCAATGCCAACTTTATAGGGTCCTGTCAGGTCTGCGCTGCCAAACAGGATATGGGAGGCTGGTGTCACGATGATGGGCGACACGAACTGACCGAGATAAAGGGCAGCAGACAGCAGGGGCATGACCGTCGTGGCTGAGTTCTTGCCGCCTTTGATGCTTGCGATGGTGTTCAGATAAGGCACGCCTATACCATTGGCGACACCTATGCAGGCTGAGCCGAGAACCACCATCAGAACATCGGGCACCAGATAGGCCGCATAGCCTAACAAGAAGAATATGGGTGCGAAATACTTGACGCTCTGGCGAAAACGGTTCATCACACCGCCAAACACCATGCCGACAAAGAAAGCCACGACATCAAGGCCTACCATGATGAGGGTAATCAGTTCCGTCCGCAGTCCTAACTGGCGGGTAGCCACAACGGCGAAGTTGGTGGGAAAGATGAAGAATATCATCATCAACATCAGCATGCCTACGACTGACGGATGAAACTTCAGTAGTTGACGCGGCTGAAAAGGGACACCACGCTTGTTAGCTGAGCCTAATTGTTCATCGGGCAACCATAGCCACACCATCATCAGGGCTATCAGTCCAAGCAGATAGACCAGGAAGGCATAGTTCCACTCGATGGTGGCCAACAGCCCTGCCAGCAGCGTGGCCACCACCCCGCCCATCTGGTTCATGGCAGCAGAGAGTCCCATCAGCCTTGCTTGCTCTTCGGGTGGGAAATAGTAGGCCAGCAGTCCTGTGGAGAGCGGCATGATAAGACCGACACTGATGCCCAGGATGGCACGTAGGAGCAACAGCACGCAGATGTCATCCACAAAGAAGCATCCTGCACCCGCCACAACGTAGAGCAGCAAGCCCGTGGTGGCAATAGCCCGCGTCCTGAGAATGCGACTCAGCGGCAGGAAGAACAGGTTGGTGACGATGATCAGCAGGGCTGGCATGCTGACGACGAACTGCACCAGCATGGCGGATGCATCACTGAAATGAGCCTTGATAATGCCCAATGCGGGGGCGATGGCGGCACCAGCCATCACGGTGAGCAGCGACATCGATAGGATGGTAGCCGTCACCTTCTTAGATACACGTTTCTTTTCCATAAATGTTCGTGGAGGTTTAAGCTCTACCAAGCTATAGAGTCATTGATTTGTATGTTTTGCAAATCGCCCGCAAAATTAGCAAAAATAGTTTAAATAGAGGGCTTCTTACATCTTAAAAAATCGAAAAAGTGAGTTTCTATAGCATTCGCTAAATCGACTTTTTTGGTTAATTTTGCAAGGTAAAGATTGATATTATATCACTAAAAACAAGAGATTTATGTCAAAGACAGTAGAACTGCAAATCGAGAAGAGCCGCCACCTGGTGGAGGGTCTGCGCAAGCACCTCAGTGGCATCGGCGGCGGAGTGACTAATGATGAAATCGGGCAGATGGAGCAATCGCTGAAGGAACTGGAGTCGGCCAATGCCGAAGTGGACCGCCTGCGCGAGGAACTCACCCCTAAGGTCAAGCACATGAATGAGGTGTTGGCACGTGTAAAAGAGGCTTACGCCGACAAGAAAAAGACGCTGAAGGGCTACTACCCTCAGGAGCGTTGGGCCGACTACGGCATCCCCGACAAGCGATAATCCGTTCTCGCAACATAAAAGGAGCAGTACCCGACTGGCGGATGCTGCTCCTTTAGCTTATGCGGTTAATCAACGTCTGTTATGAGACCTCAATGGCCTTGGTGACTTTCTCCTTCGGTTCGGTCTTCGGCATCGTGATGGTCAGGATGCCGTCCTCAACCTTGGCAGAAATCTGGTCTTTCACCACATCGTCTGGCAGCACGTAGTTCTGCTCGTAGTTTGAGTAGCTGAACTCACGGCGCAGATAGTGATGGTGCTTGTCCTCATGCTTGTGTTCCTGTTTGTCCTCAATGGCGATGGTGAGGTTGCCCTCGTCGTTGATGCCTACGCGGCAATATTCCTTCTTAATGCCAGGGGCTGCAAGCTCCATCGTGTAGGCTTTCTCACTCTCCTTGACATTGACTGCGGGTGCTGTACTGTTGGCACGAGGCATGAAATCAGTGTTAAAGAAATCATCAAACATTGTTGGGAACCAACCATTGCTTTTCATTAATCCGTTCAACATAATTCTTACCTCCTAATTATACTTTTAATTTAACGTATGTTCTTGATCGCCTCTGCTTGTTTGCTTCGGCTTTCACTAACTGAAAAGCAAAGTACATGCCTACAGGAAAAAGCGCTCGTTACCTTGTCAAGATGGCAAGGATTTTAAACTCGCTTAAACGATACTGACAATCCCTTAAACTCAATTAAACATGACTGACATTTCTTTAAACTCCCTTAAACATTGGCCAGAAATTCTGTCAGTCTTCAAGTCCAAATCAGTAATAATTGATAAAACAGCGATTATTTTAGCCATTTATTCAGCTATTATATGTGATTTTTTGTAACTTTGCCCCCCAAAAAGATATAATAATGGAAACATTCTTTCAA
>Ga0310695_10007037_pt1 | contig 18184 bp, 16 predicted proteins | sample RumenRJG_04DNA_FD_203882 | JGI IMG/M metagenome (GOLD analysis project Ga0310695, IMG submission 203882) | Bovine rumen microbial communities from Lethbridge, Alberta, Canada - RJG_04 (v2) (version 2) | ecosystem: Host-associated > Mammals > Digestive system > Stomach > Rumen | place: Canada...
GACACTCCCTGCCCGCCTTATGGCGCGGCAAGTGTAGTATCTCAAAAATCGGCCTGTTTGTCAATAGGGGGCGGAAACTCAATACGAAATTGGACCTTGCTCAACTATCTGAAATCGCCGTGGGTGCAAAACCTTACTTGCTTTCGCTAGTGGGAGTTTAGGAGGTTAGGAGGTTGGTTTTGCAATTAACGCAAAAATCACTTTGTCAGCTGATTTTCGGCGCCCTTGCCTTCGGAGGGGATTGTGAAGTCTGCAGGGCGGCCCTTGACCTGGCGCGAGAGGAAGTCGAGCCCGGCCGGGTAGTTTCCGGCATGGCCGCCCTCGAAGAGCGTGAAGCGCACGTTACGGGACGTGCGGCGCAGGTGGATTCTATTGCGAGAATTGTAGAACGGATCATTCGGCCCGTTGTAGGCAAGCGCGGCCGGCACCTTCTGATCCGCTTCGATCTTCGCGATGTCTTCCTCGGAAATGCGGTCCTTCTCGCTGGCAAGCATGTTGAACGCGCGGATGGCGTGTCCAACGGGAACGGACCCCTTCCATCCGTCGTGGATGCCGGTGACGATGTACACGGGCACTTCTGCCTTTGCGGCGCTGTCTAGCCATGTGAGCGGCGAGCGATGGCGGTATTCCTCCGGCTTCTGGGCTGGCGTTCCGCCGCACGCGCCCTCCATCATCTTCGCATACCCTCTGCCCCTGCCAGGGTGTTTCAACATGGAATCGGCGTGCCAGCGGGCGAGATCGGTGATTGGGCAGAACGCTACGCATCCGGCCCAGATCTCGGGATGGCGACCGGCCATGAGAAGCGTCATGTGCCCACCGCCAGAGCCCCCGATTATGTACACACGTTTCTCGTCGATCTTGGCATGCGACTTTGCGTAGTTCACCGCGTCCACGATGTCCTGCACGGCCGGGTCGCCTCCGCATGCGGGCGGCGTCTTGTTGGGTCCCCTGAAGTTCGGCCCCACCATCGCCCAGCCGTTCTTCCGCGCGTACTCGAACGCGGGCGCGTAGTTGCTCTTCATTTTATAGTCCGGACTCCATGTGTGAAGGCCAACCACAAGCGGCACGGCCTCGCTCTTCGCCTTTTCCGGCGCCCAGAACCAGCATGGCTGCATTGTGCCGTCAAGTGACGACTTCACACGCACAAGCAGCTCGTCGCCGAACGGCTCATGCTTCTTCGCGCGCGCGCCCTTCACGTCAGCCGCGCACGCCGCCATCGCCGCGCATGCCGCCGACACTACTATCGCCCGCATTTTATTCGTCTTCATGGCCTACTCTCCAGAAAGGGTGAAAATCATGCAATTATCATACAACATATCGCGGCCCAATGCAAGCGATAGGAAAAATTCCCCTTTGCGCGGCGCCGAACATTGTAGTATAATGCGGCTTGTCCTGATCAGATTAGAAAACGAATGTGCGGCATGGTTATAGACATGCCAATGACTAAGAATGTTCGCTTCATTGCGGACACCGAAAACGAGAACAATGTGATAGTATGACGAACAGACGACAGTTCATCGCCGCCGTGACTGCGGGCGGCACATTGGCGGGGCTGCGCGTGCGCGCGACGGAAGACGGTCGCCTGGTGACGCAGGGCGAGACGATTCCAATAGCCGGCACGTACGACCTCGTAGTGGCTGGCGGATCGACGACGGGCGTGGCGGCGGCCGTGACGGCCGCTCGCGCAGGACTTTCGGTCGCCATCGTCGAATACAACGCCTTCTTCGGCGGCACGGCCACAGCGGGGTTGGTTCCCGTGTGGCATTCGCTCTACTCCACGGACGGCGCGCGCCAGATCATCGGCGGCATCACGGAGGAAATCGAGCAGAAGCTCTTGGCGCGCGGCGAGGCGCGTCTCTTGGGAAAGACCGACAAGAGCGTTGGCTGCTACCTGAACGTCGCGTCGCTGGAGATCGCGCTTGACGAACTCGTGCGCGAGGCGAAGACGATCGACTCATATCTCAAGGCACAAGTGGTGGACGCCTTGCTGGACCGTCCCGGACACCTCACGCACGTGGTGATCGAGAACCGCGACGGACGGCGCGCGCTTGCGGCCAAGCAGTTCATCGACGCGACAGGCGACGCCATCCTCGCGGCGCGCGCCGGGTTCAAGACGTGGACACAGCCGCGCAGCGACCTGCAGGCGCACACGCTCTGCGCCATCCTCTCTGGCGCGGATGCCATCAAGAAAGCGCATCCGTCGTTCTCCTTCGAGAAGCTCATGGGACCTTCAGGCGGCGCGGGCCTCAAGCACGTCTTCCAGTGGTCGGCGCCAGTCATCGGCGCGCCAGGCCTCACGTTCCTGGCGGCCACGCGCATCTCCGCCTGCGATCCGTCTGTCGCGCGCGACCTCACCGAAGGTCTCTTCAAGGGGCGCGCGCAGCTGAAGCAGATCGTCGACGCCGCGAACCGGAAGTTCCCGATGCCCGAGGGGAAGCGCCTTGCGCTTGTTACCGTCGCGCCCGACATGGGCCTGCGCGAGTCGCGTCACATCGTGGCGCAGTATCGCGTGACTTCGAAGGACGTGCTGTTCGGCCGCCATTTCGACGACTGCATCGCGAAAGGATCCTACCGCGTGGACATCCACGAAGGGTCCGGCATCACCTTCCGCTACCTCAACGGCGACGAGCACGTGATGGAGACGACGCCCGAGGGGAAAATCCAGTGGCGGCGCGGCAAATGGCGCACGGACGCGGGGCCGTACCCAACATGGTACGAGATTCCCCTGCGCGCGCTTCTGCCGGTCGGCACGGAGAACCTGTACTGTGCCGGACGTATGGTGGACTGCGAACGAGAAGCCTACGGCGCGCTGCGCGTGATGGTCAACTGCAACCAGATGGGCGAGGCCGCAGGACGCGCAGCGGCACGCGCGGTGAAGGAGTGGCGTCGGAACAAGTGGCCAATTACATCCTCAGAGAAAATCTGAAAACGACGGCGACACAAAGTCATCGGATGAAAAACTGCGTGCCGCGTCCGGGCGGAGTGCGGAAGATGCAGAAGTTCCTGCCAATGAGCGCATCGTTTTGGCCGTATGCCGCAAAGGCCACGCAGTTGAGGCGCCCTTCGCATTCAAGCATGCCGCGCGGCACCGGAACCTCGCCGATGGAACGATCCACCACCTGATATCGCCCGAGAAAGCGTCCGTTCACATACACCTCCACCTGCGCCGCACCCGTCGTCAATGCCGCTGACGCAGTGATTTGCCTGTCGCCGCAAGCAGCAGGCGCTATCATAGCATTGTCCGCCACGTACGGAACGGTCTGGCCGGACGACTTGAGCGACGCCATGAGCGTAGGGACGTCTTTGAACTGCGCGTCAAGCCACGCCACCCTTCGTCGCGCAGAATCTGCAAAAGCCTGTCCGGACGGTACGCGCCCGTGATCAGCGTCTCCAGCTGCGGCACGTCCTTGTTCGCCGCCGGGTCTTCGTTCTCGACCTTCTTCCAGGCGTAGTAGTGGATGTAATCGGAATACGTCGTGCCGGCGTATTTCCGCGAAAGGTAGTCGCGCAGGTCGTCCTCGATGATCGTCTCGTCCAGCTTCCTGTGGAGGTCGTCGCCGCAGGTGTACTCCCAGCCGTTCTGTTCGAGCAGGTCAATGAACGCCTCTTCGTACGTCGATTCGCAGAACTTGCTCATGGATGGGATTCTCCTCCCCCGGACAGTAACGACGCGGCATCCACAATCACGTCAAAGAATCCCTCCGCCTCCACGGCCGGCGAAAGCCGTCCGGAATAGACGAGCGCCGTGCGCACGGACATCCTGCGCCCAATTCCCAAACGCCTGACCTTCTCGGCAACTTCGTCAACGACTTCCGCTCCAATCTCCCTGCGGCGTTTGATTTCAACCACCCAGGCCGTGCGTCGGGTCTGGATGAGAAGGTCTATCTGGCATCCTTCGCCGCGCGTATGGGCGGCGCGGCGGTATGGTGCGGCTGAAATGAGCGCCGCCCGGTCAAGGCCAAGGGGACGCAACAATGCCGCGATGTTGTTCAAGACAAGGCACTCGAACTGGAATCCGAGAATTGACTGCCACCCAGGCAGCTGCTCCAAATCGGCGAATCGGAAAAGGCCCTTTTCTATCAAATCCCTGTTCGGCGCGATGTATTTGACGAAAAACCGCGTGTAGTTGTCCGAGATACGATAGCGGAACTGGCGGGAACGGCAGCCGGACTGCGGGTTGATGCCGCCGTCGCGCGCGATGAAGCCGGCCAGTTCCAGTTCTTCAAGGTCGTCCAGAAGATGCCCGTTGTTATCCACACCCAATCTTTCCGCAAGCTCCTTGCCGCTGAAAGCCCCGTTTCCGAGACATTCCAGAATCCGCCGCTTGACTGTTCCCTTTCCCTCGAACACATCGGTGAAGATATCGTCGAACTCGTCGACAAGTATCCCGCCGGGCGTAAAGCAAAGCGATTTCAAGTTCTCCGCCGGTGAAAGACGGGGATTGACAAGTTCAAGATACTTCGGCACCCCTCCCGTCACGGACAATATGTCGAATATGTCGCTCGCCGCCGTTCGCGCTGATCGCTTCCCCCAGAAACGGACACAGTCGCGCAACGGAAGCTCTCCGATGAGAAGATTGAGAGTGGGGCGTCCTACGAAAGCCTTGTTGCGCAAAATGTTCTTCGATATCCACGTCGAGACGCTCCCGCAGACTACGAGCATGAGCCGCCTGTGCTTCTTGAAGCGATTGTCCCAGGCATACTTGAGTTCGCCGGGATAGTCGGGATCGTATTTGCCCATCCACGACACTTCATCCAGAAATACCACGGTCCTTTCGTTGTCGGCGACTGCATCGTCAAGCCTGGCAAATGCGTCAAACCACGAAGAGAGCGGACGCAGCGGCATCCCTGTCTGTTCTGAAAGCTGCCGCGCAAATGCGTCAAGCTGTTTTTGATTGGCATCCGCCTCGCGCGGCGACAACCCTTCGATCTTAATATACCGCACCTTGCTTCGTCTGGCAAACTCCTCTATGAGTGTGGACTTGCCGATGCGACGTCGCCCACGACATGTCACAAGAGACGCAATCGGGCTTGCCAATTGCGCATCAAGTTGCTCAAGCAGTTCTTCGCGACCGTAGAACATGGCGATTCCTCCATTTGTTACGTGGAATTATCTCATATTCTGTACGCGAAGTCAATCAAAATTGGGCGTGAAACACGCATTTGCAGATTTCACGCCCAAACACGTATGGCCACAATCGGGCGTGAAACACGCATTTGCAGATTTCACGCCCGCTGTGGTACGCTCCGTTAATCCGTACGTCGATTCGCAGAACTTGTTCATTCATCGCCCCCTTAAGCCGCCCAGCGAACGAGCGCGGGGCAGATTTCGCTTCAGGTTGAATGGCGGGTTGGCGATGATGTAGTCCATCTTCGTGCCGCGATGGAAGTCCTGCTCGAACGTGGACTGGTTCTTGGGCCCGAGGTTGTGGCTGATGCCGCGGACGGCAAGATTCATCTTTGCGAGGCGGAACGTCTCCGGACACGCCTCCAGGAACTCCATTAGGTTGAGCGTCTGCTACATCTCGAACATGAACCGTTCATTTTGCGAAGGCACGTGCATTTCTCATGCCGGTCGCAAAGAACCCTCGCACCACGTGGATGTCGGTCCAGGTCTTGCCGTCGTTGGAACCCTGCAGCCGCCAGGACGACGGATCGCGCTCGCTGAGGTCGTCGGCTGTGCTCCACGCGTAGCCCGTGATCTTCACGGGACGCCTGAACTCCGCCGCCACCCAGGCCGCGGCGCGCACTTCCGGCGCCTGGCCGGTGCTCGCGCGGAAGTCGAACCACTTCGTTTCGACGTTGCCGTCGAACGCCATCGCCGGAACCGTCGTCTCGTGGTACTTCCTGCCTTCGGCGGTCTTCACCTGCTCGTCCGCAAACGCGCGCACGATTTCGCCGCGCAGGTTCCTGCCGTCCTCGAACAGCTCCAGCTCGGAGATCTGCACGCCATGCCCGGACGCAAAGACGTTGCCTTTCAGCACCTCGGGCTTGAAGCGGACGAACCGGTATGTGTCCGTCGGGAGCGCCGCACTCGAGGGCGTGCGCGGCGGGACATCCGGAGCGGCGGAAGGCGCTGCATGCGATCCTGCCTCGACGTACACGATCACGTTTTCAAGTGGTTTCACGGGCAGCTCGGTGCAGAAGTCGCCGAGCGGGCGTTCCGTCGCATCGACCCGGCGGAAGCGCAGAAGCCGCCCATCGGCGCCCTTCAGCGACAGTCTGCCCTCTTTGCCCGAACGCTCGCCCACAAGCATCACCACGCCCCTGCCGTCTAGCGCGGGCATGACTCCGGCAGAGACAAGCGCCGCATCCGTCAGCTCCATGCCGCGCCATTCGCGCGCCTTACCGTTCGCGGGACCGCGCGGGACGATTCGCCACAGCAGCGGCACACGCTCGGCGAGCGCCCAGCGGAAGGCGGCGTCCTCGCCCTGCCCTGACTGGGTGGTGATCGTGTACGACCACTTGAAGTCGCCGTTCTGGTCGCGGACGAAGTTCGTCCACCAGTAGTTGTTCATCGGCCACGCGTAGATGTACGTGTGGTCGTACTTCGCTATGTAGTCGAACTTGTGTTCGCCGAACAGCTTGCCGAACTGCACGAACGGCGTCGTCGGCGAGGAGAGCAGAATGCGGTAGTCGCCGTCTTCCGCCGCTGCGAAGCTCTGCACGGTGTTCCATGCGCTCGCGGTGCCCTCTAGCTGGTTCTCGCCAGGATGGACCAGTCCGCCGGGCACGTCGAACGCCAGCTTCTTCCCGTTGAACGGGAACGCCACGTAGAACGACGAGGGATGGCCCGACTTCGTGCGCCGCAGCGTGTAGGCGAGTTCGATCGCGGGCCGGCCGCGCATCAGCCGTATTTCGACGGAGAAGCCAGACGAGCCTTCCTCGGGAAAATCGGCGGTGAACTTCACGCTGTCGTAGACTTCATTGCTCTCGCCGCGGACGGGCTTGAAGTTGGCGCAGCCCCTGCGCGTGAACTTGCAGTCCTCAGGCCTGTAGCTGGCGAGCTTGTGGATTTTCCAGCGGTCCGGAAAAGTCTCGTAGATGATCTCGCCCAGCCGCTGCGGCGCATTCGGGTCCACCAGCTCGCGCTGGCGGCGCTTGTCGAAGATGCTCGTGACCACGCCCTTCTGCGCATCGACCGCGATGCGGTAGAATTCGTTCTCCAGCGCCGCGGGAGCTCTGCCGTTCCTTGGCGCGCCACCGACCTCGAGCCGATAGGTGCGGTAGCCGCAGGGCGGCAGGCTGCGCGCGAATACGCGGTAGTAGCGTCCCTCGCCGCGGCCCCACGGAATCTCCCTGCGCGGACGCACCTGAAGCGTCTCGCCCCTCTCGCCGACGAAGCGGAAGTCGGAGCCGTCCGGGATGACGCCCTTGTCGATGAATATCTCGGCGAAGCCGTCGCGGGTCCAGGGCAGCGAGTTGAACAGCGTGAGGGTGGCGTGGTCGGCCTCGCGCGCGAGTTCCGGCAGCATCATCGCGGCAGCAGCCTCGCCGGCGAAGCGCGCGCCGCGCTGGGCTGTCCAGGCAAAGGCCGCCTTGCTGCGCCAGCCCTCGAGCGAGTCCCAGCGGAGCGGATCGCTGATGGACGCGCTAGATCCCATCGTGTGCTCGCCCCAGTAGAGCAGGTTCTCGCGCGTGTCGGCGATCAGCGGCGCGATGGACGAGGACAGGGGTTTGCCGCGCAAGAGCGACATCGCGAAGACGCCTTCCGCGGCCAGCAGCTCTCGCTGCGCCTTGATCGCCTCGCCCGTCTCCATCGCGGAGGTACCGAAGCCGTCCGCCCACCAGTCGGGATAGGCGGCGCGGTGCACTTTGACTTTCTTGAGCGCCTCGGCGTCCCGCGCGACGTGGTCCATGAACATCGAGGCCGTAGCGCTCACCAGGCGCACCTTGTGCCTGTCCGACTCGTTCCAGCGGCGGATGAAGTCGCACTGCTGCCAGTTCGGCGCCGAATCGTCGATGTAAAAGCCGCTGTAGGGAACGGCGAAGGCGTCGAACGGATAGCCCGCCCGGTCCAGTCGGTCGAGGAAGGCGTCCAGTTTTGCGGCGAATTTTTCAATGTCCGAATTGTGGATGCCCCACATATTGCCTAGATGGTATACCTCGGACCTGAACGCGAGCATCTCGCGTCCGCTCGGAGACTGCCAACGGTAGACCGTGGGATTGTCGAACGGCACCAGCGCACGGTCGGAATTCTCGCCCATCCAAGTGTATTTGATGCCGATCTCCGCGGCATAGTCGGCCATGCACCAGGGGATGCCGTGAACGTCGTCCTGCATCAGTGTTTTGATCGGAATGCCCTGCTCGTGCACAAGGCGCAGCTCGCGAAGTCCATGGCGCAGCGTCGCGTCGTCGCACACTTCGCCCATGTCGAGGAACATGCCGGTGACTTCGATGTTGCCCTTTGCTATCCAGCGCTTGAGGCGCGCCACCTGTTCGGGCGGGCGCGTGCGCAGGAAGTTGAGCACCGCGCCAGCGGTCTCGCACGTCCAGTGGAACTGCGCATCGGCCGGATAGTCCGCCGTCATCTCGCAGTAGTCGAGCGCGTGGTCGATGTGCTCGACATAATGCGAAATGATTTCAGACTGCGGACGCGCAAAGCCGATGTCCGAATGCGTATGCTGCACCAGGTACACGGTCGTCGGCCGCACCGCAGCGACAGGCAGCGCCGCCATAATGAAAGCTGCGACGCCGAAGCATCTGAATCCAACCGTGGACTTTCCATTGACTGCTTTTCTCATCTCATGTTTTCCTTTCTCTTGGGCGGTGCGTCCCAATAATCCTTTACTTTGGCGGCATTATACACTCTAGACACGTGCAAGTCAATTGCACTTTTACAACATGGATAATTGCACTTTCACAACGTCGGCGAGGCGGATAATTACCACATTTCCCCGTTGCGGCTTCTGAACTCCTCCGCCGTCATGCCGATTCTGTTCTTGAAGAAGCGGCTGAAATACTGTGGTGAGGCAAAACCGGACAGCTTCGATATGTCCGTGAGCAGTCCGTCTTTCATCTTGTTTTCCAACAGTTCCACATCAGTTCAAGCCAAGCAGTCTCGCGAACGGAACAATCGCATCGAAGTATCCGTCGGCCTCAACTATCGGCGCGAGCTGCCCTTCATACACGAGCGCGGTGCGCACGGAGATTCCGGAACGACGAGGAAGCCTGCTCACCTTCTCCGCCACTTCGTCGATCACCTCGCGTCCGATCTCCCTGCGGCGTTTCACCTCGACGATGCACATTGACCTTCGCGTCTGGATGAGCAAGTCGATCTGCACGCCCTTCCGCGTGCCGTCGCGGGACGCTGCGCGCCTGTATGGAGCAGCTGAAACAATCTGCGCATTGCCAAGTCCCAGCATCCCGACGAGGCTGCCAAGGTTCGCCAGCACGAGATTCTCGAACTGGAGTCCCATAATGGATTCCCAACCGTCGAGGCCGTCGAGCGAGCCGAATGTAAACGCATCGCGGTCGATAACGTCCTTCACCGGCTCGATGTACCTGAGGTAGAACCGCGAGTAGTTGTCGTTCAGCCTGTAACGCGACTCCCTGACGTTTCTGCCGCTCTGCGGATTCACGCCGCCGTCGTTGACGACAAGCCCGCATTCCGCAAGCTGTTCGAGGGAGTCGGAAATGCGCCCGCCGCGTTCCATCCCGATTTCGCAGGCGATTTCGCTCACGCTTCGCGGCTCGCCCTTGAGGCATCGGAGAACCAATGCCGTGAACTGCGGCTGCTGCGTCACGACGTCCGAGAACATCTCGTCGAAGTCCTCGCGCAACGGACTCTTCGGGAGGAAGCACAACCTCCGGATGTTCTCGTCCGCAGACGCAGACGGATCAATTTCCTCAAGGTAGCGCGGGATGCCGCCCGTCACGGAAAGCACGTCGAGGATTTCCCTTGGATCAAGCCTTGCAGCAGCCTTCCCCCAGAATTTCGCGCACTCGCGCACAGGCAGTTCGGGAACCACGATGTCGAGCGACCGCCTGCCGTAGAAGCTGCCGTCCTCGAGTATGTTGTCCTTTATCCATGACGAAACGCTGCCGCACAGCACGAATACGAGCCTCGGATGCTTCTTGAAATGGTCGTCCCACACACCTTTCAGCGTACCGGCGAATAGGGGATCGTAATGCGCCATCCACGATATCTCGTCAAGAAGGACGACCGTCTTCTCATTGTCCCGAATCTGCCCGTCCAGCCGAAGGAATGCGTTGAGCCAGTTATTCGGAACGGAGGAATCGCATCCGGTCTGGGCGGCAAGCTTCGCCGCGAAGTTTTCAAGCTCCATGGCATTGTTCAGTTTCGCCCTCGGCTTTATGCCCTCGATCTTGATGAAACGCGCACCAGCCCTTTCGGCAAACTTCTCAATCAGTGTGGACTTGCCCACCCTGCGCCGACCTCTGCATGTGACAAACGAGGAAGTCCGTTTTCTGAAAAGGGACTCCAAGCGTTCAATAAGTTCTTCGCGGCCAAAAAACATTTCAAAACCTCATAATTTGTCCTTCGGCGCGTATTCTATCATAATCCCGCCGTTTCGGTCAATAGCATTTTGTCACATTATTTCGATTTCGTCAATAATGTGACAAAATTCTCGTATCAAAATTCTGTCACATTATTGAAGATTCCCTCATAATGTGACAAAACAGCTTTTTACGATGCAGAAGCATTTTTCAAGAGGGCTCATCCAGCGAATCGTGCAGCAACCACCAAACGCCCCCGAAAACGGCAGGACCCGCTCGCCGAGCGGGCCAAAATGAAGCGGCCGCCTCGGCGAGGCGCCCCCTACCAAGGCCACGACAAGCGCGGCCAAAAGCATTTTGAAACCGCATAATTTGTCCTTCGGCGCGTATTCTATCATAATCCTGCCGTTTCGGTTAATAGCATTTTGTCACATTATTGAAGACCTCGCTGCGACGCCGCAACGACGGAAAACAACATGTCAAAAATTCCCGGAGTTGTGGCAAAACAGGTCTGACCGGTTCTGCCACTCTTGTAAGTTCCGCACGTGAGGCGCGTATCACGCGCACGGGACCGATGAGGCCGGAGTCGCGCAGTGGACTGCCCTTCTTCGGGCCCGCGATCGTCCACGTGCGGCGTTTCGCCTCGGGCTGTCCGGCGTCGAACACGAGGCGATTGTACCACGTGTCGGTCACGGACACCTTCAGCGTGTTCTTGCTGGCCTTCACCGCACCCGTCAGCGGGATGCGGTACGGCTGACTCCAGACGTTGCCGACGTCCTTGCCGTTCACTTCCACCTTCGCAAGGGACTCCACGCGTCCGAGGTCGAGCAGCACGACGGTGTCCGCGTCAACCTTGTCCAGCGTGAAGTCGATCGTGTAGTCGGCCGTTCCTGAAAAGGCCTTCGCCTCCGGCGTCGTGCCGAGTTCCTTCCACGGCTTCAGCTCGTCAATCTTCATTTCACCCGGCATTCCCCAACCCTCGGGGAACGACACCTTCCAGGGGCCAGTGAGTGTCATCACGTCGTTCGTGGTGCTTACGACGGCACGCGATTCTAGCTTTACGCCGCGCTTGAACACCACGAAGCGTGACTCATGCGGAGCGAGCGAGAGCGAAACCCATGTGTGGCCGTCCTTCACGGACGCGACCTGCCCCTTCTCGGAGAGCCCCGTCTCGGGATTCCAGATTTCAACATCGCCGACGCAACGGAAACCGACAGTGCCTGTGAATCCCTCGTTCTGCCGCGCGGGCGAGATGAAGTACCAGTCTGCATCGTCTGAACGGCGGTGGTTCCAGACTACGCCTTCCGCGACGAGGTCCTTTGCGATCTTTTCGTTGGCAAGCACGGATTCGAGCGAAAGGCCCACGTAGATGTTTTTGGACGCCTTCATTGCCGCGCGCGCCTTGTCGAAGCGCGCCTGCATCGCCGCGCCGCCGCGCAGCGTCGAGATGCTTTCGGGCAACGCCGCGAATGCAGCCTTGGCGCCATTCTTCGCGCCTTCGAGAATCTTCTCCATCGTCTCGGGCATCATGCGCTTAGATTCGGGAACCCAGAGGATGCGGTACGCGGTGCCGTCGGGCGTCGCCCACTCGCCCTTGTCGTTCACGGAGATGCGCGTCAGAAGCGCGTCGGGGTTGCAGTAGTCGAACTTGTGGCCAGCGGGGAACGGCGCTTCCTCGTGCGGCTTGTGGTCCCACTCGTCGCCAAGGTACCAGAGGACGTCGTTCGCGGGCTTGCCGGCCTCGAGCATCGTCTGGCAGCGCGCGAAGTAGGCCGTAAAGTCGGGCATGAACTTCCACCACGTCTGCCCGCGCAGGAACGGCGTGCCGATCTTCGCGCCGAAGGAGGTGCCCGGCGGCAGCCAGTCCGTGCGCGGGTTGTGCGTGTAGGTGTGGAACACCATGTGCGAGACGCCGCGCGCCATGTGGAGATTCGCGACGTACTTGAGGTCGCGGAGCTTTTCGTCCCACGTGAGCTGGAACGATGTGAGCGCCTCTGCGGCCACGCGCTTCTTGCCGTACAGGTGCGCGGCGGAGACGCAGGGATAGACCGGCTTGAAGTTGTGGGAACCGACGAAACCGCGCTCGCGCGGCTGCCAGTATTCGCACATGGGCGTATCGGCATATTTGTAGAAGCGCATGATGTCGCCGGGTATGACGTCGCCGAACGACGTCTCGAAGGAGATCGTCATGCCGTTCTCGTGGCAGCGCTTCGCCATCTGCGCGTAGAAGTTTTCGGTGATGAGGTCGCCGATGAACCCGCGCCAGTCGTTTAGGAAGCGCGCGGACACTTCGGGGCTGTCGACCACGTACCCGAAGAGCGCGGGCATCCAGGAGAAAAGGTCGTATCCGAAACGTTCGCGGAACATCTTGTCGAGGCCGGGCGTCCACGTCTGGCGCTTGCACTCCCAGCTGTCCAAGTGCACGTTCGCGAGCTTCCCGTGTACCGCGCCGCCCTCGCGGGAGAGGCGGCCGATGAAACTGTCGAACTGGATATTCGCTGCGGTGGGCGAAAGTTTGTCGCACTCGAATCCCGTTCCCTCCTTCGGCGCAGGGCCGTTCCGGCATAAGGTGTTGACATGCCCCACGCGCACGATCGCCCACTTCCCGGCGGGCGCGTCCCACTCGAACGAGCCATCCGGCTTCATGAATGCCGTGACGTCGCGCACTTCGGCGGACTTCACCCACGCCGCCTCGTTCTGCTTCGCGGGCGGGTTGCGCATCAGGCTGCGGAGCGTCCATCCGGCCTGTGCCTCCCAGTCGTCGTTGCGGGCGGAGCTAAAGAGATTGATCCTGCCGAGCTTGATCGCGTGATGGGGCTTGAGCGTGACCGTGAGATGTTTCGTCGTCGTCTCGTCGCAGGAGAAGGTGACGGGGCGGTCGTCCTGCCAGTTGGCCTGCGGCATCTCGCGCGTGAAGAGCGTCTTTCCGTTCGCCTCGCAGACGACGGTCGTCTCGGGTTCGTAGCAGAAGCCGTGTCCGAAGCTGTTGACGCTCGGCAGCTCCACCGTGCGGATCGTGACGGGCTCCGCGAAGTCGAACGTGATCGTGGCCGTCACGCCACCCTGGATTTGGACGGCCGTCCCCTTCGCGCGCCAGGCGTCCCAGTCCGCCTTGACATTGCTCGTGACCTTTGCGGGATTGAGCGCGCCGACCCACTCCCCTACCGTCGCGGGGAACGCAAGCACGGCAATGTCGCGGTAGTCCCTCGGATCGGGGGCGGAGGGCGCGAGCGTGGGGAGCTTCACCTCAACGCGCTTCCCGCCCTCGACGTCGATGCGCTTCCAGATGAGGTGGCGCATGGCGTTCTCCGGCTTGATCCAGGGGCCGCCGCTCATCGCCCAGCCCGGGCAGTTGTGCATCGAGAGCGAGAGACCGAGTCGCTGGCACTCGTCGGCGACGAATCCCATGAGCCCGTCCCACGATTCGCTCAGACACTTGATCTGCGGCGAGACGCCCGGCCACGGGCTGCCAAACTGACCGTGGAAGAGGAGGATGCCCGCGATGCCGGCGTCCTTGATCGCCTCGAAATCGGCGGTGATGCCGGGCTTCGCGACGTTGCCGCCGATGAAAAAGACATACGTCTCGGGCCTGTTCGCCGCGGACGGATTGCGGAACTCCCCTTCGGGCAATCCTGCGGCGAACACCCCGCCGCACAACGCCATGTACAGCGCGGCAAAAACACCAGTCAGCATTTTCTTCATCTGTCTATTCCTCCTTCGTCGTCCATTAACATCCCATTCGACCTTTTGCGATTACCGTTCAAAGTCGTTAGCCTCCCAATGGAAGATGGAAGAAATGTTAGCACATCCTTCTGGGACTCGTCAATCCCCAAAGCGCCCAATCACAAAGGCGCCATCGCCCTTGCAAGGCCGAGGCGGCCTTGCCACACCGTTCCCATGGAGAGCGAAAAGACTGTAACCTTTTCCGGCTTGGTGTATAAACAGACGACGCGCGCCGCGATTGGCACGCTTCTTACCGAGGACGGCGAGGCGCGGACCGTCAGGGCCTCCACCCGTTGTGACTTCATCGGCAACGTGGGGAGGCTGTCGGCTACGAGGGCCGACAACAACGCGGTGCGAGATCTCTTCAGCAAGACGGCACGATGTTCGCCGACGGAAGGAATTTTGAGGTAATTGCAAAACCTCCGAATATATCTCACGCCAAGTTCGCCAAGTTCGCGAAGTTTCATTTTTAGAATTACTTTGCGGACTTAGCGGACTTTGCGTGAGGCGAACTGATAGGTTTTGCAACTGGCTCTTTTGTCTGGGCGTTTATGCTGAACCAGCTCGGCCGCAGCAAGCTGTGCGAGATCCAGGCGGCTCTTTCGAGCGAAAACGCGGCCGATTTGTACGAACTGCTGTTTATCGCCTCTTCATCAGCGTTCCCCAGCCCGACCATTCGTAGAACCAGTTCGGGGGAAAGCCCCATGTCTCGAAACCGCCGCTGCTCCTGTTCTCGCGTAGGATGGCCGCACGGAGGTGTTTCATCTTCTCCGGGGGCAGGCGCTTCACATGGCGGTAGTGCGCGTAGGCGCACTCGCGCGGCGCGCCGGGTCCGCCGAAGAACGGCATCTTGCTTGGATTCGGCTTGAGCGACACCCAACGCCCCGAACGGTGCTTCGCGCGGTAGAACAACCCGTTGTCGTACGTCGCCTCGCGCTCGTCGTCCGTATAGCCGCTCGGCTGCCAGTCGCCCTCGTTGTAGCGGAAGGACCATTCAAGCCCCAGGAGGATGCGGTTGTCGAGAGCGCCGTATAGATCGTCACCCTGGATCCAGAACAACTCCGCGATGGCGACAAGCTGTGAAAGCCCGACGACCGCATGCGCCTGGTCGCGGCTTGATTCCTGGCATTGTCCGTTTTGGTAGATGTAGTATCTCAGCTGCTCGGCGTAGCCGTAGTTCGGGATGTCGTCGCGACGGCCCCTCAGCTGGCGCGTGATCTGGAACTCGTCGCGCGTCTCGGGCCAGTCGGGGACGATGGGCGGTCCGGACGGAAAAGGCTCCTGGTCGGCGCGAAGCGGCAGTGCGTTGAGGTAGCGCCAGATGCGGTCGTAGCCTTTTTCGTCGTGGATGAACACGGCGATCGCCAGCGCGCCGCGCAGGGCGAAAAGACCCTGGTTGCCGAATCGCGAAGGGTCTCCGTCCTTGAGAAGCGGATAGAACTTGTCGCGGAGCATCTTCGCGAAGCGCACCTTGTCCTCCTTCGCCCAGCCCTTGTAGAAGCGCAGCAGTTCCGCAGCCTCAACGAGCAGGTAGATCTTTCCGTAGTCCAACGGACCCGACCCGCGCTCGTCGAGTTCCTCGTAGTGCGAGTTGGCGTTGATGAATTCAGCCGCCTTTGCCGCATAGCGCTCATCGTCGGTCAGGCGGTACATGAGCGCGAGATCGTGCGCGCGGCGTCCGGCGTTGCCGATGGTCCTGTTGCAGTCGATCGGCTTGAGTCGCGTTGGATACACCGGCACTTTCTGGTTTGGATTGGCACTCCAGCACTTCTCCAGCGCCTTGAAACAACCGTACCACGGCTCGCGCCTCTCCGCAATCATCCTGCGGGCGCGTGCGATGTCCTCCGCGCTCTCGGCGATGCCGGGATGCACGAACCGCCGACCTTGCGGGGCGGCGTGGGCGAACAGGACGACGCCGGCAAGCAGAAACGCACCGCAAAGTTTTCTACCGCAAATGGACATTCCCTTCGCCCTCATACTCAACATTCCTCGTCCTACTGCCCGATTCTCCAATACACCACCCAGCGTTCACCGTTGATCCACGCGAGGGGTTTTAAAACAACGCCGTTCTCGTTCTGGAACACGACAGGCGCATGCAGATACGCCAATTTCCTTTCCGTGGCGTATTCCCGCTTGTCGAAGTCTTCCTTGATCGGGACTACCTTCGCAAGATCGCCAAGCGAGATGTCCCTCAGGTGTTCCGGCACCGTGTAGTCATGTTCATAGTAGTTGAGCGAGCGAGTCGCGTCCCTTCTCATTCCCTCCGTGCCAAGGCAACCGCCGAGAAGCCAGGGACCGTAGAAGAGCGCCGCATGTGACGGATCATCTGGAAGCGTTTCCATGCGGAACGTCCATTTCTCGCCAACGTCGATTTCGTCGCCCGGCTTCCAGGCACGGGCGGCAGCCAGCAGTACGATTTGCTTTCTCATAATTCTGTCTCTTTTCGTTCGTCCTGTCTTCTCAGACTTCGCGAGAAATTATATCATTTTCTCCCGTCCTGCCACAATTCCCAATTCGGGGATGTGACAAGGGCGCCATCGCCCTTGCAAGGCCGAGGCGGCCACGCCGCTCCCATGGAGAACGAAAAGACCAGGCGTTTCGAGAGCGGAAACAACCAGAACTACTAGAAAAAAAGCTTCAGCGCGCGGGCAAACTCGCGCGCTCATCTTATCTGTTCTAACTAGAATACGATGAGGCGTCTTCCAGCCCTATAGTGTCGAACATCGGAATATTGAGAAAATGCCGATCATGGGTAAATAGGACGCCACCTACTTCCAACGTAGCTGCTGCAATCCAGATGTCATTCGTTGGAATGGGCGTTCCATTCTTCCTCAACTGGTTGAATGTCTTGGAGTAATGTCTAACGGTCGCCTCGGACACAGGTAACAACCGCGTGTTGGGCGTCGCCAGGAGCATCAAGAGTGCTTCCCTCGTCATTTTGGCTCGTTTGGTGTCCATTTCCGTCCCTGCCACAACCTCTGCATACGCGACCACGGGCACAACCAACTCCTCTGCACTGCAAAGCGCGCGCTCCAGTTCTGGGTCGGATCCCTCGAAGAGGGAAATCATCGCATTCGCATCCAGCAGCAGCGGGCATTTCATTTCCACATCTCCTCGTCGATGACGTGTTGCGCGGCAATGGCCTTACGAACGAAATCGGCTTCCTTCTTTGGAATACAGCCGTAAACCGCTTTCCACTGGTTCACACGCTCAGATGCATTATCCCTATGCAAGCCGAGAACAGGCGAAAGCAAATCCTTCACGGCCTGATTGACGCTCTTGCCGAGACGGTCTGCATACGCTCGAAGCGCCGTCGCGAAAGCGTCCTCGGCATGTATCGTGACTGTTGTCATGTTTCCTCCGTGTGATTCACTTGTTTCAATCAGATGATTCATAGTATAGCACATTCTTGCACCACGCACAAGGAATCCTCGCAGGAATCTAAAAGTGTCGCAGATCGTGAACACGCTCGACTCCACGTCGTGCCCGAGGTCGCCGAGCATCCGGCGCATGTTCCACTTCGCCTGCGAGTATTCGCTCCACGGGATGCCGCTGAGCGCGAACTTCGTGGCCATCTCGCTCGGGCAGCCAAGCGAGATGCCGTTTAGCTTTCCCCGCACTGTCGTAAGCGTGGTGGCGAAATCCTCCACCATCGCCACGAGCCGGTCCGGGTCGAGGTCTTCAAGAGCTGCGTACTGCGAAAGCTCGAAGCGCTTGGTCTCCGGGTCCACCGAGAGCGTTGCGCCCTTGGTGTCCCGGAAGCCGCGGTTGGCCTTCAGCGCCTCCAGAAGCGCGGCCTTGGCGTCCGGCGGGACGTCGCAGACCGCCGCGCGCTTCGCGCTGACGCGATCATTCCAAGATTCACGCCAACTAGGGCTGTACTTTGCCTGCCGACCTCGGCGTCATGAACACGAGCACGGCCTTGTCGCGGCCGTCTGGCGCGTCCGCCCCTCCGCCAAGCAGGACCGTAGTGCCGGGTTTGACTATGAAGCGATTGTTGA
>Ga0310695_10007039_pt1 | contig 18183 bp, 14 predicted proteins | sample RumenRJG_04DNA_FD_203882 | JGI IMG/M metagenome (GOLD analysis project Ga0310695, IMG submission 203882) | Bovine rumen microbial communities from Lethbridge, Alberta, Canada - RJG_04 (v2) (version 2) | ecosystem: Host-associated > Mammals > Digestive system > Stomach > Rumen | place: Canada...
AAATATGCTGCTGTTTTTTGTGGCGATGTGCGTTTCGCTCTATTGTCACTGGCGGATTCTGCTTAAAGCAACCCAAAATGCAGCCAGCGAAAAAAGTCTGAAAAGAATCGGCAGTGCAGACCAGCTTACAGGGCTTCTGAATAAAATATCATTCGAGCGTAGTGTTCAAGAATATATGATAACTAGGGAAAAAGACCAGGATGCTGTTTTATTCATCATTGATTTCGACAATTTCAAGTCAGTAAATGACAAGCACGGGCATTTGGTCGGAGATGAGATATTAAAGAAATTCGGAGCAATCCTTAAAAAGAATTTCAGGGTCAATGATATTCTTGGGCGTGTCGGCGGCGATGAGTTTATGGTGATGATGACAGGCAAAGTTCCGCTGGAAATCATAGAAACTCGTGCGAAAAAAATCCAGCTTGAGCTTAATGTTGCAAGGGCTGGCGATGCAGGGGATTTTTCATGCAGCATAGGAATTGCTTTTGATAATATAGGATCTAATTTTAACGCCTTATACAAATTGTGTGATGATGCCCTTTATGAAGCGAAAGCAAGGGGAAAGGCTCAATAGGCGTTATGGTTTTCTGACAAACTTCGTAATACAGGCGATAAAAAAATAGCATATATTCTTACAGATAAGCAGGATTTGCGTAAAAAAGCCCAAGAAGATGCGGGGAATAATTATTATTGTATGACAGGAGAAGAAACGACAAGGGCATTGAATGAAATCAGCCTGTATCAAGAAAAGCTCGGCATGATATATATGGATTATAAAATGCCGGACATAAAAGAGGAGCAATTGCGCAAATATATGGAATCAAGACCAGTCTTTTCGAAAACACCTGTAAAAGATGTTGGAGAATTGGTATAAAAGGGACCTTCAAAAAATTGACAGAGTTTTTCGGAGTTCATAAAACACAAGGAGGCTATTTATGCTAAAAAAAATAATGTCTGTTTTGCTTGCAGGCGCGGCGGTATTTCTGTTATTCACAGGATGCACGAAATCAAACAAAACAAAGGGAAATGCCGCTTCCGGAATGGTAGACAGAAAGGAAGAAGGCAAGGTAATCAATTTCTGCGTTTATCAGGACTGGACTAAGGACTTTGTCAACGACTATTATCCTGAAGTCGAAAAAATCTCTCCTGACAAGGAATATACCTATTTAAAAGATGGAACAAAGATACGATGGATAGTATTTAATTCCGAGGAGTATCAGGAGAAGCTGGACGCAATGCTCAAGAAGCAGAACTCATCGGATCCTGATGAGCGGATTGACATCATGGATTTGGAAGGCGATTACTTTAAGAAATATCTTGAAGCAGGTGTCTGCGTTCCATTATCCGAACTTGGCCTTACGGAGAATGATCTTTCTCAGCAGTATAACTATACGAAGGAAGCTGCCGAAAAAGACGGAAAAGTATGCGGAATTTCTGTTGAGGTGGCTCCTGGATTGTTTGCGTACAGAAGATCCATAGCTAAAGATGTTCTTGGTACGGATGATCCTGATGAAGTTAACAAGGCTCTTTCTGATTGGAATCGTTTTGACGAAGTTGCAAAAAAAGCACATGACAAAGGTTATTACATGCTGTCCGGATTTGCAGATGCATACAGGGTTTTTTCAAACAATATGAAAAATCCATGGGTATCTGACAATAAGACGGTCAAGGTCGATCCTGCGATAATGGACTGGATAAAAATGACAAAGCGATACACTGATGCGGGATATAATCACAAGTCAACGAATGTTTTCACAAAAGAATGGATGAAAGACCAGGGAGCAGATGCCAAAGTATTCGGATTCTTCTATTCAACATGGGGCATCAATTTTACGCTTCAAGATAATGCGGGCAAAGAAGGCTTTGGCGATTGGGCAGTGTGCAAAGGTCCAATGCCGTTTTACTGGGGAGCATCATGGTTCGCTGCGGCAAAAAACACAGACAACCCGGAGCACATCAAGGATATTCTTCTGACTATCGCATGCAACAAGGATGTTATGAAGAAAATCTCTCTGGAAAGAAATACATTTGTCAACAACAGCGTAGCCATGTCAGAAATTGCGTCCGACCCAAATTGCGGTTCAGACTTTCTCAAGGGGCAGAATCATATCGCGCTGTTTAATGATGTTGCTGGCCACATTAATCTGAAAAATCTTGGTATTTATGACCAGGGCTGTACTTTGGACATGATTTATTCTTTTGCTGATTATTATCTTGGAAATGCGACACTTGACGAGGCGAAAAAGGCGTTCGAGACAGCGATAAAGGAGCGGTATCCCAATTTGACGGAGGTCTTATGGGCCGAATAACCAGGAAAGGCCATAAAAAAGAGGCAAAGGCTTTCAAAAAACGGAATCAGGTATTATGGGGGTATTTTTTTACCTTTCCGTTTATTGCGGCATTTTTCCTCTTTTTTTTCGTCCCGATTATAAGTACTTTTATCTATGGTTTTTATGAGTACTATACAGTTGGACTCCTGGAGATTGAGCCGTCATTTATCGGGCTTAAAAATTATTCCTCTTTAATTGACGGCAATTTTCTAAAATGTGCTTTGAATACTATATTTCTATGGATTGGATATTTCATTCCACAGATGGTTGTCTCGGTTTTCCTTGCTGCCTGGCTAACGGATGCAAAAATGTTGTTAAAGGGAAGGGAGCTGGTAAAAGTCGTCATATATATGCCTGGAATGATAATGGCATCTGCATGGGCGGTGCTTACCTTCACGCTGTTCTCAAATTCAGGAGCCGTCAACCAGTTTCTTATGGGGCTTAAGATAACAGAATCTCCGATCGAATTTTTCTCCTCGGTTACAGGCACAAGATTTTTGATATGTATGCTTATGTTTTTAATGAATCTTGGCAACACGACGCTTATGCTTGTAACTTCTATTGCCGCCCTTCCCAAAAGCAGAATAGAATCAGCGTTGCTTGACGGATGCGGATACATAGGTTCATATTTTCATGTCGTACTTCCGTCAATAAGACCTGTGCTGGTTTATATTTTGATAACCTCAATAATCACCGGATTGCAGATGTTTGACATACCTCAGGTAATTACAAAGGGAAATGGCAATCCTAACAGAACATCAATGACATTGATAATGTATTTGAATAGATATATTACGAGCAATAATTACGGAATGGCGGCCGCACTTTCTGTCTGCATTTTCCTGATAAGCAGCATTCTTTGCTTTTTAGTATATAATTTAACAAAAGGTGAAAATCCATATTCGGTGTCGAAAAGAAAAGGTTCTGTATATGATGAATAAAAAAATATTCAGGCATTTATTAATCAATACTTTTATTTTGTTAATAGCGTTGCTGTGTACTCTGTTTTTCTTTGTCATGTTGATTAATTCGACAAAGACACAGACTCAACTTTTAAAGCCATTCTCTCCAGTCCCTGGAACAGCTGGCATATCAAATTTGAAAAGAGCATTGTCGGATTCTACGATTCCAATATTATACGGCATTTTAAACAGTATGATTGTATCAGGAGGAGCCGCAATACTGTCTGTATATGTTTCGGTGGCTGCTGCCTATGGGATTTATTCCTACAATTTTTTTGCAAGAAAGGCACTGTTTACAATAATCATGATGATACTTGTCATGCCAGCTCAAACGTTTACGCTTGGTCTTCTGCGGATGATATCCGGAATCGGACTTAATGATAACCTTTTAGCATTGATATTACCTGCGGCAGTTTCGCCAAGCGTCTTTTATTTTCTCTTCACTTATATGAAGGTGCATTTGGACAGAGGATTTTTAGATGCTGCGAGAATTGATGGTGCAGGAGAATGGCGTATATTCAATCGTTTGGTTATTCCTATTATGCATCCTGCAATGGCAGTTCAGGGAATTTTTATGTTTATAAGTTCATGGAATAATTACTTCCTTCCATCTCTGGTAATGGAAACCAAACGCAGGCGGACTCTTCCTGTAATGTTGGCAGATATACGCACCGCAGACTTTGTTAACAAGGATATGGGGAAAATCTATATGATGATTACACTTTCGGTAATTCCTATCCTGCTGGCATATATTCTTTTATCAAGAGAAATACTTGATGGAGCATCATTGCAGCCCTTCGAGGAAGATGAAGGGGATGTCTAATAAGTATATGTCATTGCCGTGCTCGACACGGCAATCTATTGCATTATAAGCAAATAGATTTTCGGGTCAAGCCCGAAAATGACAGTTTTTGAACTTTTTGGACACCCCCTTTTAGAAGCATTGTAAAACAGCAATCTTAGAAATCAAATTCAATCAAGTCTTAAAATTTAAAATCAACTTTCTTTACGTTCTCGCCGTAAATTGTTTTGAAATCGTCGCGCATAGAAATGACGACATATCCAGATTCTTTCCACTGCTCGCCAAGTTTCAAAGCTTTTTCGCGGTTTGCATGGTCATCTTCGTCATCATCGGCAATCAGCATGAAAGCTCGTGACTTATATTTTGGATTTGAAAGACAGTAATTATGCATTGCACAATCGCCACCGCTATTTCCAAAAGAAAGCACAGGCACTTTGCCAATTTCCTGAGCAATCTGTTTTACCTTATTCGTCTTGAGATTTTTGATAAGGAGAGAGTCTGTTCGAATAAGCCTGTCGATTGTTGAGTAAGTGTAATTTACGCCTTCTGTATCGCCCTGATTATTTGATTTTAAAAGAATATCCATTCCGATAACATTTTCAGGCTCTATATTAATAGCAGAAACCAATGAACGAGCAATAAATCGGTCTGAACCAGTCACGACGTAAAACTTAAAGCCCTTGCTCTTAAGATAGTCAAAGACTTCCAGCATCGGTTTATAAAACGACTGGAAATAGTTCATGCCTGTAAAGCCGTTCGGAGCGTTCTCGGCATATTTTTTAACGTAAGAATCAAATTCTTCGATGGTCATTCCTGCATAAGCTTTTGCAGCGGCACGGCCATGAATCATATCAAATCCAGCAGGAAGCGATTTGCCTGTCCGCACGAAATCCCTGATTGCATTGGCAGCCTCAAGCTCGCTTTCAGAAGCCTTTCCCTTGTAAGAAGGATCTTCAAGAACTCGGTATTCAAGCATGTTGTACTCGAAATATGTAGGATACAACTCGCCCAAAAAAGTTCCGTCCATGTCAAAAGTGGCAATTCTGTCTTTTTGCGGAATGAAGTTAGGAGACTTTTCGTTAGTAACATCATCCACAAATTCAATCAGAGAGTTGAGAGCTTCACAGTCATTCCAACAGGTGAAAGACTTGTCCGCACTTCTTTTGCACCCTGCAGAAAACAACAGCAGAGGCAGAAGGGTTAAAATAAGAATCTTTTGCATTCTTTTCATAAAAACCTCTTTAATTATTCTTAAAGTTAACTTTATTATAATGCATAAGTTCAGACTTATCTATAGTTTTTTCAGTTTAAAATGCCATAAAAAATGGCGGTCCAATTTGAACCGCCTTAAATCGTGCCATAGACATATTCATGCTTATCACTAAACTCGTACTCCAAATGTCTCATGAATAGGAGCAACCTCTTTAACCCTAATCTGAAGCCATTCATCGTGTGTTTTTGGCTCAACGACAGGTTTGAATCCAGTAGATTTAACCCTGATAGTGACCTTTCCGCCACGTGGGATTTCAGCCAAAGGGCCTGTACCGCCAGCAACAGCTTCAAGTTCCCAGTCTGAAAGCTGAATTGCTTTCTGTCCAACAACTTCACCAAACATCCTGTTTCCGTTCTGCATTGCTTTTACCATAATTTGCCTCCTAAAAGATTTTCTTGTTTATGTTATAACCCGATTTTTTAACCGTGCTATATTTGCCTTACATTTATTTATACGATGAACTAAGGGAAAAGGCTAAAAATTTTTGTAAATTTAATAAATCCGGCCATCAGTTTCCTATTCCGCGCTTCATTGTCTAAGATGCCGTTTTTTACTATAATATTGAAAAATCTGAATACCAAAGGAATCTTTATGTCACGAGACCCTAAAGAATTATGCCACTGGGCTGACCAGCAGGCTGAACGAATTATCAAACAGAAGGGCGATTTGCCTTCATACACTTGTGCTTCGGGAATCACACCTTCAGGCACTGTTCATATCGGTAACTTCCGCGAGATTATCACGGTTGATTTGGTTGTACGAGCTTTGCGCGACCACGGAAAGAACGTCCGCTTCATTTATTCATGGGACGACTACGATGTATTCCGAAAAGTTCCTGGAAACATGCCAAAACCAGAGATTCTTGAAAAATACCTGCGCTATCCAATCACAATGGTTCCGGATACATTCGACCGCGACGAGAACTACGCGCGCCACCATGAGGTCGATATTGAGACTCAGCTTCCACGAGTCGGAATTCACCCGGAATTTTTGTATCAGGCAAGCCGCTACCGTGCAAACCGCTACACAGAGGGCATGAAAATCGCCATGCAGAAGCGTGACGTTATCAAGGCTTGTCTCAACGAATACCGCGACGACGAGCACAAAATGAAGGACAGTGACGTATACTGGCCTGTAGCCGCTTTCTGCTGCAAGTGCAACAAAGATGAGACAGAGATCCTCGAATACGACGGCGAGTACGGCATCACTTACAAGTGCAACGCTTGCGGTCATATCGAAAAGGGCGACTTGCGCACATCAAAAGAATTCAAGCTGGGCTGGCGCGTTGACTGGCCGATGCGATGGAACGAAGAAAAAGTCTGCTTTGAGCCGGGCGGAAAAGACCATATCTCTCCGGGCGGAAGCTACGACACTGCAAAACTCGTCTCAAAACGCCTTTACAACTGGGATGCGCCTGTCACAATGAAATACGACTTCGTTAAGCTCAAGGGCGTTCCTGGCAAAATGTCTTCTTCAAAAGGAAAGGTAATTTCTCTGGTTGATGCCCTTGAAGTTTATCAGCCGGAAGTATTGCGATACATCTTCGCCTCAAACAAGGTTGACCACGAGTTCTCAATCAGCTTCGACCTCGACGTAATCACAATTTACGAAGCATACGACCGCACAGAGCGCTTAGTCTGGGGCGTTGAGCAGCCAAAAGAAAAGGATCCGGCAAAACGCGAGCAGCTCCTTCTCCGCGAAAAACGCCTTTATGAACTGAGCCAGATTGGCGAGATGCCAAAAGTAATGCCTTATCAGGTTCCGTTCCGCTTGCTCACAACTCTCTTGCAGACATACTCTGGAGACGTTGACGCCGTAATCAAGTCTTTGGGCGACGTTAAGCCTGAGCAGGAAGAAACTTTGCGAAAGCGATGTGCATGTGCATGGTACTGGATTAACGAATCTGCTCCAGACTGTGCGGCTGACATGTGTTTCGCACTCCGTACCGACGGAAGCAAATCCAGCGACATTACAGGCGACATGCTCACTGCCGTTAAACGAGTTCGTGATGAGGTCGTTCCAAAAGTCGGCTCTTATGCAATGGACAAAGAGTGCCAGCAGGCAATGTACGACATCGCAACGGAACTTGGTTTGGAAGCAAAGGCTTTGTTCACAGCACTCTATCATGCTCTCATCAACAAAGACCAAGGACCTCGCCTTGCAAGCTTCATGAAGATTATCGGAAAAGACAAGCTCCAAGAGATTTTGAGCGTATACTAATTCTTTACCAGAATAATCTTTATAAAGAGGGACTAAAACCTATGCATAATACACGGCAAAAGGTTTTATTTCCTCTTTTTTTTTGCTTAAAAAGCTAATTTTTATTACACATAACTATTGTTTTCTAGCATATTTCTCTATATAATCTTCCCATTAAATTATTTCAAAGAGGTAAAAAATGAAAAAAGTTATTGCATTTTTAGCAACGGCATTGCTTGCCACAAGTTTGTTCGCAAACGAAAAAAATTATATGGGCTTTTGGGGCTTGGGCTTCTCCACACCAATATACAACCAGAAAATCAAAGGCGACGGCTCGCGCACAGTTGACAATGTAGTATTCAATATAAATGTTCTCGCAATCAACAAAAACAATGGTTTTACAGCAAAGGCGAATCTTGGATTCGGATATGCAACTACAAATGACATCACTCTTTTTGACAATGCCCGAAAGCATGGTTTAGCGACTGCTGTTGAACTTGGTCTAGGCTACTCTTTCATTCGAGAAGAAGATAAAGTATTCTCGTTATTAGCAACGTTTAATGTAAACAACTATCACTTCTTTGGTAATGAAGATTACATCTGCAACGGCATGAAGCTCTCAGACTCAACTGTCAAAGGCGAAAATGGAAGCATCGGGCTCGAAGGGTTATTCATAAAAAATCTTTCCGGAAGTCTTTATTTTTATGGTGGTTTAAATGCCTATTTTATCTTTACCGGCAACGAAGAAATTCAATACGAGAACAAAGATAGCGACTTAACATACAAATTTTCCACAAGCAGAGACATAAAATATGGTTTTGGTGTTACACCAAAATTCGGTTTTGCATGGAAATTTTAGCCAGCGACTTATACGCTATACCTAGTGTACTTATCAATAGAATCAAAAATAAAAACGCTATTTTCCAAAATTCTATTGTCTAAGTCTAACTTTTTCGTTATATTATTGTCATCAAATAGACGGGTTGGTCCGCCAACCAACATTGCTTGGAAAATACAAGCCCTTTTAAGTCGATTTTGGTTTCATCTTTTCACGTCTCTTTCCTTCTGGAACTTGTGTGTTTCGGTGTCTCCATGCGCTTTCTAGGCTGTATCTTTGCCAAGTGATTTCAAATAAAATTTTTAGGAGATTTTTTATGGCAGAACAGGAAGCCTGGAAAGGATTCTACGGAAGACTTTGGAAGGAAGAAGTTAACGTTCGTGACTTCATTCAGGAAAACTACACACCGTATGACGGCGACCAGAAATTTTTGGCTGGCCCAACAGACGCAACAAACAAATTGTTCGCCGAGCTTCAGAAGCTTCAGAAAGCAGAGCATGACAAAGTTTCTATCGGTAAAGACGGAAAACAGCGAACTGGCGTTCTCGACATGGACACAGACATCGTTACAGGTCTTACATCACACGCTGCCGGCTATATCTGCCCAGAGGGAAAAGAGCTCGAGCAGGTTGTAGGTCTCCAGACTGACAAACCACTCAAACGCGCTTTCATGCCTTTCGGTGGAATCAAAATGGCAGAGCAGTCATGCGAAATGTACGGCTACACACCAAATCCTGAGCTCCACAAAATCTTCACACAGTATCACAAAACACACTCAGACGCTGTATTTGACATCTACTCACCAGAGATCCGCAAAGCTCGTAAAGCTCACATCTTGACAGGTTTGCCTGATACATATGGCCGCGGTCGTATCGTTGGTGACTACCGCCGTGTTGCTCTTTACGGTATCGACTACCTCATCGAGCAGAAAAAGGCTGACTTCGCTAACATCGGTGACGGAACAATGACAGAAGAAGTTGTACGCCTCCGCGAAGAAGTTGCAGAGCAGATCAAAGCTCTCAACGGCATGAAAGAAATGGCTAAAATCTACGGATTCGACATTTCTAAACCAGCAACAAACGCAAAAGAAGCTGTTCAGTGGCTCTACTTCGGCTACCTCGCAGCTATCAAAACACAGAACGGTGCAGCTATGTCTATCGGTCGTGTTTCAACATTCCTCGACATCTACATCGAGCGCGACTTGAAGGCTGGAATCATCACTGAGGCTCAGGCACAGGAGCTCATCGACCACCTCGTTATGAAGGCCCGCATGGTTCGCTTCGCACGTATCGAATCATACAACCAGCTCTTCTCTGGAGACCCAATCTGGGCTACTCTCGAAGTCGGTGGTCTCGGACAGGACGGCCGCTCAATGGTAACAAAGAACGACTTCCGCTTCCTCCACACATTGGAGAACATGGGTCCTTCACCAGAGCCAAACATGACAGTTCTCTACTCAAAGAGATTGCCAGAAGCATTCCGCAAATACGCTGCAAAGATTTCTATCGATACATCTTCAATCCAGTACGAGAACGACGACGTTATGCGCCCAATCTGGGGTGATGACTACTCAATCTGCTGCTGTGTATCTGCTACACAGACTGGTAAAGAGTTGCAGTTCTTCGGTGCACGCGCTAACTTGGCTAAAGCACTCCTCTACGCTATCAACGGCGGAAAAGACGAGGGCGACGGTCTTACACCATACGCACAGGTTGGTCCAGAGTACGCACCAATCACTTCTGAGTACCTCGACTACGACGAAGTTGTTGCAAAATACGATGCAATGCTCGAATGGCTCGCTGACATCTACGTTAACTCACTCAACGCCATCCACTACATGCACGACAAATACTACTACGAGGCAGCTGAGCTCGCTCTCGAAGATACAGATGCAAAACGAACATTCGCAACAGGTATCGCAGGCTTCTCTCACGTTGTTGACTCACTTGCAGCTATCAAATATGCAAAAGTCCGCGTAATCCGTGACGAAAAAGGCTTGGCAAAAGACTTCGAGATCGACGGAGACTTCCCACGCTACGGCCAGGATGATGACCGCGCTGACGACATCGCTGTATGGCTCTTGAAGACATTCATGACAAAAATCAAGAAGCACCCGACATACCGCAACGCAGAGCCAACAACATCTATCCTTACAATCACTTCAAACGTTGTTTACGGAAAAGCAACTGGTGCTCTCCCAGACGGACGAAAGGCTCACGAGCCATTCTCTCCAGGAGCTAACCCAGCTTACGGAGCTGAGACAAAGGGTCTTATCAAATCCCTCAAGTCTGTTGCAAAACTTCCATATCACTACGCTCTCGACGGTATCTCAAACACACAGACAATCAACCCGTCTGCTTTGGGACACGATGAGAACGAGCGAATTGACAACCTCGTAAACGTCCTCGACGGATACTTCTCACGCGGTTCACACCACTTGAACGTAAACGTCTTCGGCGTAGAGAAGCTCAAGGACTGCCAGGCTCACCCAGAGAAACCAGAATATGCAAACTTCACAGTTCGCGTTTCAGGTTATGCAGTACGCTTCATCAACCTTACAAAAGAGCAGCAGGACGACGTTATCGCTCGTACTTGCCACGCTTCATTGTAATACTGGAATAAAAATCACATCCTGTAATTTTTATTCCTACGAGAAAGTTCTGTTCACCTAAAGGCAAACAGAACTTTCTCTCTTTGCTTTTCTGCCGCATCCGTGCGGCAATTTTTTTATGTAAGAGGCTCCCGTCGAGGACCTGCCACAAAAGTCGCGGTGAACAAGTTCAAGCGACTTTTTGTCAGAACCCCGACTACGCCTCTTTTTTTATAGATTTTCTTTCTTTTTTATAGACAGGCGTGATTTTATTACAACGAATCATGCTCGGTTTTCATAAAATATTTCCACTTTTTTTGCAAATTCTTCCTTCCGCGTTGCCGCAAAGCTGCGTATTTCGGAAATCAAGAATGAGGTATAACTGCCGCCTGTTGCTGTAATGTTACGGACTGCAATCCTGCAATGTAAGAGTCCGTTACCTGACAGTACACGTTTCCCTTACTGCCTAGGTTAGGGATAGAAGAATGGTTCTCAACGGACTGCTACATTACCATTTCGGGGAGTATAATCTAGCTAGAGTATGCGGACAATTTAGTTAGAGTGTATGAATAATCTAGTTAGGGAGTTTTGCACGCTTAGTTTGAGTGGATTCACTCTGCGGGATTTAAAAGAGTTTTGGACAGGATTGTTCCTGTCCATGTGAAGGTATTATAGCACAAACTGACGAATTTGTCAAAAATACTGTATAAATTCCAATTTTATGATACAATTCACCGCGTGATTTTCAATTTTCCCTTTTCATCTTTCAATTTACACGAGGTACAAAAATGGCATTAACAGGTTACATTCATCAGCTGGAATCTTTTGGATGCGCGGACGGACCGGGTTCTCGCTTTATCATTTTCTTTTCGGGATGTCCCTTCAGATGTCTTTACTGCCACAATCCTGACACCTGGGAAATGACACGGGGAAAGCCCTACACTGCCGACGAACTTTTGGATGAGGCCGAGAGCTGCCGGGATTACTGGGGCAAAAAGGGCGGAATCACTGTTTCCGGCGGCGAACCGCTTGCCCAGCTTGATTTTCTTCTTGAACTTTTCACAAAGGCAAAGGAGCGCGGAATCAACACCTGCATCGACACGGCTGGCGGTCCTTTCAAGCGCGAGGGCGAATGGTTTGAAAAATTCAAAAAGCTCATGGAAGTAACTGACATTCTTCTCGTTGACATCAAGCACATCGATGAAGAAGAGCACAAAAAACTCACCGGCCTCACAGGAAAAAACGTGCGTGACATGTTCGCTTATCTTGACGAAATCAAAAAGCCAATCTGGATTCGTCATGTTCTTGTACCAGGAATCACAGACAACGATGAATATCTCACACAAACCCGCGATTTTATCCGAACTTTACACAATGTAGAGCGAGTTGAAATCTTACCTTATCATGGCCTTGCAATCACCAAATACAAGGATCTTGGTATTTCCTACCCGCTCGAAAAAACGGAAAGCCCGACTCAGGAGCGCGTAGAAAAAGCACGTGCTATACTTGAATGTGAAAAATATGTAAAATGGAAGGACTAACACACAGGAGTAAGGCATGAAGAAATTTTTATTTGCAACAATTTTAATTTCATTGGTTGCAGTTTCATTTATCGGATGCAACAAAAAAACAACAGCTTCGACTAAAACTACTCAGAATAACACAAGAAATATAATCAAAGTCGGATATGTACAGGTCGGTCATGAATCGGCATGGAGAAACGCAAACACACTGTCGTTCAAATCAACATTCACTCAGGACAACGGCTATGACTTTCAGTTTGTTGACGCAGACGGAAGCCAGAAGGTTCAAATTGATACAATCCGCGACTTTATAAACCAGGGATTTGATTACATCGTGCTTGCCCCGGTCGTAGAAACAGGCTGGGATGAAATTCTCAAAGAAGCAAAGGCTGCTGCAATTCCTGTAATTCTTTCTGACCGCCAAATAAAAGTTGAAGATGAAAGCCTGTATCTCTGCTGGGTTGGCGGTAACTTCCTCAAAGAAGGCCGGGACGGCGTAAAATGGCTCGAATCTTACCTTGAAAATAAGAATCTTGGCAGCGAAGAAATCAATATCGTACATTTGCAGGGTACAATCGGAGGTACAGCTCAGGTTGGTCGCACAAAGGGCCTCATGGAAGGCATTGCGGCTCATCCAAACTGGAATCTAATAGCACAAAAATCAGGGGATTTCACAACGGAAGGTGGCAAAAAAGCCATGCAGGAAATTGTAAATTCAATAGGGATAGATAAAATCAACGTACTTTTCTCTGAAAATGACGACATGACATTGGCCGCACTTGATGTTATAAAAGAAGCTGGTAAAGTTCCGGGCGAAGATATCATCATAATCTCTTTTGATGCCGTATACAGAGCTTTTATGAAGCTAATCACAGGCGAAATCAACTGCGAATGTGAATGTAACCCGCTTCATGGTTCAAGAGTTGCAGAAGTTATCCGCACCCTTGAATCAGGAAAGCCGGTCGAAAAAATTCAGTACGTTAATGAAGCCGTGTTTGATCACTCAAACGCACAAGCTGTTATGCTCACACGAGTTTATTAACGCCTAAACTAAACGGTAAAACTAGCCAGGATTTCTGAAAGCATTGGAATCAGTTGCTTTTTGCGGCTGACAACATCTTTTAGGAAGTAAACCTGCGCATCCATTTTGGGAAGATTGAGGAACTGCAAAAAGCGTTCCTCGCCCGCCACAAGCATGACTGAGCTAAGGGTAGAAATATCCGTAACCAAAAGCGAGGCGAACATTGCGCCTCGTGCCTTTCGCTCAATTTCAAGCCCATCCAAGAATTCTTTTTTACGTTCAAGAATCTCGTCCGTGCCGTCCACTTCAATCTGACTGACGGTGAACTTGATTTTGCCCTCGTCGTATTCCTTCATATCCTGATTGATGACTTCAGCCGAAGAACGGCCGCCAATTCGGCTTCCGGCTTTAATGATTTCTTCGCCCAAAGCTTTTACATCAAGACCTGTCTTTTGAGCAAGGAATTCAGCCGTCTCAATGTCGATTTTGGTTGTGGTCGCGCTCTGCAAAATCAAAGTGTCGCTCAAAATACCACAAAGAAGCAATTTTGCGATATTCATAGGGATATTGAGATTTTCTTCGCGATACAAACGTGTGATAATCGTGGAAGTTGAGCCAAGAGGCCTGTTGATAAACGAAATCGGAGTTTTTGTGCTCATCGAACCAAGCCTGTGATGGTCGATAATGTCGAAAATCTTGTAATTATCGAAGCCGTCAACAATTTGAGTTTTTTCATTGTGGTCAACAAGTGCCAGTCCGACCTTTGCCTCGTGGTGAACGTCGATTTCACTAAGGACACCGATAACCTTGTTGTCATCATCAACAACAGGCAAAATCTGGCTCGCAACTTCCTTGAGCTGCGGCATAATCTGCTGAATCGAATCTTCAGGCTTAATCGGCTTAATTTTTTTGTCGCAAAGCACACGCACCGGCGTAGAATACAAGACGAGCATTGAAGTTGAAGCCGTGTCGTATTTACTTACGATAATGCTTGTTCCGCATTTTGTTGCTTTTTCAAGAATTTCATCACTTGGAACACGGTCAGCACTCAAAATCAAGGCCCGGACATGCTTTTCAAGGCAAAGGTTCTGAATGTCAGTACGATCTCCGGTTACTACGACGATGCTCTCATCCTTGTGAAGTTCCAAAGTCTGCTTGAAGGAATCAAAGCTTGTCGCCCCGGAAACAATTGTGTAACGGTGAAGTTCTTCAGCCCCGTCGCCCCTGCAATAAACCTTTCCACTTAAAGTTCTGCTCATCAGATTTACGTCCGTGACGACAGAAATGTGATGTTCAGGATTGAGAATATGGAAAATATTGTTCGTGAAGGAATTATAGTTGAGAATCGCCTTGTAATGGCCTTCATCATCAACAACAGGGAGTACCTTGCGCCCATGCTCGCGCATAAAAATCGACGCTTCCCAAAAGGGAGTCATCTGATTTATTACATCGGCATTATCATTCATGTAATATGCGACACGAGGATTCATATCAGGAATGAACTCAGGAGGCACAATATCAAATTTCTTGTAAATATACTCTGTCTGGGGATTAAGCTTGCCCGCTCGGCAGGCCTTGTATTCGCTGGCTCCCAAAGCGTTTTTGAAAGCCGCGTATGCCGTTGCCGAAACTACAGAGTCTGTATCAGGATTTTTGTGTCCGAAAACGAAAATAGTATTTTTCATAAGCTATTTTTCTTGCTCTTTTTGAGGACAGGCTCCATAGTTACGTTTACACCAAGTTTCTTGAAAATCTTTCGGTCAACTTCGGAAAGCATGACCGTTGTGTGAACCTGGCAGCCGTCCAGTTTCGGGAGCTGCTCGATTGCCTTTTTGCAGTTTTCACTTGTGTTTGAAAGCATTGCGAGCGCAACAAGAACTTCGTCAGTATGTAAGCGAGGATTGTTTCCTTTGAGATAATTGACCTTCATGTTCTGGATTGGCTCAATCATGTCCTTTGGAATGAGCTTAACCTTGTGGTCGATTCCAGCAAGGTGCTTGGTTGCGTTCAAAATCAAAGCCGCACAGGTTCCCAAGAGGCTTGAAGTTTCGCTCGTGATGATTGTTCCGTCATTAAGTTCGATTGCAGCAGCAGGCGCGTTTGCCTTTGCTCCGCGCTCATTTGCAGGAATAACAACTTTGCGGTCTTCAGGGCTGATTTTTGCCTGCTTCATGAGAAGTGCAATCTTGTTGATTTCGTTTTCTGAGCCTTTATCTTCGATTAAATTGTCAAGGGCGGTAAAGTATCGGCGGATAATCTCCTGATTTGAAGCCTCACGGCAAGCATCATCGTCAAAAATACAATAGCCCGCCATGTTAACGCCCATGTCAGTTGGTGACTTGTAAGGGTTCTCACCGTAAATTCCTTCAAAGATTGCGTTCAAAACAGGGAAGATTTCGATGTCGCGGTTGTAGTTTACGGTTGTCTCACCATAAGCTTCAAGATGGAACGGGTCAATCATGTTGACATCGTTCAAATCAGCAGTGGCAGCCTCATACGCAAGGTTTACAGGGTGTTTCAATGGAAGATTCCAGATAGGGAATGTCTCAAACTTGGCATAGCCCGCCTTTACTCCCCGCTTTTGCTCCTGATAAAGCTGGCTCAGACAAACAGCCATCTTTCCGCTTCCAGGTCCTGGAGCAGTGACTACAACTAGCGGGCGTGTCGTCTCAACATAATCGTTCTTTCCGTAGCCTTCGTCAGAATCAATCAATGAAACGTTGTTCGGATAACCTTCAATCATGTAGTGATAGTAACACTTGATATTCATGCGCTTAAGCTTGCTTTTGAATGCCTTTGCGCTTTCCTGGCCTTTGAAATGAGTGATTACAACAGAACCGACCATAAGACCAAGATTCTGGAACTCATCTCGCAATCGCAAAACATCTTTGTCGTAAGTAATGCCCAAATCACCACGTACTTTGTTTTTTTCGATGTCAACAGCACTGATTACAATGACGATTTCCGCCATATCAGCGAGTTGCATGAGCATTTTGAGCTTAGAATCCGGCTGGAATCCCGGAAGAACGCGGCTTGCATGGTAATCGTCAAATAATTTGCCGCCAAATTCCAGATAAAGTTTATTGCCGAACTTGGCAATCCGTTCCTTAATGTGTTCCGACTGTATCCGCAGATACTTCTCATTATCAAATCCGTTTTTCATAACGGAATTAAATTATATAGAAATGTAAGGAAAAAATCTACTTACGAGAAAACTACTTTTCAATTCATTAAAAAGAAACCTTAATACCTATTGACACAATAGGTAAACAGCTATATATTAAACCTACCAAGTCAGTAGGAATTAAATATAACTACAAATCACTTATAGGAGAAACGTATGGCTGAAAACATTTTATTCAAACCCTATTCTGCATCTGATTACGTAACTTTTGCGGAACAGACAGCTTCGTGGATTAAAACGACAAAAAAAATTGGCAAATTCGGTGCAAGCTGGTCACAAAGCCCGGATTCAAAAGAAGATTTCACTGACTACCCGATGCTCACACCGAAATCCCTTTACGGCGGCTCGGCTGGAGTCGGTCTTTTCTATCTCCGCTTGTATCAGGCTACAAAAAAGACCGAATACCTTGAAGAAGCAAAATTGGCGGCAAAAGAAATCATCGAAACAGATGAAGGAGCAAACTTTTACGAGCGCACATTGAACTCAAAGGCAAGCGGTGCTTCAAAACTCGTTCATGTAAAAAATATGCCAGGTTGGGCTGCAGGCTACTACAACGGCCCGACAGGAAGCGCATACCTTGTACTTAAACTTTTTGAGCTTACAGGCGAAGAACTTTACAAAAATTATGTTATTAAAGTTGCGGACGACCTTCTTTCAGCAGCAAAGAAATCCGATGCTGGCATTTACTGGAGCGAGCAGAATGATTTGTGCGGCGACGCAGGATTTATAACTTATCTTTCTGCGATTTACAAACTTACTGGCGACAAAAAATATCTTGATTCAGCCGTAAGTTTCGGAAACTTCCTTTTGAGCAAAGGAAAGCCTGCCCCACACGGCGGAACTTACTGGAATGTTGTTGACCTGACAATCATCGACTTCCCGAAAGATGTTTTCTGGGTAAACAATGCCCACGGAACAAGCGGAGTCGGCTGGATTTTTGCGATTCTCTACAACATCTCAAAGGACGAAAGATTCTTGAATGCGGCAAAAGAAGCTGCCAAATATATAGAAGGAATTGCAGTCGGTGACGAAAATGCGGTTCTCGTGCCTTATCTCGACAGCCTTGAGCGCGGTCCTTCAACTGAGTTCTACTACCTGAGCACTTGCCACGGTCCTGCGGGAACTTCGCTTTTGTTCCACCTGCTCTACAAGATTACTGGCGAAAAGCATTACTTGGACTGGGTTTTGCGCTTGAGTCGGGGAATAATAAAAGCGGGAGCACCTGAGATTTTCAGCCGCGGGTACTGGCAGAGTCAGGCTTTGTGCTGCGGAACGCCGGGCCTGCTAGAGCACTTTGTTTCGGTTTACAAGCTCACAAAAAATCCGGAATTCCTTGAATATGCAAAGAGAGCGGCAAAAACCGTTGTCGGTCAGTCATTCGTTGCGGATGCAGACGGCGACATCTACCATCAGAAGCCTTTGCGAAGATGGAGCGGAGCTTGGTGGCGAACAATCCCAACC
>Ga0310695_10007042_pt1 | contig 18177 bp, 10 predicted proteins | sample RumenRJG_04DNA_FD_203882 | JGI IMG/M metagenome (GOLD analysis project Ga0310695, IMG submission 203882) | Bovine rumen microbial communities from Lethbridge, Alberta, Canada - RJG_04 (v2) (version 2) | ecosystem: Host-associated > Mammals > Digestive system > Stomach > Rumen | place: Canada...
GGCTCTTGTCACCCTGAGCATGAAGATATTCATCATATTTGATAAGGTTGACGGGAGTGAGGTCCGCGAAAGTCTTGAGCATCTTAGCTTTTTTCAGACTATCGATAACCACAACGATATTACGACGAGAGCCAGAACGGAGACCTTCCTTATCCAGGTAGTCCTCAATAAATTCAGGGAAGCTCTGACGCTGATCATTACCTTTGTAAAGATAGCGTGTATCATTTTCGTCTGAAGAATCAGATTTTGACTTAGACTGAGAAATACAAGCATGCTTGTTAAAAACTTCAATAGTCATCTCTTCACCAAGAACAAGCATGGCGTTGATGATTTGTTCATAGTGTTTAATCTTGGCCTGAATCTCGCGTCCCTGAGCAACAACCTCCCATTCCTCAGGGGTAGCGGAGCCAACACTCTCGAACTTGCGCTGACCTTCTTTTAGGTATACGCAAATGTCAATTGTACCAATTCCTGTCTTTGCGACCGTCTTTCTGCGGTCAAAAATCACTTTTACATTTTTCATTTTTAATGTTTTTTAACGCGATCAAAGGGGATTTTTGGCAGAAAATGGAGGTCAGTGGGGCAAAAATGGGGTCATTTTCGACTATTTTGACAAGAATTTGATGCATCGTGTATCAAAAATCTGGAGGCGTGTATCAAAATTTGTATCAAAAATGAGCTTTCCAAGCCATTCCAATCCAGTCCAAATCGTTCCAATCCTCTCCAAATGAAACGCTTAGTTTAACAATTTGTTTAAACACTAATAACTGGTTAAAAATGAATGACTTAGGTCGCTACCTTTGCCTTTATACAAAGAAAGTGATAGACCTTTGGGGTCCACCACTTTTGACTTTCTGTGACTCCCGCGGGATTGAAACGCCCATTGATTATCAATGCTTTAGAAGCAATTTTGATACGTTTTGGAGCGTGTATCAAAGCCGACTGGAAAGTCCTTGTTCTCTGAATGAAAAATGACCACCTTGCGATGGTCATTCTCTTTCTTTGTGATTCCGGCGGGATTCAAACCCACAACCTTCTGATCCGTAGTCAGATGCTCTATTCAGTTGAGCTACGGAACCCTCTTTGGCTCCTCTTCTATTCCGACTTGCGCTAAACGCAGCGGTCGATTTCTGATTTGCGGGTGCAAAGGTAAGGAGTTTTTTGCTAACCACCAAATATTTTACCGACTTTTTTCAAAAAAAGTTTGATATTGGTATGTTTTTATCAAAAAACGTGCCAATCAGAACATTTTTAGAGGTCTTGCAAGAGGATACTACGTGCGTTGTGCAGATAAGTACTGCGCAGTTCCATCGCCCTACTCCACTTCTCCGAGAAGAGCTCGCTGACATCGAGGTCTATTTTCCATGAGCCATGCGACTCTAGACGATCAACCATTGTGCCCAGTGTGAGATTCTTGATGTCTTCAGCGGGCATGAAACGTGAGATTTCACCCTTCTCGTCGCTTGTGATCTCGATGACCAGTCCGGCAGCAATCTGCTCGTAGAGCAGGTCGTTGACGATGCGGATAGGAACGTTCGTCTCCTGACAGAGTTCCAAAGCTGTCAAGGGACGTTGCCCGTTGGCAAAGCGCTTGCAGATGCGACTCATCAACAAGGCGTTAAGCAACATCTTGTAGCGATGGCTAATCTCACCTGTATTAGCATCGTAGTCGTAGTAGTCGAGGTTCTGATTGGTGTAACACAGTTCGGCACCAAACAGGCAGATAGTCCACGAAATCTGTACCCACAGCATGAACAACGGCAGGGCGGCAAACGAACCATAAATGGCGTTGTAGCTGGAGAGGAAAATCTGCGAATGGATGTAGAATATCTGCAGTCCCTGCATGGCGAAACCAGCGAGGATTCCTGGAAAGAAGACATTGATAGCCTTGACATGCGTGTTGGGCATAAACATGTAGAGTGCCATGAACATACCAGACATCAGCACGTATGGTATCAAGTCGATGAAGAAGCGAATGGTAGGCCCCAGCAACAGGAAGTCAGGCATAGAATTGGCTATTGTTGCCATGAAAATGGAGATACCCGATGTCAGCACGATGATGATGGGAAAGAGGAAGAACATGGCCAGATAGTCCGTGAAGGTACGGAAGATGGAGCGAGGCTTCTTGACCTGCCAAATCTCGTTGAAGGCATCCTCGACATTGCTGACCAGCATGAGTACCGTATAGAGCATGAATATCAGACCAATGCCTAAGAAGACACCACTCTTGGTATGCACCAGATAGCTGTTGACGAAACCGATAATGACCTCTGCCACTTGTGGTTGCGACTCGAAAGCATTGCGGAACCATACCTCGATATACTTGCTGTAACCAAAGCCTCGTGCAATGGCGAAGACCACAGCTGTGATGGGAACGATGGCCAACAACGTGGAATAGGTCAGCGCCGAGGCCTTCTGCATGACCCCCTTCGTGGTGAAGAAACGGATGGCCAGCAATAGTTTCTTGGCGATTTCCAACAACAGGAATTTCACAGGAGAGAGATCGTCCTGATTGATTCTCCATATATCGGTCTGGAAGAACTTGATAATACTTTGCAAGTTGTTTTTAGGCATAGCAATCTGTTATTTTGAAAAGAAAGCAGAGCCCCTATAAGCCGGGTTCTGTACCCCTTGCGGGGCGTCTGCCATTTATCTACTCCGCAGGTTACTCTACGGCTCTAGCATTCTACCCTCCATCGTATCCCGAAAGATTCGGACGGACAGCCCTCAACCGATGGTATACGCGAACTTGCAGCCTCCAGATGGAACAGCCCGACGATCACCCGCCGGCTGGTGGTCTCTTACACCACCTTCTCACCCTTACCCCGTGGGGCGGTTATTTTCTTCTCCCAGATCCAGCTGTCACCAACTGCTGGCACTTTCACCAGTGGAGTGTCCTGTGCTGCCCGGACTTTCCTCTCGTACCCCTATGGACACCAGCGACAGACCGTGGCTCTGCTTTCAGCGTGCAAAATTACAAAAAAATAACAAAAAACAACTACGCGGTAGCAAATTTTTCATTTTTCACTTTTCACTTTTCACTTTATTTTGTACCTTTGCAACCGTTTTTATAATAAGGTATATGGAATTAGCAAGTAAATACGACCCAAAAGAGGTCGAATCAAAATGGTATCAGTACTGGCTGGACAACAAACTCTTTGCCAGTAAACCCGATGGACGTCAACCTTACACCATCGTTATCCCACCGCCCAATGTGACAGGTGTGTTGCATATGGGCCACATGTTGAACAACACCATCCAGGATATCTTGGTGCGTCGTGCCCGTATGGAGGGTAAGAACGCATTGTGGGTACCTGGAACTGACCACGCCTCGATTGCTACAGAGGCCAAGGTGGTGAAGAAACTCGCTGGCGAGGGCATTAAGAAGCGCGACCTTACCCGTGAGCAGTTCTTGGAGCATGCCTGGGACTGGACGCACGAGCATGGTGGCATCATCCTAAAACAGTTGCGCCGCTTAGGTGCCAGCTGCGATTGGGATCGCACGGCTTTCACCATGGACGAGAAGCGTAGCGAGAGCGTCATCAAGGTGTTCGTTGACCTCTATAACAAAGGACTTATCTATCGTGGTCTGCGCATGGTCAACTGGGACCCCAAGGCACTTACCGCTCTGTCTACTGAGGAGGTAATCTATAAGGAAGAGCAGAGTCATCTGTTCCACCTGAAGTACTATGTGGATGGCCTGACCACTCTCGATAACGAGGAGGCTCTGAAGGCTGAGGGCAACATCATCCATAAGGATGCCAAGGGCTACTACGCCGTTGTTGCCACCACCCGTCCTGAGACCATCATGGGTGATACGGCTATGTGTATCAACCCCAAGGACCCGAAGAACCAGTGGCTGAAGGGTCGTAAGGTGATTGTTCCTCTGGTTGGTCGTGTTATCCCCGTCATCGAGGACCGTTATGTGGATATCGAGTTTGGTACAGGTTGTTTGAAGGTAACACCTGCACACGACACCAACGACTATATGCTGGGTAAGACGCACAACCTGGAGACCATCGACATCTTCAATGCTGATGGTACCATCTCTGAGCAGAGTCCTATCTACGTTGGTATGGACCGTATGGACTGCCGCAAGCAGATTGCCAAGGACCTGCAGGAAGCTGGACTGATGGAGAAGATTGAGGACTATGTGAACAAGGTTGGCTATTCTGAGCGTAATCCTGACACCGCTATCGAGCCTCGTCTCTCGCTGCAATGGTTCCTGAAGATGAAGCACTTTGCTGACATCGCCCTGCCACCTGTGATGAACGACGAGCTGAAGTTCTATCCTGCCAAGTATAAGAACACCTATAAGAACTGGCTGGAGAACATCCAGGACTGGTGTATCTCTCGTCAGCTGTGGTGGGGTCATCGCATTCCAGCCTACTACTACAACGAGAACGACGACTATGTTGTAGCCGAGACTCGTGAGGAAGCATTGAAGCTGGCTCAGCAGAAGAATCCTGCCATCACGGATGCAGACCTGCGTCAGGACGAGGATGCCCTCGACACCTGGTTCTCTTCATGGCTGTGGCCTATCTCGCTGTTTGACGGAATCAACAACCCTGGCAACGAGGAAATCAAGTACTACTACCCCACTTCAGACCTCGTAACTGGTCCGGATATCATCTTCTTCTGGGTAGCCCGTATGATTATGGCTGGCTACGAGTACATTGGCGACATGCCTTTCAAGAACGTGTACTTCACAGGTATCGTTCGCGACAAGCTGGGTCGTAAGATGTCTAAGTCGTTGGGTAACTCACCTGACCCTATTGAACTGATTGAGAAGTTTGGTGCCGACGGTGTTCGTATGGGTATGATGCTCTCTGCACCTGCTGGCAACGACATTCTCTTCGATGAGGCACTCTGCGAACAGGGCCGTAACTTCAACAATAAGATTTGGAACGCTTTCCGTCTCGTCAAGGGTTGGAAGGTTGCAGATATCGAACAGTCAGAGGCTGGCAAGATTGCTACTAAGTGGTTCGAGGCTAAGCTTCGTCAGACCAATGCCGAGGTGGACGATCTCTTCAAGAAGTATCGTATCTCTGAGGCCCTGATGGCTGTCTATAAGCTCTTCTGGGACGAGTTCTCGAGCTGGTATCTGGAGATGGTGAAGCCCGCCTACATCAATGGTGAGGCACAGCCCATCGATCAGCAGACCTACAACAAGACTCTCGAGTTCTTCGAGCAGTTGCTGATGATGTTGCATCCCTTCATGCCGTTTATCACTGAGGAGCTCTGGCAGCACCTCTACGACCGCAAGGAAGGCGAGAGCATCATGCGTGTCAGTCTGCATCTACCCGCTCCTACTGCTGCCGACGACGAACTCGCAGCACAGATTGAGAGTGTCAAGCAGATCGTCTCTGCTGTTCGTATGGTTCGTAACCAGAAAAACATCGCTCCCAAGGAGCAGCTCCCATTACAGGCCGTTGGTCAGAACCACTACGAGGCCTTCAACGCCGTTATTAGTAAGATGGCCAACCTGAGCAGCATCGAGGTGGTTGCTGAGAAGGACGCTACCGCCAGTGCCTTCATGATTGGTACCGATGAGTTTGCCGTTCCTCTGGGCAACATGATTGACGTGGATGCTGAAATCCAGAAGATGGAGGCTCAGCTGCAGCACTTGGAAGGTTTCCTGCAGGGTGTTCTGAAGAAGCTCTCCAACGAGCGCTTCGTTGCCAATGCTCCTGAGGCTGTTGTCGCTATGGAACGTAAGAAGCAGAGCGACTCAGAGGAGAAGATAGCATCCCTTAAAGAGTCTATTGCTGCCCTGAAGGCTCAGAAGTAAGAATTGACAAACGCTGATAAATAAAATAGGAGGTAAACAAAATTGTTTGCCTCCTATTTTTATATTTCATTACTCTATTTCTATGACGACCTCTTCAAAGAAGCCATCAGCGTTGAGCTGGAAACGACGGGTCTGCTCAGCCTCTGTTTTGTGAGTACGCAGGGATTCGTAAATATATAGAATGGTTACCTCGTACTCGCTGGTGACATAATAATCCATGTACTGGCGACCGAAATCCTCAGCACGGTCTTCGTCGCGCTCTTCATAAAGACAGAGGTGGTCAATGGGTTGGTAGTTGCGGTCAAGAGTGTAGAGGTAGAGATTAGACGTAATAGAGTCTAGCTGTTCTTGAAGCAACAGTGCATGCAGACCATGGAATTTTGGTAACATAAGTGCTTTCAAGCGAGTATCGACAGGATAGCCCAACTGGGAAATAACAGACAAGGGTATCCGACCAAAACGGCCTATCTTGGCAAAGTCGCTACGCTCAGACTGGATGGGTAATGGACGTAGTTGGAGGGTATCGAAGAAAGCCTCTACAGGATCATCATAGACACCTGCCTGACGCTTCATCTCCTTTAGCTGCTCAGCCTTGCGGATGCTGTCGACCATCTGCTCATAGAATACCGCATCCCTCTTGCGCTGACCACACGAAAGGAGGGCCAGTACAAGAGGGATGAGTATCCAAAGCATGCTGCGTTTCATCAGCCGCCAAAGTTATCATACATAATCGACTCGGGTTCTACGCCCAGTGAGTCGAGCATGGAGACGACGGCCTTCGACATGGGGCCAGGTCCGCACATGTAGTACTCGATATCCTCGGGAGCTTCGTGGTCCTTCAAATAGGTGTTGAGCATGACCTGATGAACAAAGCCTGGAGTGTACTTGACGCCAGCGGCATCGGCTGCGGGGTCTGGACGGTCCAGAGCCAGGTGGAAGTGGAAGTTGGGGTACTCCTTCTCCAAGCCCAGGAAGTCCTCCAGATAGAACACCTCGTTCAGCGCGCGTGCACCGTAGAAGTAGTGCATCTCGCGATCGGTGGTGTGCAGCGTCTTCGTCATGTGCATAATCTGAGCGCGCAGAGGAGCCATACCGGCACCACCACCAACCCAGATCATCTCCTTCTTCGAGTCGAAGTGTGGGTGGAAGTCGCCGAAAGGACCGCTCATAATCACCTTGTCGCCAGGTTTCAGCGAGAAGATGTAAGACGAAGCGATACCAGGGTTGACATCCATGAAACCACTGCGATCGGGCTTGAAAGGAGGTGTAGCGATACGAACGGTGAGCATGAACACGTCGCCCTCAGCAGGATAGTTGGCCATTGAGTAGGCGCGGATGGTGTCTTCGGGGTTCTTACACTTCAGCGGGAACAGTCCGAACTTCTCCCAAGCAGACAGATACTCGTCGCCAATAAGACTCTTGTCGAAATCCTTATCGTAATCGATGCAATCGAACTTAGGAATCTTAATCTGTGCATACGATCCTGGCAGGAAGTCCATGTGCTCGCCAGCAGGCAGCTGCACCTTGAACTCCTTGATGAACGTAGCCACGTTCTTGTTAGAGATAACGGTACACTCGTACTCCTTAACGCCAAGGATAGACTCATCGACGTGAATCTTCAGGTCGCCCTTGACCTTGCACTGGCATCCCAGACGCCAATGGTCCTTGATCTGCTTACGGGTGAAGTGAGGCTTCTCGGAGTCGAGAATCTCGCCACCGCCCTCAAGCACCTGAACCTTACACTGTCCGCAGCTGGCCTTACCACCACAAGCTGAAGGCAGGAAAATGCCGTTCTGGTTGAGGGTAGCCATCAGGTTGTTGCCTTGAGGAACGTTGAGCACCTTATCGCCGTTTACTGTAATATTCACATTTCCGCTGGGGCTGAGATACTTCTTAGCCACCAACAGGATAATCACCAGCAGGATGATTACCACGAGGAAAACCCCTATACTATATGCTATAAACTGTGCCATAATATACATTAAACATTTAACATTAAACATTAAATATTCAAACCACTAAAGCACATCATAGCCATAGCCATGAGGCCCACGGTGATAAACACAATGCCGAGGCCCTGCAGGGGCTTGGGCACGTCGCTATACTGCATCTTCTCGCGGATGGCACCCATAGCCACGATGGCCAGCGTCCAACCGATACCTGAGCCGAAGCCATAGACAACAGCATCACCGATGCAGGTGATAGCCTGCGAGTTGGTGGGCTCCATGAGGATGCGCTGCTGCATGAACAGCGAAGCGCCCATGATGGCGCAGTTTACGGCAATCAGCGGCAGGAAGATACCCAGCGCAGCATAGAGCGAGGGCGAGTACTTCTCGACCGTCATCTCAACGAGCTGCACCATACCGGCAATGACAGCAATGAAGAGGATAAACGACAGGTAGCTCAGGTCGACACCCTCAACGAGGCAGTCGGGGCCCAGCACCTTGGTCTGCAACAGATAGTTGACGGGAACGGTTACTGTCAACACGAAGGTCACAGCAAGTCCCAGACCCATAGAGGTCTTCACCGTCTTCGACACAGCAAGGTAGGAACACATGCCGAGGAAGAAGGCGAAAATCATATTGTCCACAAAGATGGACCTAAACAGTAATGATATTGCGTGTTCCATAACTTACTTCTCCTTATAAAAATATGCACGATGTACCCAAATCACACAGCCCACGAGGATGAGTGCCATAGCAGGCATTGTCATCATACCGTTGTTCACATAACCAAAGTCGTAGCAGGCATCAGGAATAATCTGGAAGCCCAGCAGCGAACCACGGCCGAGGAACTCACGAACAGCACCCACGATAACCAGAATCATGGCATAGCCAAGACCGTTACCGACACCATCAAGGAATGAAGGCCAAGGCTTGTTCTGCATAGCGAACGCCTCGAGGCGGCCCATCAGGATACAGTTGGTGATGATAAGACCTACATACACAGAGAGCTGAACGCTGACGTCGTAGGCGAAAGCCTTCAGAATCTGAGAAACGATGGTTACGAGAGCAGCCACAACAACCAGCTGCACCACGATGCGGATGCGGTTAGGAATGGTGTTGCGGATGATAGAGATGATTACGTTAGAAAAAGCGGTAATCACCGTTACGGCCAATCCCATCACGATGGCAGGCTTCAGCTGCGCTGTGACGGCGAGTGCCGAGCAGATACCCAATACCTGTCCGAGAATTGGGTGGTCGAGGTTCAACGGGTTAGTGAAAACCTCCTTATTTTGTTTACTGAATAGTGCCATAGTTTACTTCTCCTTTACTTTTTTCAGACATTCCTTAATCATAGCATCAACGCCATTAGAAGTGAGGGTGGCACCGGTTACGCAGTCAACCTGTGACTCAGGGGTTTCAACCTTCTTCACTACAGAGAGCACGACATTGCCATCGGCATCGAAAATCTTCTTGCCAATGAACTTCTCCTGCCACTCCTGTGAGTCCTTGATTTCAGCACCCAAGCCAGCCGTCTCACTCTCATGGTTGAAGTAGGCGCCATAGACCTTATCATCCTTGTCGACAGCCAGATAACCGCTGATACCGCCCCAGAGACCCATACCTTTCAGGGATACTACAATCACCTGCTGGTCGCCCACCTGGCACGCATAGACTTTCTGTCCATTCAGCTCTTTCTCACCCTTCACCACCTCGGCATACTTGGCCTCAGCCTCAGCACCATCGAGGTCGCGAATGTTCAGAGAATAAAGAATCTGCTTCTTCACGTCGAGAGCCACGTTAGCATCCTGCATAGGCTTCAAAGCCTGATAGACGAAAGCCAGCAGGAAAGCCACGATGACCACGAGTATCGCGCTATATATAATAATGTACGCGTTAGAGTTTGTATTCAGTTTCATTTGGTACCTCCTCTCTTCAAACGTTTCGAAATGTTACGAGCCACCACGAAGTGGTCAATCGTAGGAGCAAACATGTTACCAAAGAAGATGGCAAGCATCATACCCTCAGGATAGCCGGCATTCATCACACGGATGATGATAGCCATCGCGCCAATCAGGAATCCGTAGATGTACTGACCAGTAGTGGTACGGCAAGAGGTGACAGGGTCGGTAGCCATGAACACAGCACCGAAAGCGAAGCCACCCATCACGAAGTGATGCCACCATTCCATAGAAGCGCCCGTACTCTGGAAGATGAATGCCAGCACGGCACCACCAACGAATACGCTCAGCATGGTACGCCAAGAGGCGATGCCCGTCCACAGCAGGATGACAGCACCAATGACGATAGCAATCACTGAGGTTTCACCAATAGAACCAGGGATGAAGCCCAGCACCATGTCCATGATAGAAGCATCGGGAGCGATGCCCTGCCCTATCTGACCGAGTGGTGTAGCAGCGGTGAATCCGTCAGGCAGCGTGTTACCCAGTCCGAAGATGCTGTCCTGAGCTACCCAAACGGTGTCGCCCGTCATCTTAGAAGGATAGGCGAAGAACAGGAACATACGGGCTGCGATAGCTGGGTTGAAGATGTTCATACCCGTGCCACCGAAGATCTCCTTACAGAAGATGACGGAGAAGGCACAAGCCAGCGCCAGCATCCACAGCGGACAGCCGATAGGAATGATCAATGGAATGATGATACCAGAAACGAGGTAACCCTCCTGGATTTCCTCACCCTTCCACTGTGCCCAGGCAAACTCGATGCCCAGACCTACAATGTAGCTAACCAGAATCTTAGGCAGAACGGCGAGGAAGCCATAAGCGAAGATTTCGCAGAAGCTTGCGCTGGCCAGCGTTCCTGCTGCCAGATAGTTCTGGTAGCCGATGTTATACATACCGAACAGCATGGCGGGCATCAGGGCGATAACCACCATACTCATAATGCGCTTCGAGTCAATAGCGTCGTGAATATTCACGCCTCCAGCCTTCGCTGTGTCGTTGGGCACATAGAGGAAGGTCTCAAAGCCGTCGAACACAGAGCGGAAGGCATGAAGCTTGCCACCCTCCTCAAAGTTCGGCTTAATCTTATTGAGATAATTTCTTAATGCTGACATAGTTATGCGTTTTCTTTACGTAAAATATTCAGACCTTCACGAACAATACGCTGCAGTTCCAACTTCGAAGAATCAACGAACTCTGCCAGGGCAAAGTCCTCGGGAGAAACCTCGTAGATACCCAGTGCTTCCTGACGATCAATGTCGCCAGCGATGATGGCCTTGATGAGGTATTCGCCGTAGATATCCATCGGCAGCACCTTGTCGTACTCACCGCTCATAATCATGTGGCGCTCGCCACCCTTGATGCGGGCATCCAGCGCATAGTCCTTCTTGCCACAGAGCCAAGAGAAGTAGCTGCGGTTGACAGAGAACTGCTTGAAACGAGGCAGTATCCAACCCAGAATCTCATCAGCATCCTTACCCTCAGGAATCACGGTAATCTCAGAAGTGTGAGCACCAAGGAAACCATCCTTGGTAGTGGGACGACCTGTCAGCACATTACCATTGATGATGCGTACACAGTGGTCAGCATCGTAGCTGTTCGACAGCAGGGTCGACAACTCCTCGCCTACCAGCATGTCAACATAAGCAGGCGCTTTCACCTCGCTACCACAGAGGGCTACACGGCGACGCAGATCTACCTTGCCGGTATTCAGCAGGCGACCGATGAACAGTACAACGGTAGGATCGCCAATGGTCCACACCACCTCGCCCTTGTTTACCGGGTCGATGTTGTTGACCTGTACACCTACATTGCCTGCAGGGCACTTGCCGTCAAACACGTTAACCTCTACATCCTTGTAGTTCTCGAAACTGGAGTGTACACCACAACCGAGATAGGTCTTGGCAATCTTCGAGAGAGCCGTAAGGCCCGTCTGGAAGTTTGCTTCTTCTCCCTTGGCCTCAAACTCGAAGTTTCCAGCCAATGGTTTGTCACGCAGGGCGGAAACAAAGATTGCCTTAGGCATTACTGACGGATTAGTGGAGACAGCATAAGGCAGCTGATTGATGTATCCAAAGATACCGGCCTCGAGCAGGGCATCAACGACCTGCTGACCATTCATCTTAGCCACATCCTTCTTGCCATAGTCCACAAATTGCTGCTCAGCATCGGCCTGTACCTTCACACAGAGCACCTTTCTTCGTTCGCCACGTACCACCTCGCAGACTTTACCGCTGACAGGTGAGGCAAACCTCACTTCGGGATACTGCTTGTTTACAAACAGCGCATCCCCGGCCTTGACGACGTCACCCTCCTTGACAACCACTTTCGGAGTCACTCCCTCGAAGTCATCGGGAACCAGTGCATACTGCCCGTTAGACTTCAGCTGAATGAGCTTCTCCTCAGCTTTGCCCTGAAGGTGAATGTCCAAGCCTTTGTGTAACTTGATTACATTTGCCATGGATAATATAAATGAATATTTGAATAGTTATCTACTACGCTTTCTCCTTAGAATGGTGCAAAATTACGAAAAAATTAGCATATCCAGCATAAAAAAACGTCGAAATATTCCGTCATCACAACTTTTTGATGTAATTTTGTAGCCAACAACGAGCAGAACGAAAGTTTTGCTATCTCTATTTGCCAGTTTTGAAGATACTGAAGCACATATTAAGTATTACGATATGGTCCATCTTGGGACTATATCTGCTCGTCACGCTCACCTTTAGCATTCCTGCTGTACAGGAATACCTTGGGCAGCGAGCAGCAAATGTGCTGTCAGAAAAACTAGGTACTAGCGTGACAATTGGACGTCTGAAATACGGACTGTTGAGCCACTTGACACTCTATCAGGTTGTTATCAGGGACCAGCGAGGTGCCGATATGCTCATGGCTGGACGCATCTCTGCACACCTTGACGTGTTGCCACTAGCCGACGGAAAGATATCCATCTCTACCGCTCAGTTGTTTGGCGCTCACGCCATGTTGTACCAGCGCGACTCGTTGTCAAAGCCCAATTATCAGTTTTTGCTCGACTCGTTGGCGTCGAAGGACACCATTAGCACCACCCCACTCGACCTGCGTATCAATTCACTAATTATCCGTCATTCCAGCGCCAGTTATGATCGATATTATCTACCCAAGACAGCAGGAGTATTCAATCCCAACCACATCAAATTTACCGACATCAGTTCGCAAATCATCCTAAAAGAACTCTCTGAGGACTCACTGAACATTAATATTAAGCGACTGTCGTTCAAGGAACAGTCAGGACTGAACGTCAAACGACTGAGCATGCATTTTGAAGGAGGCAAGAACAGCAGTCGTTTGAGTGATTTCGAACTGCGCATGCCTGGCACCAATATCCAGCTAGGAGACATCAAAGCCTACTATCGCTTTCGTGGCGACCATTTTGTGACACCATCTTTACGCTATTCAGGTAGCATACAGCCCTCAACCATCACACTCTCCGACCTAGCATGCCTGTTACCATCACTGAACACGTTCCAAAGCACATTATCACTGTCTTGCAACTTTAACGGCGAAGGAGAAACACTGAACGTCCCTATGTTGGCTATCGGCTCTACGACAGGCGACATCAGTCTTAACATCGGTGGATGGATCAAGAACTTGCGCGACAGTCAACCCGCATGGAATGCCGACATCCGCGACCTGGCACTATCAGCAAAAACCATTAGTTTCATCTCAGAGAATCTGCAAGGGCAGCGCATACAGGTACCGCAAGAACTGGTGCGCATGGGAAATATCCATCTAAAAGGCCACGCACAGGGCAAGGGCGTTAGTAGCATTGAAACACACAACCATCTTCAAACAGATGCCGGTAGTGTCAACATGAACATGGCCTTTGATGAAAATCACCATTTCAACGGACATATCGACACTAAGGACTTTAATTTAAAGACGGTGCTCGCTGACGAACAGTTCGGCATTCTTTCCACAGACATCGACCTCAGTGGACAATTGTCTGGCGACCAGCCACTCACTATGAAGGCTGACGGCATTGTCCACCAATTCGAGTTCAAAGGTTACAACTACCAAAATATCAACATCAACGGTCTCTACAGTCCTACCGATATTCACGGCCACGCCAGCATAGACGATGCCAACATCAGCTTAGCAGTGGACGGTAGTATTCTGAAGACCGGCAAGCAACACAACGTCAAGGTTGAGGGCTCCTTTGCCAACATTTCTCCCAAGGCTATCAACTTCTCTGATATGTGGGACGAGGCACGTTTCTTCGGCAATATTAAGGCCGACTTCATGGCCAGTGACCTTAACGACGCTGTCGGCATCCTCGACATCAGTGATTTTTCCATGCAGGAGAACAACGCAACATACAATCTGGAAAAATTGCGTATTGAGTCGGGCTACAATGATGATATTCACTTTATTACGATGGCTAGTGACTTTGGCGAAGCCGCTATTCGTGGTGATTTCGACTACAAGACCCTAACACAGAGCTTTACCAACTTCTTCAAAACCCGTATGCCGACTATATCAGGCTTCTCCACTCCTAACACCAGCGCACACAACCGTTTTTCCATACATGCCACCATCCACAAGTCAGACTGGGTAGAACACCTGCTACGAACACCTTTCCATCTTACTCAACCGCTAACGTTGAGGGGTGGTCTCAACGATGAGCGCCAACAGATCTATATGGAATGCGACATCCCTCAGTTCTACTACAAAGAGACCCGCTACGACAACGGTCATATTAGCATCCTCTCGCCTATCAATACGTTGCAGTATGACATCTGTCTCACCAAATATTCAGAAGAAGGCAACAATCTCGATCTACAGGTGACAGGCAGTATTCACAACGATCAACTGGCAGCAACTCTGCAATGGAAAGACCACGCCGAGGAGGAAACCAATGGACGTGTTACGACAATGACATGCTTCGAGAATTCGTTTGACGGCCAACAAACAGCCATTGTCAAGATTGCGCATTCACAGATGAGCATCAGGAATACACCATGGGAAGTTCTTCCTGCCACAATTACATACTCCAACAAGAAACTGGACATTGTAGATTTTACCATTCGCAACGACCAACAATACCTCAAGCTCAATGGTATAGTCTCAGAGAATCCACACGATTCCATCAATGTCAACATGCATGACATCGATGTTTCTTATGTACTCGATTTGGTCGGTTTCGACGCTGTCAGTTTCAGTGGCAAGGCAACAGGTGGTGGTGTGTTGCGTAGTGTCCTCGGAGAGTTGGAAGCCGATGCCAAGTTGCTCGTCAAAGGCTTTGAATTCGAGCACGGAAGAATGGGTACTCTAGATGCAAATGTAAACTGGAACAAAGAGAAAGAACAAATTGATATTGAAGCCATTGCCGACGATGGATTAAATACCAAAACCTTTATCAACGGATATGTTTCTCCCAAGCGCGACTACATTGATTTAGACATACGCGCCGATGGCACCAGACTCGACTTCGCCCAGTCGTTCACCTCCACTTTCCTCGACCATATTGACGGATATGCCTTTGGTGCTGTCAAGCTGGCAGGACCGCTCAGCGCTATCAACCTATATGGTAACTTGGTACTGAATGGCAAGGCACACATGAGTGTACTCAACTGTACCTATGAGTTGCGCGACGACTCCCTGGAACTCACCAAGAATGAGATTGCTTTCAAGAACTGCCATATCTACGATGCCTATGGCAATGAGGGAATCATGACAGGAGGCATCCACCACCAGGACCTTACTAACCTCACCTACGACATTTTCCTTGACGCTCGCAATCTGCTCTCCTACGATTTCAAGAGTTTCGGTGATGCCTCTTTCTACGGTACTGTCTTTGCAGACGGCAATGTAGCTATTCATGGTAGAGAGAACAGCTTGGACATTGAAGCCAACGTCACTCCTAAGCAAGGTACAGTATTTGTTTACAATGCTGCTTCACCTGACGAGATAACCGATCAGGAATTTATCGTGTGGGGATCGAAAGACGATTTTTCTAAGTCCGCATATCAGTCTGCCACTATCAATCCAGACACAAAAGCTGCCCATAATGACGTGCCACGTAACGATTTACGCACAGACATTCATATGCGTCTGAAGATTAATGCCACGCCTGACGCTACCGTCCGTTTATTGATGGACGAGCGCACCAGCGACTATATCACCCTACGAGGCACTGGCGACCTGCAAACGACTTTCTACAACAAAGGCAGCTTTAACATGTACGGGACCTATCGCATCAGCGAGGGCACTTATGGTGTAACCATTCAGAATATCATCAAGAAGAATTTCATCTTCAAAGAAGGCGGAACTATCACCTTTGGCGGTGATCCCTACGATGCACGACTGAATATGCAAGCCCAACACACAGTCAATGGCGTATCGCTCTCCGACTTGAACGTTGGAAAGAGCTTTTCCAACACCGTCCGCGTCAACTGTCTGATGGACATTAGTGGCCAGCCCCGTGCTCCCATCATCGACTTCGACTTCGACCTACCAACAGTGAACTCAGACGAAAAGCAGATGGTGCGCTCTATCGTTAACAGCCAGGAGGAAATGAACCAACAGGTGGTATATCTATTGGCTGTTGGACGTTTCTATCCGCAAGGTGCCAACAACGCCAGCGACGAAGAGACAACAGGAAAAAGCAAGACCTCACTGGCTATGCAGAGTTTGTTGTCCGGCACGCTCAGCAGCCAGCTCAACGACGTGCTCAACCGCGTCATTAAGAGCAACAACTGGAGTTTTGGTGCCAATATCTCCACAGGCGATGATGGTTGGCAGAATGCAGAATATGAAGGAATCATCAATGGCCGACTGCTCAACAACCGTTTGCTCATCAACGGTCAGTTCGGCTATCGCGACGGCAGCAATGCCACCTCCAAAAACGCAGCAACCAATACCACCTCATCATTCATCGGCGACTTCGACATCCGCTATCTGTTGCACCCCAATGGCAACCTAGCCCTAAAGGTGTATAACCAAACCAACGACCGCTATTTCACCAAGTCGTCGTTGAACACCCAGGGCATTGGTATCATCATGCAAAAGGAGTTCAATGGACTAGGCGAACTACTATCAATCAAGAAAAAGAAGGATAAGAAAGTTAAAAAACCATAAATCTTCGTTTTCTTCTTACTTCTCACCTCATACTTCTCACCTCTTTTTTGTACCTTTGCACCCGCTTTTTGCCCAAACGGGCGAGTAGGTGCCGGGACAGGCGCTGGTACCTATCAATATGAACCCTTTAAAAACAAGGTCTGGTAAACGTCTGTTCAGGCCCCGCCCCATCGAGAGATCGGGCACACATTATTTATTATTATGTCAGAATTAACAAAGAACGTCCAGCCATTACAGGACTTCGACTGGGATCAGTTTGAGAATGGCACTGCCGCTAACGTCAGCAAGGAAGAGCTCGACAAGGCTTACGACGAGACCCTTAACAAGGTCAGCGAGCACCAGGTAGTTGACGGTACCGTTATCAGCGTCGACAAGAAAGAGGTCGTTGTTAACATCGGCTACAAAAGCGATGGTATCATCCCTGCCAGCGAGTTCCGCTACAACCCCGAGCTGAAGGCCGGAGACACCGTTGAGGTGTATGTAGAGAACGCCGAGGACAAGAGAGGTCAGCTGGTACTCAGTCACAAGAAAGCCCGCATGTCTAAGAGCTGGGAGCGCGTCAACGCTGCTTTGGAGGCTCAGGAGATTATTCAGGGTTACATCAAGTGCCGCACTAAGGGCGGTATGATCGTTGATGTATTTGGCATCGAGGCCTTCCTGCCTGGTAGCCAGATCGACGTTCACCCCATACGTGACTACGACCAGTTCGTAGGCAAGACCATGGAGTTCAAGATTGTCAAGATCAATCAGGAGTTCCGCAATGTAGTAGTTTCTCACAAGGCACTCATCGAGGCTGAGCTCGAGGCCCAGAAGCAGGAAATCATCGGCAAGCTGGAGAAGGGTCAGATCCTGGAGGGTGTTGTGAAGAATATCACTTCTTACGGTGTATTCGTTGACCTCGGTGGTGTTGACGGACTGATTCACATCACCGACCTGTCTTGGGGCCGTGTTGACGATCCCCACAAGGTTGTTGAACTCGACCAGAAGATTAACGTTGTTATCCTCGACTTCGATGAGGAGAAGCGTCGTATCGCCCTCGGTCTGAAGCAGCTCACTCCTCATCCTTGGGATGCTCTGGACGCTAACCTCAAGGTTGGTGACCACGTGAAGGGTAAGGTTGTCGTTATTGCCGACTACGGTGCATTCGTAGAGATCCAGCCTGGTGTTGAGGGTCTGATCCACGTCAGCGAGATGTCTTGGAGCCAGCACCTGCGTTCAGCTCAGGAGTTCCTGAAAGTTGGCGACGAGATCGAGGCAGTTATCCTGACTCTCGACCGCGACGAGCGCAAGATGTCTCTCGGCATCAAGCAGCTGAAGGAAGATCCCTGGGAGGCTATCGAGGTTAAGTATCCTGTTGGCAGCA
>Ga0310695_10007044_pt1 | contig 18175 bp, 10 predicted proteins | sample RumenRJG_04DNA_FD_203882 | JGI IMG/M metagenome (GOLD analysis project Ga0310695, IMG submission 203882) | Bovine rumen microbial communities from Lethbridge, Alberta, Canada - RJG_04 (v2) (version 2) | ecosystem: Host-associated > Mammals > Digestive system > Stomach > Rumen | place: Canada...
AATGCGGGCATCTTCTGCCACAACAATCCTTGGGTCATCATCGGCGAGACGGTGGCTGCCCGCGGCGATGACGCCTGGAGCCACTACAAGAAGATTCTGCCCAGTTACGTCGAGGAGGACCGCCAGAGTTTGCACAAGGTCGAGCCCTATGTCAACTGCCAAATGGTGGCAGGCAAGGACGCCTACCGTCCCGGCGAGGGCAAGAACTCATGGCTCACGGGTACCGCAGCGTGGATGTGGTACACCGTGTCGGAATTCATCCTCGGCATCAAGCCGCACTATGATGGTCTGCTCATCGACCCGTGTCTGCCCAAAACAGCGCACGACTACACGGTAACCAGGCGCTTCCGCGGTGCGGAATATGATATTCATGTGAGCAACCCCAAGGGCGTGAGCAAGGGCGTTGCCAAGATGACGGTTGATGGCATGCCGGTCGAGGGCGCTGTCGTGCCCGCACAACCCGGCAAGCACATTGTCGAGGTCGTCATGGGATAATCTCTTAATTCAATTCTGAAGTGTTAAACACTTCAGAACTTGAAGGTTAGAGGTTAAAGTTTAGAGTTTAGAGAAGAAAATTTCTTCGAAATTTATTGATTTTTTCACTACTGCAGTTAATGTCAGATTTCTCTAAACTCTTACTTACTGTAAACCTCAAGGTTTTAAAGTAGCTTTGCCCCTTTAAAAACTTGAATCTTAATTGAATAGTTGAACAACATTAAATCATATCAAGACGATGAAAAGATTCTCTCTTATCCTTGCAGCGGTGATGCTCCTGGGATCCGGCACGATGAGTGCCTGGCAGGGTGACGTTGCAGTGCAAACGCCCAACACCCAGTTGGTGCTGCACGCCTATGAGGGCGGCGACCTGCGCATGGGCTACTACGGCAACAAGAGCGCCACACTGCAGCAACTGCGTGACGGTGGTGCCGACCTTAACTTCTCGGCATTGCCCGCATTCGGCACCGTGGACGCCATCCAACTGCCTGCAATTCAGGTGCAGCATGCCGACGGCGACCTGAACCTTGAACTCAAGGTCACCGACTACCAGACGAGCAGCGACGACCGCTCGCAACTTCACATTTTCACGATGACCGACAAACTGCTGCCTGTCACAGTGAAAGTGTTCTATAAAGCCTACAAAAACGTGGACGTGATTGAGACTTGGACTGAGATCTCCCATAAGGAGAAACGTGCCATCACGCTCAAGCGCTTCGACTCTGGCCACTTGACACTGCGCCAGGGCGACGTGTGGATCAGCCACCTGCACGGCAACTGGGCAGCCGAGACCGAACCCACGACCGAGCCGCTTACCCAAGGCCTGAAGACCATCCGCAATACCGACGGCGCCCGCAACTCGCACATGGACGCTCCCGAACTGATGATTTCGCTCGACGGTGAGCCGCAGGAGAACACGGGCCGCGTCATTGCAGCCATCCTGTGCTGGAGCGGCAACTACGAACTCCGCATCAACACTACAGGCCATCGCCAGCACCAGTTCTATGCCGGCATCGACCCCATGTCATCGGAATATGTGCTCGAGCCCAACGAACTCTTTGAAACTCCGCATCTGGCTCTCGCCTACTCCGAGGAGGGTTTGGGAGGTGCCAGCCGCACCATCCATCGCTGGGCACGCACCGAGGGCATGTTCCACCGCGGCATGAAGACGGGCGACATCCTGCTCAACTCGTGGGAAGGCGTCGTGTTTGACATCAAAGAGGAAACCATGATCAACATGATGGACGACATCGCCAAGTTCGGCGGCGAACTGTTCGTGATGGACGATGGTTGGTTTGGCGACAAGTATCCCCGCAACAATGACTCTTCGTCGTTGGGCGACTGGGTGGTTGACAAGCGCAAACTGCCCGGCGGCATCAGCACGCTTACCCAGGCGGCCCGTCAGCGTGGCATCAAGTTCGGCATCTGGATTGAGCCCGAGATGTGCAACACCGTGAGTGAACTCTACGAGAAGCACCCCGACTGGATGCTCCAGACCAAGGGTCGCGAACTCAAACAAGGCCGTGGCGGCACACAGGTTGTGCTCGACCTTACCAACCCCAAGGTGCAGGACTTCATCTTCGGCATCGTAGACAACCTGATGACGCAGAATCCTGACATCGCTTATATCAAGTGGGACGCCAATGCCTCAATCCAGAACTACGGCTCGCTATACTTGCCCAAGGACAAGCAGAACAATATCTCCATCCTGTGGCACCGCGGACTCATCAACGTGCTCAAGCGCATCCGCGCCAAGTATCCCGACCTGGTCATTCAAGACTGTGCCTCGGGTGGTGGCCGTGCCAACTATGGCCTGCTGCCCTACTTCGACGAGTTCTGGGTGAGCGACAACAACGATGCCCTGCAGCGCGTTTATATCCAGTATGGGACCTCCTACTTCTTCCCTGCCAACGCCATGGCACAGCACATCGGCGGCTCTCCTTATTGGAACACGGGCGGCCGTGTCATCCCCATCAAGTTCCGCTGCGACGTGGCTATGAGCGGACGCCTGGGCATGGAACTGCAGCCGCGGCACATGAGCCAGGAGGAACACGACCAGTGCACACAGGCGTTTGCCGACTACAAGTTGCTGCGTCCCGTCGTGCAGACCGGCAACCTCTATCGTCTGATTTCGCCCTATAACCGCAAGGGCGTCTCGTCCATCATGTTCAGCAACGATGCTATGGACCATGCCGTGTGGTTCGTCTACAAGGTTGACAACTACGTTGACCAGCCCCTGCCGCGCATCCAACTCGCAGGTCTCGACCCCGAACGCAGTTACACCATCACCGAGCGCAACATCAAGGTGGGCCAGAAGCCATGCGAACTCAACGGCAAGACCTTCACCGGCCGCTTCCTGATGGACATCGGCCTTGAAGTGCCCCTGGCCAGCGACTACGCCAGCCGCATCTTCGAACTCAAATAAAGCGTTAGGAGTTAGGGATTAGGAGTTAGGAATTAGGAGTTAGGAATTAGGAATTAGGAATTAACTAAGGACTAGGGACTAGGGACTAGGGACTAAGGACTAAGGACTAGGGACTAGGGACTAAGGACTAGAAACTAGGGACCAGAAACTAAAAAACACAACAACAATGAAAATGATGAAACCAAGACTGTTGCTCATCGCCCTGCTGTTTGTCCTTTGCGCATCACAGGCAGGAGCCCGTGCGCCCAAAGTGGAGAAAACCCCGGCTCAAAAGTTGATTGAGCGCCTCACCAAACTGCAGAAACGCGGTATCATGTACGGCCATCAGGACGACCCGTTCTATGGCATCACTTGGGAGTGGGAACAGGGCCGTTCGGACACCTATGACCTTGTTGGCGACTACCCCGGCGTGATGGGCTTTGACTTGGGCGGCATCGAGATGGGCGACGACAAGAACCTGGATTCGGTACCGTTCAATTGGATTCGTGAAGAAATCATCAAGCAACATGAGCGAGGCGGTATCGTGACCCTGTCATGGCATCCGCGCAATCCCATGTTGGGCACCACCGCATGGATTGAGAGCGACATCCAGTCGTTTGAGGCAGCAAAGCCTTATCTCGAGAAAACCGGTCAACTCGGTCTTGTTCTCGATCCCAAGAGCACGGTAAAGGAGATTCTGCCCGGTGGCAAGGGTCACGACAAGTTCATGACTTGGCTCAAACGCGTGGAGACATTCATCCTCTCGCTCACCGACAAGGACGGTAAGCCCGTTCCTGTTATCTTCCGTCCGTGGCATGAGTACAACGGCGGATGGTTCTGGTGGGGCAAGGGCAATTGCACCGACGAGGATTTCCTGCGCCTGTGGAATCTTACCCAAGATTACCTCAACAAGAGCCTGTCCAACTCCATCGTATGGAGTTGCTCACCCAACCTGGGTGTCAATCCGCAGGAATTCTATAACCGCTGGCCCGGTGACGAGCGTGTTGATTTGGTAGGTCTTGACGCCTATCAGTGGGGCACCGAAGAAGATTTTGTCAAGCAGTGCAATGCCGATATGGACTTCCTGGATGCTTATGCCCAGGAGCATGGCCTGCTGCTGGCATTCACCGAGTGCGGCTACAAGAATTCGCCCAATGCCACTTGGTGGAGCCGCGTGTTGCTGCCCATCATGGAGAAGCACCACCCCTGCTATTTCCTGCCGTGGCGCAACTTCAAGCGTGAACACTTTGGCGCAGCGCCAGGCATCGCCACAGCCGATGATTTCAAGCAAATGGCAAAGAAAAAGCAAATCCTCTTTGTCAAGGACATCAAGAAGGTGAAATAATCCACTAGTTAACAGTTAACAGTTAATAGTTAATAGTTAAGAGTTACTCTATAACAAAGAAAGCCGGCAGCACAGTTTGCCGGCTTTCCTTGTTGATGGTCCAAATTGTAGAAATAACAGATATTACGCTACTAGGTCATCTTGGTTCTCGGCCCACTGTTCGCATTGCTTCAGAACTATCTTCATAGCGTCTTCTGCTTCCTCTGGTGGGTACTTATACTTTTTCAGTAATCGTTTAACCAGTCGGCGCATGTTGGCTCGTTCTGCTTCTCGGCGATTCCAGTCAATGGTACGGTTCTTTCTGAGCATGTCGGTTAAATCCTTCGTCAAAGCAACCAACTGGTCATTAGAATAGAAGTCCTTCACGGCCTGTGGACGAGTCAAGGCATCATAGAAGGCTTTCTCTTCATGTGATAACCCAAGGTCATTACCCTGCTGCTCTGCTTCCATCATTTCCTGAGCCAGTTTCAGCAGTTCCTGGATGACTTCTTCATTCGTCAGCAAGCCATTGACGTAGCGGTTAAGTGTTTCACTAAACCTGTTGCTGAACAGTTCACCAGTGACGATATTTGAGCGAATCATTATTCTAACACGACCACGGAGCAAGTCTTCCAGCAACTTTGCGGCAAGGTTCTTCTCCTTCATCTTCTGGACCTCTTCCATGAATTTTTCATCAAAGAGGGAGAACTCGGTTTGTTCATCGAAAAGGTTAACGACACCGTCGCTTTGGACGCTTTGTTCAATGAGGGCTGCTATACGCTTGTTGATTTCCTTCTTGGTAAACTTGCCCGGGTTCTGGAGTCGAATAATCAGAATTCTTACCGACTCCATAAAACTGACCTCAAAGCGTTCTTCTTCTCTGAGTAGAGATCGGCAGAGGGTTACTGCTTGACGAAGCAGTGAAGCATTTTTAATGAATTCCTTGCAAGCATCTGCCTTCTCAGGAGCAATCATGAAGTTGACAGCGCCCTTTATCAGTTGGGCACGTACTGCAGGTGAGCCATGATGGAACTTGCTATAATCGTAACCATGCAGCAGGTCACGGCAAATTTCAAGTTTCTCTTTGAACTCAGCGTATGCCTTCTCCTTAATGTCGTTGTTGCCATAGTTGTCACGGTCACGCTTGGTATAGCGTTTCATGGCATCCTTCAAGGCAGCAGCAATACCCACATAGTCAACAATCAAGCCTCCAGCCTTCTCTGGGAATACTCGGTTTACACGGGCAATCGCCTGCATGAGGTTGTGATCCTTCATCGGTTTGTACACATACATGGTTGCTAGAGACGGAACATCGAAACCAGTCAGCCACATATCCACCACAATGGCAATCTTCATCGGGTCATTCTCATCTTTGAACTTCTTGGCAAGTTCTTTCTTGTAGGCTTTACCACCGATGACATCTGCCCATTCCTCAGGATCCTGATTGCCGCTGGTCATCACGACCTTCACCTTCTCTGTCCACTTTGGGCGAAGTTCAAGGATTCGCTTATATATCTTCATCGCTATTGGGCGAGAGTAAGCCACAATCATAGCCTTACCACAGCAGACATACTGACGATTGTCCTCATAGTGCGTGATGATGTCTGATACCAGGTCATTGATCGTCACATCGCTGCCGAGCAAGGCATCCATGTGAGACATTTCCTTCTTGTTTTCTTCAAGATCGGTTTCTGATGCACCTTCTTCTCTCAAACGGTCATACTCAGCATCTATCTGAGCCAGAATTTCATCATTGAGTTTCAATTTAATGACACGGCTCTCATAATAAACAGGTCTTGTCGCTCCATCATTAACAGCCTGAGTCATATCATACACATCAATATCATCGCCAAAGATTTCGCGTGTGTCTCTATCTTTGTCAGATATAGGTGTACCTGTGAAGCCTATGTATGAAGCATGAGGCAATGAGTTGCGAATCTTGCGGGCTGCACCGATATGAACATTCCCCTCGGTGTCAATCTTCTCTTCCATACCATACTGACCACGGTGAGCCTCATCGGTCATAACGATGATATTCTGTCGATCTGAGAGTGGACCGTCCCAATCATCAAACTTCTGCATGGTGGTGAAGATGATACCGCCGGAATGACGGTTCTTCAACATTGCTTTGAGCGAAGTGTCATCGTTCTCAGCATTTCTACTGGTACATTGAACAGGCCGCTGACGAAGGAAATCAACGGTGCGAGAGAACTGACCATATAACTGCTCGTCGAGATCGTTGCGGTCAGTAATCACTACAATCGTCGGGTTCATGGCTTGCACCTTGGGATGATGAGCCAAGAATACCATCGAAAGGCTCTTTCCTGAGCCCTGTGTATGCCAGAATACACCTATCTTGCCATCACCCTTTACTGCCTCTTCGGCCCTAACGGCTGCTTTCTCCACAGCATAATACTGATGATAACCCGCAAGAATCTTAGCATAACTACCTTCACGAACATCAAAGAGAATGTAGTTCTTCAGGAGGTTAAGCAGAATCTTGGGAGTGAAAACCGACTTGAAAGCCACATCATAGTCAGCCACCTCACCGGTAGGCCGCTTCCATTCCATGTAACGGTCTTCCTTTGCTGTGACTGTGCCTATTTTTGTGAGCGCCATATCACTCATCACATTGAATGCATTGTAGATGAAAAGCGAAGGAATGTATTTTTGATAGTTGCGAATTTGCAGATAGGCTTCGCTGGCATCGGTCTCCTCCCTGCTTGGCGATTTCAATTCAATGACAACCAACGGCAAGCCATTCACAAACACCACTATGTCAGGTCGCTTGGTGTCAAGTTCCTGGACGGTGAACTGATTCACTACTAAGAAGTCATTCTTGTCAGGATGGTCAAAATCTATCAGTTTTACTATCCTTGTCTTCTGTCCCTGTTGAATTTCTACCCTCTTATTGTCACGACCATAGAATTCAAGGTCTTCGCAAACAGTACCAGTAGCGTCATTGTCAATCTGATAATTATTTCGGCACTCATTTCCGCTGAATGTCACCTCAATGCCATACTGCAACATCTGAGTGAACTTGAAATTGCACTCGTAGAGCGAAGATCCCTCTATCTGATGCAGTTTCTTGATGGCATCATCTATAGCAGACAGTGGCAATGTCGGGTTGATGCGTAGCAACGATTCTTGCAGCACATCATCCAATATGGGATTGCTGTAGTCTCGCTCTATATCAGGGCCGTACTCGTAGCGGTACTGCTTACCCTCAAAACTCTGGAAGAGTTCTATAAGAGCCTGTTCGTAGGTATCTTCTGAAAATGCTGCCATATTGATTTACAGTTTAATTTGACCTGACATAAGTTTTGGAAGAAGGGCGTCACGGAGGGCTGAAAGACAGAGATTCTCTTGATGAGCTTCCAATATCTTGTTATCCATCGCTTTTGCTATTTCATCAAATTCATTGGTTAAAGAAATAGGAGGCATGACGATACTCAGACCATTTAGGTTATCCTTATTAATGCTACCAAATACGGTCCCTTCCCCATTAAAGACTTCAAACCTTCTTTTCAACGATAATAGCAAATAGTAAATGTAAGAATGAAGAGAACAATTTGATTTGATAGATGCGAGACCTCGACCGATACAACATCTCTCAGTTGCAACATTTATATCTCCGACTGGTGCTCGAACACTTAAAAGAGTACTTAATGGTTCTGCAAATCTCTTTGGCTCTGTTGTGTAAAGTCTAATGCCTGGGAACCTGAAACCAAATTCTGTACGACCTTGATAAAATATGGTTCCTTCGCCATTTTCATTATAGGAGCTACCTGATGGAGATTGTCCCATAACAACATCTGCTATATCTCCTAATGTTCCTACTCTCCATCCTTCAGGAATCATCCCGAGTTCAGAATCTACAAATTTCCCATCTTTGAATGGAGCAAAGTCAATGAACCAATGCTTGAAAAGAGCCTGGGCTTGAGCCTCTAAATTCTCACAAATACGACGATTAATAGCGATTTTATCATCAATCTCTGATAATTGGGCAGCAATTTTCTGCTGTGTTTCATAATCAGGCAACACTACTTTTGCCTTTAGCAATTCGGGTTGTTTGAGGCCTAATACAGTGGTGCCAGATGCCCTACTTCGTAACTCGGCTTGAAACGGATAGCTCGTCATGTAATAATAAACATATTGAGCACAAACATCTCTTTTAACCCTAACATCAAATAATCTCTGGCTTAAGACTATTTTTTCATCGCTATTCCAATAAAACACTTCACCAAATGGTGCTTCAGAAGTTATAAGAATATCTCCTCTTTGAACTTCGTCCTTCATCCATTTTTTATAAAGGTCTTCGTCAACGTAGCGAATGGATTCTTCTGCAACTATAATACCCGTTTTAACATTCTTAGCGGACAAGGCTCTATACCCATGATCACTCCAGTTGCCTCCAAGTTTCAATGGCGTTTTTCCCCTATAGTCAATGACCAATTGGGTAATATCATTTAGAGTAACTTCTTTCCACTCACTCATACTTCCTCCTCCTTCACCTTAAATCCAATACCAGCGAGTTTCTCACGGATACCATTCTCCAATCGATGACTTTCAGCAAAGAGGTCTCCGAGTTCATTTGCAAGTCGAGTCATCTTTTCCTCAAATGGTTCTGCATCCTCTTCCTCGTCGGCAATACCGACATAGCGACCAGGGGTGAGTACCCAATCCTGTTGACTAATCTCTTCAATGGTTGCGACCTTGCAAAATCCCTTGACATCTTCGAGTGTACCAGCCTCGTAGTCACGAAAAGCCTTTGCAATACGCTGCACGTCACATTCTTCAGCAGGAAGGTTTGCCCAAGGCTTATCTTCCTTCTTGACTGTATCATAACGGCTTTGGTCATCGCTGAGTTCTCGATGCGTACGGTCAACCATCATACCCATCTCTCTGGCATCGACAAAGAGCACCTTGCCTGGATTCTTCTTCTTTCGATTGAAGAACCAGACACAAACGGGAATGGACACATTGTAGAACAGTTGATTAGGCATAGCAATAATACCTTCAACAAGGTCTGCCTCTATTAGTCGCCTACGAATGTCACCTTCTCCGCCTGATGTTGTAGTCAATGAACCATTAGCAAGCACCAGACCAATGCGGCCCGTGGGAGAAAGGTGATGCACCATGTGCTGAATCCAAGCATAGTTGGCATTGCCCTCAGGAGGAACGCCGTATTTCCAACGTACATCATCAGCCAGACGGCTTGCGCCCCAGTCACTCATATTGAACGGGGGATTAGCCATGATAAAGTCAAATTTCTTGGTGGCGTGCTTATCGTCACCGAAAGAATCGCCCCAACTATCGCCAAGATCAGCCTCCAAACCACGGATGGCAAGGTTCATGTGAGCCATCTTCCAGGTGTTGGCATTGAACTCCTGTCCATAGATGGTCACATTGCGAAGATTTCCCTGATGCTGCTGAATGAACTTAGCACTCTGTACAAACATACCGCCCGAACCACAAGCAGGGTCATATACACGACCTTCAAATGGCTGAAGCACTTCTACAATAGTCCGGACGATACAGGAAGGTGTATAGAACTCACCTCCTGACGACTGGGTTTCGGCGGCAAAGTTCTGCAAGCAGTATTCATACACACGTCCAAAGAGATCGATACCTTCACCCTGGGCATGCATATCCATATTGTCAAAGATTTCAACGACCTCACCCAAACGAATCTTGTCAATCTCGGGACGGGAGTAGTTGTTGGGCATGACCTTCTTAAGACGAGGATTCTCGCGACCTATCTCTTCAAGGGCATGGTCGATGACCTGGCCAATCTGAGGGTCATGTGCTTTACTTGCTATAACCTGCCAACGAGCATCCTTGGGAACCCAGAAGACATGCTCGGCTGTGTATTCGTCACGGTCTTCTTCGAATCCGTCACCTTCCTCTACCAATTCATTGTAACGTTTCTCGAAACAATCACTGATGTATTTGAGGAAAACGAGACCAAGCACTACATTCTGATATTCGGATGCCGTGAGGTTACCACGAAGTTTATTCGCACTATCCCATATGCGGTCTTCAATAGATTTCTCTTTGACAACTTTCGCTTTCTTTGCCATGATATTTTTTGCTTGCTATGTATTGTCTATATTATTGGTTATCAGAAGTATATAAGAAATTGTTCCTATATTTAGTTGAAGGCAAATTTACTATATTTTCTTGAAAAATCTCTCAAGACCTCAAAGATATTTGTCCCAATTCTTTTGCCCCTGTTGCTGCTTGCCGGCAATTTTGATATAAATAACTGATTCATAGCATCTTTCGTTAGGGCCAGGGCTTGAGGCCGAGGAACATTTGGGCCAGGTCGGTGTCGTTGTTGAAGTCGTTGATGAGCGTTTCGCCCTGATCCAAGCGGCCAATGGCCTCGATGTCCTCGCTGGAGAGTTCAAAGTCAAAGATGTCGAGATTGCTTGCCATGCGCCCCTTGTGCGATGTCTTGGGCACGGGCATGATGTCTTGCGACACCAGCCAGTTGAGGGCCACTTGGGCGTTGGTTTTGCCATATTTTGCTCCGATGGCCTTGAGTGTCTCGTTTTCAAAGAAGCCGTGTCGGCCTTGTGCCAACGGTCCCCATGCCATGAGTTGGGTGCCATAGTCCCTGATGAGTGCACGCATGGCCCGTTGCTGGGCAAACACATGGGTCTCGAGTTGCAGCACAACAGGCTTGACGTCCATGTGCTCGGCGATGTCGATAAAACGCACGCTATAGAAGTTGCTCAGTCCGATGGCCCTTGCTTTGCCGGCCTGATAGGCTTTTTCCATAGCCCGATAGGTGCCGTAGCAGTCACCATAGGGCTCATGCACCAGCAGCAGGTCAACATAGTCGGTGCGCAGTTTGCGCAGGCTATCATCGATGCTTAGTGCAGCACGTTGCTCGCCGGCGTTGCTGATCCACACCTTGGTGGTGATGAACAGTTGGTCGCGCGGGATGCCGCACTTCGTGATGGCAGCACCCACGCCCTCTTCATTCTTATAGTCCTGGGCGGTGTCGATGCTGCGGTAGCCCACCTCGATGGCGTCCAGCACGCAGCGCTCACATTCGGCTGGTGAGAGCCGGAATACGCCAAATCCCAGTGCGGGCATCTCTACACCATTGTTCAGTTGAATTGTTTTCATACGGATGGCAGAAACTCTAACCGCCCTGCGGGCGGGAAATCTAACAAATTAAATACAAAATTATCATTAATATGCCAGAAACATCAATTTAATTTAAAAATTTTTTTGTTTCCCGTGCGATAGCACGGTTATGCTACCGAGTCGCAATGATGACACTCCCCCATCGGGTTGCTGTTGATGGCAAAGGTAATACTAAAAATCGAAAAAATGCACTCCCCGACCCATTACTCCCTTATCCATGTATTGAAACGTGAAAAAAGTGCGCCTTTCCAGAACCCGAGCCTTATTCCTGAATTGATGTGTTGGACCGTGAGTTGAACAAATTGAACATGAGCATCGTGAACAGGTATATCACGAAACGCATAGGGATGCCGGGGCTTCGCTCCACAAATAGAAAATCCCTCGCACCCGTGATGAGCATGAGGGATATGACTTGATTGTGTTTGATTTTTAATTCCAGGTGCCGCCGAGGATGATGTTGATGACAGCGTTGATGTCGGCAATGTTGATTTCGCCATCGCCATTCACGTCGCCGCTGGGATTCTCGCTACCATTCAGGATGATGTCCATGACGGCATTGACATCTGCGATATTCACTTCAAGGTCGCCGTTAACGTCTCCATGCACATCAGGCTTCAAGTCGTCAACAATCTGCCCGAAATAGGGAGACCAGTATTCATTGGCTCGGTAGGCTTCGGCTGTGCCGTGCGGCACATGAAGCGTGCGGCCAGAGTAGTCGTAACTATCTTCAGGTATCCAACTTCCTGACCACACATAGAACAAAGTTCTCCCGCTTTTCACTTTTGAGAGGTCGGCGATGTAGCAATACACATCAGTCAGGCCATTGCAACCCCAAAAAGCCCCATCACCCAATGAAGTAACGGAACAGGGGAAGGTCAGGGTCGTTAGACCGCTGCATTCGCCGAACGCTTCTTGGCCGATGGTGGTCACTGAGTTGGGGATGGTTATGCTCGTCAAGCCAGGGCGGTTTGCAAAAGCATAATCAGTGATACTCACTGTTCCATCCTTCAGAATGATGCTGGTACTATCAGGCATCGTGCCCTTATAGTCATAAGCAGTCGATCCAGCATAAACAAGTCCGTCGGGCTGGTTGCGGTACCAAGCGGTACCCGAGAAGGCCCCATAGCCGACGAAGGCCACAGAGTTGGGAATCTCAAGGTTCGACAGGCCGGCGCAATCCTTGAATGCAAATTCACCGATAGTGGTCACCGAGTTGGGGATGGTCAGGCTCGTCAGGCCGACACATTCCTCAAACGTCCCTCTACCGATAGCAATGACCGAGTTGGGGATGATTATACTCGTCAAACCACTGCAGTCAGAGAAAGCATAATCACTGATACTTAACGTGCCGTCTTTCAAATTGATGCTGGTGCCAGCAGGCATCGTGCCTTTATAGTTATAAGCGACCAATCCGGCATAAACAAGCCCGTCAGGCTGGTTGTCGAACCAAGGTGTACCCCCAAATGCTGCTTGGCCAACGGTGAAGACGGAATTAGGGATTGTCACGCTTGACAGGCTACTGCAGCCAGCAAAAGAATCTGAACCGATTGAACTGACCGAATTGGGAATCTCCACGCTCGTCAGCCCTGTGCAGTCCTCAAACAGACCACTACTGATGGAAGTGAGGGAATTGGAAATTGACACACTCGTCAGGTTGTTGCAACTCCAGAACGCGCTGCTGTCGATGGTGGTAACCGAATTGGGGATGACCAGGCTGGTCAGACCGTCGCAGTTCCAAAATGCGCCGATGCCGATGGTGGTGAGAGAGTTGGGGAGGGTCACGCCCGTCAGATTATTGCAGTTCCAGAACACATTGTTTCCGATGGTGGTGAGCGAGTTAGAAAAGGTCACGCTCGTCATGGCACGGCAGGCAGCGAACGCGTCATCACCGATTGTAGTGACGGAGTTGGGAATCTCCACGCTCGTGAGGTTGCTGCATTCATCGAAGGCATGGTCGCTGATAGCGGTAAGAGAGTTGCCGAGGGTCACGTTCGTCAGGCCACTGCAGGCCCAGAACACATAACTGCCCATAGTGATGACCGAGTTGGGGATTACCACACTCGTCAGGTTATCGCATTGAGAGAAAGCATGGTCGCCGATGGTGGTAACCGAGTTACCGATTGTCACGTTTGTCAAGCCATTGTGGCTGAATGCACTGCTGCCGATGGTGGTGACCGAATTAGGAATTTCAATGCTTGTCAGGCCACAGGCATCGAATGCTCTGTTTCCGATGGCGGTGACAGTGTTGGGGATGACAGTGCACTTGCAGCCGACAATCAGTGTGTTGGTTGACGTCTCAATGATGGCGTTACATCCATCGCGGGAATCGAATTTTGGGTTACCGCTATCCACTGTGATGCTCGACAGGCCAAGGCTGTTAAAGAAAGCCTCGTCGACAATGGTGACGACAGTGCTCGGCAAGGTCACGCTGAGCGTGTCGAAGCAGTAGCGGAACGCGTACTTGCCGATGGTGGTGACCGAGTAGGTCGTGCCGTCGCAGGTCACAGTCGGGGGAATGATCACATCTCCAGCATACCTGTTAGATCCATACGTGACAGTGGCTTCGTTGCCATTGATGGTGTAGTAGATGCCGTCCACCTCAAAGTCAAATGCAACGGCAGTAGCAGGCAACAGCAGGGCCAGCAGCAGGAAGGAAAAGCGGAAGAGTAGTTTCATTTCTTTATATTATTAAAGTTAACTATCTGATTTATTCTGCAGTGATATTCAAATTCCCAGACTTTAGACCGTCGCTGCTGCAACTGAGTTGAAGGGCAGCGGGCGTATGTCCGCTCTGGATGAGAATCTGGGCCAGTCCGTTGAATGCCGGGATTTGGAATGTGTGGCAGTCCAGTTCATCGGGATGGTCGGGACCAAGGTAGGACGGGTCTCCGTTGCCGACGCCCAAGATGCGGCCGTCTCCTTCAAGTGAGCAGGTCAGCAAGGGGCAGGCATCAGGAACTATACGTCCTTTGTCGTCCTGAATCTCAACGGTCACGATGGCCACATCGCGTCCGTCAGCGGTGATGAGCCCTCGGTCTGTTGTCAGCACAATTTTTGCCGCAGGCTTTGTGGTCTCGATAGTCCGTTTCATGATGCGCTTTCCGTTCTTGTATCCAGTGGCAACTATGCGGCCTGGTTGATAGACGGCTTTCCATTTCAGGTGACCGTCCTTGGGCATCGCCTGTCGGCCCAGTTTCTTGCCGTTCACGGTCAATTCCACTTCATCACAGTTGCTGTAGGCCCAAATCTCCACCTCTTCGCCCTCATGGCCTTGCAGGTTCCAGTGAGGGAAGATGTGCAGCACGGGCTCGTCGGTCCACCATGCTTTAAGATAGTTGGCCTCGTCTTTGGGAAATCCGCAATAGTCAAGAATGCCGAATTCCGAGTCATGGGCTGGATAGGATAAGGGATTGGGCTCGCCACGGTAGTCAAACCCCGTCCAATAGAAGAGACCTGCCGCCCAAGGACGTTCATCATAGAATTTCCATCCGCGCTCAATCACGTTCTCCACGCCGGGCTCCGTGCCACGGTTGATGCTGACCATGTGGCCGGGCTGGTCAGGCGAGTCAAAATAGACACCACGCGTGCCGCAGCCTGTGGTTTCCTCGGTACCGACGATTTTCCATGTGGGGTTGGCTTTCTTACGGTTATCCACATCATTTTGTGCGATATAGTTGAATCCCACCACATCGAGTCCCTTAATCATTTCGGACCCTCCAGCATTGGCTATTGTTGAATGGCGGGTGGGGTCAAGCAGGCGGGTATATTCACGCATGGCGGCGGCAATGCGTGTGCCTTGGATGGTATTCTCCATGCCCCACTCTTCGTTGCCGTCGCTCCACAGGACAATCGACGGGTGATTGCGGTCGCGCTTAATCATGTTTTCCAACAGCCTCAGGTGCTCGGTATTGATGCCCGCAAGTCGGTTTTCGTCAATGACAAGTATGCCCTCGCGATCGCAGATGTCGAGTTGGGCAGGCGTCATCGGGTTGTGGGATGCACGATAGGCATTGCAGCCCAATTTCTTCAGTTGCTTGATGCGCCACGCCATGAGCGCCTCAGGGATAGCGGCCCCCACGCCGGCATGGTCTTGATGCATGTTCACGCCCTTGAGTTCAATCTCTTTACCGTTGAGAAGAAATCCACGGTCGGCGTCAAACTCCACATCACGGATACCCGTTGTTGTCATGTAAACATCGGTCACCAGCCCGTTCACCTTGACGGTCGTTTCCACTTGATACAGATAGGGGTCGCTGGTGCTCCACAGATGCGGTCGGTCAAGTGTCAACATCTGTTTGCAGCCGCTGGTCTGTTTGCCTTTCATGTCAAGTGATGCAGTGTTTGTCCTGCCCACTTCGTTGCCTTGAGCATCGAGCAGCCGGTGTTCAACGGTACACGTTTGTGGTTCCAGCGAATGATTGTTCACCTCGGTATCTACATGAATGGTCGCCGAGGTGTAGGGAGGGGTGAGGTCGGCGTAGACAAAGGTGCCGAATGGAGCCACGCTGACAGCAGCCGACTTGATGAGCCACGCGTCACGATAGATGCCGGCACCCTCATAGAACCAGCCTTCTTCGAGCGTAGCGTCGGCTCGTACACAAACAAGATTCTCACCGCCATAGTTTACATACTCTGTCACATCATACACCTGTGTGGCATAGCCGCTGGGTTCGGTACCCATATAGAAACCGTTGAACCATATTCGGGCATTACGGAAGATGCCGTCAAACCGCAGGGCGATGTGCTTGCCCAAGTCCGACTCGGGGATTGTGATCACCTTGCGATACCAACCCACACTCGTTTCGGGATATTCATAACCAACAGTTTTGTAGCCGTGCGAGTGGCTGGCCTGTTGAGCATAGGGCAAGGTAGTCACCCAATCGTGCGGAATGCGCACCTCCTGCCATGTAGAGTCGTTAAACTTGATGGCGTAAGGGCCCTCGTTGTGTATTGAGTTGGCCTTGGTCAAATAGTTGAAATACTCAGTGCCGCAGCCGAAGTCCTTCGCCGGGTCAGCAGCGTTGCCCAGAGCGAATTTCCAGCCCTCGTCCAACCGTATGGTCTCACGCACATTCTGCGCATAGGCAGACAGCACTGTACAAAGCATCCAACCCAGAATGGCGAGCCTCATCCCCGCATGGTTACCGTTGAGATTATTCATATTTTCTGAATTTGAAGATAATACATTGGCCGTAAGCGATATTGCCCCCAGTCATCATTTGGCCATACTTGTAAATAAACCATTAAAGTATACCAAATAATAATTTAAAAGTATACCAATTTGTAAGCACTGCAAAGATACGGCACTTCGCTGAACTTTCCAACAATAATTTACCGTTCAGGGGACACAATGTACCCCCTTTATGGGTATAACAGGGATTTTAGACGATTATTACGGGATGGTAACCGCTCTTAAATCACTAAACCGCATGCAGATGAAGCGTATTTAGTAATTGGTGCGGAAGATGATGCGCTGAATCTTGTCGCTTATCCAATCGCACATCTCTATTGTGCCGTCGCCATCGAGGGCGTTGCTGATGATTGCCAGATTGTCATCACTTAAAGAGGTATCACATTGAATGAGATTCCATTCTGTTCCATCTTTCGCGCGGCCGATGCCTGCAGGACGGCAGCCTTTATAGTATTTCATCGGTCCTCGAACGGGGCCTCCATCGGTCCTTAACCCCAACACGAAACGGCTGGAGGTAAAACACAACATATTCACTACCAACATGCGGTAGCCACGATAAAGGTCATCCCACGGGCGCATAATGACGATAGCGTCATCTGAAGGGTCCTTGACTATCGCAATTCCGGACATATCCACGCTGATCTGATTGTGCTTGCTGCGGTAATGTGCGATTGCCTTGACGGCAGATTCTGCGACTTGAGGGTCCCCAGAGTACAGTTCGATACTGAAATAGTATGTTACAAGGGCACGAAGCCGCTTATCCATGATCGATGATTGATTGTAATAATCTCTATCGTTCATCATGTCGCTAACTATTTTCTTTGCCATGGCCTTTTTGAGATCTATGTTGGCATATACTCTTGAAGTCAGGTCCTCGGAGTATTGCCTTTTGTCATGAGCCCAATCGTCGAATGCCATATAGTCCTCGGCGGTGCGGGCATCGCCTTTTGCGTCGAAATAATTGTACAACAAGTCTTTCATCTTAACACCTTTCAATTGTTCTGCTTTCTTGGGCAAAGGTAGTGATTTTTTCGCTTACAATCCATCTTATTCGGGATTAAACTTGGCGGAGGATTCTCACATTTGATTCAAAAAAATCCGAGATGTCATCGGTTTGTTTCATTTTTTGTGTTACTTTTGCATCATGAAACGAACTGCATTACTATCCTTTATCATCAGTGTGGCCCTCGGAATAGCCGTGGGTGTCTATGATATGTTCAACCCTATCGTTCTTGACGAGAACGGCGATTGGGCTAATCCTGATTATTACGAGTCATCAACTGATTACTGGACGGCCATGATGAATGATGCCTTCACGTGGGGCATCGCAACCACGGTTATATCGTTCTTGGTTATTTTTCTGCTGCTCCAGTTGAACAAAAAGAATGATTCCTGATCCAGACCATGATCTGATGATAACGGCCGTGACTGTCGTGAAACCGCAGCGGCGAAGAACAATCCTCCACGCTTGTCTGAAGTGACCCCAAAAAGTTAGACGGGTTAAATATTATTGTTAAGAGTAAAGAGTTCGGTATTGCACCGGGCTCTTTCCTTTTAACCGTGATTTGATTCTTTTATTGTTATAATAGTCTATATATTC
>Ga0310695_10007048_pt1 | contig 18172 bp, 15 predicted proteins | sample RumenRJG_04DNA_FD_203882 | JGI IMG/M metagenome (GOLD analysis project Ga0310695, IMG submission 203882) | Bovine rumen microbial communities from Lethbridge, Alberta, Canada - RJG_04 (v2) (version 2) | ecosystem: Host-associated > Mammals > Digestive system > Stomach > Rumen | place: Canada...
TGCAGAATCACTCAATGCTAAGATCAAGGACTTTAGGGCTCAGTTAAGGGGAGTTATTGACAAGAAATTCTTCATTTTCAGACTGATCAAAATTTACGGTTAAGCCACGCAGTTATGCAGGTGACCCTAAAAATCAGCAACTTACGAATCATCGCAAGTTGCTGATTTCTTTTTTACATCTTTCTTCAGGCGTTATCCTATGTTCGTGTCAGTACTATGCCCAACGCACTCCAGTACTATTACTTGCGCACTGGAGTACGCAGGCCTTGTACTAAGGGAAACCAGGCATAGGGTTAGTCCCAGAAATTGTGTTTCTGCAAATAGTTGTCGAATTCCAACTGTGGCAGACCTAATTCTTGCAGTACACTACGGACAATTTCTATCTCCTTCGGTGTACACAGACGCTCTCCCCTACGACGCTCGAAATAGCCCGTACGACCAAACTTGCCTATCAGTCTAATCATGAACTCCTGATACTGACGGGGCAACATTTCCTGCTGCATGCGGGTGAAACCTCGGGCGTAGGTAGCGAGGGCGTCGCTACGGAAGAATTTGCATTTGTCAGAAGGTTCTGTACGCAAAGGGTTAACCAACGAGAGGAAATCTTCTGTCTGTTTCCTCTTCTCGTATGCCAGATGGCGCAGACAGTGTTGACAGACTGCACAGTCATCTCGCATACACAAAGCATATCCGCTGGGTATCTCAATTATTGTTTCGTTCTTTGTTTCCATTTTTTCGTTTTTGTTTTCGTTTTTCGTTAAACATATACCTTGATCCTCGTCAAAGCCTTTGTGTATCGGGGGTTAAAGCGAGGTATATGTTAGTCAGACATATACCTATCATGTACCTAACATATACCTCATCATGTACCTCAGGCAGCCCTTAAAGGAATAACCTTGTAGTAGGGCCTGTTGCCTCGCTTCGTCAGTTCATAGCCACACTCCTTCATAGCCAGACCAATGTGAATCCTGGTGCTACGCGTATTTGGCACCAAGGGATACTCCTTCTGTACCAGTTCCAGCAGCTGCTTACAATCCATCACTGTGGCCATCTCATTGTCTTCTGGCTTACGGACGCAGGCTGAAAGAATCTCTGCTATGTCCTTCTCCGCCATGTAGTTTTGGTTCAGCTGCTGAATGCGCTGTACCTCCAGATTGTTAAACCAGTAGGGGGCCTTCAACTCGCGGATTTCATACAATACCTGTGCATACAACTGCTCGTAGTCGATGTCTCCCTCATTGTCTATCAACTGACCATCAGGAATAGTCAGGCAGATGTAGCGACGCGAACCCGTAGGGTCTGTCAGCGGATGGGGATTGTTCGTCGTAGCTACAAACGATGCGAAACGCGGGCGATCGGCCTGCACACGTCCAAAGATGGGGCGCCCATTCACCTTGTTCTTCGAGAGTGCCTGCTTCAGACTGGCTTGCTGCCTGATGCTGATAGCCTCCAGTTCGTCGAGGTTCACCAACAGATTGTTTGTCAACGCCATCTCCTTGTCGAACTTGTTCGAGAGGTTCAGATGGTCCAGATAGTACTCACGCAACTGAGGAGCCAGCAAGCGACGCACGAAGGTGGTCTTTCCGCAACCCTGTTCGCCTATCAGCACAGGTACGCACTCGTTGCCATGAAGGGTGTCCATCTGTAGCCAGTGAGCCACGACGGAACGAATCCAGATAGCCAAGAAGCTGTGCTGCTCAGTACTAAGGCCTGGCAGTCGACTGAACAATGCTGCCACGTGGTTCTTTCCGTCCCATTGAGGCAAGTTGTTCATAAACTCCTCGATGGGGTTAAACACAGGCACCTCCTCAGACTGCACATACATTTTGATTTGTGCAGCAGGACTACCTTTTTCGACGATGTGCTCACGCTCGGCCCTGAGGTAGATACTGTTCAGTGCCTCCTGAGTAAGCGTACGCCAGCCAGCATCATTGCCTTCAGGCAAAGTCATAAACTCCACCTTTCCGTTAAGTACATTGCGACGGAAACGGTAATTGTCGTTGAGGAACAACTCGATGACAAGAAGTCCCTCCTGAGAGGCCGCAACAGCCTCTCCGTTAATAGAAAGATTTGCTTTCATAAATTTTTAAAATTAGTAATGGTCAGTATTTTCATGCGCTTTTCATGGCGCGTGTTTTTCTGAAGTGCAAGGAGGGTGCCAACGAGTGCAGCCCATTCTCGCAGATTTCATCTGCAAAGGTACTAAAAATATTTTGCGTTTGCAAATATTTGTAATTATTCCCGTTTTATTCTCAATTGTTAAAACAAAATCGCCTTCCCAATATTATAATAAGGTATATGTTGAGGTATATGATAGGTACATGTTAGGTATATGTTCAGACACCATATACCTGCTCTCAAACCCTGATGCACAAAGGCTTTCACGTGAGTCAAGGTATATGTAGGACAAATTATCAAGTACTCTTTAAAAATTGCTAGGATTAATTGTAGCAATTGCTACCATTAATGCCAAAAACGTGGATAACAGGTACCAATCCCTTCGGCATATAACTGATGCAGTTATGCTAATAACTAGCGTAGTTACTGAAGAAGTAAGCATAGTTATTGAAGTAACCAGCGCAGTAAAAGTGGATCACTAGAAGTCCCCATGATCTAATTGTTTTTTAATCGAATTTTCATAAAAATAGACTTAATTAAGCACTTTTTTATAAAAAGAGATGGTTATTCAAAGAATAATGTGTACATTTGCAATAGATTTAGGTAAGAATCACAGAATTGCATTATTAACAATAAAACAATTATTAACGACATGAAAAAGAATTATCTAAAACTGATGGCTTATCTTTTTGCGGCCATCGTGTGTGTAGGGGTCGCATCGTGTGGTGACGATGACAAGGATGACTCAAGTAAGCCGGAGAACCCCATTACTCCTGTTGAGCCGACGAAGAATGATGCAATGTCTTCTGCAGAGCAAAAAGAGTATCTTGAAAAGGTCGCTATGGAATTTATGGACATGATGCCCGCCTCGGATTTTCGCGATATTTCCGAATTGGGTAAGTTCATAGCTGAAAACTATGTTGAGGATTACGACTGGAAAAATGTAGAAGACTGGGCAAAGGATGTGTTTGATGCCGCACGTGAGGCACTTGGCACAAAGAGCACTGAGCGTAAGACCGATAACAGGTATAGCTATACGTATGAATACAACTACATTTATACGAACTACAAAGCCTTGCTGTTGGCATCAAATTTCACAGGGCACTTTACAGCTCACAATGGACGATGGATACAGGAAAAGGCAAACGACTTGCAGTTTATCTTCACTGATAAACGCGGACAGCAGTGCGTGCTCAAAATGGAAACTGGTGGTAGCGTGAAGAACGTTTATCTTCTGAATATTGATGACCGTCAGAGCCGTGATTATAATTCGAGTGGTAATACTTCTATTTACAATTACTATTACGACAGAACGCAATGTGTCATTGGTGTGCCAGAAAATATTGTTGTAACACTTACACAGGGCGGTAGTCAAGTTGTAAAGACAACGGTTAAGATTAATCTAGGGAGCATCATTAACGAAGAATTTGACATCAGCAAGAGTAGCCTTACTCTTTCCGTTTTGGTAGAGTTGAACAATGGCTACAAGTTCAATGTTTCAAATGTTGCCTATACAGCCAGCACCAATGCATCAGTGGCATTCACCATGAGCAAGAATGGAACGGCACTTGTTACAATTGGTGCATCGGCTAATGTATACGATATTCCCTCTGTGAATGTCAGTGCATTCTCATCAAAAAGTTTTGATAAAGATAATTACGATTTCGACAAAATCAATGGAAAGAATGCATACGTGAAGCTGGACATTCTCGGTAAGGTGCAGATACAAGGCACGCTTTCAGATATTCGCAAGTTTGTTGACTATCTGGACGAAGCCAAGCACAATGACACGAGTGAAAGCACCTATAAGTCGTACATCAATCAGGCCAATTCACTTGCTGATGTAAACTTGTTCTACGATGGCAAGAATGTGAAGCAGGCTGCCATCAAACTGGAGCCGTTTGCAGATGAGAAATGGAACGGCCGTACTTACTGGGAGACAGAGCCTGTCATCTATTTCTATGACGGAAGTTCTTACAGCACGTTCGAGGCATTCTTTAATGAAAAGGACTTCAAGAAGGTTATTGACACCTTCAAGACTTTAGCCAACAAATATGCCGACCTTGTTGACAAACGTATAGACTGGTAATTCTCTCAGATGAGAAAAAACGGTCAATATTACATATTATTATTTGTTTTCTGTGCACTTTCATCATTTGCCCATGCGCAAGTAGATGAAAGTGCATGGAGTTTTTCGCTTGATAGTATCACGGTAAAAGGCTATCGGTACAGATCACCTTTAAAAGCTAATGCTGATGGCGTGATACTGTGGGACATGAGCAATATGAGCCTCTTGCCACAGATATTAGGAAATGCAGACCCTATGCACTATGCGCAGATGCTGCCAGGCATACAGACCAATAGCGAGTATCGTAGTGGCATTAACATTGAAGGGTGCGATAACCAACACAACTCCATCTTTATAGATGGGGTTCCTATCTACAATGTCAATCATTTGTTAGGATTCTTCTCTACTTTCAACTCGTCACATTTTCAGTCATTGTCTATTGCCAAAGGTTTGGTTTCGGCCCGTTCACCTAATCGTTTGGGCGGTAAACTGGAGATGATGCATCGGACTGAGCTTCCAGACACGACAAGCGGCATAATCTCATTGGGGTTGATTTCTTCTCAAGGAAGCATTCGCCTACCTGTCAATTCTAAAACTATGCTTACCGTTTCGTTGAGAGGCTCGTATATCAACCTGCTTTATAGCAAATGGTTGGAAGCAGACGGACGACAAGTCAACTATTCGTTCTACGATACAAATACGACGCTTGTCCACAAACCGAATAGTAGCAACACATTCCTTATAGATTTCTATCACGGGTTCGATGACGCAGGTTTCTCAGAGGGGCGTTATCTGGCCAACATGAAAGCGCGATGGGGCAATACAATGGGAGCAGCACATTGGATATATGAAAAAAGAGGAATGTCATTAAAAACCACCGCATACGTAACATCCTACAGAAACAGATTCAGCCTTGAAATACAGGATATGGCTTTTCGATTGCCGTCAAGTATTACAGACATCGGACTGAAAGGCGATATGACATGGAAAAGGTGGAATATGGGAATAGATTTGACTTGGCACAATATACATCCGCAGTCTTTGGAACATGAAGGTGATTTCAACGTTACCGACGGACATACCGAGCCCATGCGTTCGTTAGAATCTTCACTATACAGCAACTACGTTTATCCTCTTTCCGGCCAAGTGAAACTCATAGGCGGCATCCGTGGAAACCTGTTCAAGAAAGGACATACCACATACTGGTCTTTAGACCCTTCAATACGTTTGCTTTATGACAATCATACGATGCATTTCTCTGGCACATACGCACTCCGACACCAATACCTGTTCCAGACAGGTTTTTCGGATTCTGGACTGCCAACCGAGTTCTGGATGTCGGCAAGCGATGACTATACGCCGCAGTATGCTCATGAACTGTCTGCAAACGGCAGTGCTTTCTTGCTCAACCGCAGATACAGAGTGTCTGTAGGCTTGTTTTATCGCCGATTATTTCACCAGTTGGCCTACAAGGGATCTGTACTTGATTATGTGAACGCTGTGTATGATATCAAGAATTCTCTGATGCATGGCAATGGCGAGAACTACGGATTCAGCATAATGCTAAACAAATGCTCTGGGCATCTGACGGGATGGATAAGCTATACCTATACACATGCACGGCGTTCTTTCGATGAGACAGCACGAAAAAAATCCTACTCGGCAAGCCATGAACGTCCACATGAAATCAATGCCGTGGCAACATATGCCGCTAATAAACATTGGAGTTTTGGAGGCACTCTTGTGTATGCTTCTGGCACTCCCTTTACCGCTGCACAATCATTATATCTTCTGAACGATAATTTGATTATCAAATATGGAGAATATAACGCAGCACGTCTGCATCCATACGTCCGGCTTGACTTATCTGCCAATTACAAATGGGGTAGTAAAGCTGAACACGGTGTGAACTTTTCTTTATACAACGTAACCAGCCGTGACAACGAACTTTTCTACTATTTGAGAACTCGTGATGACGGCTCTTTTGTCTATCGTCCTGTCACTTTTGTCCTGCACATCCTACCATCTCTCAGTTATTATTACAAATTTTGAGTGTTATGAAGAAATACCTAGTTTTTCTCATTTCAGCGCTTATCCTTACCGGCTGCAACGATGACTTTGAATTACAAGGAGAAGAATCCCCCCAACTGGTTGTTGAGGGATGGATTGAGGATGGCGGATTCCCGATAGTTATTCTTACACGTTCGCTACCTATTTCAACAGAATATCGAAATATAGATGATTTGAGTGACTACATACTGCGATGGGCTAAGGTCACTGTGAGCGACGGAACAGACAGCGTGGTTTTGACGGGGAAATACGATGAAGGTTATTTCCCGCCTTATATATATACAACAAGTCGCTTGAGGGGTAAAGCCGGGAGACAATATTCATTGACGGTGGAGTACAAAGATTACTATGCCACATCTAAAACCACCATTCCGTCAGTTCCTGCCTATTGTGCGTTCTCTGTAGAGCGAACTACAGGCTCTGACACCCTATTCCAAATTAAAGCAAAATTCAAGGACAACCCAACAGAGAAGAACTACTATCAATTCTTCACCCGTGTCGGAACACAGACAAAACAATATCAGGCATCGTATTTGGGTACACTTGACGATGACGTACTAAATAACGAGACTGAGATTTCTATAAATAGAGGATATCGGCTTCTATTTAATCAATACACGCCATATTATTCTTTGACTGATACAGTCTCTGTGAAGTTTGCGCATATTGACGAGATGTCGTTTCGAATATGGGACAGTTACACAAAGATGCTATCACTTTCTGGCAATATGTTCCTCTCAACATCTACTGATATGGAAACCAATATCAACGGCGGTTATGGTTATTGGTGCGGATATGGTACAATAACTAACTACATCGTTATCCAAGACTCTATTAACAATCCAAGGGGAGTGTCCCTCAGCATTGTTCCAGAGCCTTGATTTATCTTGATAATAATTGGGAAAACGTTTGGCTTTCTCGATATTTTTGTAACATTGTATTATTAAAAATACACTGCTAGTTGCAGTTCAGCACAACGAGCAAGCTCGATTCTGCATTCACTTTGCACTGCTGTTGCAATAGAATTCACAGGTAATCTAATACGATGAAATACATAAATTAAGGCAATAATATAGCAGTTGGCACAACTAATTCATAAAATGCAGTCAGAAATGGCAGCATTTTTTTGTTGTGCTGATATTTATAAATAAAATGAGGGGCATATACCCCTCATAAAGATTATAGACTGCCCTTAGAATGGGCTTTCCTTCTATAATCTTTTGCAAAGATAAATATAAATAGCGAATTAAGCAAGAAAACAATGTTAAATAATGATAGAGCCACAAAGTTTGATTAATATTGTCCATTCAGGGCTAAACAAATTGACGGATTCTGATAAACAATGTATTAAATATGAGATTAAGGAAAGTGATTCAACTATCTCTCTTTACATATACAAGACAATACCATCAACAAATCAACTAAACATATTGAGACTAAGTGACCACTTACCTTCTATGCAGAAATTAATAAGAGGAAATACGGCCCCAAGACCTTCTGTCATTGAAAATTCAAATGTAAGTATAGACTTTTATAAACCTAAAAGAATCATACAAGTTGATACAGCTGGTAACGCAAAAGTGAAAAAAGTACCAAATAGGTTTGACAATTACGTTGGAGTGCCATCAAACATTCCGCAAGTAGAACCATTTACTGTGTCTTCTTTTCAATACTTTTACAAGGACTTAGACCAAAGTGATGAAATGATTCTGTGGCATAGCATTGCCACGTGGGTGTGTTGTCTTGACCCAAACAAAGAATATCACGACCCATTTGCTTCAGATGAAACCAAAATGGCAAAGACTGAGACAAAAACAGCAGAAGTACACGTGTTTGGTGATAAAATAGAAATAACAGAAAATAAACAGTATAATAATATGAATAAGAAACTTATAAGATTAACAGAAAGTGACATTCACAGAATTGTGAAAGAGTCTGTAAAGAAAATATTAGCAGAAGCAGACCCACGTTCATGGGATGCGGTTGCAAGAAGATATGACCAAACAGACCCTCAAAAAGCTGCGTATGCAAGACAACGTGCTGCACAACAATGGAATAGCAAATTCTCAAAGCCAATTGATAATGATTGGAACAAGAATGATGTTCAAATGCATGACGGAAATGGTTATTATGTTAGCGGTAACCAGTATAGTAAATCAAGAGGTGGCAATTATGCCACATATGACCCATACTCAGATACAACAAAAGAGCACGATGTGGATAACAACGGAAGAATGATGTGGGATAGACCAGAAACTTGGGATAGACCAGAAATGAAAGGCGTTGGTGGAAACATTATGAGTAAACAACGTGGGCTTGATGTTGCACGTCAGATGGCACAAGGTAATGGAGTTTACGACAAAACAAGAGGTGGATGGCAATAATTAAGCAGCCACAAGCCCAACCTTAATTTCAGACCATTTACGAACCAAGCCAATGGACTTATCAAACATATCCTCAAAGCGTTCCGATTGGGACGCTATTCTTGTATTCCAACGATACACAGCCTCGTCAATATAGGACTGTAAATGCTCGTCAGATACATCGTGGTAACAACCAACAATCATCCTTCTGAAGTGACTCCAAAAGCCCTCAATGCTATTGGTGAACACGTCACCATTGGCATACTCTTCAGCACCGTGAGCAACTACAGCGTGAGTATAGCCCAACTCAGCGAGTCCATTGTAGGCTGACAGTTCATCTGTGATGACTCTTGAACCATCAGCAACGAATTGCTGAATAATAGGCTGCAATGTAGCCCTATTCGTGTTCTCAACAACGAATGCGTGAACATAGGTGATAGGCTCTTCCTCACCCTTATTGTTGATAAAGGTGCTACGCTCCATCATACCAAATACTGGAGTCTTGGTCTTCGTGGAACGACCTTGGGTATTGGGAGTGCGCATTGACTTGTGCTTCCATTTTTCCTTACCACCAATGTACACCTCGTCACACTCCACAGTACCCTCAAAAGCATCAGCATCGCTCTGAGGGTAAAGAAGACGAATCTTCTGAAGCATATACCAAGCAGTTGTCTGTGTAACTGAAAGGTCACGGCTCAATTGATGGCTACTGATACCCTTCTTGTGAGAAGATATGAGATACATAGCAACGAACCACTTGATAAGTGGCAACTTGGTGTTCTCGAAGATTGTACCAACGAGGCAAGAAAAGTTCTTGTTGCACTCAGTGCAGTGGAAACGTCCATTCTTGGACATCTTGCAGTGATGTTTACCACAATAAGGGCAAACAACGTCTTGTTCATTGCCAACACCCCAACGGCTCTCAACGATGGCTTGCTTGCACTTCTCATCAGAAGTGAAATACGATGTGAGTGAGATAATGTTGTTGAACTTCTTGAAATTAATCATAACGCTGAACTTTTCTTTTAAATTATATTGCAAATTTACGAAAAGTCCAGCGTTTATAGCGGTTTTATATACGTATAACAGCCTATTTTGTGCCAACTGCTATATTATTGCCTAAATTAAACACCCCGCAACTCACACGAATTGCGGGGAGGTGTTTTAAATCATCTAGAATCATATATTGCCGTGAGTCACACTTGGTTTCAGAATTAATATCATCTACCTTATGCAAAATTACTTCGCTTCAATTAGATAGTAGAAGAGAGTCATGACTGACTTACTTCCATTATACGTTGTTTCGTCGGATTCCGACAGAATCATTCTGCTACCTTCAAACGCAATATTAATGCGATTTGATTTGTATTCGGAGTCGATAGACTCGTAATCCCAAGAATAGCGGGCCTCACCTTTCGACTCATTGATCCATTTCCAAGTAGAAACGGCTAGCGACTGGTTGGCGTAGTAAACAACATAAGTGCCTGATTTTGTAAAAATAACTTGCTTGGGGTCATGGTCTTGCACTTCCTCCTTTTCTGCTTCATTCATGGGGTCTCCATCAGCCTCAGCCATACCAATCAGATAGTCTGCCCACCCGTTAAATGTTTTGTTTAGCACTGACTGACCATCGGTTGTAACTTCAATCCTCACCTGATTCAAATTCCATGTACGACACAGCTTGTTGGTCATTTCACTCGAGCTGTATTGCTGTTCCTGCTGTGCACCGAGCGTTATCTTGTTTCCATCGTTAGTCGTAATGTAGAGAGATACTGCACTTGAGCCACCACCGTTCACAACGATGGTTCCGAAACCGTCCAACACATAAGTGTCACCATTTTTTGTATAGGTTCCGTAGATAATGTTACCATAGCTGCCACTTGATCGAGTTACGCCTATAGCACCGTTCAGGAATCCGAACCGCGTCTTGCTGACGGCTAATATCCGATTCGGAGCCTTTGCGTAATACTTCTTGGTAATAAGATAGTTACCACTGGCAGTAAATTCTATCGACTTTAGTCGCTCCCTGATTCCGTAATCTTATACAAGGCACTTTCATCCTCATACTTAGGCTTATCCAGACTACTGCCACCATTATCATCACCATCACTGCTGTTGCAAGCAGCGAATCCCACACTCACAAATGCCATCATTACGACGGTCATCAAACTGAAATAATAATTCTTTGTCATAGTTTGTAGTTAAAAGTTAGTATTAATGTTGCAAAGATATGCAATTATTTTGAATGTTCCAAATAATTAGATGAAAAATTACGCTTCATTATATGCCGAAGAAACTTGTAACTGCCATCCATAACGATGTCTGATGTAAGATGTCAGACGGAAGATGTTAGAGGCATAACATTACAATAACACATTGGGCTCGCAGCGAATGCGGGCCCAATGTGCTTATAACCTAAAACAAACCAAATAATTAATAACTAAAACCAATTTATGCTTATGAAAAAACTACTTATCTTTGTCTCGATAAACATCGCTTTGTTCTTTTGACAATGCAAAGTTACGGCAAGAATCCCATGAAAACAAACATTTATGTGTTTTCTTCATGAGGTTGTTGCGACAGGGACCGAGTATTGCGACAAAAGAGGAGAAAAGCGTGAATTGCTGTCGTAAATCAACACATTATTACGATGTCAGAGAACAGGTAAGTGAACATACGTAAGAACTAACATCCTAACATTGCTGTTGGCGTGATGCCAAGGGTCAAACACAACATCCTAGCAATTTTCAGTGTTGGCTCAGCGCGTCCAGACACATAATCGTTGATGCGCGACGGACTGACACCTATTGTTTCAGCCAGCTGCTTCTGACTCATATTCTTCTCTTCAAGCGACAACTGTATTAGTTGAGCAACTGTCGGCTTTCCAATAGGATAATGCTCCTTCTCATAGTCGATAATGATATCCGACATCATAGTTAGTTCAATAGCATTGCGGTCATTTGCAGCGGTATTGTCATCCACCAGTGGCAGGAGCTCCTCTACCCTTGCCAATGCAAATTCATACTGTTTCTTTGTAATCTTGCTCATAACCTAATCATTGTTGACGCATCTATTTTATCGGAGTTTTTACTGCATCAACTCATCAAAGATAGAGAAGATGTATCCGGCCTTGTTGCGAGCTGGTACGGGTTCGGATTCTACTATATCGGACACCTTCGATTCGAAGCAGTGGCCGTTCTCGTCGTAATAGTAGCGCATCTCCATCTCCTCGCCCTCGGCGTAGCCTTGATTGTAGATGAATACTACGTTCTGACTATCGGGTTGGGGATCCAACAGATACTCCTCGTAGGTCTCGCCATACATCGACTCGGTCTTCTCGCTGATGAAATAGTAGTGCTGATGTGGACTGGGCTGTTGTATCTGCTCGTAATAACACTTCAAGCGGGTTGTTAAAGGTGGAAAATCCTCGCTCTTCTGGTCGTGTATGGTTATCTCGATATCATTCTTCAGTCCACCGTCCTTGTCGTTCTGGGCTATCTTCTGCTTGGCCTTTGCGTAGGCGGCACGGATATCCTTCAGCAGTTTTGCCTTTGGTGTGCTCGATGGATGTGGCGCACTGGCCAGTTCGGGATAGGGGCGCTCTGTGTTCAGCAGCAGATTAAACATCTTGATATTCTTGCGACCGCTCTCCAGTTCGCTCTTCCAGTCGTTCCACGAGTGACTATCAGGTGTGGCCTCCTTGTCCTGCACCTTGTGCTTCTGCTCTATGCAGTTGCCCTGGGCATCGTAGTAGTAGCGCGTCTCCACCTTGAATCCAGCGTGCGTTTCAGCCTTCATAAACGCAAAGAGCAGATGGCCCTTCGCTGGGTCGTACAGGTACTCGCGGTAGTTGGTGTGACCATCGGCCATCCAGTTTACTGATACGAAGTAGCACACGGCCTTACCCGAGATGCCCTGTTCGCTATTGCCACCGATACGGTCGAAGTAGAATTGCGTGTCGGTATCTATCTCCGGCGTGTATTCACCACCAGGCTCGCCCATCTCTATCTGGCGTATGTGCACAGTGTGTGCAGCCTTACCGTCCTGCCCCATCTTGGCCACCTTCTGTTTGGCCTCGGCGTACACCTGACGGATGTGTTTAATCTGTTCAGCCTTAGTCTGGGCGTGCAGCGTCATAACGACTGCAACCAGACACGCCATGATAACTACTCTTTTCATCATGCCTTTAGAGCAGGCTTTGGATTGACTTGTCGATATCACTGATTTGCTGTGAGCGGCTAACAAGATTGTTGCCACGGTCTATCAAGAAGAATTCTGGCAGTGTCTGTATGTTATAGACGGTCAGGAAACTGCTACTATTTTCGTCTACACGTACGCTAATCCAAGGCAGAGCGGCTGTCTGCTGCTTCCAGAAATGTTCATCACCATCGAGACTAACCTGATAGATTTCGAAACCTTTGGCGTGATACTTGTTATACAGTTCACGAAGTGCCAGGATACGGGCAGGCGATTCTTTCTGTGCAAAGACATGGAAATCGAGCAGCACCACCTGTCCCTTCAGGTCTGTCAACTTGCGGAGCTTTCCTTGATTGTCGTTCAGGGCAATCTCAATGACACCAGCAGTCTGAATCTTCGAGGCGTCAATGGTCTTAGCCTGCTCGGCCTCAATGGTACGGACGTTCTTCATGCCCTCAATAGCAATGTTATGCAGGTTCTTGCCACGCTCGGCATCAGGCCAGTAGGTATCCCAACTGGTAGCCACAGCGGCAAACACCTTGATATCATCAGCATCGCTGCGAGGATTGAAAATCAGCGTATTGCCTAATGCCTGGAACAGGGCAAAATAAGCATAAGGCTTGGAGGGGTCAGGGAAGATATACTGACGTTTCACCTCGTCCTTATACTGGCGAATCATAGCTAAAACGCTGTCATTAACCTGATTGACAGTCAAGTCTGCATTGCGACCTACAGCTATAGCACGCTGCTGTAACTGCATCTGGCGCAGGGCCAGCTCTTTGATCTTACTACAATTCTCAGAACCGCTGACCTCATACTGTGAGGCCATCTGCGGGTAGGCAGCCTTCACCGTAACCGTCTCCGTAGAATCTATGGAAAGGGAAATAATCTGGTCATGAATGCGCAGACGATAGAACTCTGGGGCCTGCTGGGCCGCGCCAGCCAGACTGAACTTACCATCGGCATCGAGACGGACAGAGTCAATGACCTCAGGTCCCATCAGACTGATGTTTTCCAAATAAAGTACAGAATCCTTGGCATTTGTAATGCTACCTTCTACGTGGAATTTCTTTTCGCTGCACGATGCCATGCCCAGCACAGCCAGTGCCACTACTACATATTTCTTCATTATTCTTCAGCTATTATAATTTTGCGTGCAAAGGTACGAATAAGTGAGTAAAATGCCAAATTTATTTGAGCATTTTCGAACGAGAGTCCTTCTTCGCTTACGAATTACTTCTTCTTTCGTGGTTTTCTGATAGCCCATCCCTCTTCGCTAAAGTCTGGTATTTCACCCTTGAGCTTGATGCCTTCGGGGTTCAAGAATTGCATCCAGTCTTCTTTCTTATAGGTCTTCTGGGCGCTGGTCTCTCTAGATTTCCTTGCGGGTCTAGAATCTCTAGAAGGTCTAGAGGCTCTAGTCTCTCTGGATGATGAAGCGGACTTGCCTCCCTCCTCTGCATCATTACAACGAACCTCACGCTTCTTGTACTGCTGGCCGTTGACATATTTGATAACGCGCTCGGCATCCTCTTCAGGCACCTCGAAGTACGACATGGTCTGCAGCAGGTCGATATGCCCCACTGCCACATGACCCTTCACGTTCTTATTCAAGAACTGCATCAGTTCGCCAGGATAGAAGCCGTCCTTCTTGCCCAAGTTGATGAAGAGCTTGCGATAGCCCTCACTCGTAGGCGTTACAGTCTTCTTGCCTCTTGCACCTTTTTCTTTACCTTTAGAGTCTTTACTCCCCTCGCCCCTTGGAGAGGGGATGGGGGTGAGGCTTGGGGCATCAGCATAATAAGCCAGGAACTTACCAAACTCCAGAGACACTATTTTCTTGATGAGGTCGTCCTTGTCGACATACTCGAAGTAGCGATTAATGTCCTGCATGAACGGGGCTATCTGATCCTCGTCGACATCAGCCTTTACAATCTGGTCCATCACCTTATAGAGCTGCTTCTTGCAAATCTCTTCTGACGATGGAATGGTGCCTTCTTCGAACTTCTTGCCGATTTCCTTCTCGATATTGCGTATCTTATGTTTCTCACGTATATGGACTATGCTCAGCGAAGTACCCTTCTTGCCGGCACGACCCGTACGGCCGGAACGGTGGGTATAGTTCTCGATGTCGTCGGGCAAACCGTAGTTGATGACATGTGTCAGGTCATCGACATCCAAACCACGGGCAGCCACGTCCGTAGCCACCAACAGTTGCACAGTATGCTGGCGGAATTTCTGCATGGTCAAGTCACGCTGTTGCTGTGAGAGGTCGCCATGTAATGACTCGGCATTATAGCCATCTTTGATGAGCTTGTCGGCCACCTCCTGCGTCTCTATCTTCGTACGACAGAAGATGATGGCGAAGATACGCGGATAGTAGTCCACCAATCGCTTCAGTGCCAGATACTTATCCTTGGCATTGACCATATAGTAGATATGGTTCACGTGCTCGGCACCTTCATTACGGCTACCAACCACAATCTCCTTGTAGTCGTGCAGATAACCCTTGGCAATACGCTCAATCTCCTTACTCATCGTGGCAGAGAAGAGCAGCGTGTTCCTGTCCTCTGGCACTCCCTCAAGAATGGCATCGATACTCTCCGAAAAGCCCATATTCAACATCTCGTCAGCCTCATCAAGTACCACATTATGCACATCATCCAGTTTGGCGACCCCACGATTCATCAAGTCGAGGAGTCGACCAGGCGTCGCCACGATGACCTGTACACCTTTACGCAGGGCTCGAATCTGCTGTTCTATCGAGGCACCACCATAGACTGCCTCAATGTGGATGCCGTCCAAATACTTCGCAAAGTCGCGCATGTCGTCGGCTATCTGCAGACAGAGTTCACGCGTGGGAGCCAAGACAAGGGCAAGGGGCAGTCCCCTCCCAATCACCCCCATCTGAGGATGGGGCATCTCGGCTATCCTCTGCAAGACGGGTATGCCAAATGCTGCTGTCTTGCCTGTTCCCGTCTGGGCCAGTGCAATGACATCATTTCTATTACCTAACAAATAAGGTATTACTTCCTCCTGTACGGGCATGGGCTGTACGAAACCCATCTCCTCAATGGCGCGGCGAATCCCTTCGCTAACACCAAGTTCTTCAAATGTCTTCAAAATCAATACTTTTTCTAATTCGGGTGCAAAGTTACAAAAAAGTTTAGAGTTTAGAGTTTAGAGTTTAGAGTTTTTTTCGTAACTTTGCAAAAGTTATGAAGATATGTGTATTTTGCTCTGCCAACCAGCAGATTGACCCCGACTTCTTCCGAGAGACGGAAGCGTTGGGTGTATGGGCCGCCAAAAACGGCCATTCCATCGTGTATGGAGGTGTAAATTGTGGACTGATGGAGTGTGTAGCTAAGGCTGCTCATCAGGCTGGTGGACACACGATAGGTGTCATTCCACGGATTATCGAGAAGAACGGGCGCATCTCTGAATATGTCGATGACAAAATTATGTGCGACAACCTAAGTGAACGTAAACAACTGATGCAAGATGAGAGCGACGTTTTTATCGCCCTGCCTGGAGGCATCGGCACACTGGACGAAGTGTTTACCATTGCCGCCTCAGCTACCATCGGCTATCACCAGAAGCGCGTCATCCTATACAATATAAAGGGCTTTTGGAACGGACTGATAGCTATGTTAGACGACTTGCAGACACGTGGTGTCATCCGTCAGCAATGGCAGGACTGGATAGCTGTGGCCAATTCGTTGGAAGAAATCGAGCAGCTGTTACGTTGAACGATGAAGGTTGAACGTTATTTCAGCATCATAGCTGTAAAGATACGACCAGAATTAATGCCTAAGCGTCGAGCTGAGAAGAACGTGTTGTGCGCCTTGTAGGTACAGATGTCGGACACGCTGATACGTTCCGGTTTGACGCCCATTGCCAACAGCTGTAATCTGTTGCAGGCTGGCAGGTCAATGTGCCATTTAGCCTCGTGCCGGCTGATTTGTTCCATTGGGAAACCCGCTTGGGCAAAGGCATCATATACTTCATCGCCTACCTCAAAACTATCGAGACTGATGCCAGGGCCTATCTGTGCCACGACATCCATAGGATTGGTGCCATAAGTGGCTGTCATGGCTTTGATGGATTGCTCTACAATACGACTCACCGTACCACGCCAACCTGCATGGATGGCACAAACAGCATGGTGTGTACGGTCGAAGAGCAAGACGGGAATACAGTCGGCTGTCGACACACCCACACATACGCCTGCCCTATCCGTCATGATGGCGTCAACACCCTCTAAGTGCTGCTGGCGCTCATCATCGTCAAGACACAAAAAGGCTTCATCAATCACTGCAACCTCCGTCAGATGCACTTGATGGGGCATCAGCAGGTGACGGTCGTCAATCTGTAACAACTGACACAAAGCCTGACGATTCTGCCTAATAGCCTCCGCACTGTCTCCACAATAGCGGTTGATGTTAAACTGGCCATAGTTACCTTCGCTATAGCCACCCTGACGTGTTGTACTAAAGGCCACCACATCCTGGCTGATATCATAGAAATGAAGTACTGGTTTTACCATGTTCTTAATCTTTTTGCATGCAAAATTACAAAAAACTCTAAACTCTAACTCCTAAACTCTAAACTTTTTTGTATCTTTCCTCTATAAATAGGAAACAAATTGCCCCGCCAAAGTCTCTGTATCCTCGAAGATAAGGAAATAAAGCATATGACAATCTATACACAGCCATCTTCCGATTTCCGTGTTTATAGTAATACTTTCCTCTTCGAGCTTTAAGCTATAGACTGGCTTTCATTGCCGCCCATGTTGTCGGTTAATTTGCAGACGGGGTTACGCCATTCCATTACAGATGGAGTATTGCCACCACAAAGATAATAGCCTTACCATAGGCGGTATATCGTGTCACCCGTTGTTTTCGCCAGCGGATGTGTCACAATCGTTTGCTCCGAAGTCCTTGTAGTCTGTCTGGTCGTGTAGCACATGCCATACTGCGATGAGCAGCTTGCGTGCCACGGCCACGAGGACCTTCATCTTGTTCTTCTTCCGGACTTGTGTCTGATGGAAGGAGAAACGGCTGAAGAAGCAGTCCTTCGTCCGGCTTGCTCCCCATGCGCACTCGATGATGGTCTTACGGAGGAACACGTTGCCGTGAGTAATCCTGCGCGACTTGATTTTCTTGTTGGACTCGTCATTCCTGGGCTTCAGCCCGCTCCATGATGCAAGGTGTGCCGCAGTCTGGAATTTGGTCATGTCGACTCCGATCTCTGCGATCAATGATGTGGCGGCGCGTTCCTTGATGCCGGGGATGGTCATCAGCCGTTTGAGTTCATTCGGATAGTAGGTCTTGCAGATATGGAGCATCCTGTCCTG
>Ga0310695_10007050_pt1 | contig 18163 bp, 12 predicted proteins | sample RumenRJG_04DNA_FD_203882 | JGI IMG/M metagenome (GOLD analysis project Ga0310695, IMG submission 203882) | Bovine rumen microbial communities from Lethbridge, Alberta, Canada - RJG_04 (v2) (version 2) | ecosystem: Host-associated > Mammals > Digestive system > Stomach > Rumen | place: Canada...
AACGAAATCCGCAAGGCGAAGAGCCATCCAGGGCCGGACGGAGGCGAGGAGGGGAAGGACGACTGGGGCGGCAAGCCTCTCTACTGCAAGACGGTCAACCGCTATGCGAAGACGTTCTACGACACGGTGCGCGCGACGGGCGGCAACAACGCGAAACGCTATCTCGTCATTCCGACATACGCAGCGACGGGACACGAGCCGTCGTGTCTCGCGTGGGAGCATCCGAATCCGTCCGACAACCACGTGATGGTCGATCTTCATATATACGAACCCGGGTGGTTCTGCCTCTGGGGAGACAGCGCGGAATACAAGCGCGAGGAGTTCCAGGAGCGCATAGCGGAAGTCTTCGAGCAGCACAAGCGCATATTCATCGACAAGGGCGTTCCGATCGTCTGCGGCGAGGTTAACGCCGAGCGGCGGTACCACGGCGGCGACAAGTCGAAGCCCAACGACGAAGACCGCGTGAAGTGGGCGAAGCACTTTGGATACGTCGCGCGCCGCTTTGGGTGTCCGTGCTTCATCTGGGAGCCGGGCGGCTACGAGGGAATGGGCCTCATCGACCGCACGACGGTAGAGTGGTCCCATCCCGAGATAATCGACGCCTTCAACGCCGGCCGCAAGGCCGCTGACAAAAAGCGGTAGATTCGCGGGATGCGAGTCGATTGCAATTCGAAAGGTAGTCCAATTGGGGGATGGCGGGGGGGCGCATTTGATAAAATTTTGAGGTAACAGTACATTGTAAGCAAACAGGAGCATGCTCTCTATGAAAATTATATCTGTCATGCTGATCGCGGCGATTGCGTCGTGCGGCGCATTCGCGGAGACCATCGGACTCAGCCCCAACACGGTGAAGAACCACCTCAAGAACCTCTTCGAGGCGCTTGGTGCCGCGGACCGCGCGGAGGCCGTCGCCATTGGCCTGCGCCGCGGGCTCATCTCGTGACGCGCGCCCAATCCTGATTTTGCGAAGACGGAAAATTGGGATAAAATATACTGCGCGCCGCCGCTGGAAGAAGGGATTTGCCAATTGTGACCCATTTGGGTGATGGAAGTTTTAACATGGTTTTGATATACTTCTTCGTGAACACAGTGAAAGGATCGTAAAAAGATGCTGACGTGGATTGACTGGCTTATGATACTTGGCTATTTCGGCGTGCTGGCCGGAGTGGTCGTCTTCTCGCTGAGGCGCAACAAGATAGAGTCGGGCGAGGATCTCTTTCTTGGCGGGCGTTCCGTAGGATGGCTCGCGATCGGCGCGTCGATCTTCGCGGCGAACATCGGCTCGGAACATCTGATCGGGCTCGCGGGTTCCGGCGCGGTCGCAGGGCTTTCGCAGTCGCACTGGGAGTTCCACGCTTGGGTGCTCGTAATGATGAGCTGGGTGTTCCTGCCGTTCTACTACAATTCAGGCGTGTCGACCATGCCCGAGTTTCTTGAACGACGCTTTGGCGCAAAGGCCAGGTGGATTCTCTCCCTTGTCTCGCTTGCTGCGTATGTTCTTACGAAGATTTCTGTTACCGTATTCGCAGGTGCGCTCTTCTTTGAAGTGATGATGCCCGAGGTGCAGCTCACGATTGGCGGAACGGTCATTTCCTCGTTCTGGATCGGTGCTGTTGCGACAGTCGTGCTCGCCGGTGTCTATTCGTCCATCGGCGGACTTTCCGCAGTCGTCTACACCGACCTTGTCCAGACTGGAATCATCCTCTTGGGCACTTTGTCCGTGACCGGCTTCGCGCTTTACCACCTCGGACACTCTGGCGCAGTGCTTCCCGACGGGCAGACGGCGCAGGGCATCTGCGATGGGTGGCAGGTCCTCAAGGCGACGATCAAGTCGACTGGCAATGTTGAGCAGTTTGGTCTCTGGCACTCGCTCTCGCACAAGGCGTTCCCGTGGCTCGGTGTCGTAGTCGCCTCTGCGACAATCGGCGTGTGGTACTGGTGTACGGACCAGTTCATCATCCAGCGCACACTCGCGGCGAAGAACATGACGAACGCCCGCCGCGGCGCCATCTGGGGCGGCTTTTTGAAGCTTGCGCCTGTGTTCCTGTTCCTCGTCCCCGGCATGCTCGGCTTTGCGCTCCACCACAACCACGTCGTGATCAACGGCGCGGCTTTTGCCATCCCGCTTAAGGAAGGCGGCGCGTTGAACGGCGACACCGTTTTCCCGACACTCGTGCAGACTCTTCTCCCTGTTGGCTTCCGCGGACTCGTCGTCGCGGGCATGATCGCCGCGCTTATGAGTTCGCTTGCATCGCTCTTCAATTCCGTATCGACGCTGTTTACGGTTGACGTATACCAGAAGCTTAAGCCCGAGACTTCGCAGAAGAAGCTCGTCGTCATCGGCCGCACCACGACCATTGTGATGACGGCGCTCGGGCTACTGTGGCTCCCGATCATGAAGGCGATTTCGGGCGGCGGCCTCTACCAGTACATCCAGTCGGTGCAGGCGTTCCTCGCGCCGCCAATCGTCGCCGTGTTCCTCACGGGGCTTCTCTGGAAGCGCATGAACCTGCGCGGCGCGTGCTGGGGCCTTGGGCTCGGATTCATCCTTGGCATGGCGAAGCTCGCTGCAAATGCGATCTGGGGCACGCCGACGGAAGCCGCGTTCATCCAGGACTTCTACTTCTCTGGAATCCTGCTCGTCACGTCATTCATCATCGTCATCGTCGCGTCGCTCACGGCTCCTGCGCCAGATTACGAACACCTCAACGGTCTTAACTTTAGCTGCCTCTCGCCCGAGTACAAGAAGGCGAACCGCGAGAGCTGGAACTGGATCGACGTCGTGGCTTCCATCGTCGTCGTTGGCTGCGTGATCGCCGCCTACGCGTACTTCTGGACATGGCTCGACTAAATAGTGGGAGAGAAGAGTTCGAGTTCGAGAAAGGAAGAATAAATACCGCTCTCCAACTCACTACTCCAACTCCAACTCACTACTCCAACTCAAAATTTCAACTCTAACTCAACAACTAAAAGGACCAACAAGATGATCAATCAGCCCAAGGTCAAACTCGCCGTCGTTGGCGTCAGCCGCGACTGCTTCCCCGCCACCCTCACCAAGAAGCGCGTCGCCGCAGTGATGGCAGAAGCCAAGAAGGCAAAGCTCGCCGTCGTCGACTGCCCGGTAACGATCGAGAACGAGATCGACGCGATGAAGGCGCTCGAGTGGGCGCGCAAGGAGGGCGTCAACGCGTGCTGCATGTTCCTCGGCAACTTCGGCCCCGAAGGCCCGACCACCATGTTCGTCCAGAAGTTCGGCGGCCCCACGATGGTTCTTGCCGCGAAGGAGGAAAACAGGGCCGTCCTCAAGTCTGACCGCGGCGATGCGCTCTGCGGCGTCCTCAACTTCAGCTACAACGTCGGTCTTAGGCGCCTCAAGGTCTACATCCCCGAGTATCCCGTTGTCGACGCGAAGGGCGCAGTCAAGGAACTCAAGGACTTCACCGACATCGCCCGCGTCGTTCTCGGCATCAAGAACCTCAAGGTGTTCGGCTTTGGACCGAGGCCCTACGACTTCCTCGCGTGCAACGCGCCGATCCAGCCGCTCTTCGACCTCGGCGTGAACGTTCAGGAGAACTCCGAGCTCGACCTCTTCGAGCACTTCCACAAGATGGCGTCGAGGAAAGCCGAGATCGACGCAATCGCGAAGGACATGAAGAAGGAGCTTGGCTCCAAGTGCCCGTACCCAGATCTCCTGCCTCAGCTCGCGCAGTTCGAGCTCGCGCTCATGGATTGGTACGAGAAGCAGCGTGGCGCGTCCGAGTTCGCCGTCTTCGCCAACAAGTGCTGGCCGGCGTTTCAGACGAGCTTCCACTTTGTCCCGTGCTACGTCAACTCCCGACTCACTGGCCGCGGTATCCCGGTTGCGTGCGAAGTTGACCTCTACGGCGCAGTCTCCGAGTACATGGTCGAGTGCGCGACTGAAAAGCCGGCGACGCTTCTCGACATCAACAACTCTGTTCCGGACGACATTCTCCCGAAGGGCATCAAGCTCGCTGGCGCCGAGAAGCGCGACCTCTACATGGGATTCCACTGCGGCAATACCTGCATGAGCTGCCTCAAGAGGCCGTCGATGAAGTACCAGCTCATCATGAACCGCGGTCTCGAGGGCGGTGGCAAGCCCGTCATCTCGCGCGGCACGATGGAAGGTCAGCTCAAGCCTGGCGCGGCGACGATGTTCCGCCTCCAGTCGAACAGCGACTCGAAGCTCGTCTCCTACATCGCGGAGGGCTCGTTCCTCGACGTGAATCCGTGCTCCTTCGGCTCGCTCGGCGTCGCGGCGATCCCGGGCTTCGCGCGGTTCTACCGCCACGTCCTTATCCAGAAGCGTTTCCCGCACCACGGCGCATACGGCTTCGACCATGCGGGCAAGGCGCTCTTCGAGGCGCTGAAGCTCCTTGGCGTCGACGACATCAATACGCCGAAGCCCGCGGGCGAGCTCTATCCTGGCGAGAATCCCTTCGCGGTCTAAAGCCATGAAGGACTTTATCTCCGCAGGCAAGGCCGTGATGGGCATCGAGTTCGGCTCGACGCGCATCAAGGCGGTGTTGGTAGATGACGGCTTCAAGGTCATCGCGCAAGGCGCGCACGACTGGGAGAACAAGCTCGTCGACGGCGTCTGGAGCTATTCGCTCGAAGACGTCGAATCTGGCGTTCGCGACGCGTACGCGAAGTGCGCGGCGGATGTTGAATCGAAGTACGGCGTGAAGCTCGAGCGCCTTGCGGCGCTCGGCATCTCCGGCATGATGCACGGCTACCTTCCGTTCGACGAGGGCGGGCGTCTGCTCGTGCCGTTCCGCACCTGGCGCAACGTGATGACGGCCGACGCCGCTGCTGAGCTTTCGAAGCTCTTTAGCTTCAACGTGCCGCAGCGCTGGTCTATCGCGCACTACTATCAGGCGGTCCTTAAGAAGGAGCCGCACATAGGCGCGGTGCGCTGGCTTACGACGCTTGCTGGCTATGTCCACTACCGGCTCGCCGGCGAGAACGTCATGGGCGTCGGCGAGGCGAGCGGAATGTTCCCGATCGACCCTGCGATCGGCGACTACAATGAGCGGATGCTAGCGGCGTTTGACGCGAAGGTCGGCGGCTCGCTAAAGGAGAAGCTCCCTCGGGTGCTTAAGGCAGGCGAGAAGGCAGGCGTCCTTACCGAGCGCGGCGCGAAGTGGCTCGACCCTACGGGCACCCTCAAGCCGGGTGCCGTGATGGCGCCGCCCGAAGGCGACGCGGGAACTGGCATGGTGGCGACGAACGCCGTTGCGCAGAAGACGGGCAACGTGTCTGCCGGAACTTCCATCTTCGCGATGGTCGTCTTGGACAGCCCGATGAAAGGGTACTATCCCGAGATCGACGTCGTCACGACGCCTTCGGGCAGCGAGGTCGCGCTTGTGCATTGCAACAACTGCACGAACGAGATTAACGCGTGGGCGCCGCTTCTCGGCGGAGACTACGAAAAGCTCTTCCTCGAGTCGCAGAAGGGCGACAAGGACTGCGGCGGTGTCGTGGTTGTGCCGTTCCTCTCGGGCGAACCAGTCGCTGGAGTCGAAGAGGCCATGCTCAAGGTCGTTCGCAAGCCAGAGAGCCGTTTCTCGCTCGCCAACTTCTTCCGTGCGCAGATCTACTCGGCGTTCGTCTCGCTTAAGATCGGCATGGACATTCTCGCGCGGGAGGGCGTGACTATCGACTCCCTAATGGGCCATGGCGGAATTTTCAAGACGAAGGGCGTCGCACAGCAGTATCTCGCCGATGCGCTCAAGACGCCAGTCGCCTGCATGTCCACTGCGACAGAAGGCGGACCGTGGGGGATGGCCATCCTCGCTGCGTACGCCGCGAGGAGTTCAAAGTCTGAAGTTGAAAGTGGAAAGCGCGAGACGCTTGAAGACTTCCTGTCTCGTGAAGTTTTCAAAGACGCTGAGAGCGAAACGCTCGCCCCGACGGAAGACGGCATGGCCGGCTTTGACCGCTATGTCGCGAACTTCAAGGAGGCCATCAATGCTTGAGGCGCTAAAGCTTGACGTCTTCAAGGCGAACCAACGGCTTGTCTCGTCGGGACTTGTGGTCCTCACATGGGGCAACGCCTCTGGGTTCGATCCCGGAACGAAGCTCATGGTCATCAAGCCGAGCGGCGTCGACTACGACAAGATGACGGCGGACGACATGGTTGTCGTCGATCTTGACGGAAACGTAGTCGAGGGGAAGCTCCGTCCGTCGAGCGATACAGCTACCCACCTCGAGTTCTACAGGAACTTCAAGGGCGTGAAGGGCGCGGTGCACACGCACTCCGTCGAGGCGACGGCGTGGGCGCAGGCCTGCCGCGAGATTCCGTGCTACGGGACGACCCATGCCGACACTTTCCACGGTCCTGTGCCGGTGACGCGCGTCCTCACAGAGACGGAAGTCAACGAGGCGTACGAGCTGAACACGGGGCGCGTGATCGTCGAGCGCTTTCGCGATCTCGAGCCGTTGGCCGTCCCCGGCGTTCTTGTCGCTGGCCACGCGCCGTTCACTTGGGGCAAGGATCCGCAGGACGCAGTCGACCATGCGATAGCGCTCGAGGCGATTGCCAAGATGGCGCGGCTCACCGAAGAAATTTCCTCCGCACGCCATGCGCCAGAGCTTCCTTCATACGTTGGCGAGAAGCACTACCAGCGCAAGCACGGCAAAAACGCCTACTACGGCCAGAACTAGCCGAAAAGCCGGTATGGAACGGCAAGATCGGATTTTGGTATAATTTCCCTGCTATGAAAAAGATGAACATGGTCATTGCCCAGTCGGGCGGCCCCTCGATGGTTATCAACCAGTCGCTCGTAGGCGCGGTGCTCGAAGCCCGCAAGTCGGCGAAGATCGGCAAGATTCTCGGTGCCCGCCACGGCATCCTCGGAATTCTCGGAAACGACTACATCGATCTCAGGAAGCCCTCTGCGAAGAAGCTCGAGGCGATTGCTGAGACTCCCTCTTCTGCACTCGGCAGCTGCCGCAAGAAACCGGATGCTGCCGACTGCCGCGCGATTTTCGAGGCGTTCAGGAAGCTTGGCGTCGGCTACTTCTTCTATATCGGCGGCAACGATTCCGCAGATGCTGCGCGCATTGTCGCCGAGGAGGCCGAGAAGGAGGGCTATCCGCTCGTCGTCTACCACATCCCGAAGACGATCGACAACGACCTTCGTTCATGCGACCATACGCCCGGCTTTGGCTCTGCGGCTCGGTTCGTCGCGAGCGCGATTCGCGGCGATGATCTCGACAACCGCGCGCTTGGCGGCGTCAAGATCGACGTCATAATGGGCCGCGACGCCGGCTTCCTCACCGCGGCGTCTGCGCTTGCCCGCGTCCGTCCTGACGACGGCCCGCACCTTATCTACCTTCCCGAAGTCCCGTTTAGCGAGGCGAAGTTTGTGAAGGACGTCAAGGCGGCGCTCAAGAAGTATGGCCGTTGCGTCTGCGCCGTTTCCGAGGGAATTCGCGGCAAGGACGGCGTTCCGATCGGTGCGAAGCTCGGCTCCGGCGAGAAGGACAGCCACGGAAACGTGCAGATGTCCGGCACTGGCGCGCTTGGTGACGCGCTTTCCCGCGTCCTCAAGGAGAAGGCGAAGGTGAAGCGCGTTCGTGCCGACACGTTCGGCTATCTCCAGCGCTCTTTCCCTGGCATCGCCTCGAAGGTCGACCAGGCCGAGGGTCGTGCGGCAGGCGCGGCGGCGGTAAAGGCGGCGCTGAAGGGCGTACTTTCAAAGGGCACGATTGCGATTGTTCGCGAGGAGTCGAAGAAGTACCGCGTGGCGTTTGCGCCGGTGCCGATTCAGAATGCGGCGAAGTATACGAGGTCGGTGCCGAAAGAGTATATAGCGAAGAACGGCCACGACGTGACCGAGGCGTTCCTCGCCTATGCTCGCCCGATCGTTGGCGAACTCCCACCCTGCGAGATATTCTAACGCTGAATGTAGTGCTCGGCGGTGGCCGAAGGCGAGGCCTACGCCCGGCCTGCTCGCCCGACCCGCAGTTTGCGGGCGCCCCACCAGCATGATTTTGACGCGCGCGCCTTCACGCGCGCCCTTTACGCTGGTGGTCAAAATCACGCCGGGCCCGCAAACGTGCTCTCGTGCGACAGTCGGCTCTCCGGCCTCGGGTCTTCGCTATGCCTGCCTCACCCGCGACCATCGGCTCGGCTTGGCTTCGACCTCGGACATTCGCTCCACCGCCAACTCCACTCGCCAACTCCAACTACTAACCACTAGCCACTAATCACTGACTCCTGACCCCTCGGCACTCGCTCCGCTCGGCTCGGTCGCTTCCCCAAGGGTCGCGCCCACCCGCAAGGGGCGGTTACGACTCCTGACTCGAACTAAAATCTCACCCACCGCTCTCCAACTCCAACTCTGAACTCCAACTCCTGACTCCTGACCCCTAACTCCTGACCCCTAAAACACTTATAGGCCCGATTGATTTTGGGGCCAGAATAGGGTATAATATCTCCCAATATTTTCAAAACGCCCCAAAAGGGCACTTTACTAAGGAGTAACAAAGATGGCCAAGACGCCGAAGTTCGCGAACGACAAGGTGTTCGCGTGGGTTGACAAGTGGAACAAGGTCTGCACGCCCGACAAGATCGTGGTCGTGAAGGGCACAAAGGCGGAGCATACCGCAATCTGCGAGATGATGGTCAAGAAGGGCCAGTTCATCAAGCTCAACCAGACGAAGCGCCCCGGGTGCTACCTCGCCCGTTCGCACGAGAGCGACGTTGCGCGCGTCGAGGGTCGTACGTTCATCTGCTCCAAGAAGGAGATCGACGCGGGTCCTACGAACCACTGGATGGACCCCGAGGTCATGAAGAAGCTCATGCTCAAGAGCTACAAGGGCTGCATGAAGGGCCGCACGATGTACGTGATCCCCTACGCCATGGGCCCAATCGGCAACCCGATCACCCAGTACGGCATCGAAATCACCGACTCGCCCTACGTCGTCGTCAACATGAACATCATGACCAGGACGGGCGACGCTGTTCTCAAGCACCTCGGCAAGGACGGTGACTTCATTCCCTGCATCCACTCCGTCGGCGCCCCGCTCAAGAAGGGCCAGAAGGACGTCGCGTGGCCTTGCGCGAAGAAGATCGACGACAAGTTCATCACGCAGTTCCCCGAGGATCGCCAGATCTGGTCGTTCGGCTCGGGCTACGGCGGGAACGCGCTTCTCGGCAAGAAGTGCTTCGCGCTCCGCATCGCCTCGAAGCTCGCCAAGGACCAGGGCTGGATGGCCGAGCACATGCTCATCCTCACGCTCACGAGCCCCCAGAAGAAGCAGTACCACGTCACGGCTGCATTCCCGTCCGCCTGCGGCAAGACGAACCTCGCCATGATGCTCCCGAAGCTCCCCGGCTGGAAGCTCCAGACGATCGGCGACGACATCGCGTGGCTCAAGCCGGGCGACGATGGCCGTCTCTACGCCATCAACCCCGAGAACGGCTTCTTCGGCGTCGCTCCGGGCACCTCGATGGACTCGAACCCCAACGCTCTCAAGAGCTGCAAGAAGGGCACGATCTTCACGAACGTCGTTCTCACCCCCGATGGCGACATCTGGTGGGAGGACATGGGCGTCAAGGCCCCGAAGGAAGGCATTGACTGGAAGGGCAATCCCTGCTACGTCTGCGCCGACGACCCCTATCGCATGGGTCCGAAGCCGGGCATGACGAAGGCCGAAATCAAGGCGTCCGGCTACGTCGCGGCTCACAAGAACTCGCGCTTCACCGCTCCTGCCGAGAACTGCCCCGTTCTCGACAAGTCCGGCTTCAACGGCCTCTGGAACAAGAAGCCCACGGGCGTGCCGATTGACGCGATCCTCTTCGGCGGCCGTCGTCCTTCGACGATTCCGCTGGTGAACGAGGCGAAGAGCTGGACGCACGGCGTGTTCATGGGCTCCGCCGCGGGTTCCGAGGTTACCGCCGCCGTCATCTCCGACCAGATCGGCCAGGTTCGCCGCGACCCGATGGCGATGCTTCCGTTCTTTGGCTACAACGTCGCCGACTACTTCCAGCACTGGCTGGAGATGGAGCGCACGAGCGCCGACGCGACGAAGCTTCCGAAGATCTACTTCGTCAACTGGTTCCGCAAGGGCGACGACGGCCGCTTCATGTGGCCCGGCTTCGGCGACAACAGCCGCGTCCTCAAGTGGATCTGCCAGCGCATTGAGGGCCAGGTCAAGGCCAACGTCACCCCGATTGGCAACCTCCCGCTCGAGAAGGACATCGACCTTTCGAACAACGTCGGCAAGTTCAAGGTCGTCCCCGCCGATCTCAAGGCGATCCTGAAGGTCGACAAGGAAGGCTGGAAGAAGGAGATCGCGACTGTCGGCGCTTCGTACGACGAGTACGATGCCAAGGCCTCGAAGGACACGACCGTCCGCTCCAAGACGGCGAAGCGCGTCCCGAAGGCTCTCCGCCAGATCCTCGCCGACGTCTCCGCTGCGCTCGCGAAGTGACGCGGCGACACCGTCCACATGGATAGCGTGGACAGCATAACCCCGCGCTCATTGGCGGGAGAAACCTGCGGCGAAGCCCAGACCGACAATCCGGCCGGGCTTCGCCGCTGGCTTGTGTTGCACGTGAAGCCACGGACGGAGAAGAAGGCGATGCAGCGTCTCGCGCGTTGCAGGGGTTTTCACTATCTTCCCCTCTACGTCAAGGTTACGAGAGTCCAAAGGCGCAAGGTGAGGCGTGAACTTCCGCTCTTCCCTGGATACGTCTTTGCGCATCTTTCCCCTGTGGAGTGCGCGGATATTATGCGCTCGAATCTCGTGGTGCGAACGATTCACGATCCCTTCCCCCGCGAGACGGTGCACCAGCTTCGCCTGATAGCCCGCGCCGCGCGCTCTGCGCCGGAAATCCGTCCGTTGAAACAAACCTTCAAGGAGGGCGAGCGCGTCCTTGTAAAGTACGGGCCTCTTCGCGGCACAACCGGGTACGTCCAGCGCGACGAAGGACGCGCCACGCTCTGCATCAACGTCGACATCCTCGGCTCGGCCGTGGCCGTTTCGGTGTCGCCCGGTGACATTGAGAAACTTGACGAGTGAGGTTGACGCCGTGCGATCGCTTATGTACAATTTGCTCATGGGAAAAGCTATCAGGAAAAGTTGTTTTCGGTTTGCAATTCTTGTGTCGGTTTCGCTGTCTGCGCTCGCGGCGTTTTGCGTAGAGTCGGCGAAGACGGTCGATGCGTGGAGAACCGCCGTTGACAAGTCCGCCGCCGATCGTGCGCATGTTGCGTACACGTCGAACGTCGTGCGTTGCGAATGGGCGGGAGAGGATCCTCGCGTTGCTTCGCTGATGCCGGCGAACGTCGCTTTCAATTTCGCCGTGATTGGCGATTCTAATTCCGCGAGCCGCGTCACGAAGACGCTTGAGGAAACTGCCGCGGTCATTGACCCAGGGCTTCGAAAGACACTCGAACAGTACGGGCTTCTAAACTCGACTCTCCAGTGGCTTGTGCGTTCATGTCGGCCAGGAGTCACGAACTCCACGACTTATCTTGCCGTGAAGAACCATCCTGCGGCGTTTCGCGAGCAGGATTTCGACGTGGCGAAGCTGAAGGCGGTTGCAGCCAGCCTTACTGGCAAGACGATTGCGCTGCCCGTGCAGGTCAAGGTCGAGTATCTTGACGATCCAGTTCCACTCAGCAAGGCAGAGCCATGCATTGATTATCCCGACATAATGCCGGAAGAGACTTTCGCCCAGCCGTTTGGCGTCGGTATAGTCCTGCGTGCGCCGGAGCGCCAGCGCAAGTTCCGACTCTCGGCGTCTACGTATCCGTTTCAGGGCAGGGCGCTGAAATATGAGTGGAGGACGACGGGCGGCGTCAAGCTCAGACCGTGGCCGACGACGATTGTAGAGGTGCAGAAGAACGGCTTTGCCGAAGCGACTGTTGACGCGCTATACTGCGGTACAAGAGCCGACATCCTCGTGTTTGCGCAGTCGGTAAACGGGATCTACGGCCCGCCGGCAATAGTGTCGGTCTACAACCCCCCGCTCGCAAAGCGCACTTACGCGAAGGGCAAGCTGCAGAGCATTTCATATCTCAAGGAGTCGAAAAACGTGCCGTACGACATCGGCCCGATCTGGGCCCCTCGCGAGTGGAGGGACGATTTCGTGCTTAGCGGAAAGGGCAGGATAGTCTCGTTTACGCGCACGACCCCCGGATCTTTTACTGAAGAGCCGTTCTCGGCCATCGGGGAGCTTGTCCTTTCGATGTCGTCGAGCGGGATTCCTCTCGTCACAAGGAAGGTCGAGTACTTTATCTCTCCAGAGACTGGAGCACTCGGCTACAGACCCATCGGAGAGGAAAAGAAATATCGTCTTGGCGAATCGCCGTTTCGCCGCAGTGGAGAGTGACATGGAAGTAAAGATTGAAGAGTCCTGGAAGAAGGTTCTTGCGGAGGAGTTCGAGAAGCCGTACTTCGCCGAGCTCGCCAGTTTCGTCAAGTCCGCCTACAGGAATGGCGTTGTCTATCCGCCGCCGGGGAAGATATTCAACGCGTTCAACCGCACGCCTTTCGACAAGGTCAAGGTCGTAATCCTCGGGCAGGATCCCTATCACGAGCCGGGGCAGGCGCAGGGGCTAGCGTTCTACGTTCCGCCAGAAGTCACTCCCCCTCCGTCTCTCGTCAACATAGCGAAGGAGCTCGGCCACATGCCCGATCTCCTCAAGTGGACTGACCAGGGCGTTCTTCTTCTCAATGCGACGCTGACCGTCGCGGCGCATCGCGCGGGAAGCCACCAGAACAAGGGCTGGGAAGTTTTCACCGATGCAGTCGTCCGCGCGCTTGCCGATCGCCGCGAGCATCTTGTTTTCGTCCTCTGGGGCTCGTATGCGCAGAAGAAGGGCGCGTTTATCGACCGCAACCGCCACTGCGTTATTGCCTCGCCCCATCCATCGCCGCTTTCCGCGCACCGCGGGTTCTTCGGCTCGAAGCCGTTTTCCCGCGCGAACGAATATCTTGAGTCTGTAGGGCTCTCTCCCATCGCATGGTGAAATTCGGCAATCGAGGGAAGGGAATCGCTTGCATTATCGCAAGCGCGTTCGGCTTCGCGCTGATGGCGCTGTTCGTCCGTCTTTGCGACGACTACGGCGGGGAGATTACGTGCTTCCAGAAGAGCTTTTTCAGGAATGTTCTCGCGCTTGTGATTGCCCTTGTGGTGTTCTGCCGCGACAAACGGCGGGGGCTGTCGGACGGCGAGTTGCAGACGACGATGGTGCCGTCGGGGAAGGCGTGGGTTCTCCTAGTTCTACGCGCAGTCTTCGGCACGGTCGGCATCTTCGCCAACTTCTACGCACTCTCGAAGATTCCGATCGGCGAGGGCATGACGCTCAACAAGACGGCACCGTTTTTCACCGTTCTCTTTTCGTGGATTCTCCTCGGCGAGCGAGTCTCGTGGCGGCAGTTCGGGCACCTTCTCCTCGCGTTTATCGGCGCAGCGCTCGTAATGAAGCCTGGATTCCGTGGCGGCGGCACATTTGCCGCGGCGATGGCGCTTACAGGGGGGCTGGGCGCTGGGCTCGCGTACGTGTGCGTCCACGAGCTCGGGCGAATGAAGGTTAACGCCGCGTTGATCGTCCTCTTCTTTAGCGCGTTTTCGTGTCTCGCGTCACTTCCGCTTACGGCGGTCGACTTTAGGCCCATGACCCTCGCGCAGGTTCTCATACTCGTCGGCGCTGGTGCGGGCGCGGCGCTCGGGCAGTTTGGTGTCACAGCGGCCTATCGCTACGCCGAGCCGCGCTCGATAGCTGTCTATGACTACACGAACGTCGTTTTCACCGCGTTATTCGGCTTTATGTTCTTTTCGCAGGTCCCCGACGCGCTTTCCGTCGTCGGTTTTGCGGTGATTCTCTTAGCCGCTTTCGGCATGCGGCGCTGACCGACGAGGTTGCGTGAAGGGGTCGGGAGATTTGGTATAATATTATTCTACATGGGCGGATTCACACATCTCCACCTTCACACCACTTATTCGCTGCTCGACGGGCAGTGCGGCATCGTGCCGCTTGTTGCCAAGGCGAAGTCGCTCGGCATGACCTCGCTTGCCGTTACCGACCACGGCAACATGTATGCGATCAAGGCGTTCTACGACGAGGCGAGGAAGCAGGGCATAAAGCCGATCCTCGGCGTCGAGGCGTACATCGTCGACCACGACCACCGCGAGCGTCACGAGTTCTTCCGCCAGCACAAGGAGCTAAAGGAGAAGCGCTTCCACCTGTGCCTTCATGCGAAGAATCTCGTCGGCTACCACAATCTCGTGCGGCTCGTCTCCGAGGCGCACATCAACGGCTACTACTACAACCCGCGAATCGACCACGAACTTCTCGAGAAATACCACGAGGGGCTTCATTGCTCGTCCGCCTGCATCGCTGGCGAGATCGCCTACTACCTCGACACTTCGCTCAAGGGCGGCAACAATCCGAAGAAGGCCGAGGAAATCGCGCTCTGGTACAAGAAGCTCTTCGGCGACGACTACTCGCTCGAGGTGATGCTGCATCCGTCCGGGAAGGGCGAGGGCGACGGCAAGCAGATTCCCCCTGCGGCCGTCGACGAGTTCCACGAGCTATACGCCCGCCAGCGCGACGTCGCGAACGCCGTCATGTCGCTCGGGAAGAAACTTGGCATCCGCGTCATAGCGACGAACGACGTCCACTTCCTCGAGAAGGAGGACGACGACTCGCACGACGTTCTGCTCGCGCTCTCGACAGGCACGAAGCTCTCCGACCCGAACCGCATGATCTACACGGGTCAGGAGTATTTCAAGACCGAGGAGGAGATGCGAGAGCTCTTCCACGACCATCCAGAGGTCGTCGACGCGACCCAGGAAGTTGCGGGGCTCATCGAGGAATACGAGCTCAACTCCGACCCGATCATGCCCAAGTTCCCGATTCCCGCCGAGTTCGGCAGTGAAGAGGAATACGCGAAGAAATTTGACGAGGCGGCGCTCAGGGCCGAGTTCAACACCGAGGACAAGCCGAAGAACTTCGAGCGCCTCGGCGGGTACGAAAAAGTTCTCAGGATCAAGTTCGAGGCGGACTATCTTGCGTCGCTGGTGTGGGATGGAGCCAGGAAGAGATGGGGAACGGGGAACGGGGAACCGGGAACGCACGGGATTTCCAAGGATATCGAGGAGCGTGTCGATTTCGAGCTTGGCGTCATAAAGACGATGGGCTTCCCCGGCTACTTCCTCATCGTAAACGACTACATCGCGAATGCGCGCAAGATGGGCGTTTGGGTAGGCCCTGGGCGCGGCTCGGCGGCTGGCGCGGCCGTTGCCTATGCGCTTGGCATCACGAATGTCGACCCGATTAAGTACGACTTGCTGTTCGAGAGGTTCCTGAACCCCGACCGAATCTCGATGCCCGATATTGACGTTGACTTCGATGACGCGGGACGCGGCAAGGTGCTCGAGTTCGTGACGAAGAAGTACGGCGCGGACCACGTGGCGCACATCGTGACTTTCGGGCAGATGGCGGCGAAGAGCGTAATCAAGGACGTCGGCCGCGTGATGGACTATCCGCTCGCCGACACCAACAAGCTTGCTGGGCTCGTTCCCGAGACGCCGAAGATTACCTTCAAGAAGGCGACGAGCACGAAGGACAAGAACGGCAACCCGAACGGCGACTACTCACAAGGGCTCGTCGACGCTTTCAACTCTGAGGACGAGACGGTGCATCTCCTCATGGAGCGCGCAAGGCGGCTCGAGGGCGGCATGCGTCAGCCGGGCGTCCATGCGTGCGGCGTCATCATCTCGCGCGATCCGCTGACCGAGACGCTGCCCGTGATGCCGACCGAGGGCGAGTCGCTTTTGACAACGCAGTACGACGGCCATTTCGTCGAGCCGGTCGGTCTTCTCAAGATGGACTTCCTCGGGCTCAAGACGCTCACCGTCGAGAAGGAGTGTGTCGCGATTCTTGGGCCGAACAATCCGCGTGTCCCCGAGACGCTGCGAGGCCCCGACGGGCTTCTCGACCCTGACAAGATCCCCGACGACGACAAGGAGACGTACGAGCTTTTCGGACGTGGCGAAACGACTGGTCTTTTCCAGTTTGAATCGGACGGCATGAAGAAGTGGCTGATGGCGCTTCAGCCGGAGCGACTTACAGACCTTGTCGCAATGAACGCTCTCTACCGTCCGGGGCCGATGGAGTACATCCCGACGTTCGTCCGCCGCAAGAAGGGCGAGGAGGAGATCGTCTACGACCATCCGCTGATGGAGAAGTACCTGAAGGACACTTACGGCGTCTGCGTCTACCAGGAACAGGTGATGCTTCTTTCACGACTCCTCGGCGGCTTCACGCGCGGCATGTCCGACAAGCTCCGCAAGGCGATGGGCAAGAAGCAGCTCGCCGTGATGGAGGAGCTGAAAGTCAAGTTCGTCGAGGGGTGTCTTGCTAACCCAGAGTTTCGCATCGGCAAGTGGGCAGACGAGACGGAGGCGCGTACGCTCATCGACAAGATTTGGGACGACTGGCGCGCGTTCGCGTCGTACGCGTTCAACAAGTCCCACGCCGTCTGCTATGCGTGGGTTGCCTATCAGACTGGCTACTTGAAGGCGCACTATCCGGCCGAGTTCATGTGCGCCCAGATTTCCTCAGAAATCGGGAACTTCGCGAAGCTCCCCGGCTTTGTCGCAGAGGCGCAGGAAATGGATCTCGAATTGCGGCTCCCCGATGTCAACGAGTCCGGCGCGCGCTTCGTGCCGACTCCTGACGCGCACGGAATACGCTACGGGCTCGCGGGCATCAAGGGTGTTGGCACCTCTGGCGACGCGATTGTCGAAGAGCGGGAGAAAAACGGCCCGTATACCGGCTTCCTCGACTTCTGCATTCGCCATGCCGGGACGGGCGTGTGCAACAAGCGCGTCCTTGAAAACCTTGCGAAGACCGGTGCGTTCTCGACGCTCGAGCCGAACCGTGCGAAGCTCTTCAACAACATAGAGTTTGCAATCAAGAAGTGCCAGCAGAAAGCGAAGGAGCAGGCAAGCGCCCAGGCGAACTTCTTCGACATGATGGCCGAGGGCGGCGAGGAGAAGGTGTCGGACGCCGAACTTACGGACTCGCCGCCGTTTTCGCCTGCGGAGGACCTCAAGAACGAGCGTGACTTGCTCGGCGTCTATGTTTCCGGACATCCGCTCCAGTCGTGCCGCCGCGTCATATCCGAAGTCGCCACCTTCAAGACGGCGCAACTCGCCGATCCCGAGGCGGTAGAAGAGCTTTTGAAGGCGCAGCCCGTCGACAAGTGGAAGAAGAAGTCGAATCCGCACCTCAAGGAAGAGCGCGCGCTGAAGCATCTCGATGTGCGCGTCGTCGGCATACTCGCCGCCTGCACGGTCAAGCTCGGCAAGCCTCGCCCCGATGGGACGCCTGGGCAGAAGTGGGCGATTCTGCAGATTGACGACGGCTCGGGCGGATTCCTCGATGCGTTTTGCTTCGCGAAGGCGTGGGAGAAGCACTCAGCCGTTGAGTCGTGCGTAGACCAGCTCGTCATGCTCTCCGGCGAAGTCGCCTATCGCGTCAACTACGGCAAGGACGACAAGTTCGACAAGAGGCATCCAGAAGTCGGAGACCTGAACTTCACCGTTCGCGAGGCGCGACCGCTCTCCGACGCCCTTGCGGAGCTTTCGGCGGGGCTTAGGATTCGGCTCAAGTACGACGATCCCGGGCTTGCCGACAAGGCGGTGCGCATACGTCAAGCCGTGGTAAAGAGCCCGGGGCGTCTTCCCGTCTTCCTTGAGATCGTCAATCCGGACGGTACGCAGGTCGAGGTCGATCTTGGCACTGCCGCTCGCGTCGCGGTCACCGTCGGGTTCCTTTCGGAGCTCGCCAAGATCGTGCCGCAGGCAGACACGTCCTTCCGCCCGAGCGACAAGGTCTATCTTGACCCGCCCGAGCGCAAGCCGTGGGAGCAGTAGGCAGGAGCGCGGACGCGGTGGGACGAGTTTCGGCTTAATTCTATCCGATGCTACGCCGACGCTACTCTGTCCCTAACCGACTCTGGCTGCCCCTAATCCGACCCTGCCATCTCCCCGCGGCAAATCCGCCGCGTGGAGCCCACAGTAAATTACCACAGGTACGCCAAGCAAAGCTCGGCAGAACTAATAGCGGAAGGAGCTATATCGTAAAGAAATCGACATACGATTAGGACGGCAAGC
>Ga0310695_10007053_pt1 | contig 18158 bp, 14 predicted proteins | sample RumenRJG_04DNA_FD_203882 | JGI IMG/M metagenome (GOLD analysis project Ga0310695, IMG submission 203882) | Bovine rumen microbial communities from Lethbridge, Alberta, Canada - RJG_04 (v2) (version 2) | ecosystem: Host-associated > Mammals > Digestive system > Stomach > Rumen | place: Canada...
CCCCTCGTAAAAAATACAAAATGAAATATTACTTGATCGTTGGCGAAGCTTCCGGTGACCTTCATGCCAGTCATCTGATGCAGTCACTGAAAGCCCAGGACCCGGAGGCGGATTTCCGTTTCTTCGGAGGAGATTTGATGACAGCAGTGGGTGGAACGCGTGTAAAACACTTTCGGGAATTGGCCTATATGGGTTTCATTCCTGTCCTGCTTCATCTGCCTACCATTTTCAAGAACATGGACTTCTGCAAGAAGGACATCCTCGCCTGGCAGCCCGACGTGGTGATTTTGGTAGATTATCCCGGTTTCAATCTCAGCATCGCCAAGTACGTCCACAGTTTAAGGAAGCCCTCCCAAAGCAAGGGAAGGCTACCGGGGGACGAGTGTAACGAGGGAAGGGGGTTAGGTAGATCCCCGAAGGTCTTCTACTATATTTCTCCGAAAATCTGGGCATGGAAAGAATACCGTATCAAGAACATCAAACGGGATGTAGATGAACTTTTCTCCATCTTGCCTTTTGAGGTTCCCTTCTTCGAACAGAAACACCACTATCCCATCCATTATGTAGGCAATCCTACGGCTGATGAAGTACGCAAGTTCCGTGAGGATTATCATGAAGACTTTGAGTCGTTCTGTAAAAGACATTCATTAACGGAAAAACCTGTTATCGCCCTTCTTGCCGGAAGTCGCAAACAGGAAATCAAGGATAATCTGCCTGCCATGATTGAGGCTACACGTGACCTCACGACCGATTATCAGTTGGTATTGGCCGGTGCACCGAGTATTGAACGTGAATACTATGAGAAATATTTGGGGGATGCTTCAGTGAAACTGATTGACAACGATACCTATTCGCTCCTCATGCATGCCAAGGCGGCGCTTGTCACCAGTGGTACGGCCACGCTCGAGACAGCTCTCTTTAATGTGCCGCAGGTAGTTTGTTATGAGACACCTGTCCCCCGTCTCATCCGTTTCGCCTTTAATCATATTATTAAGGTAAAATATATTTCGTTGGTTAATCTGATTGCCGACCGCGAAATTGTGCAGGAACTGTTGGCAGACCGTTTTACGGTGGATAACATCCGCCAGGAGTTGGAGGCCATCCTTCCTCGGGGTGACAAACGAGAACAAATGCTCGCCGACTATCGCTTAGTCCACGAGCAGTTAGGAACCATCAGTGCGCCTGAAAATGCTGCGCGCCAGATGATAGAAATACTGTCAAAGTAATTCTTTTTTAGTCTATCGGTTGTATTTCAGCAGGTTGGTTCTGTCTAAAAAGCAGTTATTGCATAGAGATAGACGGCAGCTGCTGGAATAGCCATTAGCGACGAGTCGAAGCGGTCGAGCATGCCACCATGACCTGGCAGGATATTGCCGCTGTCCTTGATGCCGATGGTCCGCTTGAAGAGACTTTCCACCAAGTCACCCCAAGTGCCGAATACCACTACCACAAGTCCCAGGCCAATCCACTCCAGGGGTGATAGCTGTGCAGTAGCGGGCGACAGTTGGCTGATGACATAGGCGGCTATAGCCACAAACACGGCGCCGCCAATGCTTCCTTCCCAACTTTTGCCTGGAGAGATGCGCGGAAACAGTTTGTGCTTACCTAGCAGCGAACCGGCACAGTAGGCTCCCGTGTCGTTAATCCAAAGGAAAATGAAAACGCTCAGTGGAATCACGTAGTTGTAGTGAATGTCACCTTCATTGTCGCCCATGAATGCCAGCACATTGATCAGCGAGAAGGGCAGGGCGATATACATCTGCGAGAGCGTGGTGTAAGCCCAGTTGTTGATAGGATTCTTCTGTTTCAAGTAAAGTTCGCTGATGAACAAATATACAATGGTAAACAGATAGGCAAAGAAAACGGCACTATGCACTATACCACAGCAGAATCCATACATGGAAAGGAAAAACCATACGCCCGCCACCGTGCAGATGACGCGGTTGATGGTGGTGTCTTCCACATGTTCATTCACGAGTCCGGTAAACTCCCAGATAGTAAGTCCTGTGACCAGTGCAAACAACACGGCCATAGCCACGGGATTCAGAAAACTGGTCACGATGGCTGCCACGAAAATGACGCCTGTGATGGTTCTTACAATCAGATTCTTCATATTATGCTTCTGGTGTTTGGTCGATAATAGAGGATTCTGGTTCCTCTTGATCTTTCTGACTTTCAGGATGTTCCGCGAGGGCAGGCTTTTCTGTTTCCTCTGTCTTCACGGAGTCCCCTGTGGCTTCCTCGGCAGCCATAATCTCCTGTGCGCGGCTGATCCAGGGGCGTTTGCCAAAGATGCGTTCCACGTCCTCAGCGAAGATCACCTCACGCTCAATGAGCAGTTGGGCCAGTTGGTTATGGCCTTCCTTATGAAGGATGAGCAGTTTCTTGGCGCGCTCATATTGTTCGTTGATCATCTTCAGCACCTCGTCGTCCATAATCTTGGCCGTTGTTTCTGAATAGGGCTTCTGGAAGTTGTATTCCTGATTGTTGTAATAGCTGATGTTAGGCAGCTTGTCACTCATACCTGCGTATGCAATCATGGAATAGACGGTCTTGGTAACCCGCTCCAAGTCGTTCATCGCACCCGTAGAAATATGACCTGTGAAGAGTTCCTCAGCCGCACGGCCACCCAGCAATGCGCAGATCTCGTCGAGCATTTCCTCTTTGGTCGTAATCTGGCGCTCCTCCGGCATATACCACGCAGCACCTAAGGCACGTCCACGCGGTACGATGGTGACTTTCACCAGTGGGTTGGCATGCTGGCAGAACCATGAGATGGTCGCATGGCCAGCCTCATGCAGGGCGATGGTGCGCTTTTCAGCAGCGGTCATCACCTTTGTCTTCTTCTCCAGACCACCGATGATACGGTCAACGGCATCCAGGAAGTCCTGTTTCTCCACCACTTGCTTGTTGTGACGGGCAGCAATCAGAGCTGCTTCGTTGCAAACGTTGGCGATATCAGCTCCCGAGAATCCCGGAGTCTGACGGGCCAGCTGTTCGATATCCAGACTCTTGTCCACTTTGATGGGACGCAGATGCACCTCAAAGATAGCCTTGCGCTCATTGAGGTCGGGAAGGTCCACATAAATCTGACGGTCGAAACGTCCGGCACGCATCAGCGCTGAGTCGAGCATATCCGCACGGTTGGTGGCAGCCAGGATAATCACACCGCTGTTGGTTCCGAAACCGTCCATCTCTGTAAGCAGGGCATTCAGCGTATTCTCGCGCTCATCGTTGCCGCCCATGGCAGGGTTCTTCGAACGGGCACGTCCCACGGCATCAATCTCATCGATAAAGATGATACAAGGTGATTTCTCCTTGGCCTGACGGAACAGGTCGCGCACACGACTGGCACCCACGCCCACGAACATCTCCACGAAGTCGCTTCCCGACATCGAGAAGAAGGGCACGCCAGCTTCACCGGCCACAGCTTTGGCCAGCAGGGTCTTACCCGTTCCCGGAGGACCCACCAGCAGGGCACCCTTAGGAATCTTACCGCCCAGTTCTGTGTATTTCTGAGGATTCTTCAGGAATTCCACAATCTCCTGTACCTCCTGCTTGGCACCTTCCTGTCCAGCCACATCCTTGAATGTGATGTTCAGGTCGCCGCCTTTCTCATACATCTTCGCTTTCGATTTACCCACACTGAAGATGCCATTACCGCCGGCACCTCCCGATCCCATACGACGGAACAGGTAAATCCAGAAGACAATCAGGAAGATCCAGAACAAGTTGTTCAGGATAAACGTAGTGATATCCCCTGTGTTCTTATTGTCATAGTCAAAGTCGCCCTTGAACTTGCCTTCGGCACGCTGCTTGTCAACAAAGTTCTCTATCTGGTCCACACTGCCAAACTGCACCTCTACAAAGGGATTCGTGCCCACTTGTTGTGTGCCTTGCTTGAAAACCTCGCGGATATGCTCTGGCTTGACGTACATCTTGAGTGAGTTCTCCGTCTTGTTCACCACAATTTTCGAAGCATAGCCCTTGGCAACCAGCGTCTTGAACTGTTCGTACGACATTTCCTTGCTGGCAGAACTGTTTTCCCCAACCGTACTGCCGCTGGCGAAATACACGCCAATGAGTCCCACGAGCACCAGGATATAAATCCAGCTCATGTTGAACTTCGGCATTTTCGGTTTCTGGTTATTGTCTTGTTGTTCCATTATTCAATGATTGATTAGTCTAAATTGGGAATTCGGTTGATTTTTGCGTCTTCCCAAAGATTTTCAAGGTTATAGTATTCACGCGTGTCGGGAAGGAAAATGTGCACCAGCACGTCCGTGTAATCCATGGCTATCCATTGTGCATTCTCGCGTCCCACCACGTGGACGGGCTTCTCCCCGGCTTTCTCGCGGGCAAATTCCTCCACGGAGTCGGTGATGGCATCCACCTGCGTGGGTGAATTACCTGTACAAATCACGAAATAATTGCAGATGGCACCCTCGATACCGGCCAGGTCAGCCACCACGATGTCGTGCCCTTTTTTCTCTTGAATACCTTTTGTAATTGTCTCTACAAGTTGTTTTGTCTTTACCATTTATAATTATGTATATCGATATATGGTACAAAGGTACAAATAAGTGAGCACAATGCAAAATAAAAAGCTATTTTTATTTTCATTGCCGAGCGGAAGTACCTTATTTAAAGGTACACCTTATTCGTGGAAAAACATCAAAAAAGCAGATTTATTTGTTTTTTTTTAGGAAAAACTTTGGTAGTTCCAAAAAAAGCAGTACCTTTGCAACCGCGTTTGGGAAAGACGCAATCAGATTGGGGTATGGTGTAATGGTAACACTACAGATTCTGGTCCTGTCATTCTTGGTTCGAGTCCGAGTACCCCAACACAGAAAATCGCTAAGCAGCTGAAGTTCAGCCCTTAGCGATTTTTTTATTATTCGGAAAGATCATCAAGTCTTGCTGCATTTCTGCCAATCATGCCCGCAGGGCGCGTAACGCTTGAACCTATTATTTTTCATTTGCCGTCATGTTTTTATGGACTTTTGCATAGGTCTGATAATCAATGACTTACGTGCGAAGGAGACGCCTTTGATTTGAAGCACGAGTAATTAGGGCCTAATTACTCGGCAAAACTGTAAGATTTGCGCAGTGATTAGGGCCTAATTACTCTTCAAAAGTGGCACTTTACTTTTTCATCCCATTTTGGGGCTGAAAGAAACAGCTGTAAGTCCTGTTTTATGAAATTTAAAAAGGCCGAAACACGTTTTGGTGTTCCGGCCTTCTTATGGGGGATTGTAAAATGGAGGAGGGGAGTTAAAGATCCATTTCCTCTGCAATCCGTTTTACCTCTTTAGCGAACTTCTTGGACAGTTTGCCCTGTAGGAAGAAGTCGGCGAAACGGTAGTTATGGGTGTCCGTGCCGCAGTAGTCATACATGCCTTTCTGAAGCAACATCTCTGACTTTTTCTGCACTTCAGGACCGTAGGCACCTACCAGCGACGGCACGTTCAGCTGCAGCCGCACGCCGCGCTGCTTCCATTTCTTGTAGTCGCCGATGTCCATATATTGGTAGCGCTCGGGATGTGCTAGGATGGGAATGAAGGCACGCTCTTTCACCTGTTCGATGATGCCGTCCATATCGATGGGGGGATTATAATAAGAGGTTTCCACCAACAGATACTCACGGTTCTTGCCGATGGGCAGCAAGTCACCCTTCTGGAGACGTTCCAGGAAGAGGTTGTCCATCATGTTCTCCGCGGCCAGCTTCAGGACGATGTTGCCCTTGTAAGCCTCTTTTACCTGTTCGAATCCCTCTTTGAGTTTCTTGGGTTTGTTGGGAATATCCTCCATGATGTGGGGCGTCAGCCACACTTCCGTCATGCCCGCCTGTTCCCATAGTTTCAGGATCCGCAGGGACTCGCGCATTTCCTTTACGCCGTCGTCCACGCCGGGCAGTAGATGACAGTGGCAGTCATGGAATCCCTCCATGATTCCGCTGTCAATGATCTTTACTTTATTGTTGATAAGCCACATGTCTTATAAGGGTTTAAGCGCTGCGTTGCAGCTGTTTAAGCGCCGTTTCACGGCTGTTTAAGCGTCGCGTTGCGACTGTTTAATCTTTTGGTTTAAAATGCGCTATCTCTACGGAGTTTAGGCGTTTTGGAGGAATAGAGGGGATGCACTTTGCGCAGAAATTAAACAAATTCTTTTTACTCCCACGAAATTCACAAAAATCACGAAACTTTTAATAGGTTGGCATAAATAGATTGAACGAATGGCGCTGGTGCAGTCTTGCACCTGATGTAAGTATCGCTGACTCTGCACTTGAAAGTGAACTTTCAGATGCAGAATCAACGTTACATACGGATTGTTGTTCAACAATCCATCGCCAATCATTCAATCTATTTGTTTTCTGTGTCATTCTGTGTCTTCTGTGTTCAACAAAAATAAAAAACCTCTGTGTCTCCGTGTCTCTGTGTACAATTAAATAAAACCCCGCTTTAGAGCCGCCCCTTATCAAGGGGCTCAAAACGTCATAGTCGAAAAACGTCAACGGCCCGATGGGCCGTTTAATCCAGCGCCTCGTACTTCGAGTGCTGACTCTTGAATTCCGGGACGATTTCCTTCATTTTCTTCACGATGGTCATGTCGTCGGCCGTGAAGGTGAGGTTGTAGAGCGCCTCTTCGGCTGCTAAGATGTCCTCGTAGGCATATTGCTGCACGGCGGCCACCATGATTTTCGGGTGCACGGTGGGCTTGGTGGTTTCCTTGTCCGACAGCACCTCCTCATACAGTTTCTCGCCGTCACGCAGTCCGGTATAGATGATGTCGATGTCCTTGGCACCAGAGAGCATGATCATACGCTTCGCTAAATCCGCAATCTTCACCGGCTTACCCATGTCAAAGACAAAGATCTCACCGCCCTTACCCATCGTACCGGCTTCCAGCACGAGTCTGCAGGCCTCAGGGATGAGCATGAAATAGCGGATGATATCCGGATGGGTCACCGTCACAGGGCCGCCTTCCTTAATCTGTTTGCTGAAAAGCGGAATCACTGAACCGTTCGATCCCAGCACATTACCGAATCGTGTTGTCACGAACTGTGTAATCTGCTGCTGACTGTTTAGCGCCTGACAGTATATCTCACAGATACGTTTCGAGCAACCCATCACATTCGTGGGATTTACCGCCTTGTCCGTACTGATCATCACGAATTTCTTCGTTCCGTATTTCACGGCCAGGTCAGCAATCACACGCGTGCCATAGATATTGTTCTGCACTGCCTCCTTCGGATTATCCTCCATCATCGGCACATGTTTATAGGCAGCAGCATGGAACACATATTCAGGCTTGTATTTGGCAAAGATATCCTCCATGCGTTCCTCTTTGCAGATACTCGTCACAATGGTCTCTGCTTTCAGGCCAGGGAAATCCTTCTCCAACATCAGTCGGATGTCGTGCATCGGCGTTTCAGCCTGGTCTATCAGTATCAAGTGCGACGGTTTGAACTGAGCCACCTGTCTTACCATCTCGCTGCCGATACTTCCGGCAGCACCTGTTATCAGGATACACTTTCCCTTAAGCAGATTGCCGATGGCTTCCATGTTCACCTCAATCTTCTCACGAGGCAGCAGGTCTTCCGCACTAACCTCTTTCAGTTCTATTTCATGCGGGCTGTTATCCTCTCCCGTCCATTCCTTTGCCTGACTCACCATGTAGATCTTCAGTCCCGCTTTGATGAGACGGTCCTGAAGCTGCTGGTCGTTACGGAAGTCATCGACTCGAAAGGGTGATACCAGCACAGCCTGTACATGATCCTTTTGAATCACACTCTCCAAATCATCCTTCGCCGAATACACCTTTTCGCCCATGATTCGGACGTTCCTGTTGTGGCCGTCATGCGAGATAAAGCCCTTTAGTATAAATCGCCTAGGCCGCTGACTCCGGATATTTTTAGACAGTCCTACGCCATCCTCCATGGCTCCATAAATTAACACGCCTTGAGATCTTTTGTCACTGCTTGCAACGTCAAAAAGTGTTTTTACAATGATACGGACACCCCACATGAAGGCAGTTGCTATCATGAACACGCCGATTGTCCTGAAAGGTGAGAAATATTCAAGACCCTTGACATCGGGGAACAGTGCGAAGAAAGCGATACACAGCAATGTTGACACTATATTGGCATTAGCCACCTTCATCAGATCCACGAACGAAGAATATCGGATGATTCCACTATAGGTATGGAACATGCGGAATCCCACGATGCTCAGTAAGGAGAAGACGGCCGCTGTAGGCAACAGTGTAGGATAATGCATCAGTGTCTGAAGGGCACGGTTTCCTGGGTAGAAGCCAATGATACATGATATGAACACGATAGCGCAGTCCATAATCAGGATGCTCCAGAAAGGCAGTGCATTCCTGGTGAAATACCACTTGAAAAGTCTAGTAATTTTACTCATATGTTCTTTTTTTAAACGAAACGCAAGTGAAACTTGCTACGAAATACGAATCGTTACTTTGTAACTACGAAATAGGCTGCGCCATGAAGGCTGCGCCACGAAACGCAAGCAAGCTTGCTACGAAGTACGATTCGCGACTACGTCGCTACGAAAAAAGGCTGCGCACGATTCGCAAGCAAGACTTGCTACGAAATACGATTCGCGACTACGTCGCTACGAAAAAAGGCTGCGCACGATTCACAAGCAAGACTTGCTACGAAATACGATTCGCGACTACGTCGCTACGAAAAAGTCCTTCGTCTTTCGTTCTTCGTTTTTCGTCCTTCGTCTTTCGTTTTTCGTTCTTCGTACTTCGTACTTCGTTATTATACAATGGAATTTTTAATCACTTCCACGATATATTTCACATCGTCATCCGTGACACACGGTCCGGCAGGGAGGCACATGCCCACTTTGAAAATGTCCTCCGACACCCCGTTGATATAGGCCACGCTCGTTCCCGAAGTCTGTCTGATGATACCATCAGCCAATATTTCGTCCTTCGTCTTTCGTCCTTCGTCCTTCAGCGGAGCGCAATAAACCGGTTGTTTGTGCATGGGTTTCCATACTGGGCGAGCTTCAATCTGCGCTTTGTCGAGAGCCACACGCATAGCTTCCACGTTAGCATTGGGCTCACAGTCGGTATGAGCAGATTCTGCAGCATGTATCACGCCTGCCGCACCTCCTACAGCACCTGTCACGATTGTCTTGTAAGCATTCTCCTGTCCCTTAATCCGAAGTTCTGGGTCAAGCGTGATGGTGCAAAGCCAATAGTTGCTGTCGTAGAGAGAAGCCTCCTTCCCCGCTCCCCCCTGAAGGGAGGAGAGCTCTGTTCCTTTATTGCTTTGTGCTGCGGAGGCTTCTATTCCCTTCTCCTTTAGGGGAGGGGCTAGGGGTGAGGCTTCTTTGGCAGGCTGTTTGTGCACGGTGATACCGGGCACATCAGCCAAAAGCTCCTCATAGAGCTTTTGAACATGCTTATGGTGAGCAATATGGTCATTCACCACCGTCATCTGTCCACGACCGATGCCGGCGCAGATATTACTCATGCGGTAGTTGTAACCTATCTTCTCATGCTGATAGTAAGGATAGCTCTCACGATACTGGGTAGCATACATCATAATCTCCCGCCATTGATCGGAAGCCCCCTCTAAATCTCCCCCTGAAGGGTGAGACTTACTGGGTAGAGCAGCACAGAAGTTTGATATTACTTTCAGCACCCTATCAGTATCACAAAGTATCTCTTCATTGGTAAACCTTATTTCAATATAGCCTAGTGCTTCCAAAGCCTTTGTACGTTCTACATCCAATTTCATCTGCTGTGGATAATTGTGGTATCCACCATCCACTTCTATCACCAGATTCTTATCATAGCAGAAGAAGTCAACAATGAAGTCAGCTATTATATGTTGCTGGCGGAATTTGTCACCGAGACCCTTTCCACGCAAAGCTTCCCACAATACAGATTCAGCCTCAGTCGGGTTATTCCGGTTTTCTTCAGCAAATCCCTTCAGCAATCCATACCAAGCTTTGTCTGCCGTCTGTATTCCCCTTCCCTTTAGGGGGAAGGTTTCTCCAGCACCCTTCCCTTTAGGGGAGGGCAGGGGTGAGGCTTCTCCATTACATATCAAAGCACCTCCTCCGGAGGTAGTAATCATCTTGTTACCATTGAAACTCAGGACACCATATCTGCCGAAAGTTCCAAGCACCTGACCGTTATAACGGCTGCCGAATCCCTCTGCAGCATCCTCAATGACAGGAATCTCATAGCGGTTCGCAATCTCCATAATGCGGTCTATCTGGTAAGGCATACCATACAGTGCCACGGGTATGATGGCCTTCGGCTTCCGTCCCGTTTGTGCAATGCGGTCCTTGATAGCCACCTCCAACAGATCAGGATCCATGTTCCATGTATCTCGTTCCGAATCCACAAACACGGGTGTAGCCCCCAAATAAGTAATGGGGTGACTCGAAGCACAGAACGTGAAGCTCTGCACGATCACCTCATCCCCAGGACCAACGCCACACGCTATCAGAGCCAGATGCACCGCCGACGTTCCCGATGACAAAGCGACAACACGCTTCGAAAGTCCCTTTCCTTCAGGAGAGGGGTCTGGGGAGAGGCTACTCACAAACTCCTCCAGATCCTTTTCGAACCCGTTGACATTAGGCCCGAGAGGCACCACCCAGTTTGTGTCAAAAGCTTCTTTGACATATTTCTGTTCTTCACCCGTTTCACTCATATGTGCTAAGCACAAATATATACGCTTTCTATCGCTCATATTCTTATTTATTTTTTACTTCTTATTAACCTTTAACCATTAATCATTAACCAGCCACGTAGTGGCGCTTAACCAACGAAGTGTTTAACCTTTTAACCTTTTACCATAAACCAGCATCAGATCCTTTCTCCCCCATACATCATATGCTTACCAAGCACCGTATATACAATCATTTGGATGTCCTTGATGAAACTGTAGTGATGGAGGTAATAGCGGTTGAGGCGAACTTTGTCAGGATACAGAACGGTATCATTATACCAAACAGCAACCTGCTCATCCGAATAGTCAGTGGGAATGCCATTCTTCATTCTTAATTCTTCATTCTTCATTTCGCTGATGAATTCAGCGATCTGTTCCTCCTCATCCCGATATTTCATAGTAGCAGGTCCTGTGATACCGGGACGGAGTTTCAGCACCTCTCTTTCTTCCCCTTCAAGTGCATCGGCATAACCAGGCACATCAGGCCTAGGCCCCACGAAACTCATATTACCGATAAACACATCCCACAGTTCAGGAAGTTCATCTAATTTGTAATGGCGAAGCTTTGCACCCAATGGTGTTATACGGCTTTCACCCGCCACAGATATGGAAGACCATCCAGTCTCCCCTCCCTTTAGGGTGGGGTCGGGGACAGGCCTCATCGAACGGAACTTATGACAGTCGAACAACTTCCCGTCCTTCCCCACACGCTTCTGCACAAACAGCACAGGTCCTCCCGGCATCTTCACCTTAATCAAGATGGCCACCACCAGCAGCACCGGCCACAAGACCATAAGCCCGACTAAAGCTACAAGCCTGTCAAATAAATACTTTAGCAACATAGCTTCAAGGATTCAATTTTCCATTCTTAATTAACTTCCCGAAATAGTACGACATCTCTCCCCAAATGGCTCTACGGTCATCTTTACGGTAATCGTCAAATGCATCAAAACCGCTAAACCTCATAGCCTGCTTCCACTCCTGACGATTGAATTTAAAAGATAGCAAGCGGCCTACCAGCGTGATGATGTCTCCAAGTATCCACTTGGTACGTGTCCCCACTTTTAACTGTATTTCATCGGTGTAATGACCTGTTGTAGATAAAGAATACACAATCCAGGGGATATCAAAACCAGCTGTCACAGGTGTCGCCAGACCTCCTGTGAAACGCGCATTGACTTCAATGAAAGCGGTCTTGCCTGTTTCGGGATCGTACCGAAAATCAATTCCGCATACACCTTTAAAGCCCACATAATCTAGCAACATTTTAGCATACTTCTCCAGTTCTGGTGCCGATACTATTTCACGCTGGGTTGTTGTGCCACCACCGTCAGTCTTAGTCACAAGAGCATGATATGTTGAAGCCTTGAAGAAACCGTCCCATCTCACACAATCTACGCTATAATCTGTCCCCCCTATCTTTTCTTCAATAAGAACTTTTTCGCCTTGAAACTCCTTCGCCAGTTTCTCCAATTCGTGCCTGTCCTTCGGAAAGAATACCGTCTTCGCTGAATTGCCTATCACTGTCTTAAAAACGCAAGGAAACACATCGACATCCGTCCAGTCCTTAAATACTCGGGGAACGGGTACACCACACTCTCCTGCTTTCTTTGTAGCCCAGGCCTTATCTGACAAATGCTCCAAAGACTCTGCATCCATATAAGGGATTATCACACCATCGGGTAACTCATCGAGATGTCTCATAATAACCTGAGACTCGTCGTGAGTTGGGAGCAGCATAGTCGGCTTCAACTCTGCAATTTTACCCTTAAGGAATTGTATGAATTCTGTTTCTTGCGAAAACGGATCAGGGTATGTAAAGGAACCTGCACAAAACTTCGATTTCGAGCAGATGTTACTCCGAGAGGTATCAGCAGCCCAAACTTTCAGACCCTTTGCCGATAGACTCCTCAATATATTATATCCGACCCTATTCCAACAGTAGGTCACTATAACATCACACTTGTTCATAATTCCGTTGTAAAATGTTTTATTATCGTCTCATAAGTATTTGAGACCAAATAGTTTTTGCATAAAAACTCATATCCCTTTTCACCCATTACGCCAATGTCACTACCAAGCATTTTGTCTAATATAGCTGTAAACGCTTCTACTGAGTCACTTTCACACCAGTATCCGAAGCCGTTCTGCTCTGCGATTGGCCCCATATCAGAGGCTGTATCGCTTGCAATAAGGAGCGGCAGTTTATTTGCCATATACGATAATGACCTGGATGGATAGTTCGGAATTGTAAAACGATGATCCAAAAAGACAAGCCCCACACTGCAGGCTCTTGTCAACTTTTCAAAATCATCCTTCGGCAGTCCCTTCATCACGGTTATGGAAAGAAGCCTATCCCCAGCCCTTCCCTCAAGGGAAGGGAGTTCCAACTCTTTTTGGTACCAATCTTGGAGCATCGGCAAATAGGTTCCTGTTCCTACAACTAAGAAATGACAGTCCGTGCGATGCTTGTTGGCTTCCAGACACTTCATCAAGAAAGGAATCCCCTGCGGCTTTCCCAAATTCCCACCATAAATAAATATCGGTTTATCAGTCGGCAATCCGTACTTCTTTCGAATCTCCAAACGTTTCCCTTTAGGGGGCTCGGGAGCTTTAAGATTCCCCTCGCCTTCAGGAGAGGGGTTAGGGGTGAGGCTTATCGAATTCGGTGCCACTTCCACCCGTTTGGGATCTATATTGGGATTATGTTCCAGTAGATATTTCACATTTGCAGGACTCATACATCCTATATAGTCGCTCTCTTTATAAAGATTTATCTCCTGCTTGCGGAAATGACGATAGAGGAACCTTTTCAGTCCCTTTTCGGTCATCATCCCTAAGTCGAGAGCATTCTGTGGAAAAATATCTTTGAGTAGCAGATAAGTAATTGCCTGAGGGTTCTTCCGTTTCATGTCCTTTACCACGCCCATCAGCGTGATAGGAGGGGTAGAGTAGAGGATTAGATCGAAAGCTACATCCTTAAAATATTTATGAATAGCTCGTTTGTAAAGATATTCTATGGAGACTTGTCCGAGTCCTTTCTCGATGACATTAGTCTTTTGAACATTTAGTGTCCTTACGGAAAGGATTTTCGCACCGTCAATATCAGAGAGTGTAGTTGGTTTTCCTTCTCGACGTTCTGAAGGTGTCACGATATAGACACAGTGTCCTTCATCGCGAAATTTCCTCATTAAATCATTATAAATGCCTCGTTGTTCAAGTGAGGTCATTTTAACCATAGTCAAGAATAGTATGTTCATTTATGTGTGCACTTTCGTGCTGTTTAAAGATTAAAGTTTAAAGGCGTCGTTACACGTTAAACATTATACGTTAAACGTTACTCTTTAAGACTGTGGCCTTTTTCCATCCCCAATGATAAACAATCCAAATGGGTGCCCAGATAACATCTGATGGATAATGTTTCAGTAAATGTAGATTGTGTTGCAAGACAGCACTCACTGCCTGCAACTTGCTTCTTTTACCACCTTTCTTTATCCGTTTATCAAATTTACCAAAGTTACCTCCTTGCATTACCTCATGAAGAATAAATCGCCCTTCGCTTTCTAACGGCTTCACAATCATCCACGGATACCGCCCCCTCCACCTTGGGTCATTGTCATAGTCATTGTCATAGTCTACCTCAAAAACATGTTGCAGCACCCACATCACTCCCTGTGCAAACCGCAACATCCCGAACTCCCTTAAAGTGGTTTCAAGATTCCCCTCACTATGTAGGGAGGGGGTAGGGGTGGGTCTCCTACTTTGTAAGACAAAGTAATAGTCTAGCAGCTGCCTTAATCCCACACCTTCATAGAGGAAGTGCCTATAGATATGGAGCAGAATATAGAACAAGTTGAATTCAATAGTAGGAGTGATTAAACCACCCTGTTGAGAGAACATATCCTCTTCATGCTCTTTGAACCACTTCTGCAATTTCCTGTTCTTCCACAAGTTGAGTAGCACTTCCACGCGGTAGTGAACCTCTACTTCTGTATCTTTGAACATCTTTAAATGCAGATGCTTGTAATCCCATTCTGCGTTTTCTTGTCCAATACTGTCTGCAAACTCAATAGCCTTTTCTCTTCCGCAGTCAACATAAACATCAATGTCTCCAGGCTGTCTAAACATCCCCAAGGAGTTGCTTTCGTCCAGTCTTTCGTCCTTCGTCCTTCGTCCTTCGTTGTAAAGCTGCGCTATACCCTGCCCTTTGAGTATTGAATATCTAATTCCTGCTTCTTGGAATTTAGCACTAACTTCCAAGCACTGCTTATTAACCTTCTGATTCTGCTGCTGTATCAGTGCCGCCGTCCCCAACCAATAATCATACAGCTCTTCTGGAATACCAACTCTGTTTTCGCCATCGTAGAAGCTTTCTCCCTTCCCTTCAGGGGAGGGCAGGGGAGAGGCTATTTTCTTCACTCCATAAAAGCAAATCCCTAACAATCTCTGTCGTTCCGCCATCTTAAACAGCCGCCCCCATTCCTTCTTCGAGGGCACTCTCGACAGCCGTTCTTGCGTGCCGATAGCTACACGGATCAATTCAAAGAACAATTCGTTCATTGTTTACAATACTATGACTATAACTATGACGATGACTCTTTTAAACAGCAGCGGAGCTGCGCTTAAACAGTCGCGATGCGACGCTTAAACAGCCTGGAGGGTACTTAAACCTTTATTTCAGAATTTGCGCCAGACCATTTTATTCACAATGCCGACATAGGATTGAATGATCTTCACAACCTTCGTGGAGACATTCTCCTCGATATAGTCGGGAACGGGGATACCGTAATCACCATTCTTATTCATTTCTACAGCGGTATCTACCGCCTGTAGAAGTGACTTCTCATCAATGCCGGCGATGATGAAACAAGCTTTGTCGAGGGCCTCGGGACGTTCTGTACTCGTACGGATACAGATGGCAGGGAAGGGATGTCCTACACTCGTGAAGAAACTGCTTTCCTCAGGAAGGGTGCCCGAATCAGAAACGACTGCAAAAGCATTCATTTGCAGACAGTTGTAATCGTGGAAGCCAAGAGGCTCGTGCTGAATGACTCTTGGATCTAACTTGAAACCTGAAACTTCCAAGCGTTTGCGACTGCGAGGATGACAAGAATACAAGATAGGCATGTCATACTTTTCTGCCATCTTGTTGATAGCGGTAAAAAGAGACGTAAAGTTCTTCTCGGTGTCGATATTCTCCTCTCTATGAGCGCTAAGAAGGATGTACTTCTTAGGCTCCAAGTGTAGAGTTGAGAGTTTAGAGTTTAGAGTAGCGGGCAAGTTGATAGTGTCCAGTTTGGAGTTTAACTTCTCAAAGATATCGCTGGCCTCAATCTCTGCCAGATTATTGTGCAGCACCTCCGCCATAGGGGAACCTGTTACGTACGTGCGCTCTTTTGGTAGTCCACAATCAGCAAGGTAACGACGGGCATGCTCGCTATAAGCCATGTTCACATCGCTGATAATGTCCACGATACGGCGGTTGGTCTCTTCTGGCAGACACTCATCCTTACAACGGTTGCCTGCTTCCATGTGGAAGATAGGGATATGCAAACGTTTGGCACCAATGACTGACAAACAACTGTTGGTGTCGCCCAATACCAATACAGCATCGGGCTTGGTCTCTACCATCACCTTATAACTCTTGTCAATGATGTTGCCCATGGTAGCTCCCAGGTCATCGCCCACAGCATCCATATAGATGTCAGGATCGGCGAGTTTCAGGTCCTTGAAGAACACACCATTCAGATTATAGTCATAGTTCTGACCGGTATGTGCCAGCAACGTATCGAAATACTTACGGCACTTGTTAATCACGGCTGCCAGGCGGATAATCTCAGGACGAGTTCCCACAATTATCAATAATTTTAATTTACCGTTGTCTTTAAAATGTTTGAATTCCATATCTTATTTTTTTAATTTCAAGAATTAGAGAATTGGAGAATTTTTTCAGCCAATACTTGCGTTTTGTCTGTGGTGCCATTCATTTGGATACCAGCGGTATTCCAAACTGGTGGTACCGAAGTTCAATAATAAACCTAATTTGTGATTGCTCACATGTAGGTAGTTTATGATCTGAGCTTCAAATTCTCCGATTATTTCAGAAACAGCTTTGAGTTCAACTCCAATTTTATCTTCAATCAAGAAATCATAGTAGAAATCATGTTCTAGTTTCACACCATGAAAGACTAAATCTATATGCTTCTCCCGTTCATACTGAATATTATTCTCTTTCAGCAGCACTTCAAATGCATCTTGATATACCTTTTCCTTAAATCCACATCCCATCTCACGATGCAGTTGCATGGCTATTCCAAGAATTCTATTGCTTAGCTCTGGATATATCATCGTTATTGGAACAATTCTTTAATTCTCTAATTCTAGACAGGGTCGAAATAAGTATCAGGCTTATTAGGATTAAAGATTTCATTGCAGTACATCACCGTAACCAGGTCTTCCGTATCTGAGAGGTTGATGATGTTATGAGTATAACCCGGTAACATGATAACGGATTGAATCTTGTCGCCTGAAACCTCATAATTAATTATTTCATCTGTCCCTTCCTTACGCATCTGGATAAGTCCGTGACCACTGACAACAATGAACTGCTCCCACTTAGTATTATGCCAATGTTGACCTTTCGTGATGCCAGGCTTGGAGATGTTAATGGAGACTTGTCCGCATTTGAGGGTGTGTACTAATTCAGTGAAGCTACCCCGGTTGTCCACATTCATCTTTAAGTCGAAGATGGCCTTCTCCTTAGGGAGATAGGACAAATATGTGCTATAGAGTCGTTTGGCAAAGCTGTCTGCTGGGATTTCGGGTATCATCAACGTCTTTGGCATTTCTGCAAACTGATGAAGCAAATCAACGATCTCTCCAAGTGTTGCCTTGTGAGTTATAGGCACATAGCAGTAAAGTCCATCAGTCTTTGGCAGAACTTCCAAGCCATTAAAATCACAGCGGTGGGGATAATCACCGTTAAACGTTAAGCTTTCAACGTTATACGATGCGAGTACACAGAGCATCTCATCCACAAGGTCATCTATATAAAGTAATTCCAGTTCTACGGAAGGATCGTTTACTGTAATTGGCAAATCGTTCGCAATGTTATTGCAGAAAGTGGCAACGGCGGAGTTGTAGTTAGGGCGACACCATTTACCGTAGAGATTAGGAAAGCGGTAGATGAGGACTTCAGCACCCGTCTCCTCACCATATTTCAAGAACAAGTCTTCACCAGCTTTTTTCGAACGTCCGTACTCTGAATTACCGAAACGACCTGTTAGTGAAGCCTGTTGCGATGAAGAGAGCATCACTGGGCATTTGTTCCCATACTTCTTCAAAGTATCGAGTAGGGTAGAGGCGAAGCCGAAGTTGCCTTCCAAGAATTCTTTCGGGTCTTTGGGACGGTTTACGCCTGCCAGGTTAAAGACAA
>Ga0310695_10007055_pt1 | contig 18156 bp, 13 predicted proteins | sample RumenRJG_04DNA_FD_203882 | JGI IMG/M metagenome (GOLD analysis project Ga0310695, IMG submission 203882) | Bovine rumen microbial communities from Lethbridge, Alberta, Canada - RJG_04 (v2) (version 2) | ecosystem: Host-associated > Mammals > Digestive system > Stomach > Rumen | place: Canada...
TGCCCTTGGCCGACTGTCCGGCATAGTTTCCGTAGATACCGGCACCGTAGGTGTATCTCACATAGGTGCTTGGTGTGGCATGAGGCTTCAAACGCCACAGATCCTTGAGCACGTGGCGGACAGACGCATCATCAGCCTTGACGCCCTTGTCCGTGAGCATGAGCCGCAGGTCACCTGGAACGAAGGAGAAGCTCTCCTCACCTGTCGAGGAAAGGATGTCGTCGCAAAGATCGTATATAGCCGCCTCCACCAGACTGCGTGAGTTCATCATGATGCGCTGTAAGGCAGGCGTGAAGAGAGCAGCCGGATCGAAGTACATGCGTCCCTTGTTTGAGACTGACATCTTTCGCTCGTTCAGCAGGTGATACATCAGATGCGGAATCTCCTTCTCAATCTTTGAGAGGAAGTCCACGTCGTCGTTCTCCAGCTTCGGCACCTCACGCACCCAGTAGCGTGTCTCGCCCGGATCGATGATGAGAGGCTTATCAACGTTGTTGCTGCAAAAGACGAACTTGGCAAAGAACTCCTGCTGCACCTTGTCCTTTCCCTTTGACTCTATCTTATAGAATCGCGCGGTACTCAGGTTCTTGATGCGCTCGGAATACTCACGCTTGCTGAGCAGAGCCTCGTCCACGCAGATGAGCAGCATGCCTGCCCAGTCGGCGTTGAACTGACGGAGCAGCGAGAGCAGAAGCCGAACTTGTTCGGGTTATGCCGAGTCGTGACGGAAGTCGGCGAAGCCAACTTGACTGCCGAAGTCCTCATTGGTGTTGAAGGTCACATTGTCACCGAACCACAGATGAAGGAAGTGCATGAAAGTGGACTTGCCCGTGTTGCGCTCCCGCGAGACGAGTACGATGATGGGCAGTTTCTGCTGTGGCTGGAGGTAGAGCTGCTGCAGGTAGTCGTAGCCCAACACCTTCTGTTCCCCGAAGATGTGCTCCATGAGCCTGTCGATGTTGGGAAACTCGCCCGGCTCCGGTTTGAACCGCACCGGATGATAGAGGTTCCAGAATCTGCCGTCCACCACCTGCTGGGGATTGACATTGTCGGGAAAGATGATGAAGTCGTCGTAGCAGGGTGTCTCCTCGGCAAATTCCCTTCCGTGGTCCGCCTTGATGGTGCCGTACTTCCACTTGATGAGCAACTGGGCGATGGAGCCGTCTGTCATCGGCTTCTCAACGATTTTGTAGTAGTCAGTGCGCACACGGACGTAGCGGTCGGTACTGACGATTCCGGTGTTCTCGCCATTTGGAGTAAGCGGCTTGGTTTGACATTCCTCTTTCATGACGCAACCTCCTTTCCGTTCTTCTTGGCATTGGCGGCCAGTTCGAGTGCCAGGTCAGCGTCCACGACAATCTTACGACCCACCTGCGTGATGGCATCGTCAATGACACCACTCCGCTTGATGCGGTTGGCTGTTGGGATGCTGCATCCGAAGGTGTCGGCAATGCCTTGTATGCCATACACAAGGTTCTTAGGCTTGCTCTCCACTTGTTTTGTTTCCTGTTTGCCCAGCAAGGAGAGATTGCTAAGCAGGAAAACGAACTCGTCGCCCTGCATCATGCATACGGGCTTCTGAAGGAGCTCCTGAAGATTGTAATTTTTCATAGTAGTAGATGAAAATATGTTGTACATTAAGTTCGGCCGTCTCATCACGGCCACGTAATTCGATGTCATTGTATGAAAGGTTTGTCATTCAATGACGCTGCAAAGTTATGTCATTCGTCTCAAAGGTATGGTACACGGAAATATTCATTAATTTTTTGTACCGTCATTTGCATGAAAAACAAGTAGATAAAACAAGAAAGTGGGCGGCAAACACCTTTTTCGATGTTTACCGCCCACTTAATAAGGAATGTAATATTGTCTTGCTATCTCAAGCGCAGTTGCTGAAAATCTCTGTCCATCTCTGTATAATCTCCTTTGCCTTGACCATTGCCTTCCTTGTTGTGTTGTCCAACTCTCCAGGAAACTCCTTCAATTCTGAATAACGCTCCTGCGCCTTGCGATAGGGAATGTTCAGGCCGAAGTGTTGGCTGACAGCTTGCCGGAACTGGTCAAATGACTTACAGTTGACCCTCTTGGCCTTTTCAAGAGCAAGGAGGAGGTAAGCCATTGCCACACTCTCTTTATGCTCCTCAATGAACTGTCCGATACCAAGCACCACCTCTCCTTCCTTGTCCTTCACAAGTATCTCAGTCAGAGAAGTGAACTCCTTCTTCTTTCCATGGTTGTTGTCAACGTGGCGCAGTGCTCCGTTCACCTCGCGGAACACATCGTCTTCATTGTTGTCGGCAAACTCCCGCCATGCTGTCTTGTCGGTGATGCCAACAGCAGCTGAAGTCTCAACAAGAGAAGGCACAAACGCACCGAATACTTGACCAACCTTTTGCCGGTATTTTTGATCCATCCAAAGCGAGGCGAGCTTGTCGGTTACCTTTTTGAATCCATCCTCAAACGCAAGATAATAATAGGTGTATGTCGCCATCTCATCACCGGCCAGTACGAAGTCCATGAGGTTGACCATATATTCCGTGTTGAACCTGCCACTGATGAGCAGGGTGTATTGGAGAACCTGAATGATGCCGGCCTTATGCTCTTCTTGAGTCTTCCCGATGAGACGAAGATAAATCTCAAGTGGTGTGCCTTCCATCCGGCAATCATGTTTCTCGAACTCCTTCCATCCTTCGTCCGTATCCAAATGCTGCACGAGTTGTTGTTTCCATACATCATCCATCTCAAAGAAGATGTCAAGACCGCGGTTCAGTGATTCCATCCATTTCTTGGGTGTACATTTGCCCAGGATAGCCAAGAGCTCGTAAAGACCACTAATGCCCATAGCATTAGGGTCTTCTACTTTGTTCACGAAGTTCTCGTAGCCGTCACGGTTATTAGCTACAAAGTTCTTCGCCGCAGCATTCGCCGCGTCCCGTTTTTCGAGCACAGCCTTTCGGAGAGAGGCTGGCATCGGTGTCGTTTCTCTCTTCATTCAGTCGTTGTTTAGTAAAACTATTAAGTGGTATGGATTGCGACTCATCCCATACCTTCATCTCTTACAAATATCCGCACGCGCCGCTTTCCCCAAGCATATCAAGCATAAAGATACCATTCACCTTCCCATGCCTGTTGCAGTAACGTGCTGATTTTAGGCATAAAGTTAAGCAAAATATCTTTTTTATCATTGACTTCAAAAATTTCTTTCTTTTTTTTTAGCTTTTTCAATATTTCTTCGTATATTTGCCAACGTTAACCACGTCCGAAACCATCGGGGCAAAGGCAAAATACTGACTTACAGTCTGTATTGCAATGCAGAAGCCTGCAGAGGGTTGGGAAGAGCCGCTTAAAGCAACTTGACAGTGGGAAACATACATATGATTAAGGCGTTTACTTGACGCTTTGTTCTTGACGCTTGGAAACTTCGCAAACTTTCATCGTAGTCAGGAATGAGGCAACGGTAGATGTCCATGGGTGTGTAATCACCAGCCTGAGGTATACCTTATTGCAAATAAGGTATGCCAAAGGTGCGATATACATACAGGCGTGGGCTTCTGCGTTGCTCGTTCAACTACGATGGGCAATGCGAAGGCCTCCGAGCGTGGGACGAGTAACAAGATAAGTTCCCACGCTTTTTTATATGTATCCAAATAACTTTAAACCAAACAAAAAGGGTCTTGGGGACAGGCTGACAGGAAGAGGCTAATGAAAAAGATTTTGGCATTTTCAGTTCTATGCCTGACACTAAGTTGCTTAGTGTCTTGTAGTAATAATATACCTACACCTTCTGACACAAAGTATATTCCGCAGTTCAACGATTTCTATTTTTCTAAAGGTATACATGAAATCAGTGCAAATCAACTGGCTTTGTATGTTGATTACTCTACATGCATAGCTATGGGACAAAATTCTCCTTTCTTTCAAGCGTTGGTGCCTTCATGGACTGACGCTACAAGAAGATACTATTCTATAGAGGGAGACTCTATTCGGGAGCATACTGCTGCCAATACTTTCCAGCTATTAAGAACTATTCATGAAGTCAACTATGCTGATTTAAAGTCTGCTATCAACCGTATGGCTGAATCAAACACAGAATCAGTTCTGCTTACCGATGGTGAATACTTTCAGAAGTCTATAGCACAGGGTAATATCAATAACCCATATATGGCCGATGCTTTAAAGACATGGTTGAAGAAGGGACATGATGTTTTCTTCCTATCTGAACCATATAAAGAGCCGAATAATGGTCAAGCTTTTAATAAGAAAAGGTTCTATATCATCTTTACGGATACTCGTTTGAGAGGTAATATCATGGACAGAATAACTCAAACTGTTAATCTTGCCCAGTTTCCAACAGTGGAAATGTTCCATCTGTCAGCAGACCATCCTAATTTACTCTCAACTAATGGCAAAACGACTCAGCCAAATCAAAACCTTAGCGCAACTGTGACCGGATTGGGCGCATATGAGATTCAAGATTGGCCTATAAGTTGGAAAGATGGTATAGAACCGTTAATAGTAAATGCTGTTAATCCTAATACAGGAGCGCCGTTGCCAAATGGCGATGCATTCACTTCTGGCCTTAAATTGGATCGTAATGCATTTGGCGGGTATCGTATAACAGGTGTTACTGCCAAGGTTTACAACATAAACTCTGAATATAACGACTATTATGATGCAATAGAATCCAAGGCAAAGCCTGAGAAGACCATCAATCCTGTAGAATGCGAAAATTTTATAAAGATTGACAGTGATGAATTTAAAAGACGTGGCATTATAAACTTGCATTTCGATACGCAGTTGTATAATCCAGAATCAGCCCTTAATGGCAAGCCGTTCAATTATACAAAAGTTGATATTTGTGTTTCTTCGGTAGAACCTCTTTTCAATCAATATGAGGGGATGTTTACTTTCGACAGTATAGATTTACCAGGACAGCAAAACACTTCTTTGGCTGCAAGTGTCAAGCAATGCCTTACTGACCCGGAGATAAAGTCAATGATAAGCCGTTGCCCTATCTATACAATATACATAAAATCAAGTGAAAGATAAGAACTTTAAAACAAATAGCAAATGACACCTATAACAACTCTTCCTCAACTTAACCAGCTGATGAACAGCACGATGATATATGCTGTTGTCGTTGGCTTTATTGCCGTCCTTGCAGCACTTCTACTTGCCAACATCTTTCCATGGGAAGGTGGCAAAGACCGGTCGTACATAAAAAGAAGGATTGCCTTTGTCGTTGTCGGCATTGTCGCAGTTTTAGGTTTTTGGATGTACAATGACCTTGTGGTAGTAGATTATATCAGAAACGCAGGATTCCAAAATATGTTCAAGGCATGCAACCTCAAATGCATAGGCATTAATCTTGGTGTCTACATTGTTGTCAGTATTATTCTCATGTTAATATTCCGCCACTCAAAATTTGGCTCGATTTTAGGTAAGGAAAAGAAATAACAAGCTTATGGCAAGACAATTTTTCGTTTTAGGAATCGGCGGCACAGGAATGCGCTGCATCGAATCCCTTATTCACCTTTGTGCCATGGGCATGTTTGATAATACAGAAATACACCTTTTGGCACTAGATACCGATAAAAATAACGGCAACTTCTCTCGATTGAAAGAAGTTAAGGAGGCGTATTGTAATGCAAAAGGTATGGACCCTGCTAGTCGTACAGCGTTGCATGACACATTTTTCTCTGCCAATATCAAATATTATGAATTCAGTCCTAACTATGAATTGAAAAGTACTTTTAAGGCAGTGTTCAATTATGGTGATACACAGTACAATCATCGCGAGGAGACTGATTTGGCTGATTTAGTGCTCTCTGAAAATGTAGAGGACTTTAATCTGAGGCATGGATATAGAGCTCAAACTCACTTGGGGTCTATGATGATGTATCACTCTATCATAGAGGCAGCAAAGTCTCAGGCTGGAAATGACCTAAAAAAATTCCTTGGCGAACTTATTAAAGCTTCTCAGAATGGGCAGCCACGAGTTTTCATCTTGGGTTCTGTATTTGGAGGTACTGGTGCATCTTCTATTCCAATAATACCACAAGCTATTTCTAAGGCTGCCGAGATTATGAGCAATGGTGCGGCAAATGTTTTGAAGAGTGCTTATTTTGGATCGACACTTCTCACAGCATACTTCAGCTTTAGAGCTCCATCGGGAAATGAACTCAGTAATCAGAGGGTCATAGCCACAAGTGACAAATTCGCCTTAAACTCTCAGGTTGCGATGATGTTTTATGACGATGATGTCACTGTAAAAAGCACCTATCAGAAATTCTATATGATGGGTACTAGCAATATGAGTTGGGATCCTATGCAAAGAGAATCTGAGCATATAAAGGAGACGATTACAGGTGGAGAACAACAAAAGAATGATTCACATTATATTGAACTACTGGCGGCTTGCGCAGCCCTTGACTTTTATAATGCCGATGAAAACGTGCTAAGTGAAAACAAGTCTTTGCATAAAACAGACTATCAGTATAGGGCCATTGGAGATAGCGGGAAACTGGATTTCCAAGACTTTGTCGGACAACAACGTGCTAGTGAATTTGCAAAGAAGTTCGGAATGCTGATAGCATTCTCATTCTTTTGCGACGGCGATGATGATTTCGTAGAGAGTGTAAGGTCTGGTGGGCAGAAAGAGATACAAGAGTTTCTGACAATAGATGTCCAACAGGTTCAAAGTCTCAAGGAGTATTTCCGCCTGTTCTTCGTACGCAGAGTAGGAGATAAACTTCAAGAAGGATGGCTTAGGCAGATTCATCGTTCTGCCGGTGGTGGAGACAACTTCCTTTTCAATGCAAATCTGTTCTCTCCAGTAAGCTACAAAGAGCTCATGAAGGTTAACTGGAATGAAGACATCTACCGCAATGAGGGTGTCGGAAAAGATAATCGTTACAGCAAGTCTGGAGTCATAATAAAGTCAAAGTTTGACCCATTCAAGAAGATGTTTATCCAAACTCGTGACAACACCAAGGACTGGCAGAACATTACCAATAAAGGTGAGCAATTATACAAGCTCATTTATGATACACTTTGTAAACTGTATAAGTTTAACTAATAAACAGTATAGTTATGTCAAAGGCATTATTAATAAAGAGTTATACCAATATAACAACAGGAACGCAAGGTCAATGGAATAACCTTGACTCAGCTCCATCATACATACAAGGCATTGAAACCGGCAAGATTCTTGAAGGTCTGACTGCCGACAAGCTTGGTGCTCTGATTTCTGGCGTACCAACTCCATGGGCCCGTGTCAAACTATTCAAGTTCGCATTGCAAACTCTTTCAAGTCCTGATCCGAATATAAACATTTCCGGACTTCAGCAATTCTATGAATTGCTTTATGGTGAATGGAAGGGATTGTTGGCAGTGATAGCTTTGTTTCCTGACAGGATTACGTTTTCTAAGCCTGTGGAGATGAATGTAAACGGCGAAGACTATGACATAGCCTCTGCCTTTGGTCGCATGCTCTTTGAAGACAAGGACTTGTGGTGTAATCAAGATGATTTGGCAAAGAGGCCTGATTCACAGCCTTACATACAACTAATTTACTACCGTGGACATCTTGTAGGTGGTACGTCTCCTTTGACTGGTGTCTTTACAGGGGTGAGCTATGCCAAGTTGGGTGAAGATGCTAGCGACATAAATTGGTATAGGAATGGAAAGTTTGAGGATCCTACAAGATTTATGACTCCTGAGCAACTCCAGAAGGTATATCTATTCGTAAAGAATATGAATGGCAACCTTGAAGAGTTTGAGAAGAAAATAAACTCTCAGCGTGGAGACAAACCGAAAGTAGACATAGGAGGCTTTAAGCAGATGAGCCGCAAATGGGAAGCTGAAATGCAACGTAGAGGCGGTGGAAACTTAAGAGACAAGGGGCCTATTCCTAAATATGCTAATCTTGAGTGTCCGTTCTCACTCTTATTCAAGAGCGATGTACCAGTTTACTTAAAACCAGACTTCACTTTCACCTATACCTATGGTGACGGCTATATCCAAATAGGTGATATACAAAGCCTTCTAAGTGACGACAAATATGTCGTAGGCTGGTTGGAAGAAGCTTCTGCACGTCCTAAACTTGCAGATGGTCCCGTATATTATCTTCGAGTTAGAGATTTACAGAATGATAACATCAGCTATTTCACTGTGCCTTTGTCAGAAAGGGGCATTGACATATTCAAAAACGGTATGTCTGGATTGCTTGGCTATACAGAAACTGGCAATACTTCTTTAACTGGTGTCATAACCGATGCCGGGCAACTTGCAGTCACCCTTGTAGTGGAAATTGATGGTCAGAAAGTAACCCTTAATACAAGGGAATACGAAATAAACTGGCTAATAGATCAAGGTAAGGTGATAATGTGGCCTAATTTCGTATCTGAGAAATGGAATAGGTATTATCTTTACTCAGAGTATACTGCCGATTCTCAGTGGCAATTCCAACCCATATTCAAATGGCAAGGCGAATATATAAAGAATGCCGACAAGCATTTTTTAACAGCAGATTACCAACCTACCCCAGACGAGCAGAAGCAAGTTGACATTAAGAAACTTGTTACTTATCCAGCTGGTCAAGGTGAGGATTTGCCCAAATACAATATCATTGGGGCAGATAAACCATTTGCTGGGCTTTCTGTGTCTGTCAAAGACACAGGAAAGGATGTTCATGCCGGTTATTTAATCTTCCGTCCACAGGTTATAGAAGACAGAACAAACTTGGATATTAAGGGAACGGCTGTTGTGGGCATTGATTTTGGAAGTAACAATACATGTGTGTACTACAATGAGAATGATAAAGGGGCAAAGCCTGTGCAGTTTGACAATTACAGGACAGTGCTCGTAGGAAAGGAACACAATGATTTGCGTGCCACGGCATTAAATGATGAATTGTTGTTCTTCTCAGATTATCCATCTGATAATGGTCAAGTTAAGTCTTGGCTACATGAGCATGATTCGCGCTACAACTGCTATAACGAGGCAGAGGAGATAGCTGGTGGAGTTCCAGTAAATCGTCCAAACGTTGATGTTAAGGAGATGGATCAGTATGAGATAAAAACTCAGGCAGGTATCCTTCATTATAACATGAAGTGGCTGGACAATGAAAAGGGAATGCAAAAGAAGAGAGCCTTCCTAAAATCCATTTGGCTTGAGGTTTGTGCCTTCCTGTATAAGAACAAGATTAGGCCTGAAGAATTGGCATGGAGCTATCCTGGTTCAATGATGGAGGCTGACCGTACCGAACTTGAGAAAATCTTTGAGGAACTGTGTAAGATAACACCAATTACAATTGGTCGCAAGCCGATACTTGCAAGTGACAACGGTGTGCTCACCACTGAGGCAGAAGCTGTTTGTAGCTATGCATTGTCACAAGATTTTGGACTGAACAAGGACAATATGTTCTTGGGAATAGATGTCGGTGGAAGTACTAGTGACATTCTGTTATTGGCAAAAGATCCAAACAATGGCAATAAATCCTCGCTGTACAGGGAAAGTTCTGTTAGAATGGCTGCCGGTGTCTTCTTTGGTGCTGTTATCAAGTCGGAGACATTCCGTCAGGCTCTTGTGAATTTTCATGAGGGTAGGAAGACCAATGTCTATGTTGCAAACATAAAAGAAATACTAACGGAACCATCCAAGGCTCCTTACTATCTCAATAGCATTTTTGACCAGCTAAAGACCCCAGAAGATTATGAAGAGTTTTATGGCTCAATAGATGCAAATGCAAAATTCGTGTTTACAATTCCAGCATACGTTACAGGACTTCTGTTGTTCTATTCTGGTATGTTGATAGGAAAGGTTATCAAGACTGAACATCTTGACCACGTAACACGCATAGACAGTCTGTCTTTTGGTAAAGGCGGACGCTTGTTCCACTGGCTCAGGACTTCTGCTGGCAGAAGGGCAACTAATGAGTATTATGCTCGATGCCTGAATGCCGGGATAAACCTTATTGTCGATAGGACACTAGACGTGAAATATCGTGATGAGATTGAAGTCGATAATAAGTCTGAAGTGGCAAAAGGTCTGGTAGACCCTAAAGAACTAATAAAGAAACAGCAAAGTCCTGACTCAGATATATGTGGAGAAACCGGTGTCAAATATATTATGGCAGATGGCACTCCAAAAGACTTACATACAGAAGACGAGCTGACAGGTGACTATTTTGCCAACGAGATGAACAATTTCGACTTCTCAGGCGTGAGCAACTTCGAGGAGTTCATGAGTATATTCATTGATTTCGTTAGCCATAAGACAAGGCTTTATCCACAAGCAGATAATATTCGGGAAGATTTGGAAGACTTGCCTAACAGAATAACAAGTTATATCTGCAACAACGATGATGAATATAGAAAGGCAAGAAAGTCGCAAGGAGACAGTTTCCGCTATCATCAGCCAATAATAATTGCAGAGGGTGCATGTTTCTTGGACACTCTGATAAAGAAAGTTTTTAACCAATAATAAATGAAGAGTCTAACACTATACATAGACAAATGGTACATCATTGCTGCTGTCTGCACCAACGGTGTACCCAAGCTTGTCACTCCATCAAATAGGGAAGACCGTTTTTGGTTGTACTTCTATGATGGAGGTGATAACGATACGGTCGTGTATGGCAAAGATAACAAACGCAAATTCCTTACCAACACACTACATTATTATGGGGATGTCTTCAACCTCATAACCGATGACCGTGCCACTTTTACGCGTTACAACCTAAAGCAGGAAATGAAAAAAATATTCCAGGCTTCGGGTATATTGGGTGAACTGCGCGATGCTGTTGGTGTTGATTCCAAGGACAATATAGATACGTATATTTCATATTCATCAGATATAAGCGATGCATCCCGACTTGTCTTTAATAAAGATGTCCTTGAGCCTAATGGCTTTGTTGTAAAAGAGTCTGTAGCCAGAATCGGTCATCTTGCTTTAGAATACACTTTCAGAAAAGATCTATTTAAAGATGATGGGGTATACATCATGCTTAATGCATGTAATGAGAACCTCTCGTATTCGCTTTACGAGAGGAAGAATGGGCTGTTGCTGAGGAAAGGACAAGAAGGCAAGCTTACAGGAATGGGTTCAGATCTAAGAAGTAGAGCTTTGCTTGAGGATGTCGTAGAATCAATTAACAAGAGACAACATTTCCTTATTACCCCTGAAGACTATAACAGAGAATATCTGTATCTGTCCCAATATGTGGACAATTGGCTAGTTAAGCTGGAAAATGCAAGAAAAGGATGGCCTATAACTATTTCAAATGTAAGGTTATCTAAATATGAGAATGTATATGAAGTAACAGTATTGAAATCACGTATTGATGATAGGACAAAGGTCATAGTAGAGAACATTGTAAACGTTATTACCAGTTTCGTGCATAGTGCGGATGTGTCTAATGAACAAATAAAGGGTATTGTGTTCTTGGGCAACACCTTTACCAATGGTCAGTTCATTAAAAGTATTGAGGAAAAATATTCGCTTCCAACGGATGAATACATTTTCTATAAGGACAAGGATCTACCTAATATTGTAGGTGTGTATTCAGTTATGGATTGTAGTCAGTTTTCTTCTGAAACTCAGAAGGGAGAGAAAAACGGTGCGACAGAACTGGCGAGACAAAAGATTGCACGTGAAGAAGAGGAGAGACAACAGAGAGCGGAAGAGGAAAGAATAAAGGCCGAAGAAAAAAACAAGGAAGCCAAAGAGGCCGAAAACAAATATCAGGAGGCAATTAACAATGTCTTTGACTTTGAGCGAAAAAAAGATTATGCCCAAATGTCAGATTGGGCTGACATTGCCTTGCAGCATCGTCCTGGTGATGAGGAGGCAACCAAAAAGAAAGCTGATGCCGTCAGATTGCTTTCAGAAAAGAAGGTTAGGGATGAACAGTATAAGAGCATCATTCAAAGGGCCTCTAAGAGTTTGGGCGAAAACAGGTGGCAGGATGCTTTGTCTCAGAGCGAGGCTGCATTGAACCTGATGCCTGAATCTAAGGAGGCAAAAAGAATTCATGAAGAAGCAAGAACACAAATAGACATAAAGGTTCAAATAGAGAAGTATCTGGATAGGGCCGATTTGTTTCTTGCCCAAAAGTCTTATTCTGAAGCATTAGAAGAATTGCGTAAGGTTCAATCCTTTGACTCTGACAATGAAGAAGTTCAGAAGAGAATCTCCAAGATTGAGCAGGAAAGGAAAGATCGAGAAACAGAGATTACATCCTGGAACAATAAATTAAATGAGGCATATCAGCGTAAAGATTATGATGAGGCTATTTCCATCTGTAATCGTTTGATAGATTTGGATGTAACAAATCAAAGGAAGTGGACAGAAAGAATAGAGCGTATAAAATCTGATAAGAACAAATACGCAGAGGAAAAGAAGGAATGGGAGCAACTTAGCAAAGAAATCAATTCTGCACTCTTTGAAGAGAGATGGAAGGATGTTGTCTCTTTGGGTAAAAGAGCCTTGGCTATTCATGAAGATGAGACGCTGCAAAGAAATATAAATAGGGCTGAGCAGAAGCTTGCTTCAATGAAGGCAGAAGAAAAATATGCCAAAACTATGGATCAGGTCAAAGCAAGAATGCAAGATAAGAATTGGGATGAAGCTAGAAGGTTGTTAGGTGGGCTAAAGATAGAATACCCAGAACACGACAAAGACATAACGGCTCTTTTCAAAAGAATCTTTGCAGAAGAAAGTGAAACAGAAAGAAAAGCGCATACAAGACATGCACCTATAGAAACCAGACAAGATAGCGATAAACCTGTGCGCATAAAAGGTTTTGCTGGCGGTAAGAAAAAAGAAGATGACAATTCATTTTTCGATGACCCAACACCGATAAAGAAAGTTGCTTCTCCTAATAAGAAGACAGCTACGAGCAAGCCTGGTCAAAAGCCAATGCATAAGACAAAAACTACAGGTGATGACTTCTTTGATATGGATACCTCCTCTACAAGAAGTAAGAAAGAAGGGCATGTGAAAGGTAGCGTTAGTTTAGACGACTTTAATTTTTGAGTTAAACATAATCTTATAAATTTTTTAAACTATGACAGAAGTAAAATTAAAAAAGAAAATCACTCTTCGCAAGAAGCAGGAAGAGTGCGCTTTCACCTTTACTGGAAAGTTGAAGGTTAAACTTTTCTGGAGTTCTAATACAGATCTTGACCTATGTCTCTTCTTCAAGAAGAAAGACGGTAATGTTGGTGGTGTTTTCTCCAATGAGTATCGTGGCAAGAGAAGCGACCTCGGCTCTTTGGACAAGTTCCCATACATGCTACACATGGGAGACAACAAGGAGCCCGCTCCTGGTGACGAGGAGACAGAGCAGATAAATATTGCCCGTCTTGACGAGATTGAGCAGGCTTTCATCTGCATTGTCAATTACACAGCTGCTATCGAAGAGAAGGACGTAACCTATGCTCAGGAAGGCGGTCGTGTTGAACTTCAAAGCGACTCTGGCGACTATCTTGAAGTTCCTGCTGACTCAACAGACGAGGGACCAATCTATTGCGTATGCTCTATCAAGAACAACGATGGAGAGTATGCTCTTAAGAATGAGAGTCGCGTAATGGATCTCTCTACTGCATTTGACGAGATTCCTGGCTTCGCTTTAATCTGTAACTAAGATGGTTGAACTTAAGAGAAAAGTCACTCTTAAAACCAAATCGGCTATGCCTGATGACATAGCTGATGAGGTTCATCTGAAGAGAAAGGTAACTATAAGGGAAAAGCATGAAGAGCCAGACAATTCGGGCAATCCCAATGATGGCGGAAATGAAAATCCACCAACAACGGAAACGCCTAAAGGGAAGAAATGGTTTTTGTGGTTGATTATTATAGCTATTATTATGATAGGTGGATATCTATGGTACTCACAAAATGGGAAATCAGGAAGTGAACCAATTGCTGCCGACAGCACTCAAGTTGAAAAGACAGATAGTGCAAAGACAGCTTCCACTGATTCAGTTGTATCGACAACCTCAGGTTCCGACAATAATGGCTCGAAGGGTAGTAACGGCAATTCTGCATCTACATCCCAGAAGAACCAGGAAAAAAATGAGGTCGGAGAACAGAAAGGCTCTACTCCTACATCCAGCAATGAGACCGCAGTGCCTTCTTCAGATGAAAAGCCAAGCATCAATGCTGAATCTGAAACATCAACTACTTCGGTTGAAGAGACGGCAAGAGATGTGATTAAGGGAATATATGGAAATGGAAATGTTCGCAAGGATAGGTTGGGCAGCCGTTATCAAACGGTTCAAGATCGCGTAAACGAAATGTACAGACAAGGGCTTGTGCACTAACTATTCCTCTAACTTTATTTAGGACAGGTGGAGAAATACCGTCTGTCCTATAAAATCTGAAATATGTTACTCTATCTATTAATTGCAGTATTGTTATGGTTCGTGGCACCATTGTTAATTGATGGACACGTAAAGAAGATAACAGATAAAAAGGCATACACAAGAATTTGTAAAATAATTGCCGTCGTTTTTCTTCTTATCGCCTTTTATAAAATATTGATATAGCCATTGATGAAGAAAATATTTATTCTACTTATAGGTCTGACTTGCTTATCCGCATGCTATAACAATCAAAAACAAAGTGTTAGTAACAAGCAGTCAGAAACATCCTCTCAAAAGCAACTTGAAGAGGAAGGATGGCAACTTGACACACCGAATGGTGGCGACCTTAGCAAAGAATATGGCGTAACGCCGATTAAAGGCCTGCAGGATAATTATTTTGACATAACTGTTGGCAAAGGATGTAGTGTGGCAATAAAGATAATGGATACTGCCACAAATCGCTGCATCCGCTATGTTTATGTCCCAGAAGGTCAGACTGTCACAATCAATGAAATACCACAAGGAATTTACTATCTGAAGCTAGCATACGGTAGCGATTGGATGACTTATAAAACAGATTCTGTTACTATAGGAAAGTTTACGCGAAACGCATTCTATGAACGTAGCGTAAATGCCTATAATTTTGGTAGAAAGAATTCAATGGACTTTGTTAATTTCAACTTAAGGATTAATGTTGTCCAAGGTAATGTAGAAAACAACTTTGAAACTCAACCAATTAAGGAACAAGAGTTCCTTATGAACTAAAATACAAAAACATAAAGATACAAGAATGGAACAAAGACATCACTACACAGGCCTAACCGACGCACAAGTGTTGGAGAGCCGCGCAAAGCATGGCGTGAACATCTTGACGCCACCTGAGAAAGATCCTTTATGGAAGCAGTTCTTGGAAAAATTTACGGATCCACTGATTATCATTCTGCTCATTGCTGGATTCCTGTCTATAGGTATCTCGTGTTACGAGTTTTTCGGATTAGGTGAGAGTTGGGAGACTTTCTTTGAGCCTGTAGGCATATTCGTGGCAATATTTCTTGCCACTGGCATCGCATTTATTTTTGAATTGAAGGCCGACAAACAGTTTGCCATATTAAATAAGGTGAACGACGACGAGCTTGTGGAGGTTATCCGAAACGGTAATGCAACGGCTGTACCTAAGAAGGATATTGTAGTAGGCGACATTGTACTGCTTACCACAGGTTCAGAAGTGCCAGCAGACGGCAAACTGCTTGAAGCGGTTAGTCTCAGCTTGGATGAATCTACCCTGACAGGAGAGTCTGTCTACAGAAAGAAAAGCACCAATGAGGTTGACTTCGAGGCGGATGCTACCTACCCCACGAACCATGTGTTGCGTGGCACAAAGGTGATGGAAGGTCATGGCATTTTCCAAGTGGAGGCTGTAGGCGATAAGACAGAAAATGGAAAGGTGTTTGAAGCTGCTCAGATTGACAGTAGCGTAAGAACCCCGTTGAATGAGCAACTCGATAGATTAGCTGATGATTGGATTACGAAGATCAGTTATGTCTTTGCCGCATTGATTATCGTTGGCAAACTCATGGTTTATTTCCATTGGGCGCCAATAGTGTGGACCTTGGTCATTCCTACAGCTGTTTTCTTCTATCTTGTAATTAAGAAGTTCGATGACTGGAAGTGGCAGGCTGTCACGGTGTCCATTATCGCTTATTTCGTACTGCTTCTCGGCATGGTCGTCTATTTCTTCTATCAGCTCACGCCGGACAGTCAGATGGCTGGACTTATTACCTATACGCTTGATACGTTGATGATTGCTGTTACGCTGATAGTTGTAGCAGTTCCTGAGGGCTTGCCGATGGCCGTTACTCTCAGTCTTGCCTACAGCATGCAGCGAATGCTGAAAACCAATAATCTTGTTCGCAAGATGCACGCTTGTGAGACGATGGGTGCCACAACGGTTATCTGTACTGACAAGACGGGAACTCTGACACAGAATAAGATGCAGGTCTATGAGACTAATTTCTTTGGATTGAAAGACCAGAAGCTTGCTCAGGATGATGAAAGCAAACTCTTGGAAGAAGGTATTGCTGTCAACTCCACCGCTTCGTTGGACCATACCAATCCAAAAAATCTGACGGTATTGGGTAATCCCACAGAAGGCGCTCTGCTCCTGTGGCTTGACAATGCAGGAGTGGACTATCGGACGCTTAGGGAGAATGCTACGGTTGTAGAGGAACTCCCATTCTCTACCGAGCGCAAGTATATGGCAACGGTAGTGAACTCAGCCGTGCTGTCCGGCAAGAAAATCTTATATGTGAAAGGTGCGCCGGAGATAGTTCTCTCGCTCTGCAAGCAGACGAGGGGAGAAGTCTCCAAGAATGAGATTACAAAGCAACTGACAGTCTATCAGAACCAAGCTATGCGCACCCTCGGATTTGCTTGCCAGATCCTTGAAGATAGTGACACAGCTATAGCAAAAGGTGGTGTTGTTGCCACTAACCTTACCTTCCAGGGAATCGTTGCTATCAGTGATCCTGTCAGAGTGGAGGTTCCTGCTGCTGTCAAGGAATGTATGGATGCTGGCATTAACGTTAAAATCGTCACCGGCGATACCCCAGGAACGGCCAAGGAGATAGGACGTCAAATTGGCTTGTGGACAGATAAGGATACTGATCGCAATATTATCACTGGTCCAGAGTTTGCACAGCTTACAGACGAGGAACTCGACAGTCGTGTTCTCGATCTGAAAATCATCTCACGCGCACGTCCTATGGACAAAAAGCGATTGGTCGAAGCCTTGCAGCGCAAGAATCAGGTGGTAGCAGTGACGGGCGACGGAACCAATGACGCACCAGCCTTGAAGGCCGCCCATGTGGGTCTCTCCATGGGAGATGGTACCTCAGTGGCCAAAGAGGCTTCAGATATCACCATCATAGACAACTCATTTACGAGTATTGGTAAGGCAGTGATGTGGGGACGATCCCTCTATCAGAACATCCAGCGTTTCCTGCTCTTCCAGCTCACCGTGAACGTGGCAGCCTGTTTCATCGTTCTCTTTGGCGCATTCATGGGCACACAGAGCCCCCTGACTGTGACACAGATGCTGTGGGTCAACCTTATCATGGATACATTTGCAGCCATGGCACTGGCGTCACTGCCTCCATCGGAGAGCGTGATGAGAGACAAGCCGCGCGATCGCAAGGCATTCATCCTTAATAAGACGATGTGTGAGAACATCTTTGGCGTTGGTGGTTTCTTCTTCGTCATGCTTTTGGTACTGCTTTATGTGTTTGAACATTCAGACATTACGCGTCTTACAGACCTCTTGCACGTTCAGATTGGGCAGGCAAATGGACTCTCTCCCTATGAGCTTTCGTTGTTCTTCACAATCTTCGTGATGACACACTTCTTCTACCTGTTCTGTGCAAGGGCATTTGAGACCAATCGCAGTGCCTTACATTTCAAGGGGTGCAAGGGGTTGATGATTATTGCGACCATCATTCTGCTTGGACAGATAGCCATGACAGAAGTACCAGGATTGCAGGAGTTCTTCAATATAGCCAAGGGCGGCCTGAGCCTTGAAGACTGGCTGATCATCCTCGTCGGTTCGTCTTGTGTGCTTTGGGTGCGTGAGATATGGCATCAATTGAAGAGATTGGTTCACTAATAGTAAGCACCCGAGTTTGCCTACGATAACAGCTCAGGTGCTATGTGATTGTTGGATTTTATTAGATTTTACTGGATTTTGTTAGACTATGTTCAACTTCATGGTGAGATTCGGACAGACGTTGGAGAA
>Ga0310695_10007056_pt1 | contig 18156 bp, 21 predicted proteins | sample RumenRJG_04DNA_FD_203882 | JGI IMG/M metagenome (GOLD analysis project Ga0310695, IMG submission 203882) | Bovine rumen microbial communities from Lethbridge, Alberta, Canada - RJG_04 (v2) (version 2) | ecosystem: Host-associated > Mammals > Digestive system > Stomach > Rumen | place: Canada...
CACAAGAAGAGAACTTACTTCGAGCCCAATTAGATATGGCGAATGATGAAAAGTTACTTGACAAACAAAAAAATTTATTAGAAAATTTGAATAGAAGTAAATTTGAAATATCAAACGGTCAATTAAAAACTATTAATTTAGAAACACCTATTATTAAATGTGGAAATAATTTATTTTTTACTTATGATGAAGCTATAAACTTTTTAATAAATAAAAAGAAAGTTTCTACTGATAGTAATAGAAATACTATAAGAAAAGGAATAATTAATTCTATAACAAATAAAACTAAATATTGTAATTTAACTTTTGAATTAAGATAAAAGATAATAATTGATTTTATTATCTTTTTATTATATAATATTTATATAGGAAAAATATTTGATAGAAAGGAGAGGGATACGCGATGAAGATGAATATGACTCAAAGTAGATTTTTTTGCACAAAGTGTGGAAAAGAAGGAATTCCTATAATGAGAAAAATGGGTCAGCAAAGAGAAGCAGGGCATTTAAAAAAATTATTTTGTATGTTCTGTAACGAAGAAGTAAATCATGCAGAAATACGTGAAATAGGTGGATATACAATAGAAGATTTTAAAAAAGAATTTACATTAGGGCGATTTGTAGATGGGAAAAGAGAACCTCTTGATGATTGCACTTGTAGTAAATGTCCATTTAATATTAATGGAAAGTGTTGGAATAGCAATAGGAGTGCTAATTGTAAACACAAACCAATAAAAAAGGAAGTGATTAGTAATGAGTAAAATGTATGTAATGATAGGTGCGCCAGGAAGTGGAAAAAGCACTTATATTAAAAATCATATTAAAGATAATGAATTAGTTATATCAAGAGATATAATTCGTTTTGCAATGCTTAACGATGGAGATGATTATTTTTCAAAAGAAAAACAAGTATATAATGAATTCATAAAACAAATAAATGCGGCAATCGCCAATGAGATAGACATATATGTCGACCAAACAAGCCTTAACCGCGGGGCCCGCAGTAAATTATTTAATAGATTAGAGAAAAAACCTGATGAAATTATTGCAATTTATATTAAAAAACCATTAGACATTATATTAAAATACAATGCAAAAAGAACTGGCCGCGCATTAGTGCCAGAAGATGCTGTTATAAATATGTATAATTCTATTGAAGAACCTACTTTAGAAGAAGGTTTTACTCAAATAAATATAATATAAGGAGGTAGTTTATGTTAAAAATAGTATTCAAATATAGAGATGATTATTCTTATCCTAATTGGAATGAACAAGAATGTATATGTAACTCACTTAAAGAATGTAAAGAAATGTATGGATTAGGAGTAGACTGTGAATATCAAATAATAAGTATAGAAGAAATAAAATAGAGAATTGATAAAAAAATAGAAAAATATCAATTAAAAGAAGGGAGGATTGATAATAATGGAAATGAGTAATAAAAAAATCTGGTTTACTTCAGATACTCATTTTGGTTAAGGTCATGTTAAAGATTTTCTTTGGTCTCCAAGAGGTTTTAATTCAATAGAAGAGCATGATGAAGCGATTATTAAAAATTGGAACGAAGTAGTTGGACCTGATGATATCGTATATCATTTAGGAGATGTTATGTTAAATGATAATGACCATGGGATGAAATGTATTAGCCGTCTTAATGGGCATATTTATCTTATATTAGGAAATCATGATACCAATGGAAGAGTTTTATTATACGAACAATGTCCTAATATAGATGAAATAGTATTTGCAAAAGAAATTAAAATAGGCAAAAATTATTTCTTTTTATGTCATTATCCAGTTGTTACTGCAAATTATGATGATGATAAACCATGGGCTAAACATTTAATTAACCTTCATGGACATACTCATTTTACTGAGAAATTTTATGATAATAACCCTTATATGTATAATGTAGGATTAGATGCTCACAATAATTATCCTGTTGAAATTAATGAAATTATTGCCGATATCAAGGAAAGAAAGATGCAACTTGATAGACAATAATTTTTTTCTTATAATATAAATATATAAAATAGGAGGAATAAAAATATGTTTAGAACTTTTAAGTTATTAATGTTTATTTTATGGCTAATAGATATATTAAATATAGATTTCTTAATTAATGGAACTCATTTAGCAACATTTTTAGATATTACACTTCCAATAAATGGCTTATTTTGGTTACTTTATTGGCTATTAGTACCTAGTTCAAATTATATCATTCAAAAGGAGGATTAATAATGAAATATAAATTATTAGAAGCCGTCTATGATAATGCTTTTGGAAACTCTTATGTAACAATAGGAACCGATTTAGGAGAATTTCATGGCTTTTGTAAACTTCATGAAGAGGATAAAGATATAGAGTCTAATTTCTTTGGATGTAAGATTGCGGAAATGCGTGCTATTTGTAAATATGGAAAAGCAAAAAGTCAAAGATTAAAAATAAAAATAGATACTTTAAAAAGTATTATTGAAGGTATGGAAAAAATAAATAATTATGAAAAAAATAGTGTAGAAGCTAGATATATAAGAAAACAATATTTTATTTTAGAAGAAAGATATAATCGTTGGCAAGTTAGTATTAAAAATTTAGAAGATGGTATCTATTATGCTATGAAAAATTATAGAGAAGAAAAAGAAAAATTAATAGAAAAAATAAATAAAAAGCCAGCTGAAGAAGAATAAAGGCTGGCTTTATAAATAAGGGGTTGGTAGCTATGAATAAAAATATAATAAAAATATATACTGATGGTGCATGTAGCGGAAATCCTGGTCCAGGAGGCTGGAGTTGTGTAGTATATGACGATAATCGCCGCATAATTACAGATGCTTATACTGGAAGTGAAGGCACTTATATGGAAGGTCATTTAATACAAAAGAAAGATACTACTAATAATCGCATGGAAATAATGGGATTATTAAAAGCTTTAGACCTTGCTGTAAATAAATATAATGATTGCTGTTGTATAATATATTGTGATAGTGCTTATTGTGTTAATATGTTCAATGAATGGATTAAGACTTGGGCCGCAAATAACTGGATTAACAGTTCAAAGCAGGAAGTAAAAAATTTAGATTTAGTTAAAAAATTATATGAATATACAAAGATTGATTTTCCTAATTTTTCTGTTTATAAAATAGATGGACACAATAATCATATAGGAAATGAACTTGCTGATGCTTATGCTATTGCTGAGAAATGCGGCGATGGAACAAAATTAGCTAAAATTATTAAAGAAAATGATATTACTCTTGCCATAGAGTAATTTTTTTGATTTTAAAGGAAAATTTTGTTATAATTAATATAGAAGAAATTTTAGAAGGAGGAAAAATAATGAACGATAAGAAATTATATACTAAAGACTCAATCGAATCATTAGATGACTTAGAATTTACTCGTCTTAAACCAGGAGTATATGCAGGTGATACTACATATTCAACTCAATTATTAGTCGAAATAGTTTCTAATGCCGTTGATGAATTTAGATTAGGTCATGGAAATGAAATAGATATTAAGATACAAAATAAAGATAAAGATACTATTGTTGAAGTTCGTGATTATGGTCAAGGTTTCTTAGTTAATGAAGTTCGTGAAGATGGAAAAACAGTTCTTGAAGCTGCCTTTAGTGTTTTAAATACATCAGGTAAATATAGAGCAGATGGAACTTATGAAGGAACATCTTTAGGTTCATTTGGTATCGGTTCAAAAATTACTACTTACTTATCTCATTGGCTAGAAGTTGAAACATATAGAGACAAAAAATGTGAACAAGTAAGATTTAAAGAAGGTATTTTTGAAAAAAGAAATGTTCAAGATACTACTGAAAAATCTGGTACTCTTGTTAAATGGCAACCAAGTGAAGAATTCTTTACATATACTTCAATAGAAGAAAATAAAATCAAATCATTATTAAATACAATTAGTTGTTTATGTCCTGGATTAAAAATTAATTTAACATTAGATGGAATAACAACAACTTATTATTCAGAGCATGGTTTAAATGACCTTGTAGATGAAGCTGTAAAAGATAAAGAAATTATTACTAATAGATTTAATATGAATTATAGCGAAGGTAAAGAAAAATTAGATATGGTATTAACATATACTTCTAATTATTCACTTACTCTTGTTCCTTATATTAATACAGGTCTAACAGAGAAAGGTCCTCATATAACTCAAGTTAAAACTATTATTACAAGAGAGTTTAATAAATTTTTTAGAGATAAAAAATGGTTAAAAGAAAAAGATGAAAATTTAACTGGGGATGATATACAAGAAGGAATGTATATTGTATTTAATATGACAGCTCCTAATGTAGCTTATGATGCTCAAGTTAAATCAACAGTAACTAAATTAGATATGGGTAATTTTAGTACAGCAATAGCTGAACAATTACAAATATGGCTAATAAATAATGAAAAAGAAATAAAAATTATATTTGATAAGGCGGCTGCCGCAAGAAAAGCTAGAGAAGCTGCTAAAAGTGCTCGTGAAAGAGTTAGAGAAAATAATAAAAAGAAAGAAAAAGCATTAAAATTTGATAGTAAACTTGCTGACTGCTATGGAAAAGATAGAAGTAAATGTGAAATATATATTACCGAAGGAGATTCTGCCTCAGGTAACTTGAAATCAGCAAGAAATAATGAATTCCAAGCAGTAATGCCGGTTCGTGGTAAAATATTGAATACACAAAAAGCAAGTTTAGATAAAATACAAAAAAATGCAGAAATTATGACAATGATTGATGCTTTTGGATTATATATTGATACTAAAACTATGCAAGTTACTTATGATAAAGATAGTTTAAGATATGGTAAGATTATTATTGAATCAGATGCGGATGTAGATGGTCGACAAAAGTGCGGGCCAATGAAAAACTTTTCACTTAACCAAGTGGGTACTATTGGACAAAACTAATTTATGAGATATGTACATTTCTCATATAATAGTAAGAAGAGAAGATAGTGCTAACGGGGAATCCTAAGTCTAATAAAGATATGGAAATCCCGTGGGAAACATTATTAATTCAAACTCTTCTTAAAGGAGAGATAAAAATGATAGGAATTTACAAAATAACAGATAAAACTAATCAAAATATGTTTTATATAGGACAAAGTAATGATATTGAAAGAAGATTTAAAGAACATCAACAAAAAACTTATGAACAAAGTAGAATTCCTTTTGATAAATATATTAAAGAAAAAGGAAAAGAAAATTTCTTTTATGAAATATTAGAAGAATGTTCATTAGAACAGTTAAATGAAAAAGAAAAATATTGGATTAAATATTATAATGCTACTGAATCAGGAAATCAAACCGAAGGAGGTTTTACCGATGTTATAGGTAGTCATAATCCAAAATCTAAATTAACAGAAGAGGATGTTGTTCAAATCAGAATAGCCTATAAAGAACATAAAAAACAGAAAGATATTTATGAAAATTTTAAAGATAAAATAAGTTTTGGTTATTTTCAAAATTTATGGCAGGGACGCTCTTGGAGTCATATAATGCCAGAAGTCTTTACAAAAGAAAATAAAGAATATTATATATATCAAAATAGTAAAGGAGATAAAGGAGCTGGAGCTAAATTTACCGATGAAGAAGTAATTCAAATAAGAAATAGATATGTAAATGAAAGCGCCAAAGATATCTATAAAGATTATAAAGATAGAGTTTCTTTTCAAACTTTACAACAAATATTATGGGGAAGGTATTATTCACATCTTCCTATATATAAAAAGAAAGAAAAAATTTGGATTAATAATGAACCTGTATCGACTATTCCCTAGGTCTTCTGGGCAGGGAAGTAGGGCTGCTATTGGTACGCAGTAGTGTTATAAGAAATGAAGCACTTTAAATGCCGAAATGGTTTCCTCTCGTAAGAGAGTAAAAGATAGTCAGTGCCTATGGAAACATAGGAAGTGCACGGCGCATATTAAAAACTTATTCTATACTTTTATATGGAATTTCTGTCCTCAATTAATTGAAGATGGATATATATATGCAGGAGTTCCACCACTATATAAAGTAACAATAGGCAAAGAATATAAATATATTAAAAATGATGAAGAATTAGAAGAATTTAAAAAATCAATAGGCGACAAAAAAATAACTGTTAATCGTATGAAAGGTTTAGGTGAAATGTCAGTTGATGAGACTGAAGAAACATTAACTGACCCTAACAATAGAATAATTAAACAAATAACAGTTGAAGATGCGGCGGCCGCAGATAAATTATTTAATGATTTAATGGGAACTGCTATTGTCGCACGCAAGGAGTTTATTAAACTTCATAGTTCGGAGGCTGAATATAATGCCGAATAGAAAAAATTTAGAAGGTCAAAAATTTGGTCCTTTAACCGTTATTAAATTAGACAAAGAAAAAACTAATTTAAAGAAAAGAGCATTTTGGCTTTGTCAATGCGATACTTGTGGTTTAATTCACTCTATTCGTTCAGATAGTTTACAACAATGTGATAAATGTCCTAATAATAATCATAGTAAATTAGTAAAGAATGAAATAGGAAATAAGTATGGAAAATTAACTGTTATAGAAAGGGCTGAAAAAACTAATAATAATAAAAATGCTTTTTGGAAATGTAAATGTGATTGCGGGAATGAAATTATTATTAATGGTATTGATTTAAGAAGAGGTCATAGCCAATCTTGTGGATGTATTAAATCACTAGGAGAAGAAAAAATATCTAATATTTTAAGAAAAAATGATATTATTTTTGAAAAAGAAAAAACTTTTGAGGATTGTATAAACCCTGAAACTAATACTAGATTAAGATTTGATTTTTATCTTCCTAGTTATGATATTTTAATAGAATATCAAGGTAGTCAACATTATGAAGCATCTAATTCAGGTTGGAATACTAAAGAAAAATTAATAAATCAGATAAAAAAAGATAAAATAAAAAAACAATGGTGTATGAATAATAATAAAATTTTAATAGAAATTTCCTATAAAGATTTTAATAATATAACAATAAATAAATTATTGGGAAGGGAGAGTTTTAGTAATGAATAATAGCACGAATGATATAATAAATGAATTAAGTAAGAATTTTATTGAATATGCCGCAGCTGTAAACGAAGATAGAGCGATACCTGATGCTACATCAGGTCTAAAACCAGTTGCTAGAAGAATATTATGGGGGGCTTTTGAGAAGGGATATGCAAGTTCAAAACCTCATGTAAAGTCTGCTAAAATAGTAGGAGACGTTATGGGTAGCTATCACCCTCATGGCGACTCTAGTATCTATGGAGCAATGATTCGTCTTTCTCAAAATTGGGTTATGCGCTATCCATTAATTGAAGTTCATGGTTCTAATGGAAATATAGATGGTGATGGACCAGCCCATATGCGTTATACTGAAGCAAGATTATCAAAACTTGCAGAAGAGGGTATGTTGGCTGGAATAAAAAAGAGAAATGTAGATTTTATTCCTAACTATTCTGAAGATGCAGAAGAGCCAGTTACATTACCTGCAATATTCCCTAACTTATTATGTAATCCAAACACAGGCATAGGTGTTGCAATGGCATGTAATTTTGCTCCACATAATTTAAAAGAAGTAGCTCAAGCCATTCATGATTATATAGATGGTAAAGAACCTATGCTACCAGGCCCAGATTTTCCAACAGGTGGAATAGTTATTAATAAAGATGATATACCAAAAATAATGGAGACTGGACATGGGTCTGTAAAAATTAGAGCTAAATATAAAGTTGAAGGGCAAAACATTGTATTTTATGAGATTCCTTATGGAACATCAACAGAAGCTTTAATGACTGAAATTGGTGAGGTTAGTGAAGATAAAATTGTTGAAGGTATTGTTAATATAAGAAATGAAAGTAATAAAAAAGGATTAAGAATTGTAGTAGAGTGCGGAAAAGGTATTAATCCAGATTCTGTAGCGCAAAGACTATTTTTAAAAACTAATTTACAAAATAGTTTTTCATATAATCAAGTTGCTTTAATAAATAAAACACCAACAGAAGTAAACTTAAAAGACTGTATTAAAATTTATTTAGAGCATAATATTCAATGTATAATTAAAGAATATGATTTTGACCTAAAGAAAGCGGAAGCCCGCCTTGAAATTGTAGAAGGTTTGTTAAAAGCATTGCAAGATATTGATAATATAATTGCATTTATTAAGAAATCTGAATCAAGTGCAGTTGCTAAAGATGGCTTAATTAAAGAATATAAATTTACTGAACCTCAAGCAAAATCTATTGTCGCTATGAGATTAGGTAGCTTAGCTAAATTAGAAGGTGTAGAACTTAATGAAGAAAAGGCTAAATTGAATAAGACTATTGATGAACTTAATAAAGTGTTAGGTTCTGAGACAGAACAATTAAATGTTGTCTTAAATAGATTAGATGATTTAGTTAAAAAATATGGCGATGCAAGAAGAACTGAATTAGCTCAAATAGATATTCCTAAAGAAGATAAAGAAACAGTTGCAGTTATCCCTGAAGATGTAGTTGTTATGGTATCTCAAACAGGAGATGTTAAACGAATTCCTAAGGCTAGTTTTAGAACTCAAAGAAGAAACGGTAAAGGAGTTAAATCTGAGGATGATGCAATTTTAACATCAATTAGAACTAACACTATTGATAATCTATTAATCTTTACTAATAAGGGAAGAATGTATAAAATATTAGTAGATAAACTACCAATCGGTACAAATGTATCAAAAGGTCAACCAATAGCTACTCTAATTAGTATTGAACCTGATGAGAAAGTAATTGCGGCCGCTAGTTTAGATAGGGATACAGATGCTGAATATGTAGTATTTACTACTAAAAAAGGTTTATTTAAGAAAACTTTATTAAGTGAATATAAATCTATTAAAAAGTCAACTGGAACACAAGCTATCAAGTTAAAAGATGGAGATAGTATAGCTAATGTAACTTTTATGAAGGATGAAGAATTTATGATGTTTACTAAAAAGGGTATGGGAATTAGATTTACTACTAATGAAATTAATCCAATAGGTAGAGTAACATCTGGAGTAAAAGGTATTAATTTAGCTGATGATGATGAAGTTGTAGCCAGCTTCCCAATTGATAATGACAAAAAACAAATTGCTATTATAGGTAAAAATGGCTATGGTAAGAGATGTGAACTATCTGAATTTAGTTGTCAAGGACGAGGCGGAAAAGGTTTAAAAACTGGACAAGAAATTGTTGGAGCTGAGTTAGTAGCTGATGAAGATAACTTACTATTAGTTGGTAACCCAAATAGTATATGTATTGAAGCTAATGAAATAACTACTCAAGGAAGAACAACAATAGGGGTAAAATTAGCTCAAAATGAAATAAGAAATGTTGTAAGATTATAACAACATTCTTTTTTTATGCGCGGCAGCCGTTGTTTAATCCTCAAGCGCGATAAAAATATGCAATAACCGGCTACCGCAAATTATATTTATATTGATTTTTTATTTAAAATATTATATAATAATAATGAAAAAAGGAGAAAATAGAATGAAAAGAGAATATTGTTTAGTAAATTTTTCTATAGAGAATAATGAAGTAGTATCTTTCCGTTTACCATATGTTGAGGGGACTTTTGAAGAAATGAAAACCATTGCGGATGATATATTAAAATATGATAACGCTTATAATATGTTAGTAAAAGATTCTAATAAAGAATGGACTGAAGGCATGCTTGATGAAAACCATATTATTTTGAAATACAATTCACATGATGAGGAAAAGAGTAGGATAGGTATAATTATGATTTTACCTTATGGTGATGCTCAACTTCAATTAGAATATATTAATAAGTTTCGTAAAGAGGTTTAAAGCCTCTTTTTGAACATTATTAAAATTTATTATATAATATAATTGTAAATGAAAGGAAGGGATAAGTATGATAGATAATAATATAACTGAAATAAGAACATTAATAGATAAGTTAAACTATTATACAAAAAAATATGATGAAGGAAAACCAGAAATATCAGACCAAGAATGGGATGATATGTATTTTCAACTACAAAAATTAGAAAATAAATATCATACTTATTGCGAAGATAGTCCTACTCAAAGAGTTAATTATCAAGTAATTAATAAATTAAATAAAGTAGAACATAATCATCCAATGTTATCATTAGATAAGACAAAAGAAATAGATAGCATATCTGCTTTTGTTGCTAACAAAGATTATGTTGCTATGGCTAAAATGGATGGACTTACTTGTTCATTACGCTATTTAGATGGTAAATTAATCTCTGCGGAAACTCGCGGTAATGGGACTATTGGAGAAGATATCCTTCACAATGCTTTACAAGTTAAAAATATTCCTAATAAAATTAACTTTAAGAAAGAGTTAATTATAGATGGAGAAATTATTTGTACTTATGAAGATTTTAAATATTATGAAGATGAATATAAAAATCCAAGAAACTTTGCTTCTGGTAGTATAAGATTATTAGATAGTAAAGAAAGTGCTATGCGTAGACTTACTTTTGTAGTTTGGGATTGTATCAAAGGTTTAGAAAATGACCAAGATACTTTAGTAGGTAAGTTAGAATATCTAGCAGATTTAGGATTTACAGTTGTACCAATGTATTTTGGAACTAAAAATATTCAAACAGCAATAGACCAAATCAAACTAAAATCAAAAGCATTAAGTTATCCAATTGATGGAGTTGTATTTAAACTTAATCAATGTGATGAATATAATGCTGCAGGTAGAACTGACCATCATTTTAAAGGTGGTTTGGCTTATAAATTTTATGATGAAGAATATGAAACTAAACTTCGAGATATACAATGGACTATGGGTAGAACTGGAGTATTAACTCCAGTAGCTATATTTGATACTATTGAAATTGATGGAACAGAAGTATCAAAAGCAAGTCTTCATAATGTAAGTGTTTTATCTGATATTTTAGGTAAACCTTTTATTGGACAGCCTATATGGGTATATAAAGCCAATATGATAATTCCTCAAATATCAAGAGCAGAAAAACCTGAATTAAAAGAGGTATTAGGTATGGGATTTGATTATCCTATTGAAGATTATTTAATAACTCCTAATGTATGCCCTTTATGCGGAAGTGAAACTGAACTTAAAGATAATGATGGAGTAGTAACTTTATATTGCGGCAATCCGCAATGTCAAGGGAAACTTATAAATCGTTTAGACCATTTTTGTGGAGAAAAAGGTTTAGATATAAAAGGGCTTTCAAAGGCAACTCTCGAGAAACTTATAGACTGGGGTTGGGTTTCTAGTTTTATAGATATATATAAATTAGAAAACTTCTCAAAAGAATGGAAAAACAAAGCTGGTTTTGGTGAAAAGTCAGTAGAGAGGATCTTGGAAGCCATAAACATGAGTAGAAAAACTACTTTAAGTGCAGTTATTGCGGCAGCAGGGATACCATTAATAGGAAGAACAGTGGCTAAAGAATTAACAAAATATATAAAAACTTATGAAGATTTTAGATATAAAATAGAAACAGGTTTTGATTTTACAGTATATGATGGTTTTGGAGAAACTATGGCTGCTGCTTTATTAAATTTTGACTATAAAGAAATTGATGATGTAGTTGATTATGCGCTTGAAATAGAGGAGGCTGAAGAGAATAATAATTCTCAATCATTAGAAGGAATTACTTTCTGTGTAACAGGAAAAGTTCATATATATAAAAATAGAAATGAATTAAAAGCTGATATAGAAAGTAGAGGCGGAAAAGTAGTAGGTAGTATGTCAGGAAATGTAAATTATTTAATTAATAATGATAATACTAGTACTTCAAGTAAAAATATCGCCGCACAAAAAGCAGGGATTCCAATTATTACAGAGGAAGAATTGCAGTTAATGTTTAATTAGATTGATGAATTAAAAATTTTCAGATATAATATATATATGAAAGATAAAAAGAAAATTAAAAGAGTAGCACAAAAAATTGTTGACCTCGAAAAGTTGTGTTTAACTGATAAAAATAACTTAAATAAATATTTAGAGAGGATGCAACAATTAACTGAGAGTCTTTCATTTGAAGAGCTACTCGCAGTTGATGAGTATATACTAAGTAATAATTTATTGAAAAGATAAAAAATTTTAGTTATAATACTTATAGGAAAACATAATAAATAAAATAGAAAAGGAGATAAGAGAATTATGTTAAAACCAAATAGTAAAATCGTATTTGAATATGTAAAAGAAAATGAAGCTAATGGAATTACAGCTGCTATGATAGCTGAAGCAACTGGATTACCAGTAAGAAGTGTTAACGGAATCGTTACATCAGCATTCCAAAGAAAAGGATTAATGGTTAGAGAAGAACATGAAATCGAATTAGAAGATGGTTCTCACGATAAAGTTAAATTCATCAAATTAACTGATGAAGGTAGAGCATTCGATCCAGAAGCTACAGAAGACGCTGAATAATTTTAAAGAATAAAAAAGGAGGAGCTGGGTTTAACCTAGCTCTTTTATTTTTGGAAAGGAATAAGATATGCAAAATTTTATTACTTTATTTTTATTTGTTTGTTGTATTATATTATTTTGTATAGTTATTTTTAAAAAATATAAAAACAATGAAATAAATAATAATATAAAAGAAGAAAATAATAAATTAGAAATTGATAGATTAGTAAAAGTAAAAGAATTAGAAAGTTTAGACCATCAATTGGAATTAAAACAAATGGCTATAAAAGCCACAGAAGATATTGCTAAAAACATGAAGACAACAGCCTATGATGCCTATACTCAATACCAAGATTTATTAAATACAGACTATGAGAAGATTGAACAAGAGCATGACCAAGCTATAGATGGGTTAAGAATAGCTTATGATAATTTACAAGATATATTAATGTTAAAAATTAAAGATGTTCAAAAAGACCTAGATAAAATTACATCAACACGTGCAGCCGCAATGAAAGCTCAATTAAAAGAACAAGAGATAAAAGATAAACAATCTTTTTACTGTCCTCAAGTTCCACAAGATGAGCTTAAAGATGCTAAAACTCTTCGTGATATAGAATATAAATTAAATAATCCTCGTATATTAAGAATGCTTATATGGCAAAGTTTTTATCAAAAACCAATAAATCAAGTGTGCGCAAATGTACTAGGTGCGGCAACCGCAACTAAATGTGGAATATATAAAATAACAAATCAAAAAAATAATTTAGTTTATATAGGTCAAGCTGTTGATATTGCAACCCGTTGGAAAAATCATGCGAAAGCTGGTTTAGGAATAGATACTCCAGCTAATAATAAATTATATAAAGCAATGATGGAAGATGGACTTGAAAGTTTTTCATTTGAAGTTTTAGAGGAATGCAGCCGTGATGAGCTTAATGAAAAAGAAAAATTCTATATTTCATTATATCAATCAGATCAATATGGCTATAATTCAAATTCAGGAATAAATAAGAGTTAATTGATAAACTCTTATTTTTTAATTATAATATTTATATAAAGAATTTTAAAGAAATAACACCTGGGAGTGCCGTACTAAAGGTTTGACACCAATGAAATTTTTTAGTATAATAATATTAGAAATAATTAAATCATGAGATAAAAGAATGAATTAAATTATTTTTAAAAGAAAAGAATATTTAGAAAAGGAGAAGAAAATATTATGAGAAAACCACAAAACACAGAAAGAATTGAAGGAAGAATTTATCAACATGATTTAGCAGTAAAACAAGTTCAAAACAAAGACTCTGCAAACTTTGGTAAAGACTTCATTAACGGTAACTTAGAAATAGCTACTGATGAAGAAGGTTTAAATGTTATTAAAGTTCATTTTACTTATGTAACTGAAACTACAAGTAAAGGAACTAAAAATAATACTTATACTAACTTAAAGAAAATTATTGAAGAAGGAAAAACTTGGGTTGCTGATGGAAAAGATAATGCTATGAAAGTAAGAGTTAACACTGCATTAGCATTAAATGACTTTTATAATAATAATGATGAATTAGTATCAGCAAAAACTAACGAAGGCGGATTTGTAACTTTCATCAATGAATTAGGAGAAGAAAAAGAAAGAAATACATTCTCAGTTGATATGGTTATAACTAATGTTGAACACAAAGATGCTGATGATGAAAAAAATATTGAAGAACACTCTGTAGTTAGAGGAGCTATCTTTAATTTTAGAAATGCTTTATTACCTGTTGACTTTAAAGTAAAAAGTGCAGATGGTATGAAATATTTTGAAGATTTAGGAGCTACAAATGCTGAACCTGTATATACAAAGGTTTGGGGTAAAATAGTATCTGAAACTAGTACAACTACTCAAGAAGTTGAAAGTGCATTTGGAGAAGCTGCTGTAAGAACTTATAAAAGCACAAATAAAGAATGGGTTATTACAGGAACTGCAAAAGTACCATATGACTTCGGAGATGAAAATGTATTAACTGCTGAAGAATTAACAAAAGCTAGTCAAGATAGACAAACTTATTTAGCAGAAGTTAAACAAAGAGCAGATGAATATAAAGCTAGTAGAGCAGCTGGAAACATACCAGCACCTGCTACACAAGCTACTACAACTGCTACTAAGACAGCTGAATTTACTTTCTAATTCAGCTTTCTTAACGATAATATATTAAGAAAAGGAGAGTTTTAGATGGCTATAGATTTAATGAGTTTACAACCTCATAAAGTTAGTCGTGACCTACGCGGATACTCTGTTTTCTTTTATGGAGAACCAAAAAGTGGTAAAACAACTACTGCCGCTCATTTTCCAGAAGCTCTATTATTAGCTTTTGAAAAAGGTTATAATGCTATTCCAGGAATTATAGCTCAACCTATTAATTCATGGTCTGAGTTTAGACAAACTTTAAGAGAGTTAAAGAAACAAGAAGTAAAAGAAAAATTTTCAACAATAGTTATTGATACAGCTGATATTGCATATGACTATTGTACTAAATATATTTGCGATAATGCAAAAAGACCAGATGGTGGATTTGGAGTTGACTCTATTAGCGACATTCCATTTGGTAAAGGATATGGACAAGTTAGTCAAGAATTTGATGAATGTTTAAGAAGTATCGTTCAAATGGACTATGGTCTAGTATTAATAAGTCATGCTACTGATAAAACTTTTAAAAATGAAAGCGGAGAAGAATATAATCAAATAGTTCCAACTTTAGATAAAAGAGCAACTAATATTGTATCTCGTATGGCTGATATTATAGGATACTCAAGAGTAGTTACTACTGATGAAGGAGATAAAACAATGTTATTTATGAGAGGAACTAATAGATATATGGCTGGGTCTAGATTTAAATATACTCCAGATTATATAGAATTCTCTTATGAAAATTTAACAAATGCAATAGCAAATGCAATTGATGAGCAAAGCAAAACTGAAGGAAGCGATTATTTTACTGATGAAAGAAGTAATTTATATATTCCTAAAGATGAAGAATTAGACTTTGATAAATTAATGAATGAATTCCAAGATTGTATAAATAGAATTATTAAAAAAGTTAATAATGAAGATAGGTTTTCAAGTGAATATACACCAAGAATTACTCAAATAACTGAAAAATACTTAGGTCGTGGAAATAAAGTTAGTCAATGCTCAAGAGAACAAGTAGAAGCTTTATCTTTAATTGTAGAAGATTTAAAAGAACTTGAAAAACTTGAAATTTAATTTGCGATGGCGCTCTAAGAGCGTCTTTTTGATTTTTCTTTAAATAAATAGTATAATATAAAAAAGAAGTTTAAGAATAGGAGGTGCGGCAATGGCTAAACTAATGGCTAAATGTTATTATTGCGGTTTACAGTTTGATAGAAATGTAGAAGAGTTTGTTGCTATTAATAGTAGACGCTATGCTCATAAAACTTGTCATGAAAAAGCGCAATCAAATAAAACGCAAGAAGAAAAAGATTATGAAGCACTTACTAATTATATTAAACGAATATTCGGATATTCAACAATTCCATCAAAAATAAGTAGACAAATAACTGATTATAAAAGACAATATGATTTTACTTACAGTGGAATGTTAAAGGCTCTTATATGGTGGTTTGATGTAAAAAAGAATACAATAGAAGGAACTAATGGTGGAATAGGAATTTTACCCTATATCTATAATGACGCAAAAACTTATTATTATGGTCTTTATATTGCGCAAATGGCGAATCAAGGTAAACAAATCGTCACTAAGGTTGAAGAGGTTGAGATAGCTCCACCTCAAGTCTATGTGCAGCCGCCACGATTATTTAAAATAGAGGAGGAAGAAAATGAGTAAATATGAAGATATCCCATCAGTAGTTCAAGTTATAGGTAATATATATAATAATCCAAAATTATTAGATAATGAAAAATATAGTTTTAATGAAGAAGATTTTTCAAATGATTTTCATAGAATAATATTTGGTAGTATATATAACTTATATATGATGGGAGCTAAAGAAATAACAATTAATGCTATTGAAGACTATTTATATAATAGACCAACTTCTTATGGTATATATCAAAATAATAAAGGAAATGAATATTTACAAAAATTATCTACTGAAGTCCAATTATCTACTTTTGATTATTATTATAATAGAATGAAAAAAATGACTTTATTAAGAGAATATGATAAGATAGGAATGGATTTAAAATGGTTATATGACCCTGATAATATACTAGATAGTAAGAAAAAACAAGCTCAAGAAGATTGGTTTGATAATACATCTCTTGAGACAATGGCAGATACCATTAATAGAAGAATTGAAGAAATTAGATTAAAATATGTAGATGGCACTAATGAGGAATACGTTCAAGCAGGAGAAAATATTGATGAACTTATAGATAGATTGCAAAAAAATCCAGAAATAGGATATCCTTTATATGGGCCTCTTATTAATACAGTAACCCGTGGAGCAAGATTAAAAAAATTATATCTTCGTAGTGCGGCAACCGGTGTAGGTAAAACTCGTGCTATGATAGCAGACGCTTGTAATATAGCCTGTGATGAGTTATATAATTTAGAAACTAATAAATGGGAAGTTAATGGAACTAAAGAGCCTACTTTATTTATAACAACAGAACAAGAAGTTGATGAAATACAAACAATGATGTTAGCATTCTTAAGCGGAGTCAATGAAGCTCATATTATATATAATAAATATGAAGAAGGCGAATTAGACCGTGTTATATATGCAGCTAAATTAATAAAATCATCTCCACTTCATATTAAAAGGTTGCCAGATTTTAGTTTACAGGATATTGAAAATGCAATTAAATTTGGTATTCATGAATGGGGAGTTAGATATGTATTCTTTGATTATCTACATACTTCATTAAAAATCTTAGGAGAAGTTTCTTCAAAGGCTGGAATAAAAGGTCTAAGAGAAGATAATGTCCTATTTATGATAGCAATAAGACTTAAAGATATATGTAATGAATATGGAGTCTTTATAATGACAGCAACTCAATTGAATGCTGAGTATACAACAGCTCAACAATATGACCAAAATTTATTAAGAGGTGCAAAATCTATTGCTGATAAAATTGACTATGGTGCAATTATGTTACAAACATCTCAAGAAGATAAAGATGCACTAAAGCCATTGTTAGCAAAACAAAATTTACCAATACCTGAAATAAAAATGTCTGTATATAAAAATAGACGTGGTCAATACAAAGATATTCTTTTATGGTGTAAAGCTGATAGAGGAACTTGTAGAATTGAACCTTTATTTGCAACTGATTATAAATATGAAATAGTAGATTTACCTGATTTAAAAATAAAAATTAATCCTAATATAAGCGCAAGTGCATTCTAGGATAAAGGAGGGATTGCCGTATGGATGATAAAGAAAGATTAGAAGAAATAAAAAATAATTTGACAATAGACCAAATAACAGATATATTAATCTCTCTAGGCGGCGATCCAGTACCTAAAGGTGATTATATAGTATGTAGAACAATCTGTCATGGTGGAGACAGTCATAAATTATATTATTATGATAATACAAAATTGTTTAGATGTTATACAGAATGTTCTGATACTTTTGATATATTTGAACTAATTGTTAAGATACAAAGCCAAGGCGGGGATACTTATTCATTACCGCGAGCTTTAAATTATGTAATAACTTATTTTAATTTAGATATAGAAAATAAAAATTTTCCTGATGAGAAAGATAAACTACAAGATTGGCAAA
>Ga0310695_10007057_pt1 | contig 18149 bp, 11 predicted proteins | sample RumenRJG_04DNA_FD_203882 | JGI IMG/M metagenome (GOLD analysis project Ga0310695, IMG submission 203882) | Bovine rumen microbial communities from Lethbridge, Alberta, Canada - RJG_04 (v2) (version 2) | ecosystem: Host-associated > Mammals > Digestive system > Stomach > Rumen | place: Canada...
CATCAGCGCTTACGCTGATCTCGCAGATGGAGACACGCCCGCAACACCGGCGGCTGGTGGCCGGCACCAGGCCGGCCACTACACTGTCACCGGTGGCGTACATCACTACGGACTTTATCGGCTGCGCCTAAAACTATTCAAATTTCCTAATACCGATGCTTGATACGAACGCTCACGCAGATCTCGCAGATTTTTCTCAATACCGAAGTTTGCTCAATAGCCAATGGTGGTGAGAAAATAACTTTGCCGCATATGAAACATCGATTGATTGGAACTCTGGCAGCAGTCCTGCTCATCGGCAACAGCGCGATGGCGCAAACTGCATCTACATCAGCTATGACAAGAGGCATCGGACAATACCCCGGCCGCGTGGCCGACTACCATGGACCGCAGATGGTCAAGGACAACGCTTACCGCAATCTGGCGCTCCATCGGGCGGCCTATGTCTCGGCCTCACTCGACTACAACCTGACAGCGCAGCTCGCCACCGACGGCATCGTGACGCGCGACATGCCCCCTACCCTCACCGTCTCCACGCGCGAGGGCCGGCTGACGCTGCGCGACAAGGATAAGCCCTTCGACGGTAACATCCACTCGTATGTCGCCATGGAAGGCAACCGCAACTACCTGCAGATGGATTGGACCGGCATGGCGGTCGACGTCAGCAAGATCACGCTGAACGCCGACCTGGCCTATCACCCCGAGGCGGCCGACAGCGGCTACGCCATCGTCGTGATGGCCTCCAACGACGGCCGGCAATGGCAGACCGTCGGCGAGCTGAAGGGCGACGGGCTGCCGGGCGTGGCGACGAAGCAGCAGGTGAGCTCCGACCCCAACAAACAAGAGAACAAGATTCTGCTGCCCTTGCGCAATGTAAAGACGGACATCGCCCTCACTCGCCCGGGCCGCTACCGCCACATCCGCATCGTGTTCCGCATGAAGGGCACGGCTTACTGGCGGCTGTATGAGCTGAACGACGGTTGGCTGCCCTCGGCCCACTTCGGCAGTGCGTTTGCCGTGGAGATGCCCGGCAAGCCCGCGGCAACCAGCAATTCCGCTGCGGCCAGCGGTTCAGCGGCATCGGCCAACGGTCAGCAGCCGTGGCTCTACGTCGACCTCGGCACCACAGCCGACATCGACCATCTGCGTCTGCATTGGATTCATAAGGCCCACGGCGGTGAGGTGCAACTGTCCGACGACGCACGCTCGTGGCGCCGCATCGCCCCACTGCCCGACGACAACCGCCTCGACCAGACCATCAGCTGCAAGGGCCGGGGGCGCTACGTCAGACTGCTCATGGACAAGCCCGACGACAGCCGGCTGCTGGTGCTCAGCGAGATGGAGGTGTGGGGCCGCGGCGGACTCGTGGCCCAGGCAAATGACCACCGCGCCATCCACGACTGGGAGCTGCGGCGCGATGGCGACAACCAATGGATCAAAGCCACGGTGCCGGGTACGGTGCTGACGAGCTACATGAATATCGGTGCCATCCCCGACAACCGCTACGCCAACCAGATGCGGCAAATTTCGGAGAGTTTCTTCCAGTCCGACTTCTGGTACCGCGCCTCGGTCACCGCGCCCGAGGCTGCCGACGGACAGCATACCTACCTCAACTTCGACGGCATCAACTGGAAGGCGGAGGTCTATCTCAACCATCAGCCGGTGGGGCGCATCGACGGCGCCTTCATTCGCGGCCGGTTCGACGTGAGCCGTCTGCTGCACCAGGGCGAGAACCTGCTCGAGGTGAGGGTCATCAAGAACGCCCACTTCGGTGGCGTGAAGGTGAAGAACCAGGAGTCGACCGACCTCAACGGCGGCGTGCTCGGCGCCGACAACCCCACGTTCCACGCGTCGATTGGCTGGGACTGGATTACCTCGACGCCGGGCCGCGAGGTGGGCATATGGAACGATGTCTACCTTTCCACCGACCGCGGTCTCTCGGTCGCTGACCCGCTGTTCACCACGCAGCTCAACCTGCCTGATACGCTGGCCACGATGACGCCCGTGGTGATGGTGGCCAACAGCGACCCACGCGCCAAGTCGGTCGTCGTCTCGGGATGGATTGGCGACATCCGCTTTGCCAAGACCATGACGCTGCAGGCCAACGAGCGGCGTGAGGTGAGCTTCATGCCAACAGAGTTCCCACAATTGTCGCAGCAACCCATGAAGCTGTGGTGGCCCAACGGCTACGGTACACCTTATTTATATGATGCGGGCTTCGAGGTGCGCGAGGCCTCCGACAGCAGGGCGTCGTCGGTGGTGCACTACAAGGCGGGAATCCGTCAGATGAGCTATGCCGACGCCGACAACGCACTGAAGATCTTCATAAACGGCAAGCGTCTCATCCCCCTCGGCGGCAACTGGGGCTTCCCCGAGACCAACCTCAACTACCGCGGGCGCGAATACGATGCGGCCGTGGCCTACCACCGCGACATGCACTACAACATGATACGCAACTGGGTGGGGCAGACGGGCGACGATGAGTTCTACGACGCCTGCGACCGCTACGGCATCGTGGTGTGGCAGGACTTCTGGCTGGCCAATCCGTGGGACGGTCCCGACCCCTACGACGAACAACTGTTCCTCACCAACAGCCGCGACCTCATCAACCGCATCCGGCGCCACGCCTGCATCGGACTCTATGTGGGGCGCAACGAGGGCTATCCACCGGCCACCATCGACCGCGCCCTGCGTGAGCAGATCCACGCGCAGCATCCGCAACTGGGTTACATTCCCAGCTCGGCCGACGACGGCGTGAGCGGCCACGGCGCCTACCAGCTGAAGCCCATCAAGTATTATTTCACCGCGCAGTCGGGTAAGTTCCACTCCGAGCGCGGCCTGCCCGCCGTGCCATCGTACGAGAGTCTCTGCCGCATGCTGCAGCCCGACGACCTGTGGCCCATCGGCCTGGCGTGGGCCCAACACGACTTCACCCTGCGTGGCGCACAGAGCGTACAGTCGTTCATCGACGCCGTGACCAACCACTTCGGTCAGGCTCGCGACGCACGCCAGTTCAGCGAGTGGGCGCAGTGGGTCAACTACGACGGCTACCGCGCGATGTACGAGGGTGGCAGCCGCGACCGCATGGGACTGCTCATCTGGATGAGTCACCCCTGCTGGCCGACGATGGTGTGGCAGACCTACGACTATTACCTCGAACCCACCGCGGCTTATTTCGGCGTGAAGAAAGCCTGCGAGCCGCTGCATGTGCAGTTCAATCCGGTGACCAACGCGGTGGAGGTGGTCAACCTTGCGGCAGGCACTCACCGCGGCTTGCAGCTCACGGCGCAGACGCTGACGGCCAACGGGCGCCTCATACGCCAGTGGACCAGTACGGTGGACAGCCACGACGACCAGACGCTTCAGCCGCTGACGATCGAGCTGCCCAATGACGACGTGTATTTCATCCGCCTGCGCTTAGCGGAGAACGGACAGACGGTGTCGGAGAACACCTACGTCGAGAGCCGCCAACCGGACCATTGGCAGGCGCTCTGCCGGTTGCCGAAGGTGCGGGTCGACAGCGAGCAGTCGTTCCGCCGGGAGGGGGAGACCATCATCGGTAAGGTCACGCTGACGAACAACGCCGACGTCCCCGCCCTGATGCTGCGCCTCAACCTGAAGGGTAGCGATGGCGAGCAGATTCTGCCGGTCATCTATTCCGACAACTATTTCCATTTGATGCCGGGCGAGCGCAAGACCGTCACCGTCAGCTATCGGGCGGAGGATGGCCGTGGCGTAAAGCCGCAGGTGGCGCTCACATGGTTTAATCAATAATCCAATAAATAATAGCGCATATGAGAAGACTTTTGTTTCTATTGTTGCTGTCAGTAATGCTCACCAACGCCACGGCGCAGACCGTGAGCTATAAGCAGGTGAGCGACCTGCCCTATGTCTCGGCCAACGATACGTCGGCCTACCGCAGGGAGCGGTGCAAGTTGGACATCTATTATCCAACCAACATGAAGAAGCCGTTTAAGACCGTGGTGTGGTTTCATGGCGGCGGACTGAAAGGCGGTTCCAAGGAGATACCCGAGAACCTGAAGCGGCGCGGCATTGCAGTGGTGGCGCCCAACTACCGGCTGTCGCCGCGTGCCCACAACCCGCAATACACCGAGGACGCGGCGGCTGCGGTGGCCTGGGTGATGAAGCACATCGCCGACTATGGCGGTGACCCGACTCAGGTGTATGTATCGGGCCATTCCGCCGGCGGCTACCTCACGCTCATGCTCTGCCTCGACAAGCGTTACCTCGGCGCCTACGGCATTGACGCCGACGCCATCCGCGGCTACATTCCCATCGGCGGTCAGACGGCCACCCACTACACCATACGCGAGGAGCGCCACATCTCGTTCACCACACCACTGGTCGACCGCTATGCACCGCTCAACAACATCCGTAAGCTCTCCACACGCCTCTGCCTCATCACCGGCGACCGCAAGCTGGAGCAGATGGCCCGCTACGAGGAGAACCTCTACCTAAAGACGGTGCTCGAGGGCATCGGCAACGCCCCCATCCCACTGTATGAGCTCGATGGCTTCGACCATGGCTCATCAGCCGAGCCCGCCCGTCTCCTGCTGCTGAAGTTCATGGCAGAGGATTAATGGCGCACCCGATAAACCCTGTGGATGCGTTTGTACCGGGGCAACTGTACATGGGTTGCTGTCGCAACTTATTTCTCACGCCGATTACGCCGATTTTGGGGATGCAGCACCTGTGCAGTCTGTGTGAAATCCATTATGGCATTTTTCCCACACATCAGCGCTTACGCTAATCTCGCAGATGGAGACACACCCGCAACACCGGCGGCTGGTGGCCGGCACCAGGCCGGCCACTACACTGTCACCGGTGGCGTACATCTCCACGGACTTTATCGGCTGCGCCCCGGAAGTCCCGTCATTACCATTGCGATACCATTGCTGTTGTAGAAGTCCGGAAGTCCGGAAGTCCGGAAGTCCAGTCATTACCATTGCTGTTGTAGAAGTCCAGAAGTCCGGAAGTCCGGAAGTCCCGTCATTACCATTGCGATACCATAGCTATCGCACCGTCATACCATAGCTATCGCATCGTCATACCATAGCTATCGCACTGCGATACCATAGCTATCGCACCGCGATACCATAGCTATCGCGAAGCGTCGGTATAACGAAATATCCCCACACGCATGCAAATAGATGCGTGTGGGGATATTATCGTGGGGGGCGTCACCCGGTCTGGGGGCGACCGCCTCACTATCTATGATTGCCCTCGGGCGCTCCGTTACGGGCGCTGGTCGAACTTAATCATCTCATCCATGTGGTAAGCAGAGGAGACCTGACCGTAGACGTGGGTGCAGATGTCGCCCTCCTCAGGCCACTGCGAGGTCTTGGTGGAGGGCAGCTTGACGGTTTTCAGCCAATTCCATATCTGGTCGGTATTGACATCGGGGTTGACGTAGCTGTGGATTTCGAAAGTGATGCCGTCGTCGAAGACACCGCGGGCGAGCTTCAGGGCAGCCTTGGCCTCGTCGGTGGTGCAGTCGATGAGAATGTCGATGCCGGCGGCGCTGTGGTTAATCTCAACGGGGAAGGAGAACTCTTGTCCGGCAAACTCAAACTTGGCGTTGAGCTTCTCGGTGTAGCTGATGCTCTTATAGTTCTCACCGGCACGGATGTGGAAGTCGTCGGCAACGGCCTGCGACTCGATGGGGATGGGCAGGAACACGTGTACGGCAGCGGTATCGCGCACGTGGATGGAGGTCTTTATCTCGTTCCAGTCGGTGTGCTGCTGCTGGTGGATGTCGAACTCTACCTCACCGGCGAGAGTGGACGGGGTTTCTGGGGTGGATGGGGTGGATGGAGTTTCTGGGTCAGATGGGTCGGATGGGTCGGCGGGCTTGACGGGTGTCTCGCCCTTGCCGGGGAGTATCTTCACAATCCAGTCGTCGTAGATGCCGTCGGGGTCTATCTTGCCGTCGTCCTTGGCCATCTTGTAGTCGAGGCCGAGGTAGTAGTTGCCGTTCCAGTAGTAGAGACGCCAGTCGTCAACCCAGGTGTTGCCGTAGCTGTCGTGCGCGCGGGCGTCCTTGAAGCCCTCGGTCATGAGGGTGGCGTTGTGTGTGGCGGCATTGTTGCACTGGCCGTTGTTGAAGTTGTTGACGTGGGTGTAGAGGTCCACCCAGCTGTAGGGGTTGCCTTTGTCATCCTTCTCCCAAGGCTGCAGCGTGCGGTTGGCCTCCAACACTTCGAGCAGGTCCAGGTGCGACGTGCCGTCGATATCGCTGTGTTGAGCGCCGTTGCGGTCGGTGTAGCTGTACTTGTTGTGGGCGCCTATGACGTCCTGCACGAAATAGTAGGTGTAGCCCGGCCATTCGACGGTGGCTCCCGGGTTGTTGCGCACGTAGCTTAGCACGCCCTGCTTCTCCTCCTCAGTGGGGTAGGCGGGCATGATGTCGCCCCACATGTTGCCGTTGACATCGGCCGCGCGTGTGGCTGCAATCTTGCTGGCGCCAAACTGCAGGCTCACCTCAGATGAGCGTGTGCCATACTTCTCAACGTTTTGGGTAAGGACATCGTTGGCAGGAGCCTCGGTGTCTTCATTGCTGCTGCAGGACATCAGTCCAATGGTGAGCGCGCAGACGGAAAACATGCCAAAAATGTGACTCTTCATGTTTCTGTTCAAATTAATTCCATTAACTTAGTATCGTCCGGCCTTGTTGTGATGGCATTGGCGGGCGAGGCTATTAAACACTATATATTCAATTAGTGGTGCAAAGTTAATGTTTTCTTTTGATATAAACAATAATTTTTTTGTAATTATTAATGGCAGAACAGATAATTTTCCGTATCTTTGCACCCGTAATTACATTAAAGAGCCTATTTTGTGGTGATTGTCCTGAGGCCTGCTGATTGCTGACAGGGGACAAGTATATTAAAAAAAAGGTGTATAAAAAGTGAGCGAGCAAATCTTCAATTACAATGTATATGAAATCTAATGAAAGTGGAATTGTGGACAGCGATTCCACGCATTCAATAATGCCGCAGGCCGTCATCAATGATGTCCTGAAGTCGGCAATGCTCGGTATTTGGAATTTCACTGAGGGCGGTGAATATGGCTTTCGTGCAATGGTCTCCGACGAGTGCCGCCAGCTGTTCGGCTTGGGCAAGGATGACCTCATGAGTCCTGACGAGTTGTATAGATACTGGCGCGACCGCATCTTTCCTGACGACAGGAGGCTCGTCGAGCTTGCCTTGGAGCGGCTGAAGACCTGCAGGCAGGCTGAGGTCAACTACCGCTGGATACACCCCACGCTGGGCCTGCGCTTCGTGAGATGCGGCGGCCTGGGACGCAAGAATGCCGAGGGCAAGTGGGTTTTTGAGGGCTACCACTACGACATCACTGACCTCTTGGAGAACTACAAGCAAAACACGCTCGTGGCCGACACGCTGGCCAAGACCTACTCGTTTCTCTGCTACATGGACCTGGAAAAGGATTGGTACACGGCCTATTGGACAGAGGCGTCAAACGAGCGGAGCATTCTGCCCAGGAGCGGCAAATTGTCAGGCACCAACGTGATTGTGGCCTCTAAATTGTGCAGCGAGAAGGAATACGACAAGGTGAAGAGCTTCAGCAACACCAAGACGATGATGGAAAGGCTGAGGGACACGCCCGCCATCTCCATGATCTGCGAGGGCAGCGTGGCGAAGTGGATCAGGATTACCTACGTCGTCATCGACCGCGACGCCGAGGGTAACGCGTGCCACCTGATAGGCGCCATCAAGGACGTGTCGGACCTGCACGAGCACGAGCTGAGGTTGATTCATTCGCTCAATGAGAGCATCGAGGCTGACCGGTCGAGGACGATGATGTTCCAGAACATGATTCACGAGATTCGCACGCCGCTCAACGCGATGTTCGGTTTCTCGCAGTTGCTCTGCGTACCCGGCGTCGAGGTGACCGACGAGCAGAAGCAGGAATATTTCAACATCATCAACAACAGCTACAGCATGCTGACGAAGCTCATCGACGACGTGCTCGACATCGTCAACGCCGAGCATGGCAACTTCCGCATCCGCAAAAAGGACTTTTTGGTCAACAATATGTGCCGCGAGACGGTGCAACTGGCCAAGATGAGGGTGCAGGCCGGCGTGCGGCTTTACTTCACCTCGGAGGTGCCCGACGATTACTGCATCAACTCCGACGAGCAGCGCATTGAGCAGGTCATCATCAACTTCCTGACCAATGCCTGCAAGCATACGTACGAGGGCGAGATCCACCTGCATGTGTCGGAGAAGGAAAATCCCGGTCACCTCACGTTCTCGGTCACCGACACCGGCACCGGCGTAGCACCCGAGATGGCCGACGACATCTTCAAGCGCTACAAGAAAGCCAACTACAACGTCAATGGAACAGGCATGGGACTGCACATCTGCAGCATCATCGCCGAGCGGCTCAATGGTAAGGTCATGCTCGACAAGAGCTACACCGGCGGCGCCCGCTTCCTGTTCATCATCTAAATAAAACCCCGCAGCATATGTTTTCTTTCGACAATATAACAGGCTCGATGAATGCCTTCTGGATATCGGCACCATGCTTTGCCATCATCCTGCTGATTATCCTGATAAAAGACTGGCGGCGCCGGAAGAGTGCCAGCAAGCTTGACCGCGCGCTCTTCTGGATGACATTCTTCACGCTGCTCAACTGTCTGCCCTTTTCGATTGAAGACCTATGCGCCAGCCCAATCATCAACGACGACAGGCTGATGTCGTTTGTGACGGAGCTGTCAAAGGCCACCGGCGCCATCAACTTCATCTTCTGGATTAATTTTTCGATGCAGTACATGCGCATCAATCGCCCCGCCTCCAGCATTGTCATGGCGCTGGCCGGTATACTGGGATTGTTCGGTTTCTTCATCGTAGGCTGGGACTTCTTCACAGCAGGCAGTTTCAAGACTTTGGGCACGTCGTCGGTTGTCAAGACGTGGCTCACGACGATGGTGATCTACGAGAATATCATCTTCGCGGTGCTTACCATGTATGTGTCCTGGTGCCTCATCCGGCGATACCGTAAGCGGAAGAAATACGATCCGAGACTCTTCGCCACCCTTGCCGCGATGCTGATGCCGTTGACGCTCAGTTTGTTTCATTGGGTCGACAACCCCAGCCACAGCCTTGGTCTCACCACGTCGTGCCTCGTCTTCTATATCTTTGTCATCTCACACGAGCGTGAGGGCATGCAGCGCAGCAAGGAGATGTTCCTCGAGAACATGAGCCATGAGATACGCACGTCGCTCAACTCGGTCTATGGCTTTGCCCAACTGCTCTGCCTGCCCGAGGGCACCTGGAGCGAGGCCGAGCGCGAGTCGTATGCCACCCACATCCGCAACAGCTACAACATGCTCGACATGCTGCTTAACGACCTGATGGTATCGACGCGCTACGACACCCACACCTACAACGTGAAGCAGGAGCCGGTCGACGTGCAGTCGGTCGTCGCCGAGGCCGTTGACGCCATGTCCGTGTGCATGCCTTCGAGCGTACAAATCAGCCTCACGTCGGAGTTGCCCAAGGGCTTCAAGATAGTGAGCGACGGCCGCCGTATACGCCAGATTGTGCAGAACCTGCTGACCAACACCGGCCAGTACATCCTGCAGGGCAAGATTGCGGTGCTGCTGCACAAGGTGGCCGACAAGATAGAGATTACCGTCATCGCCAATATGCCGGCCATACAGGACAAGCGCTATCACGCCGCCGTGGCCAAGAGCAAGGACGACCACAAGACCGGACTGAGCCTGCGCCTGCGCATCAGCCGCAAGCTCGCCATGCTGCTCGGCGGCGAAGTGACCCGCGACTACGACTACGCCGGAGGCATCAAGTACATGGTGCAGTTGGATATCAAGGAGGTCGGCGACACAGCACATCATGCACCGGCAAAGGTCAGCAACGTGATTGAAGAATACTGATCGGCATTGCATTACAAGGAAAGGTTAATATGACAATAGCAGCAGGCATCATTTATCCCACCGGACAAGGGGTGGAGTTCTATGGCTTTCAGGCCATGGGCTACTACCTCAAGCGCTTTCTGCTCTATTACGCCGACTATCCATGGAGCATCCGGCTGCTCTACGGACTCATCATGGCGTGCATCCTCACGATGATGGTCGTCTTCGTGTTGTTCATGAGGAAGATACGCCAGAACCGCAAGGCCAACAAGGCCTACAACGCTGCCCGAAAGCAGTTGTACAACGGCTTCTACTCCATCCTCATCTCGGCCGACAAGCCCGACGGCACCACCCTTGAGCAGGCCTGTGGCATGTCGCTCCACCAGATTCTTTCGTATAAGCCGCAGATACTGTCGCGCCTCATCTCGGAGATCTGTATGGACCTCAGCCGCGAGTTGAGCAACATCCCCAACGCCGACGCCCTCTGCGCCCTCACCGGCGTGAAGGCGTACTACGAGCGGAACCTCGCCACGAAGCACCTGGTGATGTCCACGCTGCAGAACATCGCCGACATGCACATTCCCGTCAACGAGGGACTGCTGGCCATCTACCTCAACAACTACGACCTGCCCATCCGCCACATCTCGCGCGTGTGCCACATCATCGCCTCGTCGGCCGAGCCTTACCGCTACTTCAAGGAGGAGCTCGACGACGACCTGGGCATCTGGTATAAGATGGTGCTGCACCGCTTGTTCGCTTGGGCCCAGGCCAACAACCGTCAGATGCCGCAGTTCCTGGTGGTGGCCAAGGAGCTGCACAACGCCGACTCGGCGGCTTTCCTCATCCAGGAGACCGCCTACTACGGCACCGAGCAAGAGAAAGCCTCGCTCCACAAGCTGTTTCTCTCGCCCAACCTCAAATACCGCCGTGCGGCGCTCCATGCCGTGGCCATCCTGCGCGACGCCAGTCAGGAGCAGGCCGCCATCGACTCCTACGACCACCAGCCCGAGCCCATCCGCCAGGAGGTGCTGCGCACCGTCTACGCCATCAACTCGGGCAAACATACCGAATTCTTCGTCGACGCCTTCCGCAAGTCGACGTCGAAGGTCACCCGCGAGGTGGCCCTCACCAGCCTCTACACCTACGGCAAGGACGGACGACGCACGTTCGAACTGCTCAGGGAGAAATACATCAAGGCCAACACCGACAGAACGCTCATGGATCAGATCGACTCCTTGGCCGTGCTTCAACAAATGAGATCGCTATAGTACACTATGTGGGAATTAATATTAATCTTCTTCGGCTCAATCGTCTTCCTCTACTCGATGTTGCTGATGGCGTCTTACGTGATGCTGCTGATATTCTCGTATCAGTACAGCTCGCGCTATAAGCAGTGGTCCGCCGACTACATCCGCCACATGATGCAGAGCTCCCCCTATGTACCCGGCATCTCCATCGTCGCCCCCGCCTACAACGAGGAGCGCACCATCATCGACAACGTCCAGTCGCTGCTCCGCATGGACTATCCCAACTTTGAGGTGTGCATCGTCAACGACGGCAGCAAGGACCGCACGCTCGAACTGCTCATCAACACCTTCGATTTGGTAGAGGTGCCGTTTGAATATGTCGAGAAGGTGCACTGCGCCCCCTTCCGCCGTCTTTTCCGTTCGGCCAACAACAAATACGCCCGCCTCGTGGTCGTCGACAAGGTGAACGGCGGCACCAAGGCCGACGCCGTCAACGCCGGCCTCAACGTCATTACCAATCCTTATTTCATCAATACCGACGTTGACTGTATCCTCTCGCGCGATGCCCTGTACCACTGCGTGTTCCCCGTGGTCAGCGACGGCACCATCATCGCCGTGTCGGGTACGATGTCGATGAGTAACGGCTCCACTATCAAGGACGGTGAACTGGTCAAGGTGCGGCCGTCGAGCCGTCCGCTGCCGCTGTTCCAGGACCTGGAGTACAAGCGCTCGTTCCTCGTGGGTAAGATGGGATGGAGCAAGATCAACGCCATGAACAACGTGTCGGGCGGCTACGGTCTGTTCTCCACCGAAGTCGTCATCAACGCCGGCGGCTACAGCAGCACCTCGTTTGCCGAGGATATGGATATGATTACCCGCATGGTGGCCTACTGCTGCGACTTCCACCGCCCCTACCGCGTGGTGCAGATTCCCCACAACTGCTGTTGGACTGAGGGTCCGTCCACGCTGCGCATGCTCTTCCGACAGCGCATCCGCTGGGGCCGTGGACTCATCCAGCTCATGTGGGAGCACCGCCGGCTCCTCTTTAACCGGAAATACAAGCGGCTCGGCCTCATCACCCTGCCCTACACCTTCGTCTTCGAGTTCCTCGCCCCGGTCATCGAGGCGGGCGGTCTCGTGTTCATGGTCTACCTCGCCTTCACCGGCGGCATCAACTGGCACACGTTCTTCGTTACGTTCTTCGCCATCTATACCTTCAGCTTCATGCTCTCCACGTTCGTCGTGTTCTACGACTTCATCCTCGGCAAGTCCTACACCCGCACCGTGAGCTACCTGAAGCTGCTGACGGCCTCGCTGTTTGAGCCGTTCATCTATCACCCCATCATCGTCGTGAGCTCCCTCATCGGCTACTACAACTTCATCACCGGTCGTAAGGCCGTATGGAAGGCAATGGAACGCCGTGGCGTGAAGCATGCGGAGGACGCCAAGCCGCAAGGTGCGGCTGCACAGGAAGGAGGCATTAATTGATAATGATTATGAGAAAGGCTATCATCCATATCGTACCGGCCATCGGCCACAGCGCACTGTTCGTCATCGGGTTGGCACTTGCGCCGCTCCCCGCCCTGGCCTCCCGGCCGTCGGGTGCTGTAGGCAGCAGCCCCGCAGTTGCTTCCACGGCTGTGTCGGCCACTGTCCCCGTCGCCTCCCCCGCTGAGAACATCACCCAGAAGGACTACGAGGACCTGGTGCGCCGCCTCTTCCACCAAGGCCAATGGAAAGACGGCAAGAAGGTGCTCGACGAAGGCCTCGGCAAATACGAGTCCAACCCCGTCCTCAACATGCTCCTGGGCTACTACTGGCTGCACTACAATCAGTACGACCGCGCCCGCTACTACCTCATCCGCTCGCTGCGTGAGGATGACCGCGACCCGCAGACGCTGCAGCTGCTGTTGAAAGTCGAGGAGCAGACCAAGCACTACAGTTCGGCCATCGTCTACTGCAACGAGCTGCTCGAGCTGTCGCCCTACGACTACGACCTGTGGCGCAAGAAGATAAGCCTCTTCCGTCAGCAGGGCAACGAGATGGAGGCCGAGCGCCTGCTCAAGCGTCTCGAGGAGATTTACCCCGATCGCGCCGAGGTGAAGCGCGAGATGGCGGGCGACTACGAGACGCGCTACCGCAACTACCGCAAGCACGGCAACCTCACCGGACAGGAGACCATGCTCCGCCAGTTGGTGAGCATCCAGCCCAACAACGCCGAGTTCCAGATGGCGCTGTGCAACCTGCTCTACCGCACCGGCCGCACTGAGGACGCCATCGACGTGGCCGGTCATGCTGCCACCGTGGTGGCCAACCCCTACCCCTTCGTCGAGAAGAAGGCATCCATCCTCGGCGAGATGACGCGCTACAGCGAGGCCTTGGCTTATATCCAGTCGGCCAAGCGCTCCATCCCCGGCCTCAAGAACAGCAGCCGCCTCACCGCCCTAAGCAATGAGCTCGAGCGCGAACGGGCGCGCAACGCCGCCAGCAACGACCCCTATACGGCCTACGGACGGCTCTATGAGAAGGAGCATTCCGACGAGGCCCTCACCTATCTGCTCAACACCTCGATGTCGCGCGGCTACCTCGACGACGCCCTGATGTACATCCGCGAGGCCCGGCGCCGCCGCGGTGACACGCAGAATCTGCTCTACCGCGAATACACCGTGCAGCGCCGCTTGGGCAACACCCGCGCCGCCACGGCCATGCTGGAGAAGATCCACGCCCGCTGGCCCGACAACGTCGACGCCAACGAGGAGCTCTGCGCCCTGCAGCTCGAGGAGGTGCGGCGCATGATGGATCTGCAGCAGTGGGATGAGGCCGCCACACTGCTCGAGAAGCTCGTCGCCTATAAGCTCGAAAGCGACACCCACGACGCCGTCATGCACCGTCTCTTCACCTGCTACGTCAGGGGCGGACACCGCCAGAAGGCGCTCGCTTTGCTCAACAAGGTCACCACCGACCACCGCACGCGCGCCGGACTCTATGAGGAGGTGATGATGCCCTACATCAAGCAGCTCATGGCCCAGGGGCAGACGCGCAGGGCCGAGGAAGAGCTGCAGAAGGTGCTCGACAAGGGCTATCCCTCGGCCGACATCCTGAGCATGGCCATCTCGGCTGAGCTCCTGTTGAAAAACAACAAGAAGGCCCGCAGCCTCATCGACCAGGGCGAGATGCTCTACCCCGACAACCCCTATTTCCACATCAAGGACGCACAGGTCACCGCCGCCATGGGCAACTACGACAAGGCCTACGTCATGCTCGACAACCTCATCGGCGACTACGTCGGCGACACGTCGGTCGTCAAGGCCTACGCCGAGTGCTGCGAGGTATTGGCCCGCCGCAACATCAAGACCGGCGACTATTCCACCGCGCTCGATCTCATCAACCGCGGCCTCGACACTGACCCCGGCAACCAGTCGCTCATCCTCGACAAGGCGACGGTATACGAGAAGCTGAAGGACTGGGATAAGGCCATCGCCGCCTACCGCCTTTACCGCCCCGGCTATGGCGAGCTGGATGAATACCGCCAGCACATGGAGCTGCTCCAGCGCCACCTGCGGCGCAACGAGGTCACCGCCGGCTACCAGCAGGCCCGACCCTCCGACGAGGACAACATCACCTCGCAGGCCTCGGTCTCCTATTCGCGCATCGTCGAGCACAACACCTACACCGCCGGACTGACCTACGTCGGCAGAGACGGTGTGGACCATGCCACCGACTCGACCGACATCGAAGGCGGCAGCGGCATACAGGTGAGCGGAGAATGGCTGCACGAGTGGGATGAGCGCCTCTCCACCACCGTCAACGCCAGCGTGGCCACAAAATTCATGCCGCGCGTAAAGGTCGGCGTCGGCGCTACCTACGCCTTCGACAACGGCTGGACCGGTACGGGCAACTTGTCTTACCGTCTGATTGATGACGACGACAAGAACTCGCTCTTCGAGGCCGGCGCCGGTGCCACGAAGGACCTCGACCCGTTTGTCCTCGGTGCCAACGCCCACGCATTCCTCATGGCGGGCAACATCACCAGTTCGCTCAACTCCCGCGTCTTCGTCAACGGCGGACTGACGGCCCGCTGCTATCCCTCGCAGACCAACCGGTCGTATTTCTTCTTAGCCGGCAGCGTGGGTAACGCCCCTGAGCTGTCGCTCATCGACCGCGCCATCCCCACGCGCTTCGACCAGCTCAATACGATGCTCGGCGCCGGCGGACTCATCGTCATCAACGCGATGATTGACCTCAGCCTCTCAGGCACGTGGTACAACATGTCGGTGTCCGACGCTGCGTCGAACAATACCCGCAACAGAAACTATCTATATCTTGATGCCCATGTTACGATACATTTCTAAAGCACTGACAGCCATCGCCGCCGCACTGGTGGTAGGCGGCTGCTCGGGTACGGCCAAGCCCGTAACGGGCGAGCCGCTCTCCGAATACCATGGGCTATACACACCCTCCAACACCAAGGATGTGCAGCAGACCATGCACACCAACCACCCCGACTACGACTGGGGACTGTGGGGCCATAACCTCGTCAAGGTCATCCACGACCAGCTCACCGACGACATGTACGCCACCGTCGACGGCCACCGCACCCACGACCAGCTCTGCTTCTCCAGCGCCGCGCTCTACAAGGTCGTGCGCGAATACATCATCGACCAATACGGCTATGGCACCGACAACTACAGCGAGCGCATCTCCATCATGCCGATGGACAACAAGCTCGCCTGCACCTGCCCGCGCTGCCGCGCCTTAGGCAACACGCCGGGCAACGCCACGCCGGCCGTCACCCGGTTCATCACCCGCCTGGCCAAGGAGTTCCCGCGCCACCAGTTCTTCACCTCGGCCTACCACTCCACGAAGCAGGCGCCCGCCACGGCGCTGCCCGCCAACGTGGGCGTGTTCATCTCAAGCTTCCCCCTGCCCGTGCAGGTCGACTTCACCCACAGCAAGGGTTACACCGAGTTCCTGGCATTGGTCAAGGCCTGGCAGCAGCGGTGCAGCCGCATCTATGTCTGGGACTATGAGCGCAACTTCGACGACTACCTGTCGCCCTTCCCCTGTCTGCTTGCCATGCAGTCGCGCCTGAAGCTCTACGCCAAGCTCGGCGTGCTCGGCGTGTTCTTCAATGGCAGCGGCGACGACTACTCGGCCTTCGACGACATGCAGACCAACGTACTGGCGCAACTCATGGACAACCCCGACCTCGACGTCCACGACGCCATAGCCGACTACTTCCAGCAATACTACCCCATCACCGCCGACATCCTCACCGACTACTACTGGTCGCTGGAGAAGCGCACCCGCAAGACGAACTGCGTGCTGCCGCTCTACGGCTCGATGAAGGAGATGTGCGCAGCTTACCTCGACGCCGACGCCTTCGCCAAGTTCCGCAAACGGCTCGACGCGGCCAGCAAGCAGACCATGGGCGACGAGCGCCATCGCCTCAACGCCCTGCTCACGGCCCTGGCCTACACCCAGCTCGAGCTCTACCGTTGCGGCCTACTGCCCAAGGATGCCGACATGGCGACCGAGATGCGCATCGTGCTCAAGGGGCATAGCGAGATTAAGGGGATGGTCAACCGCGACGAGTCGGGCCATTCCATCGACAATTATCTGAAGCAATGGAAATAAAGTCAACGTTCATCTCCCGGTTCATTGCGCGACTGGTGTCGCGGCATGCGATGCAGTCGGCCTCGCGGCTGACCTCGCGGCTTGCCGTGGCTGTCGTGCCCTTCGCAGTGCTGATGGTGGGTGCGTCGACGCTCACGTCGTGCCGCAAGACGGTCAGACCCACGGCCATCCAGATCGTGGACTCCATCCGCCACTACCCCGCCACCGTCCTCGGCGACGACCTCGCGATGGTGTATGAGGTGAGGAACATCGGCAACAGCATGCTCGTCATCACCGACATCCAGCCCGCAGTGCCGACCATTGAGGTGGACAAAGACAACGTCGATATGATACCGCCCGGCAAAACGGCGCGACTGAAGTTCATCTTCCACTCCGACAAAAACATCGGACTGGCCCGCCACATCATCCGTATCTTCGGCAACATCGAACCCAAAGGCGAGGCGCAGATCATCTTCGACACCCACGTCGTCCGACCGTCGTCCGGCATACTCGACTACGAGGAATATTACCAGGAGAGCGTCGATAAGGCGAAGGCCTCGGGTAAAGACATCGGCGGCATAGATGTGGGCCGCGAATACACCACCGAGCCGGTGACCAATTGAACGGATTGAGTTCATGAGCTGATGAGCTGGTGAGTTCTTGAGTTAAGAGTTAATGAGTTAATAAGCCAAAGTAGTGGCCGCGCCTCGTGCCGGCCACCGCCACGCATCACATATTACGAATAAATAACCGATTATGAAACAGATAGCAGGTGTTGACAGTAACCAGTTTAAATTGCTGTTGGTAGACGACATTCCCTTGAACCTCTTGCTGTTGGAGAAGATGCTCCAACCGTTTGAGTTTCAGATTGCCAAGGCGAGCAACGGCCGCTTTGCGTTGCAGATGATTCAGGACCGTCAGGATACGCCCGACCAGTTCGACCTGGCCATCGTTGACCTGATGATGCCCGACATCGATGGCTTTCAGGTCATCAAGAGCGTAAGGAAGGGCTGCGACAACGCCGACTTCCACATCCACGCGATGAACAAGGACGAGTTCCCCATCATCATCCTCTCGGGCATGAACTTCGACGACGACATCTCCGAGGGCCTCTCGATGGGTGCCAACCAGTTCCTCACCAAGCCCGTCGTCATGGAGCGCCTCTATGCCACCGTCACCGAGGAGCTGGAGAAAAAGGTGAATAATAAATAAGGTATTCAAGTTTCTCAAGCCTATAAGTTTTTGATAGATAGAATCATTCATCCGTAATATCGTTGCGAGCGAAGGAATACCAACCGCGGAGCGGTTGCGGAAGATAGCCCGGGGTTGAGCATCAGCGAAACCCCGGGAAGAGAGGTTTATCGGTGAGC
>Ga0310695_10007059_pt1 | contig 18147 bp, 14 predicted proteins | sample RumenRJG_04DNA_FD_203882 | JGI IMG/M metagenome (GOLD analysis project Ga0310695, IMG submission 203882) | Bovine rumen microbial communities from Lethbridge, Alberta, Canada - RJG_04 (v2) (version 2) | ecosystem: Host-associated > Mammals > Digestive system > Stomach > Rumen | place: Canada...
GGTGATCTCGCATTCGGTTTCGAAGAGGTCTCCGGGGACGACCGGGCGGCGGAATTTCACTTTATCGAGGCCGGCGTAGAAGGGAAGGGTCCCCTCCTTCATCTCGTCCCGGAGGCAGACGCAGGCGGACTGGGCCATCATTTCGCAGAGGATGACGCCCGGCACGACGGGATGCCCGGGGAAATGCCCGTCGAGGAACCACTCGTTCCCGCGGATGAGGATCTTCCCTCGCGCGTGTCCGTTTTCGTCCAGTTCCGCCTCGTCGAGCAGGAGCATGGAATCCCGGTGGGGAAGAAGGGTTTCAAGTTCTTTTCTGTTCATTTTTACAGTCTCTCTTGTGAGATGGGTTTTGAATGAGGAATCGGAGGGCGGGATCTCGTTTTGGCGGTGGAATAAAGGATGTATGGGTCGGAAAAGGAGTGGGCACAGGACGCGCAGCCCTGAAGCTGAAACAGGGAGAGATCCCCGCGTGCTTTTTCAGATTCAAGCCGGACGAGCCGGAGAATGAAGCCAACCCCGCGCGGTCTGTGTTCGTGCAGCTGAAACATGCACGGGACAAGCCCGTGGGCTCCGCCGGCATTTCAGGCGCGCATTGGAAAGGGGACGGAGTGCGGTTTTCCGAGTTGATGTATCAAGTGAAACAATCGCAGTTTCGGACGGCTGACCCCCCGTTCCGCTTTTCTTTGTCATTCTGAGGAGCCTGCGACGAAGAATCTCCGCACTTGGAGGATGGGTTGGCCTTTTATCTTTGGGAGATTCTTCACTTCGTTCAGAATGACACGCTGCAGGAGGATTGGAACGTGCGGCGGCCGATTTGACGAAATAAACCCGAGTGTTTTACGTGAAACATCTCGTCTTCCTCCGCACATTGTTCCCTCTTCCAATGCGCGCCTGAATCTCCGCCGGAGGCCGCAGACTTGTCTGCGCATGTTTCCACTGCACGTCGGCGATCAAGCCGGGTCAACGCCATGTTCCGGCTCGTCAAATCCGCAATCTGTATAAGCGCGCGGGGATCGGCTCAAATTCCGGCTTCAAGTCCGCGCGACCGACGCCGACTCCTTTTCCCACAAAAAATCACAAGAAGTGCAGGCCGTACTCCACCCCGCCGCAGACTTTCCCGTCCGTACCCGTTATCTCAAATCTTCCTCAGCGCGATCACGCTGTTGTGGCCGCCGAAGCCGAGGGAGGAGGACAGGGCGAGGGTGGGATCGGTCTTTCTGGCTTTGTTGGGAGTGTAGTCGAGGTCGCATTCCGGGTCGGGGTTTTCAAGGTGGATCGTCGGGGGGACAATGCCGGTCCGGAGGGCGTTCACCGCCGCGATGGCCTCCACCGCTCCAGCCGCGCCGAGCATGTGGCCGGTCATGGATTTGGTGGAGCTGACGACCACTTTGTCCGCTTCTTCGCCGAACGCGCGGCGGATCGCCCGGGTCTCGGTGACGTCGTTGAGGGGAGTCCCGGTGCCGTGGGCGTTGACGTAGACGCTCTCGCCGCTGCTCCATCCCGCTTCTTTCAGAGCCTGGGAAAACGCTCTGCCGGACGCCTCGGCCTCGGGATCGGGGGCGGTGACGTGGTGGGCGTCGCAGGTCGAGCCGTATCCCGCCACTTCCGCGAGGATCTCGGCTCCCCGGGCTTCTGCGTGTTCGAGGGATTCGAGGACCAGAGCTCCCGCGCCCTCCCCCATGACGAAGCCCGCCCGGTCCCGGTCAAAGGGGATCGACGCCCGCATGGGATCTTCGGAGAGCGACAGGGCGGTCATGTTCTGGAATCCCGCGACGGCGAGGGGATGGATCGTAGCCTCCGCGCCTCCCGCGACGACGGCTTCGCAGTACCCGTGCCGGATCGCGCGGTACGCCTCCCCGATGGCTCCGGTGCCGGTGGCGCAGGCGGTGGTGATGCAGATGCAGGGTCCCTTCGCGCCGAAGCGGATGGCGATGTGTCCCGCGGCGATGTTGCCGATCATCTTCGGGATGAACATGGGGGAGACCCGTCCCGGACCGCGGGAGAGCATGGTGTCGTGCTCCTCGACGAAGGTTTCGAACCCGCCGATCCCGGAGCCGTAGTAGACGCCGAACTCCGCCGGGTCGACGGTTCCGGCGATCCCCGCCATCTCGACCGCCTCGCAGGCAGCCGTCACGGCGTAACGGGCATAGAGGTCCATTTTCCGCGTCTCGATCTTCGAGAGGTACGTCAGCGGATCGAAATCCTTCACCTCCGCCGCGACCTTGACCTTGAACCCGGCCGTATCGAAGCGAGTGATGGGCGCGATCCCGCAGACCCCGTTTTCCAGCGCGGCGCGGAAGGCATCCCGCCCGCATCCGACGGGGGAAACGACCCCCATCCCGGTGATAACTACCCGTCTGTCCATAATGATTCTCCTTCTCGAAGGAAATGAGGATGTTCATACCTTCACGGAAGGTATTTAAGGAATGAAAGGCTACGCCTTTCAGAATTTATGTCCCTGCGCCGCGTCGACGCAGTCACGCAGACAGGCGCCGAGCACGACTGCGTCGGTGCGGGGGACACATCTCATGGCCGACGAGTGTTGCTTCGCAAACTCTGCCCCTCCCGAGGGTCCAATTTGCGGAGCAAATAGTTGGCCGTATGGCATAACTGTACAGCTCGTCCCGGAATCGAAAATCGACTGCGTATTCCATGTCCTCGCGCGGTCTCTGTTCGTGCAGTTGGCGTGGTGCGCAGGACATGTCCTGCGGCCTCCGGCAGCATTTCAGGCGCGCATTGGGCACAGGACGCGCGTTCTGGAAGCTGAAACTGTTTCTTTCTCCTCGCGCACATACTCAGATTCAGATCCGTATGCAGACCGAACCGCGCGATCGAAAATCTGTCCGGGTGAGACATGAAGGTCTGACAGAAAATGTTTCACGTGAAACAATCACCGGAAAACCCGCACATTGTCCCCTTTTATATGCGCGATTGAATCTCCGCCGCGAGGCCGCAGGATTTATCCTGCGCATGTTTCGGCTGTCCGAACGAAGACCGCGCGGGGGTGGCGCCATGTTCCGCCCGTCATTCTTGAATCTGTTCAAACGCGCGAGGATGCGGAAGCGGTTTTCGATGCAGATCCGCGCGTCCCGACGCCGAATCCTTTTCCAAATAACAAAACCTGAAAATTACGAAAAAACGAAATCCCGAATAATAAAACCTGAAAATTACGAATAAACGAAATCCCGATTCAGCTTCCGTTCACATCGCCAGTCCGCCGTCGATGCGGACGACTTCTCCGGTGATGTACGCCGCGGCGGGGGAGCAGAGGAAGACCGCGAGGGCGGCGATCTCCTCCGGCTTCGCGATCCGGCCGAGGGGGATCTGCTGTCTCAGCGGCGCGTCCTCCGGAATGTCCTTCGTCATGTCCGTCTCGACAAATCCGGGCGCGATGGCGTTCGCCGTGATCCCCCGGGAGGCAAGCTCCTTTGCGACGGATTTCGTCAGCGCCACGAGCCCCGCTTTCGAGGAGGCGTAGTTCACCTGCCCCGCGTTGCCCGTCAGACCCGCGATGGAGGCCATGTTCACGATCCGCCCGTATTTCTGCCGCATCATCTGCCGGACGGCGTGCCGCGTCATGTTGAAGGCGCCCCCGAGATTGATGTTCACAACCCGGGAGAAATCCTCCTCCTTCATCTGGGCGAGAAGACCGTCCCGGGTGATCCCCGCGTTGTTCACGAGAATGTCGATCCGGCCGAAATCCGCGGCGATCCGCTTCACGGTTTCCGCCGCTTCGTCGAAGGAGGACACGTCGCAGCGGTAGGCTTTCGCCGTCACGCCGGTCTTCTCCGCGATCTCCGCGGCGGCTTTGCCCGAGAGGGATTCGTCGCAGTAGTCCACCACGGCGATGTCCGCGCCGCATTCCGCGAGGGCGGTTGCGATGGCGAGGCCGATCCCCCGCGACGCCCCGGTCACGACGGCCGTCTGACCCGAAAGGATGTTGTTCTGATAGATGCTCATGATTGTCTCCGTAATGTGTAAAGTGCGGGCCGGACAAAGGCCGCCTTCCGGTTTCCCGGGGGATGTCCGCGGGATCTGCCGCAGATCCGGGCAATTAACCCCTGACCGCCTTCACCGTCTCCGCCAGCGTTTCCGCGTTCTCCGCCTGATAGACGGCGACGGACTTGTCGATCTTTCTGATCAGTCCGCAGAGGGTCTTTCCCGCTCCGCATTCGATGAAGGTGTCGATCCCCTTTTCGATCATGGCGCGGATCTCGTCGACCCAGCGCACCGGGTTTGCGATCTGCTCCGCCAGGATGCCGGGGTATGCGGCGGGATCCTCCGGGTACGGCCCGCCCCTCCGGTTCGAATAGACGGGGATCCGGGGCTTTTTGAAGTCCGCCTCCGCCAGCACGGCCGCGAATCTCTCCGCCGCCTCCGCCATATAGGGGGTGTGGAACGCGCCGCTCACCGGCAGATCCACGAGCCGGGCCGCGATCCCCCGTTCGGAGAGGATTTCCCGGAACCGGGCGATCCCCGCGGCGGTGCCCGAAATGACGGTCTGCTCCGGGGCGTTGAAGTTGGCGGGATACGCCTCCGGGATCTCTTCGCAGATTTCCGCGATCACGGCGGGTTCGAGGCGCATGACGGCGGCCATCGCGGGCTCTCCCGGCATGGTAGCTGCGGCCATGAATTCCGCTCGCTTCGTCACGAGGGAGAAGCCCTCCTCCGCGCCGACGCCCCCCGCATAAGCCATCGCGGGCAGTTCCCCGAGGGAGAACCCGGCGGCGGCGTCCGCTTCGATCCCGTTTTCACGGAGGGCAAGGGCGGCTCCGAGATCCACGAGATAGAGGGCGGGCTGGGTGTTGACGGTCTGTTTCAGCTCCTCCGCCGTCCCCGAGAAGGAGAGGGCGGAGATGCCGGGGCGGATCTTCTCCGCGGCTGCGTAAAGGTCCCGGACAGCGGGAGAAACCCCGGCGAGACTCTGTCCCATACCGGGGTACTGCGCGCCCTGACCCGAAAAGACAAAAGCGATTTTCGGCATTATTCTGGATGCTCCTTTGGCTGAATACACGATGACGCGCCGGCTCGACGGCTGATTTATGAGAGGAATCCCGCCGCGCTGCGGAGCAGTTCTTCCGCTTCCCGGACGGTTTCTTCGACGATCTCCCGGGCGCTCTGCTCCTTCTTCACCATTCCGGCGATCTCTCCGGCGAGGAAGCATCCGCCCTTTTCGTCGCCGTCGATCGCGGCCTTGCGGAGGGAACCCACGGCGAACGCTTCCAGCTCTTCGTCTGAAATGTCGGTGTATTCCACCTGCGCGTAGCGGCGGGAGAACGGCGTTTTGAGGGACCGGACGGTGTGCCCGAGACGGCGGCCGGTGACGATGGTGGAGGTGTCGGAGGCTTTCAGCACAAGATCCTTGTACTTCTGCGGGACGCCGCACTCGAAGGCCGCGAGGAATCGGGTCCCCATCTGGACGCCCGACGCGCCGAGCATGAGAGCCGCCGCCAGTCCCCGCCCGTCCGCGATCCCGCCCGCCGCGACCACCGGGATCTTCACGGCGTCGACGACCTGGGGGACGAGGGGCATGGTGTTGGCTTCCCCGATATGGCCTCCGCTCTCGCCGCCTTCCGCGATCACAGCGGCCGCGCCGCACCGTTCCATCATTTTGGCCAGCGCGGCGGACGCCACGACCGGAATGACCCGGCACCCGGCGGTGAGCCACATCTCCATAAAGGCGGAGGGATTGCCCGCGCCGGTGGTGACGATCTCCACCTTTTCCTCAGCGCAGATCTTCGCGGACGCTTCGGCAGAGGGAGCCTGAAGCATGATATTGACGCCGACGGGCTTCGACGTCAGGGAGCGGGCCTCGCGGATCTGATCTCTCAGAACGCTCCCGCCGAAATTCATGGCGGAAATGATGCCCAGTCCTCCGGCCTCCGAGACCGCCGCGGCGAGCCTTCCGTCGGAGACGTGGGCCATACCGCCCTGAAACACGGGGTAGCGGATCCCGCAGAGGGCGCAGAGGGGGGTGGAGATCACTTCGCTTCCTCCTCGACCTTCGCGACGAGATCGCCGACGGTCTTGCCCGCGTTGGCGGCTTCCACGGTGACGCCGAATTCGTCTTCGATGTCCATGAGGATCTCGACGATGGTGAGGGAGTCGATGCCGAGGGAAGAATACTCGGTCTCGGGGGTGATGTTCTCCGGATCTTCGCCGGACTTATCCGCGATGATGTCTCTGATTTTTTCGAAAGTGGTCATGGGAAATCTCCTTTATGTGTAGTTGAAATTTGGACGATAGTGCTGGAGCGGCTGGTAGGACGATTTAGTAGTTAGTAGTTAGTAGTTAGGAGTTAGGAGTTAGGAGTGAATGAGGAATTAGGAATGTGGAATGAAAGAAATTCAGAATTCAGAATGAAGAATTATGAATTGTTTCACGTGGAACATCCATCCGGAAGTCCTCACTTTGTCCCTCTTCCAATGCGCGCCTGAAATGCTGGCGGAGCCCAGCACGACTGCGTCGGTGCGTGGAACATTGTTCCGTGCATGGGTTAGGCTGCACAAGCAAAGACCGCGCGGGGGTGACGTTATGTTCAGCCCGTTAAGTCTGCAAACTGTCAGGGCTCGCGGGGACGGACGCCTGTTTCGGCTGAAAGGACGCGCGTCCGACGCCGACTCCTTACCCATAAAATGCGAACTCAAATCCCGCGCCGCACTCCATCCCGCATCGGATTTTCTTCTTCTCCTGAAAGACGGAAGCCGTGGGGCAGGATTACCACCTTATGATCGCGCCCGCGCTGGACAGCCCTCCTCCGAAGGCGGCCATCGCGACGAGATCTCCGCGTTTCAGGCGGCCGGCGCGGTTGGCTTCGTCGAGGGCGATCGGGACGCTGGCGGCGGCGGTGTTGCCGTAGCGCTGGATGTTGACGATGAACTTTTCAGATGGCAAGCCCAGCTTCTTTGCCGCGAAGTCGATGATCCGCACGTTCGCCTGATGGGGGACGACGAGGTCGAGATCCGCGGGTTCGATGCCCAGCTTGCCGCACATCGAGCGGATATGCCCCACCATCTGGCCCACGGCAAAGCGGAAGGTCTCCTGTCCCGCCATGAAGATCACCGGGGGACGCTCGCCCTCGGGGACCCTGCGGAACGGGGACTGCCCCTGGTACGCCGGGATCTGGATGACGTCCGATCCGCCGGCGGTGTGCAGTTCGCTCACGAGGTAGCAGTCGTCTTCGTCCGCCCCGAGGACCGCCGCGCCCGCTCCGTCGCCGAAAATGACGCAGGTGGACCGGTCCGTCCAGTCGAGGATGCGGGAGATGCGCTCCGCTCCGATCACGAGGGCCTTTTTCACGGTCCCCCGGGCGAAGAATCCGGCCGCCGTCTCCAGGGCGAAGAGGAAGCCGGAGCAGGCCGAGCTGATGTCGAAGGCCGGGCAGGACGCACCGATGGCTTCCTGTACCTCGCCGGAGGTCGTCGGGCTCAGGTTGTCGGCGGTGATGGTGGCCGTGAGGATGAGATCGAGCTCATGGGGGTCGGTCCCGCTCATGGCGAGAGCCTTTTTCGCCGCTTCGACCGCGAGGGACGAGGTGGTCTCGGTGACGGAGATGCGCCTTTCCTTCACGCCGACCCGGGTGGTGATCCATTCGTCCGAAGTCTCCACCATCCCGGAAAGGTCGTCGTTTGTCAGAATCTTTTCGGGAGCCGCGCTGCCCGTGCCGAGAATCCGAAAGCCCATGCGGTGTCATCCTCCTGAAGCTGCTGCCTCTGCCGCTGCCGGAAGCGAACCGGACGGCAATCTTTTTTGGTGCTTACAGTTCACTCATGGCAACTATTTTTGCTCCTACCGATTATAACAAATTCAGAGGCCCCGTGTCAATGGTTTTTCCTCCCCCGAGTGTTAACAATTTGTTACAACGCGCCGGGATCCTTGCAAATCGCGGGGATCCAATGTATAATAGGAAGGTAAAAATCCAATCTTTCCGAAAGGGAATCCTGATTCTATGGATAAAAACGAACGCAGAGTCGGCACGGTGTCCCGCGGGATCCGCTGCCCCATCATCCGGGAGGGGGACGACCTCTCCGTCATCGTCACGGACAGCGTGCTCGAAGCCGCCGCTTCCGAGGGATTCGCCCTCCGGGACCGGGACGTCGTGGCCGTCACCGAATCCATCGTCGCCCGGGCCCAGGGCAATTACGCGACGGTCGACAACATCGCGGCGGACGTGAAGGCCAAGCTCGGCGGGGAGACCGTCGGCGTGATCTTCCCGATCCTGTCCCGCAACCGCTTCGCCATCTGCCTGAGAGGCATCGCGCGGGGAGCGAAAAAGATCGTTCTGATGCTCAGCTACCCCTCCGACGAGGTGGGCAACGAGCTCGTGTCCCTCGACGCGCTGGACGAGGCCGGGGTGGATCCCTGGTCCGACGTGCTGACCCTCGAAAAATACCGGGCGCTCTTCGGCGAGAACAGGCATCCCTTCACCGGCGTGGACTACGTCGCGTACTACGGGGACCTCATCCGGGAGGAAGGCGCGGAGTGCGAGATCATCTTCGCCAACCGTCCGACGGCCATCCTCGCCTACGCCGAAAACATCCTCACCTGCGACATCCACACCCGCCGCCGCACCAAGAGGATCCTGAAAGCCGCCGGCGCGAAGACCGTTCTCGGCCTGGACGACATCCTCACGGCTCCCGTGGACGGCTCCGGCTACAACGGGGACTACGGCCTGCTGGGTTCCAACAAGTCCACCGAGGAAAAGATCAAGCTCTTTCCCCGGGACGCGCAGGGGCTGGTCGAATCCATTCAGAAGAAGATCACGGAAAGATCCGGCGCGAAGGTCGAGGTCATGATCTACGGCGACGGCGCCTTCAAGGATCCCCAGGGCAAGATCTGGGAACTGGCGGACCCGGTGGTCTCCCCCTTCCACACCGCGGGCCTCAAAGGGACGCCTAACGAACTGAAACTGAAATACCTGGCGGACAACGACTATAAGGACCTCTCCGGCGACGCGCTGAAAGAGGCGATCTCCCGCTCCATCCGCGAGAAGGACGGGGACCTGAAGGGCTCGATGGCCTCCCAGGGCACCACGCCCCGCCAGCTCACCGACCTCATCGGCTCCCTCTGCGACCTCACCAGCGGCTCCGGCGACAAAGGCACCCCCGTCGTGCTGGTGCAGGGGTATTTTGATAACTATACGAATGAATGAGGAATGAGGAGTGAAGAGTGGCTAGTGGTTAGTGGCTGGCAGCCAGTAGAACCGTCAGCCGTGTTCCTTTCCTGTTCCTGCGCCTGATGAGATAAGCAAACAGAAAATCGTTCGGAATGACCGTGAAGATCAGACCGGACGATTTTTGTTTTGTGGGGGGAAAAAGGGAGAAGACTGTTTCACGTGAAACAATTCTTAATTCATCATTCTGAATTACATTCCTCATTGTGTCCGGTCTACTAGCCACTAACCACTAGCCGCTAGTCACTCCTCACTCCTCCCTCGTCCTCCGTCAGCTCCCGCACTTCCTTCTCCTCCGTTCCTCCCACCGTCACATAGTCCTCCGTCCGCTGGATCACGGCGATCCGGTCAAAGGGGGCGGGGGAGGCTTCGGCTCTGAGTTCCTCCGGGGAGATGAAGACGGTTTTCTTCGGGCGGCCGTTCACGGTGACGACGGAGGAGGGGGTGAAGTTTTCCCCGTACACGGCGAACAGATCCGGCTCCGTCAGATCGGTCCAGTCCGGCCATTCCTCCCAGTCCGGCCAGTTTTCCCAGTCTTCCCAGTCCGGCCAGTCGGTTTCCTCTTCGCGCCGGGCGGGATCCCCGTTTTCTTCGATCCGGCGGGCTCCGGTGACGCGGATCGGGAGGCTCGTCAGACCCATTCCGAGGGGTTCCCGTTCGAAGGGATCCTTCCCGCCCCAGGCGTACCGCTCCCCGTAGAGGAGGTCGTAGGCGAGGAGGCACAGGGCCCTTGTCTTCGCGGATCCTTCCGGCTGCGGGGATTCGGGGAGAGCGCCGCTTTCCGCGGGGATCCCGTCCTCCGGCGCGGCATCTTCTTCCGGTTCCGGCAGGCGGTGGGCGAGGTTGATCCGGCCTTCGTCGATCCCGGCGAGATCCAGAAGCAGCATCCCGGCCTCCCAGGCTTCGAGATCCCGGTCCGGGAGGGAGAGATCCCCGTCATACCCGATGGGGACGATGACGTACTCCGAATCGAGGGCGTCCGAGCCGTCCTTGAAGGCGTTCTCCCCGAAGGTCAGCGGGGGCAGGTGGTCGCCGTAGAGCAGAAGGAGGGTCTTCTCCCCGGTCCGGGCGGCGCGCTCCTCCAGCATCGAGACGAGCTCTCCGGCGAAGGCGTCCGTCTCCCGGATCTGGTTGACGTAATAGGTCAGTCTGGCTTCGAGCCGGGCTTTTTCTGCTTCCGCGCGGTCCTCCCGGCCGATCCCCTGCTTCGGGACGCCGGTGAGATCGAGGGAGAAGAGGTCCCCGTCCTCGGTCAGCCGGATGCTCAGCCGTTCCTCATCCTCGAGGAGGCCGGAGGGCAGCTCCGTCACCTCCACGGGCCAGGGATCCCCGGAGGCCGCGAAGTCTTCGAAGGAATCCGGGTAGAGGCCGTGGGGCTGGACCGAGACGAGGAAGCAGAGGTCGGGCTCCGCGGTCTCCTCCAGACGCCGGGCAGCGATATCGGTGAGGATCCCGTCCTTCGCCCAGCCGAGGGGATTTTCCTCGACGCCGTTCATGTATTCCAGCGGGACGAAGCAGTCGAATCCGAGGGCTCCGTAGACGGTCTGCCGGTCGTAGAAGGAGGCGGAATGGTTGTGGACGGCGCAGGTCGCGTACCCGGCGGCTCCCGCGTCCGAGGCGGCGGATTCGCACACGGCACCGTCTTCCAGCAGCACCGTCTGATAGGGGTATTCCCCCGCGCCGAAAAAGCCGAGGTCGATCCCGGTGAGGACTTCGAATTCGGTGTTCGCCGTCCCCGCGCCGACGGTGTTCACGCGGAAAAAGCCGGAGGGGTATTTTTCTTTCAGTTCCGTAAAGACCGGCGCGGGATTTTCGGAATACGCGGCCCCCGCCAGCCGGTTCGGATCCATGAAGGATTCGAGCTGGACGATCACGAGGTTCGGCCTGTCGGCGGGATCGAGTGGTTCCGCCTCTTTTTCTTCCCGTTTCAGTTCGTCGAGCCGCCCCGCCAGAGCCTCCGCTGTCCCGCTGCCGTACTCCTCCGGTTCCCCGATCCCGTGCTCGAAGACCGTGAGGCTGAAACAGGTGACGAATCCGTAGTCCTCGTAGGCGGCGGGAAGATCCGAAAATCCGGTCTCCACCGCGCCGGTCTTCACCGAGAAGAGAAAGACCCCGCCCGTGAGGAGCACCGCGGAGAGGAAGAGCGCGACTTCCTTCTCCCACCGGACCTCGTATTTCCGGCTCTTGACGAAGAGCAGAACGGCCAGCCCGGCGAGGCAGAGGAAGAACAAACCGATCAGGGCGGCCTGCCATCCCGTCAGATAGATCTTCACGATGGGCAGGCAGGAGCGGAGAATGGCGAAGTCGATCCCGGAGAGGGGCGAGCGGCGCAGGAAGATCACGACCCCGTTGGCGATCCCGAGGCTCACCCATCCCGCCGCCACAGCCGAGAGGACGAAGATCCGCCGCCGGAACAGGAGGCAGAGGGAGAAGGTGGAGAAGAGCAGGAGGGTATTGGCGAGGAAGGGCAGGGGCTTTGCCAGAAGATGCGCGATCCCGCCGAAGGGGGAAAGCCTCGCCAGCGATTCGATCAGAAGATTCACAGCGAGGGCGAGGAAAAAGAGGGAGACGAACAGGGGAAGACGGAAAGCGGATTTTTTGCGGGACATGGGCTCCCTCCTTTTAAACTGTTTGGGTGGCGATTCAGATCTCCTGCCGCATCAGTATACCACACCCCGCCTGTCGAAAACAAGAAAGGAGGGATGAAGAATTCATGAAAATCGAATGAAAACCGGGGGGCGGATCCCCTGCTTTTGCCTCTTTCTCCTTGCACGGCGGCGAAAAATGTGGTATAATCGGAGAAAGGCGGCAGGATCCCGGACGTTTTTCCGTTCGATCCGCCGGATTCCGAACCGAAACGAGGCAGCGGCCATGTTGAAGACAAAAATCGTCTGCACCCTCGGCCCCGCGTCCAATTCCCCGGAAATGATCGAAAAGATGATCCGGGCGGGCATGAACGTCGCGCGGCTGAACTTTTCCCACGGCACCCACGAAGAACACGCGGAAGTGATCGACCGCATCAAGAAGGCCCGGGACAGACTGGGGGTCCCCCTCGCGATCATGCTCGACACCAAGGGCCCGGAGATCCGCCTCGGCAAGTTCAAGGGCGGCGAAGCGGAATTGAAGGACGGGGAGCGCATCACCCTCCGCACCGACGACCCGGATTTCGAGGGCACGGCCTCCGAGGTCTACATCACCTACGCCGGGCTCCCCGCGGAGATTTCCCCCGGCACGCGGATCCTGCTCAACGACGGGGCCATCGAGCTCACCGCCGAAAAGCTCTTCCCGGAGGAGGGAAAGATCGAAGCGGCCGTCACCTCCGGGGGTCTCATCAAGAGCGGCAAGGGCGTGAACGTCCCGAACGTGCACCTCGACATGCCCCACCTCTCCGACCGGGACAAGGCGGACCTGATCTTCGGCATCGAGCACGACGTGGATTTCGTCGCCGCCTCCTTCGTGCGCTCGAAGGCCGACGTGATCGGGATGCGCAAATTCCTCGACTACCACGGGGGCCACGGGATCAAGATCATCTCCAAGATCGAAAACCTCGAGGGCGTCGACAATTTCGCCGAGATCCTCGAGCGGTCCGACGGCATCATGGTGGCCCGCGGGGACATGGGGGTGGAGGTGGCCTTCGAGCGTCTCCCCGGCCTCCAGAAGCGGTTCATCAAGGAATGCTATCAGTCCGGCAAGATGGTCATCACCGCGACGCAGATGCTGGAATCCATGATCGAGAAGCCCACCCCGACCCGCGCGGAGATCTCCGACGTGGCGAACGCGGTGTTTGACGGGACCTCCGCCGTCATGCTCTCCGGGGAGACCGCCGTCGGGAAGCACCCCCTCGCGGCAGTCCGGGCCATGGCGAAGATCGCGGAACAGGCGGAGCACGACGCCCTGGAAGCCGACGCCTACAACGACATGCACTATGTGATCGACACCTCCGACGTCACGGCGGCCCTCTGTGACGCGGCCTGCACCACGGCGAACGACATCCGGGCGAAGGCCATCGTCACCCTGACGACCACCGGGAAGAGCGCGCGGAGAATGTCGAAATTCCGCCCCACCCAGCCGGTGGTGGCCGCGACGCCCCTTGCGAAGACCTTCCACCAGCTCGCGCTTTCCTGGGGGGTCTATCCCGTCCTCAGCCTGCGCCAGGAGACCCTCGAAGACCTCCTCGTTCACGCGGTGGACTGCGCGAAGGAACTGGATCTCGTCTCCCCCGGCGATCTCGTGGTCATAGCCGCCGGCGTCCCGGTCCTCACCCCCGGAAACACGAATCTCTTGAAGGTCGAAGTCGTGAAGGGAAACGAGTGAGGAGGAGTTAGGAGTGGCTAGAGGCTAGCGGCTAGTGGCTAGTAGAACCGTCAGCCGGAGATGATTGTGCGGCGACAGGGATTTTGTTCACACGACTCCCTCCACCGCAAGCGGGCCCTTGGCGAGGGAGGTACGGGGGCTGACATACAGCAAACCGAACTTTGACGATTTTTCACGAACAGTTTCAACCCATCGAACGGCCTGTACCCATTGGCTCCCTCTCAGAGGGAGCTGGCGCGCAGCGTCTGAGGGAGTCGCGCGAAACTCAAAGAGGGGGCATACGAAAAAGCTGTCTGTTTCACGTGAAACAAAATCAATTCCTCATTCTCGTTCTACTAACTACTAGCCACTGGTCGCTAACCACTAACCAACCACTAACCAACCACTAACTCCGCTGTTTTTCTGAAAATCCGAAAAAAGCTCTTGACAAACCGGCGGGGCTGTGATATAATAGCCAAGCACGCGGCGAAAGCCGAAGCGAACGGGGGAATTCCCGAGTGGCCAAAGGGGACAGACTGTAAATCTGCTGGCACCGCCTTCGGTGGTTCGAATCCACCTTCCCCCATCCCGATCCAAAAACCTCTTTTGTCCTTCCGATGAAAGAGGTTCTTCGTTTTTCGGGGAAAATCTTTTTTCAGGAGAGTGCTGTTTGACTCAGTACGGAACACCGGAGATTGTAGGCTGACCGGGAGGTCGGACCGAAATCGCAGCCGGAACGAACCTCCCGCTTTTATAAGCAATTGCGGTCAACAATTTTCAGGAGGATAAACAATGAATCGAAATGACTTTCTCATCCGCCGGGAGACGCCGGAGGACTATGCCGAAACCGAAGCCCTCGTCCGGGAATCGTTCTGGAACGTCTACCGCCCGGGGTGCCTCGAACACTATCTGATCCGCGTGCTCCGGGATGATCCCGCCTTTGTCGCCGAGCTCGACTTCGTGATGGAGCGGGACGGGAAGCTCATCGGGCAAAACGTCTTCGCCCGCACCGTGATCGACGCCGACGACGGGAGGACGGTCCCCGTACTCACGATGGGTCCGATCTGCATCGCGCCGGAGCGCAAGCGGCAGGGGTACGGCAAAAAACTCCTCGACTATTCGATCGAAAAGGCGGCGGAACTCGGATTCGGAGCGGTGCTGTTCGAGGGGAACATCCTCTTTTACGGCAAGAGCGGATTCGACTACGCCTCGAAGTTCGGCATCCGGTATCACGACCTGCCCGAAGGCGCGGATTCCTCGTTCTTTCTGTGCAGGGAATTGATCCCGGGCTATCTCGACGGCGTCACGGGCGTGTATCGGACCCCGCAGGTCTACTATGTGGACCGGGACGAAGTGGAGGCTTTCGACAGGACTTTCCCGCCGAAGGTCAAGCTGAAACTTCCGGGACAGCTGGAATAAACGCCGGACGACGGACGGATGAAAATGCAGGGCAGGGGGAAAACTCCTGCCCCTTTTTTGCCCGGAGGGAGTTGATAGGAGCAAGTGAGGAGTTAGGAGTGAGGAGTTAGGAGTGGCTATAGGAGTGGCTAGTCGTTAGTGGCTAGTGGCTAGTAGAACGAAATGAGGTGAAACAATCGTGATTTCGGGGAGGGCTGCCCCCCATCGTTTCGCTTCTCGTTGTCATTCTGAGGAGCCTGCGACGAAGAATCTCCGCACGTGGAGGATGGGTTGGCCTTGAAGCTGGGAGATTCTTCGCTGACAGCACAACCGCGTCGGTGCGTCAGAATGACAAGCTGGAGGCAGAACGGGACGTGCGGCGGCCGAAATTACGAAAGTATGTTTCACATGAAACAAATCCTCCTCATTCACTCCTAACTCGTTCTACTAACCACTAGCCACTAGCCTCTTCCAACTCTCCCAACTCCCAACTCCTAATCTAATTCCTCATTTTTCCCTTGCATTTCCCCGGGATCTGTGTTATAATTAGCTATTATCAAAATCTCCCGTCATATCAGAGGAATTCAAAATGGAACTCACAAGCATCCGCACCCTGTTCCGCGAGCGGGATTCCGTCGACCACAAGTCCGTCCGGGTCGGCGGCTGGGTCCGCAGCATCCGGGCATCCAAATCCTTCGGGTTCATCACGCTCTCCGACGGAACCTTCTTCGAGCCCGTCCAGATCGTGTATGACGACAGCCTCCCGAACTTCGCCGAGATCTCCAAATTCAATGTCGGATCCGCCGTCATCGCGGAGGGCGAGCTGATCGAGACCCCGGAGGCGAAGCAGGCCTTTGAGATCCGGGCGTCCTCCGTCGTCCTCGAGGGCGCGTCCACCCCGGACTACCCCCTGCAGAAGAAGCGGCACTCCATCGAATACCTGCGCACCATCGCCCACCTGCGCCCCCGGACGAATCTCTTCCAGGCGGTGTTCCGCGTCCGGTCCCTGGCGGCGTATGCCATCCATAAATTCTTCCAGGAGCGGGATTTCGTCTACGTCCACACCCCGCTCATCACCGGTTCGGACTGCGAAGGCGCCGGCGAGATGTTCCGCGTCACCACCCTCGATCTAGAAAACGTCCCGAAGACCGAGGACGGGAAGGTGGACTTCTCCGAGGACTTCTTCGGCAAGAGCACGAATCTGACGGTGTCCGGCCAGCTCAACGGCGAGACCTACGCGATGGCATTCAAAAACATCTACACCTTCGGCCCCACCTTCCGCGCGGAGAACTCCAACACCACCCGCCACGCCGCGGAATTCTGGATGATCGAGCCGGAGATCGCGTTCGCCGATCTGGAGGACGACATGGAGCTCGCCGAGGCCATGCTGAAATTCATCATCCGGTACGTGATGGAGAACGCGCCGGAGGAAATGGCCTTCTTCAACCAGTTCGTGGACAAGGGGCTGATCGACCGCCTCACCCACGTCCTCGAATCCGATTTCGGCCGCGTGACCTACACCGAAGCCGTCAAGCTGCTGGAAGAGCACAACGACCGCTTCGATTACAAGGTCTCCTGGGGCTGCGATCTCCAGACCGAGCACGAGCGGTATCTCACCGAGGAGCTCTTCAAGCGTCCGGTCTTCGTGACGGATTACCCGAAGGAGATCAAGGCGTTCTACATGAAGATGAACCCGGATGGAAAGACCGTGGCGGCGATGGACTGCCTCGTCCCGGGCATCGGGGAGATCATCGGCGGAAGCCAGCGCGAGGACTCCCTCGACCTTCTGGAAAAACGGATGGACGAGCTGGGACTGGACCGCGATTCTTACGATTTCTACCTCGATCTGCGGAAGTACGGCTCCGCCCGTCACGCCGGATTCGGCCTCGGCTTCGAGCGCTGCGTGATGTACCTCACGGGCGTGTCGAACATCCGCGACGTGATCCCCTTCCCCCGGACCGTGCACAACTGCGAACTGTAAAAAATTGGAGCAAAAAACATCCCGCGTCGGATTTTCGTTCGGCGCGGGGATTTTTTAGTTAGGAGTGAGGTGTGAATGAGGAATGAGGAATTGTTAGGAGTTTGGGAGTGGTCCGGGGCGGGGGGAGGGCAGTATGGGATGAGAGTTTTTTGGATGGGAACGCTTCGCTGGGATGGAAGGGACGCGCGGTTCTGTATCGAAAACCGCTTCACTGTCTTCGCGGGCTTGTGCGGAGTGCGGATCTGACGAGCCGGAACATGGCGTCGACCCGGCTTGATCGCCGACGTGCGGCCGTAACGTGCGCAGGATAAATCCTGCGGGCTCCGCCGGAGATTCAGGCGCGCATGGAAGGGGGACAGAGTGTCGTTTTCCGTCGGTTGTTTCACGTGAAACAATACGGAAACAAGCGGAGGTTATAAATGCTCCCACTTTCCTGTAACTTGATAGAGCGGTTTTTTCATATCCCAAAAGCCTCCCGCGGGAAAAATAAGGAGGCAATTTCAGAAAAACGACGGGGAGAGTTGAAAATCGGAGTTTGATGTGATACAATGAAATGAAAGGTTTTATATTCGGAGGATACCAGTTTTGGCTAACGAATGTGCTGTCTGCAAGCAACCCGCCGTTGTCTATGCGAGGGTCACCAGAGGAGAGCAGAAAGCAAGTGTTTTCCTCTGCGAGAGCTGTGTCCATCGTTTATCAAGAAAATCTACGGTCGAAATCCTCGACTCAACTACTCCCGCGCTCCCGGTGCACTATTTCATCGGTCCGACTGAGGGTACTGCCGACCTTCACCAGAGCAAACCAACTACCGGCTACGCGCAACCGGCTGCTGAGAGTTCTCAGGAAGAGAGTGCACAAAAGTCAACCACGAACAAATGGAAGCGAGCCTTTTTCGGGCTGTTGGCCGCATTTGTTGTGGTTGAATCATTGACACTCGCACACTTTCTTTACCCGCACAATTTAGGCCAGTTATTCAAAAGAGATTCGAAAGCAACATCAGCAATTGAAAACCTATTGGACGAATCAAAGAATAATGCAAAAGAGCTTTCAATAGGGGACTCAATACAAACCGATGATTGGATCATTACAGTGACACGCGCAGATATTTCCAAATATCTAAACGGGGACCAAGAATCACCCGATTATTTGAACCCAACTAACAAATCCACATATACAGAATACGGTAATTACGGGGTAAGACTACGTGAAAGAGACAACATCACTTGCCCGGATGATCAAATTATTATATCAGCAACAATTTCAGTTCAATTTCTTGGCAAAAGAGAACAAAGTTGTGGTTGTA